>Ga0182017_10004794_pt1 | contig 10055 bp, 8 predicted proteins | sample 712E3DmetaG_FD_120492 | JGI IMG/M metagenome (GOLD analysis project Ga0182017, IMG submission 120492) | Permafrost microbial communities from Stordalen Mire, Sweden - 712E3D metaG | ecosystem: Environmental > Terrestrial > Soil > Wetlands > Permafrost | place: Sweden: Stordalen | collected... | reverse complement strand
TGTGCAGTTGCAACAATTTGATTGCTCTTGAGGAGAACAGAATCCTTGAGCGCAATGAAATCTGTCAATGGTTCGATCTGATAGCTCGTTCCGGAGGAGTTAGTCACTTTGACGCTGAAACCGGGAGTGGTCACGTCGATTGTGTAATTTCCGGAAACAACAGAATACTTTCCTTTGTCGACAACATTGGTTTCTTTTGTCAAGCTCACATTGTCGATGAAAATGAGTGTACTATCATAGCCGATGCAACGGACCTGAAAATATGCAGTGCTATCGGGTATGAGGAATCTCGAAGTATAACGAACGAACACCCCCTGAGCCTGGACAAACCACCTCGAGCCATAGTCCCAACTGATTGATTTGCCGCTGCTGGAAAAAAGTGCGACGGAGATATCCGCCCAGTTTTTAATTTTCTCGGCACGAATATCCGCGGAAAGCACATAGTAGTCACCTGAAACAGCCAGGAAACTGGAGGAGTACATAAACGCATAATCCTGGCTTCCCCAATGCTCGAGCCGCAAAGATTTCGTCCCTTCCGACGACGTGGAATCAACTATGTCGATTCTGCCAGCATTTGTGTCACGAGTCCAAAGAGTAGGTGACCACCCTGTGAGGCCGTTTTCAAAACCATTGTTCTGGATCAGGTTTTGTGCATAGAGAGCTGAGCCGAGCGGTACGAACAGAAGAAAGAAAAAGTTCCTCACAAGTCTCCTCGCTGCAATTGTCTTATGATGTTTTTGCATCCTGAAAGTTATCTTATTGTATGTTCTATTTCAATAAATCAAAATCTTTAATTTCGTCCGTTAGTTGCAATTGCTTGCCTGTGGACCGAGATTTCCATCTTACAGAATCCAGAGAGGCAGGTGTGTTGACGCGTTCATTTCAGCAAAATAAGTTTTTTGGTTTCAATAAAATTACCTGCGTGTAAACGATAGAAATACACGCCACTTGGCATTCCCACCGCATCCCATTGCTTTGTGTAGCTTCCAACCGACATTTCTTCGGAGATGATAGTTGCTACTTTTCTTCCTAAGGCATCAAATACTTTCAGTGAGACAAACGATCGTGTTGGAAGTTTAAAAGAAATACTTGTCGATGGATTAAACGGGTTGGGATAGTTCTGAGTAAGTGCGAATTTTTTAGGACGGTTTTCTCCTGTCATTTCTGCCGCTACAATAGTATTGTAAGTAAGAACATATCGCAAAACCTTTTTCATTGAGACCTTTTTATCAGCATTAAACGTAATCGATTGTTGCGTTATAGTTGGTGTAAGCTCGAAGGCCGTATCCTTTGTTTCTGCGAAGAGGTGAATAGCAGCAGAGTCAAGCCAATAAACTGGACGTTGAAGCTTCATCGTTGTTACATCGGGTCCGGAGGGTCGATAAACCACAAGACTATCTAATCCAGCCAAAAGTTCAATGATCAGATAGTGATCGTCATTGTTCGTTGAAAGTTGAACATTGTTCAATGCAGTGAAGACACCGGCAATTAACCTGCCATCAGAACTCTTTGCATAAACACCACCCCGCGAAACAGTGTGGCCATCGATTTGATACGACGCAGTCGTGTCCCAATTGGAAATAATTGTCAGTCCTTCAAACGTGCTTGCTGTAATTCCCGTCTGACTTCCCGTAAAATCCTTCATTAATTTTCCTGCATATCGGCTTGCAATGTGTGCTTGAAAATATTCCGCGACATCCATCCATTCCGAGCCTTCATCATAACCGGACGTGAGGTTATACGTAAACATGAAACCATGAGTCAAATCCCATCGCAAGTTCTCTTTGTTCGTGATCATCGTGCTCTCATCGAGATCATGCTCATAAAACAATGCTTTGTCTCCGGCAAGCATGGTGACATATGGATAGTATTCCCAATTTCCTTTACCCCACCATGAATCTGTTGAACCCGCCCGCTCTTGTTCCATAACATTTCCATGGAATGAAACATGCGAATTTAAAAGGCGGTCAAAACCCAACTCGGTGGCAAGTCGCTTACTTTTATACGTCTCGCAATGCTTAATCCACGTATCAAGATATGCATAGGATGTCGGTGAGGTGGAGTTGAGATCAATCAACCCTCCACGTGCCCCAATTTGATCTTGAAAAAGAAAATCACTCGGAACATCTACAGTTAGCTGTTGGATGAATTGCCCTAACCGCTGAAGAACAAACGGATGTCGAGGTGATACAACAACGCCGTTAACCCTATTGTATGTTTCGTATCGTGGTGTCTTATCCAAATTGATCACTGCAATACTATCGATTATTTCTGTATGGCTCTTCAACGTTTGTGAGTTTGGATCCCACCATGTCGGATTGGTATACGGCATGACCATTATGCCCCGGCGCTGTGCATTTTCAAACCACTTCTTGAAGTCACCCGCCGTGCCAAATGAGGTATCCGGCGGAAGAAAGTCGGGATAAGAATGATCATGCCCTCCAGGCATGTAGGCTACAGGATGAATGATACTGGGAACAGGCAACTTTGAGAACACGTTGTCATATTGACTGAATTTCTTTAGAGTATCTTTGTCGCGAAGCTGCGGAAAATCGCATTTCAAAAGTGGCGCTTTGATTACCCTGTCATAGTAAGTGCCTTCTTTTATCCGGATGGATGTAATCTTATCGATGCTATTATCGACACGAAACGATTCAATGGCATGCTTATCGGAAATGCCCACTCGAATCCTCGTAGTAGGACTCGTCCAATGTGAGCTATCAGGGAGTGAAAGGAGGTACTCGTGTGTAAAGACTCTTGAGCCTGTAATATATTCATCATCGGGCCACAGCTTCAAACCGATAACTGGTATAATGGAAGAATCAATCAACAAATAGTGTGTCAGTGACCCTGTAGTGAGTGTGAATGAAACGAAATCTGAAAAAACTCCAGGAGAACCGGGATAGAACGTTCCATAAGTTTTTTTATCGGCAAAGAAAGAACTCTTCAACTTAATACCTGGAATAATAGGCAATAATACTTCCTGAATATCGTTATTGTTGAATACAAGATCTGATGGGAAAAGAAGCCTCGCTAATGTATCCCCCCATTGAGTCAAAAACTGCAAACGAAGATCAAAATAGTTCTGATCTGAGGTTTTCACATCAACTGTAACAATGATTTTTTTCTTGGCAGTTATTTCTGGAATATATTGTAGGATCAAGGTTTTTGATGTACTGTCCCATTGGTAGGTGAAATAATTTGGCCCGGTAGGTGAATACCAAAATCCACCGAAGTATTCTGAATTTGAGAACACTACTCCCCAAAGCTGTTCATAACGCGATCCTCGCATAAGTTTTTGCCCTGTTGTTTTATCGATGAGGTAAGCAATGGAGCCGTTTGATTTGCGAATACCGAGCTCATAGTACAATGTGTTGCCCACCTTCATTGTATCTGTTCCAATATCAATGAAGTACACAGACTGCGCATGAACCAATATGCTTGAAGTACACCAGAGCAAAAGAATAAAAGAAGATCGTGTCATAGTTTTCCCTCCTTTCTATGAAAGTTATCTTATTCTATGTTCTATTTCAATAAATTCACGTCTATAATTTCGCCTGTTAGTTGCAATTACTTGCCTGTGGACCGAGATGTCCACCTTACAGAATCCAGAGAGGCAGGCATGTTCATTTTAGCAAAACAAGTTTTTTTGTTTCTGTAAATGTACTAGTTTGCAAGCGATAGAAATACACACCGCTTGGTATTCCTACCGCATCCCATTGCTTTGTGTAGCTTCCTGATGACATTTCTTCTGAGACAATTGTTGCCACCTCTCTTCCTGTCAAATCAAATACTTTCAGTGAAACAAAAGACCGTGTTGGAAGACTAAAAGAAATACTTGATGACGGATTGAACGGATTTGGATAGTTCTGGAGCAGAGAGAAACGGTCAGGAATTGACTGCGTCGAATTTCCGACCCCTGTTGGTGTAACTGGAGTGATTATAAGGATTGCCGATTGAGGAGGTTCAATTGTTGTGCCCCCTGTCGGATTGCTCAGGACAATCTTCACTACTTTGCTCATGCTTGCTGAACTGTGAATAATAGGAATGTCAAACGACTTATCGGCATGGTCTCCATCCGCCCATAAGAGGGTTCCCGTTGTTGAGGTATAGTTAATTTCTGCGGTTGCCGTGCTGTCGGCAGTTGCATACGTAACAGTTACCACGCCATCCATCGCACTCATTCTCTGGACTGTAATGGTAACTTTCCCAACGGTGTCAGGAGCTGTATAGTTATCACGACTCATTTGAAAGAAACCGGGTTTAAGATCTGGGAAGAGAGCAAACAATTGAGCGACCGACGTAACACGCGACCCTTTACCCGTCGCGGGAGATCCCGCCTGAAGCGCAAGATCATATCCTGAACGATTGACAAAGAGCGGATCCGCAATAACATTCGATGCATTAATGGAATGAATATTTGCGCCAACTGTATTGTAGTACACGTTATTCAGAAACACAGCCGGATTGACATAGTAGATGTTACCGCCATAGATGATGGAATTCGTAAATGTGTCGATGCTGACACCTGCCTGCATGTTGATATTGTTCCCGACCGTGGGAGATGATACGTAGGAAGTGATATGATCAAACGTCCAATCGTGTCCCATTTGCCCTAAAATATTTGAACTGAGATTATCCAAGAATAATACGTTGCGCACGGTGATATTATTGACATATGTGTCAGTGGCATTTGGATCGGAAGTCGGGCAGCCTGGAAACAGCCCCTGCATAAATCTGGGACCAATCACACAGTCTTCTATGAGCCATGGACCCTGATCACCTCCCCAACCATAATTCTGGTATCCGTCAGGATGATTCAAGTAATTAAATGGCTTGCCGTCAGGACGATTTCTTCCATTATCAAGCCAGCATTGTCTTAAGACGAGATTACGACACGGGCCTTCTCCTATTGCTTCGTCCGAAATGTTGCTGATAATAAGACGTTCCATTGTGACATTGCTCGCGCCAACCTGATAACTAAAAAAAATTCCCGTAGCGTTCGCCTTCGAATGCCAATAACCGAAAGTGAGTGTGGCATATTCTGAATTTTGTTTTAGAACGGTACTGTCTACTTGCTGAGGAGTCCCAATATCATAAATCTTAATATTTCTTAAAACAATATCGTGGGCTTCCTTTGTCGTGTCCCTTGAATGCTCTCCAAGTACTATACCATCGTGACCTGTTCCGTGGATAGTAATGCCTTCCCATTTCGTGCCGTCTATAGTTATCCATGAGTAGGCACCTATCATAATTCCGGAATCAAATGCTGGCATGCTCCCTGTATAGGTCGGTTGGTTATCATAAGGAAGTATTGCACCACCGAAAATTGTCGCTTTTCCATGTCTGCCGGCTTCTTTTGATAAAAGGATGCAGATGGGAGAACCCGATACACCGCTTTTGCCTATCGTAAGCGGAGTCGTATAGACCATTTCCGTTGAACCTCCATCTACATAAATGGTATCTCCCGGTAAAATATTTGTCCAATTGATTTGATTCATCTCGTTCCATGCACTCGACCAGGACTGGCCGTTGCTATTGCTGCCCGACTTTGAAATGTAAAAACTTGAAGCGAAGAGAAAATGGGGAAGGAACATGAAAAGTACTATTCGATAAAGACATCTTGCATTTGTTATTGCAGTAGAGTCTGTCCGCTGATCTTGCTTCGATTGTGCATTTGTCATGAGTTATTCCTTTTTTCAGTATGAAGTAAAGGTGTTACGGATCCTGCTTGACTTTGAGGACAACGAAGGTGACATCGGCATGCCGATTGTCTTCGTGCGTGGTTTTTTCCTTCCTCTGCCATGCCAGCGCATTTTTAACGGGCATCTAGGTCTGTGATGTTCTTCAGTTCTGGATTCCCTCTTAAAACGTGAGGGAATGATAATGCCTCTATACTTATCTCTTTCTCTGTCAAACCGTCCAGCTTATCGGCCGCTTCATCAATTTGGCGATCGAGACTTTTGTATTGCATTTCCAACCTATTCGTTTCTGCCTTGGTTTTGGTTTGATTGTGTCTCTCTTTCGCATTCAACATTTGTTCTATGAATTTAAAAGAACCTCTATTTTAGTACTAAACTAATAATACTATAAGAATATGTTTTATTCATACCGTGACCATCCGATAAGAATACTTTAGAAGAAAAAATCTTCTTCAATAAGACATTACTGCACCCACAACTCATCTGGAAAATCGAAGGAAGAAGAAACGCTGTTACTTTTCACTGTGACTTCTATTTTCTTTATTTTTGCCGGATCATAAAATAGTTCCAGGATATCTTGATTCTCTATTATCCTGATATTATCATTACATACTTCCACTTTCGTATCGGGGGAGGCTTCAATTTTCAAATTGTCGACTTTGCCTTCCAAAAATGATCTGGAATTTAAAACCACTGCAAAAGGTTCATGGTTCTTCAATGATATGCTGTACACAACCATTGCATCAACCTCGATACTATCGGGATTTAACTCGGCCTCATGGAACATCATTCCTTCGATCTCTCTTCTGAGTGCTTTATCTTCCATGTCCCTAAAACTATTACCATAGATGGCCCCCTCATCCCCATGACATGGGGCACAACTATTCTTAAAAGTAGAAACGGGAGGGGCCGAAATATCCGAAATTACCTTAACTCGTGATTTTTTATAAAAACAAGAATGAACCGGCATGATCAATATCAAAGAGACCAGAATAAAAATCTTTTTTATTAAAAATTCTTTTTTATTCTCCAACAATTTTTATTGCCTCTTCCGTTTTCATATTGTTATATCCGCGCAAGCGAGTATACCGCTTTTTCCAAGGGAAGGATTGTCCCATCCGATAATAACAGGTCTTTCCATTCATGATTATTTTCTTCAATTAATTCGATTTTCCATTGTCTGTACCATTTCTTTAGTGCTTTCTCGCGACAAATCGCACCATAGGGTTTTTCGAACAATTCATAATATACAAGTTTCTTCACATGATATGTTTTTGTAAACCCAGGAATCTGTTCACTTCGTCCTAACCGAGTGCAGTAAAGAACTTGTCGATGAAGTCCTGCCGCATCTGACTTTTTTAGTACGACGAAGAAAGATATGCCATTTTTTATGCTTTGAAGTCCACTGTAAGTTGCTTAATTGTTTCAAACGCTTTTTTACATACGAATAGCAGTTTTCTATTTGTTCTATTGAAAAGGCATTGGAAATTTAGCCAAAAGCTCTTTCAATCACAAAGTGTTATTATCCTGCAAAAATAAAAAACCCTTGCCTTCTACCAGCACTGGGAATTAGGGATGTTAACTAGTGCCGTTGGAAAGATGGCGCACGAGAAACTTAAAAAAAACTTTCCCCGTGGTGTCGGGAATTCTCTCCCGACACTTCCTCGAAATCCATTCTTTCCGTTAGGACATCCGCCCAACAAGACGGCGGACAAGTAAGTCCCGACGACACTGTCAATGATATGTAGTGAATCCTGATATTTTTACTACGCGCTTGGTATCGTTTTTCGAAAAAGGGTGCTAAGATATTGAGAAACGTTGAAACAACCAATGCTGCAAATCCTGCAATTACTCCACTCACGGCAGAGTCGGTGAAGTTAAACGGGTTGCCGGGTACTGCAAGAGCCCAAACGGCAAACGCCGCTGTTGATGCAATAATCTTTCCCCACGGCCACTGTGTAGCGGAAATATTCCAATCTTTTCCGGCGAGGGTTAACTAGCGCAAGCAAAGGAGAAGCATCAGGGCCGGAGTTAAGCAGACAAAAAACTAGAATGTAACAGCGGGCGTTATTCTGGTATCCTTAAGAGCCGGTAACGATGAAACTGCCGCTACGTACAGCGTGATAGATTCCGTTGGGATATATTTACTTAAGCCCGCCAGGACATCGTCTTTCGAAGGTGGTTGTCTCGTTGTACTGCTATTGGCGACGGCATCGAGCGCAAGCGTATTTATACTCATGGTGTATTCTCCATTTATTGTGTTCGATCTTTTTACTCTACAGGTAATTGGTTCTCGTTGATGTAATCGACGAGGCCTTTCATGGTTTTCGAACCGTCGTCAAACCAGTTGTAGTTGAAACCGTTGATGAAAATTTTCAAATCGTTTTTGCAGTCCTTTTGAATGTGACCGGCAAGAACTTCAGCCCAAAATATTTTCCAATCGGAAGGAGACGATTCTTTCAGTTTCAGTTCTGTTACAGTCATGGGGAGGAAATTATTCATGGCGGGCAGATTTGTCTGTCGGATAATCAAGAAGACCGATTTGAATACAGTTTTTCGAATATCGTTAGGAAGAACCATGGTCAGTAGTCCTTATGTTTGTACGGATAGATTAGCAGGAGATCAGCAATGTTTTTACTGTCATTTGTTTTTTTGGCGCAGAAATCGAAGTCGTTTACAAAGTCCTTCTACCGAAATTCCCTTAGTAATTCCATCGGGAAAAGAATCCCATTTTTCATGGACACACAATCAAAGAATTATAGAACCGGGTAAATCCCTCGTCGTGTCGACGTTGGTCATCGGGACATTCTCCTGCCCCATACAGTCGTTGAGCCTCTCCGATGAACAACAGATATTTGAACTTCTGGTTGTATGAAAGAACGCGAACAGGTAAAAATTATTATTCCTGATGCGTGGAAGTGTCAGGAACGTGTGTACGAGGGGATATCCCTTAAAATAGTTATGCCTATTGCTATGAAGATTACTTCATAGCAATAGGCAACACACATGGTTGTTTGTGAATTGTTGAGTACCAGCCTTCTTATGAAGACGGTGTTTACATTCGCGTATGACTGAATTCACTGAGCATCGTGCTTGTACTGCCAAAGCGTTGTTCTGCTGTTTTCAGTACAAAATCTTTTATATCCTGGAGTTCTCGCAATTCCGCTGAGACATTCGTATTATTCCCTAATGTTGTATAACTATGCGCGGCAACGCGCGTAATAAGTACGCGCATGCGATGAATTTGATGATCAATTTTATCGGTCTCTGAAAATTTTGAGGAATATATCAATGCAGCACGTAAGACTGCAGAAGCTTCATGGAGAATGTTATCAACTGACATACCGGAATCTCCTTTCTTGATCAATTAAGTTATCATTTATATTGATCCTGCATATCAATGCTCTGGTTTGATAGTATACTTGTAAAAAGATTGTGCATCGCTTGGTATATGTTTGTTCAACAAACATGTTTTTCTTTTCCAGTATTGGCACAGAACCCATTTCTGTCACTCCTCCGAAAGGTGTGATGAGGGGGTACCAAGTGTTGAATAATATTTTTTTCCTTGCTTTTTCCTGTAAAGTGTGTATATAATCACAAATTATTAGAATCATCTTATAATTGCTTACACCTACAGAATCGTTTTATTATACTATAAATAGAACGTCCTCGATGGGAACCCAAATCCTTGGTGAGACTATCCCTCCTTGAGTTCTCATTACCTGTGTTGGCGCGCGGGATCGAGGACGTTTGCTATATTCCGACCTACACTCTATATACCAACACAAGGCAGTATCGAACCTCATCGCATTATATTAAAGAACGAATTATTCAATCATAAAATATATAAAAGATATTCATGTAAATACGATGAAGAATATCTTCAAATCAAGATCTTAATCTGTTGGCTGGACAAATAATGTCCGTCACATTTTGCCAATATTCATCCACTCACAAGGGGGAAGAGCCTTGATTTTCAACAGATCCACTTTGAGCCTGTCCACTCTTTGTTGTAATTCTTTCAAACTCACTCGAACTACGACCTTCTTTGCAATCTCGGATTCCTTCGCTTGGTTGTTTTCCATACTCTAACCTCCTTTGCTAAGTTATTTATTCCTTTCCGGGTCTAATACCCCGCAGCTCGCTGCGGGGATGCTTTATTACTGGAATTAATTCAGCCTAATTCAAATTAAGACACCACCTAAAATCGCTTGCACCTACAGAATCGTTTTATTATACTATAAATAGAACGTCCTCGATGGGAACCCAAATCCTTGGTGAGACTATCCCTCCCTGAGTCTCATTACCTGTGTTGGCGCGCGGGATCGAGGACGTTTGCTATATTCCGACCTA
>Ga0182017_10004791_pt1 | contig 10057 bp, 3 predicted proteins | sample 712E3DmetaG_FD_120492 | JGI IMG/M metagenome (GOLD analysis project Ga0182017, IMG submission 120492) | Permafrost microbial communities from Stordalen Mire, Sweden - 712E3D metaG | ecosystem: Environmental > Terrestrial > Soil > Wetlands > Permafrost | place: Sweden: Stordalen | collected... | reverse complement strand
GCGTGGAAACTGATCGTATCATTTGTAGGAGGGAAGAACGCAACGGGCACGGTATGGGCGGATGATTTCCTGTTTACGGGACGTGGAGGGCAGTGGGCAGGACAGGACTGGAATACATCCGTCGGCGTACCGACGGGCTGGTATTACTGGCTGCCGCCAAACGGAGGGAATGATGCGTTGTTATCGAACGGGTTTGAGAATACCGTGGTGACGAGTGAAGCGGCACATACTGGGCAGTACTCGTTGAAGTTCAGCTTGCCGGCCGGGCGAACAGCCCACGATGGTTTTGTCGGAACGAAGCGCTATGCACTCAACTACTCTGGGGCACCGCCGACTTCGGGTGTGGCGAACAGGGCAAGCGATATCTCGGCACTCCAAGGTATACAGCCTGGAGACATGTTGCGTGTTGCCGTGTGGATAAAAGCAAGCGGTCTAGTTCCTGATTCCGCTGCGAAGTATCCCGGCACATGGGCTGTGGGAATTACGCCGTTGTGGTTCGCAAAGTACGGCAACAACGATGGGTATAATAATGTCGGACCGGGGAATGACTACACGTTTGCATTTCCGCCTGTGACCTCGTTCGACTGGACGCAGTATTCGGTCGACATTCAAGTTCCTACGGGTGTGAATGTGGCCGCGTTGGAAGCACGATTGCATGTCTACTCGACGTTTGTCGGGACCGTTTATTTCGATGACCTGACGATCACAAAGTTGACCGCGCCGCAAATAAGCACTATTGGGGATTTTGAGCAGACGTTGCCGTCATATTGGAACATTGGGAAACAACCCGGCGGCTCGACATTGACGTGGGCGACAGACCAATACCGATCTATGGGACACTCGCTGAAGATTACGAAGACAGTGACGAGCGATACGGCGGAATGGGTATCGGACAACATGTGCGATATCTGGTCACCGCAGATATCGGCCAACGTTGACATTCTTCTTGGTGCATATGTGAAGACCTCGGGAGTGAATACGAGCCCGTCGTCGGATGACCAGAAATGGTATATCGCCTATACGTTCTATGATAGTGCGGGAACATTGATCGGCCAGACGAAGCTGCCGATAGACCAGAATGCAGCGACAAGCAGTGGTTGGATTGCAGACACGGACTTTGTGGGATCGACATCGCTTCCCCGCGCAGCATGGAAACTGATCGTATCGTTTGTAGGCGGGAAGAACGCAACAGGAACAGTATGGGCAGATGATTTCATACTGACGGGACGTGGAGGGCAGTGGGCAGGACAGGACTGGAATACATCCGTCGGCGTACCGACGGGCTGGTATTACTGGCTGCCGCCCAACGGAGGGAATGATGCGTTGTTATCGAACGGGTTTGAGAACACCAGGGTAACAAATACAGCGTCGCATTCGGGCGCAAACTCCCTTATGTTCAACATGCCCGCCGGGCGAACAGCCCACGATGGTTTTGTTGGAACGAAGCGCATTTCGTTGGGTTCATCGTCGATCAATGAAGGAGATATTGTGCGTCTGAGCGTGTGGATAAAAGCAAGCGGTTTGGTTCCTGACTCTGCCGCGAAGTACCCCGGAACATGGGCAGTCGGGTTCACGCCGTTGTGGTTTGCAAAGTACGGCAACAACGATGGGTATAATAATGTCGGACCGGGGAATGACTACACGTTCACGTTCCCGCATGAAACTTCGTTCGACTGGACCCAGTATACGCTGGACATTGTGGTTCCGTCCGGTGTTGGCGTCGCCGCATTGGAGACACGGTTGCATGTGTACTCCACCTTTGTCGGGACCGTTTATTTCGATGATTTGACTGTCGAAAAAATTGGAACCTCGACGGCGGTCAAAAGTGCAAACACTATTCCTCAGGTCTTTGAGCTTTCGAACAACTATCCGAATCCGTTCAATCCGTCAACGAAAATAAACTACGGCATTCCGAAAGATGGAATGGTCTCGCTGGTAGTCTATAACGTTCTCGGGCAGCAGGTACGGACGCTGGTCAACGCGCCCATGACTGCTGGACAGTACTCTCTGAGCTGGGACGGACGTAACGATGCAGGTTCGGCTCTGAGCAGCGGTGTGTACTTCTACCGACTCCAGGCCGGTTCAATGGCTATCGTGAAGAAAATGCTTCTCCTGAAGTAAGGCTCTAAAGGGCGGGGTATTTGTGAAAACACCCCGTTCTCTATTTTTCCTGTGTGGAAAGATTTAAGCACAAACCGACTCCATCGGAGAACAATGAAATCAATCATTGCTGCCGCTTTCCTTCTGTTACTGTTTATGCCTGCCGCCTACAGCGGTACTACCGGGAAAATTTCCGGGAAGGTAATCGACGCTCAAACGAAGGAACTCCCGATCGGGGTCAACATCGTCATTGTGGGAACGACGCTCGGCGCGTCGTCGGATCTGAACGGGGAGTATTTCATCATCAACATTCCTCCCGGGACATATGAGTTGCGGGCATCAGCCGTTGGGTACGCGCCGCAAACCGTCACTAATGTCACAGTCTCTGCTGATCGTACCACGCAGATCAGCTTCTCCCTTGTGCCACAAGGCGTTGAGCTGGCGGGAGTAGATATCATCGCTCAACGTCCCCTCGTTCAGAAAGATTTGACCTCGACAACCGCGACAGTAACGAGTGATCAAATTTCAGCGCTTCCGATCGAAGACGTTTCTTCCGCCGTCAACCTTCAGGCAGGCGTTGTCGACGGCCATTTCCGCGGCGGCCGAAGTAATGAAGTGAAATACCTGATCGACGGTATGTCTGTCAACGATGTTTTTTCGGGAGATTTTGAACTCGAAGCTGATATTAACAGCGTGCAGGAAATTCAAGTCCTGAGCGGCACATTCAATGCGGAATATGGGGAGGCACTTTCAGGGGTCGTGAACGAAGTGACAAAAACCGCGCACGACAATTACTCGGGGAATTTCTCCGCGTACACGGGCGATTACCTCAGCACGCGCAACAGCCTTTTTCAGAATATCGATCACATTTCTCCATCCGACCTGCAGGATTATGAAGGGTTGCTAAGCGGTCCCGTTCCCGGGACGGGAAAATTTATGAAGTTTGTTTTGTCGGGCCGTTATTATTATAACGATGGTTATCTTTACGGGAAGAGGGTATTCAATCCGTCAGATTCTTCGAACTTTAACAACAACGATCCCTCGAAGTGGTACATCGGCGCGACCGGCGACGGCAAGTACGTCCCGATGAACTATCAAAAACGCTTCAGCCTTCAGGGGAAGCTTTCGTTCGACGTCGGGAGTTCGAAGGGCGTGACCCTTCAGGGAATCTATCTGGACAACCAGTATAACGACTACGATCACCAGTTTGAACTAGATCCTGACGGCAACTACACGCAGTTCCAAAAAAGTCTTCTTCTCATCGCGAGCTACACTCTTGTGTTTGGCAATTCATCGTTCATGGACTTCAACGCGTCGGGGTTTGATTCAGAGTACAAAGAATATGTGTACCAGAATCCGCTCGACCCACGCTACATAAATCCAGCCCGGCTCATGGATGCCGGGGCTAACGCGCTCCTCACTGGCGGCACGCAGAATTGGCATTTTTATCATCATACGAACACGTACACCGATAAGATCGATTTTACCTCTCAGCTGACGAATGTTCATCAGATGAAGGCCGGCGTCGAAGGGGATTTGCATTTCCTCAATTACAGAGATTACCAGGTGCACGTCGATGCTTCGAGCGGATTTGTGCCGGCATTACCGACTCCCGGCTCCTTCGATTTCAACACCTACGACAATACGCCGTACCAGTTGGCGGCGTACGTTCAGGATAAGATAGAATTATCGTATCTTGTTGTGAATATCGGTTTGCGGTTCGATTATTTCGAACCCGATGGAGTCGGCTTAAAGGATCCCAATAAAATTGCAGAACTTGACAATCTTCAGTCGCCGTTTCCAGACTCACTCACGTCAAAGGCATCGTCGAAATCCCAGATTAGTCCGAGAATTGGCATTTCGTATCCGATCACCGACCAGGGAGCTGTCCATCTTTCGTACGGCCATTTTTTCCAGATCCCCCCATTTGAAGACCTGTACAAGAATCCGAACTTTCGTATTCCGCTCACAGGGAATTATCCAGACTTCATCGGCACCATCATCGGCAACGCTAATTTGCAGCCGCAGCGGACCACAATGTACGAGATCGGTTTGCAGCAAGAACTCGCTCCGAACCTCGGCATTACGGTCACAGGATATTACAAAGATATTCGTAACCTCCTCGGACTTGAACTCTTCCTCAAAAACAACCTGCTCAAGTTTGGAGAATACGTGAACGTCGATTACGGTGCGGTGCAGGGTTTCACCATTTCACTCGACCGGCGTTTAACGAACGGCTTGGGTGCGAACCTCGACTACACATACCAGGTTGCCAAGGGGAACACTTCGAATCCTGAGGATGATTATAACAAACAGACGGCAAACCCGCCGATTCCGATCAATCAGGCGCTCGTACCGTTGAATTGGGATCGACGCCATTCCCTCAACCTCACTATCACGGCCGGGGACCCGAAGAGCCTGCTTGCCAGTTTCATTGTGCGGCTCGGTTCAGGTCTGCCGTACACTCCGTCAAACGTAAACCAGCAGGCGCAGGGTTTGGAAAACAGCGGCAACATGCCGATGTATTTCAACACGGATATGTACATCACGAAATATTTCGACCTGTTCAACTTTCCGCTATCTGTCTTTCTGAAAATCTATAACGTCTTCGACACATCAAACGAGATCAACGTCTTCTCCGATACGGGGCGGGCAGGGTATACGCTGGCGTTAGTGCAGGCCGAGCGGGCAGCGCAGCCGGTGCGCGGCGACAATACGTTGCAGCAATTCTACTCACACCCCGATTACTTTTCTGCGCCGCGGCAAGTTGAAATCGGAATGTCTTTAATATTCTAACACTATGAACCTCTGTCATCACAACATTGTCCGGGAAAGAAATCTTTTGATGAAACTGTTCGTCGTGACGCTCCTCTTTGGTGCACTGGCCTTCCGGGCAGGCGCGCAGCAGCTTATTGACAAGAACAAGGGAGATCATAATGAGAATAAGCTGGGACTGATGGATGGCAATCTTGTTGCCACCGTTTACTATAATATGGGGGAGATAGCGGATTGGAAGAACGAGGCAAGCCTGAGCGGCGTGTGGCCGAAGGGAACGAATCATACGTATATCGACGGCGTTGCGGTGATCGTTCAGGCAGAAACTCATGATCCGAACGGAAACGTGATCCATCCTCTTGAAACCAATTACTACGAGTATACTCGTTACAACGTTTCAACCGGTGTCACGTACGGGTGGTGGCCGCTCCCGGGATATGCGAATCGTTTTCAATCGAGTCCGGCGCGAAGCGATGACCCGACGACATGGCCGCCGCATTGGCCCGACCGTCCCAGCACCTGGGATGGCAGGTGGAACGGCTTCTTTGGAAACGGAGTGCTGAACGCTGACCTTGAAACGTATTTTGTCATGGACGATAATGAAGACCGGCAATACATTCTGACCAATCACTTTTATCCGGATGCTGCCGACACGACGCGCGGCGGATTGGGAATGCAGGTGCATGTGCGCGGATTTCAATGGTCTCAAGTGCTTGCCGAAGATGTTATCTTCTGGCTTTATGATATTACAAATATGGGGACAACTGATTATTCTAAGACTCTTTTTGGGCAGTACGTAGACTGGGGAATCGGCGGTCATGACAATTCGTCTAACAACGCGGGCGACTACAATCTGGATTTGAACCTCTCCTACGCTTGGTCCACTGTCTCTACCGGAAGTCCTGGGGCATGGAGCCCCATCGGGTATGCCGGGTATGCATTTCTTGAAAGCCCGGGTATTTCAGATGATCATATCGATAATGACCGGGACGGCCTAACCGATGAACGACGGGACAATGTGGCGAAAGTCTTCATTACCGATGTCAACCAAGATCCGTTCATAGTTAACGTACAGCAAGACACTGCTCGCTTTCATGCATTCTACGGTTATTCATGGGGGCATTGGGGGGGGCATTGGGACGCAGATGAAAATCAGAACTGGGTGTCTTATACTGACCTGAACCATAATGGGAAATGGGATCCGGGTGAACCCCTAAACGATGATGTCGGCACCGACGGGTTAGGACCATTCGATCCTGGATATCCGGGTCCCGACCCTGATGGAACCGAAGGAAACGGCAAGCCGGACCAGGGCGAGCCGCATTTCGGAATCCTTGATAAGGACGAATCGGACCAAATTGGATTGACCGGATTCATTGTAGCTGCCGTTCATACATACGACTTGAACAACGACGAGCGGAATTGGGCTGCCTTTTCATCCCTGCCGCAGCCTCATGCACAGTCACTCGCCGGTGTCAATCTCGGGAATTGGTTCTCCAGCTATTTCTTCCACTTAAACGGTCGAAACACGTATAGTGCCGCGACAGGCACATTACAACAGACGGGGGAAACAGAACGTTTCTCGATGTCGCTGATTTTTGGTTTGACTGCCGATGACCTTTTCTTGCGTAAAAAGACCGTTCAATCGATCTATAATGCAAACTATCAATTTGCAAAACCGCCCGACAAGCCTACAATTAAAGTGATCGCCGGGGACCACAGAGTAACCTTGTACTGGGATAACAGGTCTGAGCTGACGTTTGATGCTTTTTATCAGAGATACAGTTTCGAAGGATATCGCGTCTATCGAAGCACCGAGCCGAACTTCATCGAAGACAAAACCGTCACGGATGCGAATGGACAGCCGACATACCGGCTGCCGATTGCGCAGTATGATCTCGCCGACGGTATCGTAGGCTTGGCTCCGATCGGCGTCAACGGTGCATACTTTTATCTTGGCGACGATTCTGGCCTTCAGCACTCGTTTGTCGATTCGACGGTTCAAAACGGACAGACGTACTATTACGCGGTGACAGCATACGACGCGGGTTATACTACAACAACGGTCACGGGTCAATTAGTCGGTATTCCCCCTTCGGAGACGACGAGCATCATAAAAGCGGACGTTAACGGTGTCGTAAAAACGGATATCAACACGGCAGTTGTGACACCGCACGCTCCGGCTGCCGGTTATGTTGCACCGAACGTGAGGGTGAATATTGCTACGGGACCCGCCACGGGTTCACTCTCGGTCGATATTCTCGACCCGGATTCACTTCACAACAATCATACCTACCATCTTGAGTTCAACGACTCCAGTGCTTTTCATGATAATCCTACACCGTGGTTCTGGCTTGTCGACAAAACGTCCGCCGATACGGTCATCAAAGTGACGCATTTGCTGACCCCTCAGCAGCAATCGTCCATCGTTCGGGGTATGGCGTTAAATATTGCAAACGATCAAACTGTTGCGATTGATCCATCAAACACCAAATGGGAAAAAGGGAACAGCAACCTTGTCGTTCAAATAGGATTTGATTCGCGTTTCGCTCCGGCGTATCAACCCTCCAGGGTCGATTATCCCGCCGATTTTGAAGTTACGTTCACGGCGAAGGGGCAAGGAGATCCATCGTTCCCGTCGTCCAGTTTCAGCGGTCCGGGGCCGTCCAATATTATCATAAAAAACGTGACAGAGAACATCAACCACGTGCAATTCATTTTCCAGGATGTGAACAACAATCAGGTGTTTGACGACGGGGACGCCATTTTCATCGTGTACGGTGATTCGGCCGGCAAGCCCGCCGTCGATTATCCCACCTCGAAGAAAACGTGGTCGATGACGTTAATTAAGGATACCACGATTGCTGCGTCGCTTCAGCGAGCGCCGCAGGCAGGCGATGTGTACCGGATTTCTACGAAGAAACCGTTCCGGACGGGTGAGTACTTCGAGTTCACGACAACGTCGCCGGCACTTAATGTCCAGCAGGCCAAGTATGACATCAAAAAAGTAGCCGTCGTGCCTAATCCCTACGTCGGTGCAGATTCGTGGGAACCGGCGACAACATCAGCTGGTCGGGGGAATAGACTGGTCTACTTTATCCATTTGCCGAGCAAGTGCACGATTCACATCTATACAATGAGCGCCCAGCTCGTTCAGACATTGTATCACAACAGTAACATTGATAACGGCCAGGAACCCTGGAATCTCATTTCGCGCGACGGAATGGACATTGCCTACGGTGTATACGTTTTCCACATTGACGCACCGGGCATCGGTTCGTTCATCGGCAAATTCGCGATTATGAAATAATGAAGCCGGAGCCTATATTGATGAAGAAATGCTTGCGGATCATAATTGTCAGCGCGATAGTCCCGATCGCGATGTATGCGCAGGGAGCTAATGACGTTTCGAAGACGGGTACCACCGCCGCTTCGTTCCTGGAAATCTCGGTCGGTGCACCCGCGATCGGCATGGGGGGAGCGTTTGTGAGCCTCGCCAACGATCCGACGGCGCTGTACTGGAACCCCGCGGGCATTGCCAACATAACAAGTACCGACGCGATACTCTCCCACACCGATTGGATTGCGGATACAAAATTCGATTTCGCCGGTCTCGCTCTGCCCCTGGGCAGTTTTGGGACACTCGGCTTCAGCCTCACCTCTCTCACGATGGCCGACATGGCGGTGAGGACGGTGGAAATGCCGGAGGGAACGGGAGAATATTTCAGCGCCAGCGATCTGGCGGCAGGCCTTTCATATGCACGTCCGCTGACGGATCGTTTTTCGATCGGCTTCACGGCAAAATTCATCCAGGAAGCAATCTGGCACGAAAGCGCAACTGCCTTTGCCGTGGATGTTGGAACAATATTCAGGACGGACCTGTTCGGCGGCATGGTCATTGGAGCCTCGCTCTCGAATTTCGGGACGCCGATGGCGCTTGCAGGGAGCGATACGCGGGAGTTTATCCGCATCGACCCGACCAAGCAGGGTTCTAACGACCAGATACCGACCAACATTGAGCTCAATTCATGGGACTTGCCCCTTCGGTTCCAGATCGGGTTTTCAACGAACGTATTGGAAAATGACACGTATCGGTGGACGGTGGCCTTCGATGCGATCCATCCGAACGACAATTATGAGAGCGTGAACGTAGGAACCGAGTTTGCCATTCGTGATTTTATTTATCTCCGCGGCGGATTCCAGTCTCTTTTTCTGAGTAATAGTGAAGGAGGCCTTTCGCTCGGAGTCGGCGTTACCTCCAGCCTGATATCCAGCAGCTCAACAGTGAAGTTCGATTACGCTTATCGGGACTACGGACGGCTTGAAGGCGTGCATTCATTTTCCGTCGCGATTCGATTTTAGGTGGAACGGTGAACCCCAGAAGCCTCGGACGGAATTGGCACACCGGCGCGCTCATAATTTTGCTTCAAAGCATTCTCTCTCCGTTAGTATTCGCACAGCACACCACCGACATGCCGTCGAACCTTCAGTTTGACAACCCAAAGTACAGTTCAGTCATTCTTGCCGAGGTCGGGCCGTGGAATGTAACGGCGCAAGAGTTCCTGCTGAGTTACGAATATGGTCCCGCTTTCACGAAACGAGAGGCTGACTCCAAAAAGCATTATCTCACCTACATGATCTATGAAAAGCTTCTTGCGCTCGACGGATACGATCGCGGGCTGCAATCCTCTCCCATGGTGAAAGAAGTGCTCGAGGAAGTTGAGGCCGACCTTGCCACCGAAGAACTCTACAAAGATGATATTCTCAACACGATCCACTTCTCCGATAAAGAAATTGAGCATGGCATATCCGGGGAGAATATCCACCTCGGCCTGAAATGGTTTTTCTCGCCGGCAAAAGACGATATCCTTCAGGATGCGAAGCTGTTGCGCAACGGTGCATCGTTCGATTCGTTATTCGCCGTGCTGTGTCCCGATTCCGCCTCGGCGGATAATCGATCCCTGCAGACGACACGCTTCATGCTGGAGATGAAAAATGCGGCGTTGGCAACAGCTATCGACACGCTGACTGCCGGCACAGTAACTCCGCCGATTCATGCCCCCGACGGATGGTATCTCGTAAAAATCACCGAAGCATGGAAGAACCCGATTATAACAGAAACGGAGAACATGAAGTTGCACGAGGACGTCCGCCGCGCGCTGCTCCAGCATATATCGGATTC
>Ga0182017_10004790_pt1 | contig 10058 bp, 9 predicted proteins | sample 712E3DmetaG_FD_120492 | JGI IMG/M metagenome (GOLD analysis project Ga0182017, IMG submission 120492) | Permafrost microbial communities from Stordalen Mire, Sweden - 712E3D metaG | ecosystem: Environmental > Terrestrial > Soil > Wetlands > Permafrost | place: Sweden: Stordalen | collected... | reverse complement strand
CACCGCGATGAAGCCAACCGGCGAATTCAATTCCTCCTTCACCATCTGGCCGAGCGATTTGCCGTCCCGGCGCATCGAGCAAAACAAGATGGCAAAATCCTGCACTGCGCCGCCGAGCACGGCCCCAATGAGAATCCACAGCGTCCCCGGCAGGTAACCGAATTGCGCGGCAAGCACCGGCCCGACGAGCGGTCCCGGCCCGGCAATGGCCGCGAAGTGGTGGCCGAAGACAACCCATTTGTTCGTTTTCACGAAGTCCTTCCCGTCGTCATGGACTTCGCACGGCGTGGCGCGGCGGTCATTGAGCGCCAGCACGCGCGCCGCGATCCATTTGGAATAAAACCGGTAGCCAATGGCGTAGGTGCAGACCGCCGCGATGAGGATGTGGGCGGAGTTGATCGGTTCGCCGCGCCGGAAGGCGAGCACCGCGTAAGCCCACGCACCGAGCAGCAAGAGCACGAACCAGAAAAGAGAAGCCAATGCCTTTTTCATGCCGGTTGGTTTGTGGCAATTTACGATTTACGATTAATGATTTACGAGATTAAAATTCAGGCGTGAGCCAATCGCATATCGGAATGACCCGGCATTGCCACAATTGCGGCGAGGAATGGACGCTGACCGGCCAGCCGGGGCGCGGCGAAAGCTGCTTGAAATGCCGGGCCGACCTGCGCGTCTGTCTGAACTGCGCGCATTACGACCCGCGCGTGGCACAGCAATGCCGCGAACGGCAGGCGGAGCCGGTGCTGGAAAAGCACCTGGGCAATTTCTGCGAGTATTTTGAGTTTGCCCGCCGGACCTGGACGGCAAAGGCCGGAAGCAACCAGCGCGAAGCCGCCTCGCGCGAGCAGTTGAAGAAACTGCTCGGTGATTGACAGGCGGTGCCGGCGGCCGGCGGCGGTTTTGCCTGGCTGGCTGTTGTTTTCACCGCGATAATGCCGGGGGTTCTGCCCGACCCAGTGCAGCAAATCCGGCTGGCTCCCGACTGCGGTATCGGGTCTTGGGCTGCCGCCGCGTGAAGAATCATGGACTGCGCCGAAATCGCGGCAAGTGCCGAAAATTCTCGCCGATGGCGGGCAAAAATTTTACCCTGCCACGCATGAGTCAGGTGCAAACATCCAATGAAACGACGAATTATGTCTACCATTTGTATGGAGACGAAGAAATTTTCCTTGCCGAGGCTTCCTATAGCATTGGAACGCTGCTAAAACGAATCAATCCAGGCAATTCCAAGGTGATTATTTATACCGATCGGCCGGCCAGATTTCGTTCGCTGCCGGTTATCTGTGAATCCATTGCCGGGCAAATCAATGAGATGAAAGGGCCGTTTGGATATGGGTTCCGGGTGAAACTTTGTTCGATTCTAAAATGTGCCGAATCTTTCCCGGGTAATATCATCTATCTGGACTGCGATACCATTGTACAGGGATCAATCCATGAAATGGCGGCCAAGCTGGGAAAGGGATGCGCTCTTATGTATCGACAGGAACGACTGGCAGGACGATACCCGCAATTCGAGGGCTTTCAAACGCAGCTTCCAAACGGATTAAAATACAAATACAGTACGGAATCATGCATGTTCAACGCCGGAGTGATCGGGATTCATCGCGATGATGCGAAAATTTTGAAAACTGCCCTTACCATATGCGACGCCCTGCTGCGGGAAGGTAGAAATAGCGGCGTGTGCGAGCAATTGGCCGTATCGGAAGCGCTGCGCATTTCCGGAGTGAAAATTCTTGAAGCATATGGAGTCGTGGCTCATTACTATCGAGGCAGCGCGAAACGATACATGCACCATAAACTCCTCCAATTCGCAGACCGAACCAGGAAAGGACTTTGGAATTTTGATCGTCCAATACCGTATTCCTACCCGCGGGTTCAACTGTTCAAGCTCATGGGTAAAATTTGCAAATGAAAGTCAGCGGATTCACCTTTCTGCGCAACGGCCACAAAATGGGTTACCCGTTCGTGGAATCCATCAACTCCATTCTGCCCATTGTGGACGAGTTTGTGGTCGCCTTGGGACCGTCGGACGATGACACCGAGGAAATGGTGCGCGGCATTGGCGACCCGAAAATCCGGATTATTCCAACGCACTGGAACGAGCGGGTTCGAAATGATTACAGTTTCAAAGGTTTCGTCTATGGCCAGCAGAAATCCATCGCGCTGTTCAATTGCACGGGTGATTGGGCGTTTTACCTGGAAGGGGATGAAGTGGTCCACGAAAACGATCTGCCGAAAATCCGGGCAGCGATGGAAAAATATCTGGACGACGAGGAAGTGGAGGCGCTGGTGTTCGATTACCTTCATTTCTATGGCAACGCCAATACGTACGCCTGGTCGCCGGCCTGGTATCGCACCGCCCCGCGCATTCTGCGCAACACGATTCCCGCCTGGGCGCCGAAAGGGCTTTTCTTTCTGGTGATGGCCGACCACAAGCGCGGGCGCTATCCCCGCGCCGCGCACACCGGCGCGACGATTTATCATTACGGCTGGCTGAAGACGGAACAGCAAATGAACATGCGCAAACAGTCGGTCGCAAAATTCTGGTCCAGCGGTCCGCGAGCGCCCGTGGTCTATGCCGACATCGACCCGCAAATCCTGCGCCGGTTTTCAGGCACGCATCCCAAGGCGGCGCAAAGCTGGCTCCTTCCCGCGGACGGCATATTTCAGGCCGACCCAAATCACAGGCTGACTTCGCGCGAAAAAAAGCATCGGCTGATGCTGAAGCTGGAACAATGGTTCGGTTTCCGGTTCAACAAAAAGCACTACCGGCTGGTGCGCTGAATCATTTGGCCGCGCCCAACTCGGCGAACGCCCGCTCGCCAGCTTCAATGACTGCGGCGGTTTGAATTTCAGCAATACTTCCCCCGGTCAATGGGGTGACCGCCCAGTCGCGATGTTGATATGGGAAACCAGGTTCATGGGCGGGGTAACCGACCAGCATCAAAACCCGCTTTTGCATTGCGACCGCCAGATGCAACAAACCCGTCACTCCGCCGATCACCAGTGTGGAAAGTTGCATCAGGCCGGCGGAAACCAGCAGAGGCGTCCCGGCGGCGACGGAAAAGGCCGCCGCGCGGGCGGGTTCGAGCAGGGCGCACTCCGATGGCCCGCCGCCAAAAAGGACCTGGACTCCCCGCGCACGCCAGTGTCCGGCGATCGAAATATAATTTTCCAGCGGCCAGTTTTTTTTTGGCGAACTGGTGAACGGTTGAATGAAGAGCGTGAGTCTGGCGGGGTTCAAATTGTGCGTTGCAAAAAACCGTTGCGCCCCGTCGAGCGCGTCTTCCGGCAGAACAAATTCGTTGCGGATTTCAACAGGGCGCAGGCTGCATTGTTGCAGCAGTGATAGATTCCAATCCGCGAGGTGAATGTTATCGTTGCGGGTCACGCCACGGGTGTAAGCCCAGCGGCGGCCAGGGCCGTAAACGCTGCCCCATCGCTGCGGGGCGCCACTCAAACGCGCCAGCCATGCCGTCTCGCCGTAACCTTGAAAATCCACCACGAGCGAAAATTTCCCGCCGCGCAGCCGGCGAAACAGGGAATACGCCTCCGACAAAATGGCCCTGGGATTTCCACTTCGGAAACGGGCGCGGTCCAGCGTGATGATTTCGTCCACCTCCCGGAAACCCTCCAGCAGCGGCTCATTCTCGAGGGAAGTGAGAAACGAGATTTTTGCGCCGGGGAAATTCCCCCGGACCATGTGAACAGCGGGCAGAAGGAACAGGATGTCGCCGATGGATTTAAGGCGAATCAGCAGAATGTTTGGATTTGCGTCCATGTCTGTATTATCGCGGCAACCCTAGGCGTTTGGGGCAACCCCGGCAGTGCCAGGCCAGCAAGGCGCGATGAACCGCGAATTTTTCCCGCCAGCGCCGCGAGTTGCCGATGGTTAGGAATGCCACAAGCCCGCTGGCCAGCGCGTCGGCAAACAAGCGAACCAGCAGGCCGCAAAACAACACCAACTGCGTGCCGATTCCGAAGTGTTTTTTGAAATAGGCGTAACGGGAGCGCCAGTATTCAATCCGCGCCGCCGGGGAGATTTGCTTCGCCGTTTGTCCCTGGTCATGCCAGACCCGTACGTCGGGCAGGTGCATCACCCGAAAGTCCGCACGGCAAACTTGCCGGCAAAAGTCCGTCTCTTCCAAAAAGAAAAAAAAACGTTCATCCAGCCCGCCGAGTTTGTCCCACACCTCCCTGCGAATCAGCATGAAGGAACCGATCACCGTCTCGACATCCACCGGCCCGGCAAAGGGATGTTCCTTGCCGGGAAACCGGCCGGGGAACAACCGGCGCAGCAGCGACTTGTTTAACAGTTCCGTGGCCAGCGTCGGGAAATTGGCGATGGAATTCTGGCGGGAACCGTCCGGATTGAGCAGTTGCGCTCCCGCCACTGCGCAATCGGAATGCGCGCGCATCCACTCGATCGCCGCCGCCAGCGCACCGGGTTGCGGGCGCGCATCCGAGTTGAGCAACAACAGAAATGCCCCCTGCGCCTGTTTCACCGCGAGATTGCAGGCGCGGGCGAAGCCGAGATTGGTTTCGCAGCGGATGAGTTTGACGGACGGAAATTCGTGCACCAGCGCTCCGGCGGTGTCGTCACGCGACCCGTTGTCCACGACGATGACTTCCCAAGTCAACGAGCCCGCCGCCGCCGGCACCGAACGAACCGCCGCACAGGTGAGCGCGCAGGTATTGCGGGTGACGATGATGACAGAAACGTCCACGAGTTTACCGGGTTGCGCCGGGCGGTGCTGGCGGCGAAGGGGCAGGTGGTCGTGCACGGCTGTTTTCCAACTCCCACAGTTTGGCGTATTTGAGGAAAGCGTGGTCGGCCTCCATAAAGGCGATGATAAGGCCTTCCGTGCCGTCCAGAAACCCCCGTTTCAGGATATAGGATTTAAGAAAACGCCCCAGGGCATGTGATGCCATGGCCCAAGGACCGCCGCGCTTTCCCTGCTTTTGCATTTCCAAGGCGCCGCCCTGGCTGAAGCGGTGAATCTTGCGCATATAATCGTCGAGACTGCGGTAGGAATGATGAATCATCGTTTCCCGGCACCACCCCACGCGCCCGCTCAGCTCAATCTGGGAATGAACGCGCTTTTCCTGATAACGGCCCTTGTCGCGACGAAACAGCCGCAACACCGGGTCGTTGCCCCACATGCCGTGGCGGATTTCCTTGTTAAGAAAAAAATTTCTTCGGCGCATCCGGTAACCCTCGCATGCCGGGGCGCGCAAGAGGGTCCGAATTTCGTCGGCCAGGGCGGGCGTGACGCGTTCATCGGCATCCACGATCAGCACCCAGTCGTGTTTCGCTTGTGGAATGGCCCAATTATTCTGCGCGCCATGACTCCAGAATTCGTGCTGAAGAATGCGATTCGTGTAGCGCCTGGCGATTTCGAGAGTCCGGTCGGTGCTAAAAGAGTCCACGAGCACGAGTTCGTCCGCGAACTTCACGCTCTCCAAGCATTCAGCAATCACGGTTTCCTCGTTAAAACAAGGAACGATCACGCTGAGAGGGGCCGATGAATCACTGCTTTTTGCCATCATTCGATGGAGACTGCATTTCCCGGCGAGCTTACGAACCCTCGGCCGGTTTGGCAATGATCGGATAACGCAAAAAATCGCGCGCGTTGTCCGCTGACAAACTGCTCGCCTTGCCTCCTCGCCGCCGGCATATTTCAAGGCGAAATTATGCTGGCCTTTTTATTCAAAGTCTGGGGTTTGGCCAAACCCTATCGGGTGCGGCTGTTTCTCGGGGTGCTGACGGGAATCATCGGCGGCCTGATTGCACCGTTGATGATTGTCACGGCCATGTTTGTTTATGGGGCGGTATTCCCGTCACCCAATGAACAGGGGGGAGTGCAGTTGCCGATTCGTCATTTGCCGGCATTTGCGGAGAAATGGTTTAACAATGTGCGGGCGGCGCTTGAAAGCGGCGTGCACAGCCATCAGTGGGCCGTGGCGGCGCTCATCGCGGCGGTGCCGATCATTGCGTTTTTGCGCGGACTGTTCGGTTATCTGAATGTTTATTTCCTGCAATGGACGGCGATTCGGACCATAGCGGACTTGCGCACGCGCCTGTTTGCGCACCTGTTGAATCTCTCCGCGGGTTTTTACAGCGAGACCTCCACGGGCCAGCTCATTTCGAGGATCATGAACGACACCGCCTCGCTTCAAAATATTCTCAGTGGCGCAACTTCCGTCATCGTGCGGGACCCCATCATCATGGTCAGCGTATTGGGCGGGTTGCTGTGGCAGCAGCCCAGGCTCACGTTGATTGCCATGGTGGTGCTGCCGGCCGGCATGATCCCCATTGTCATTTACAGCCGCAAAATCCGCCGCGCCAGCCGTGAGATGCAGACCCAATTTGCCGAACTGACGCAGATCATGACCGAAGCCTTCACCGGTCACCGCGTCGTCAAGGCCTACAATCTTGAAAACATCGTTGCCGGACAATTCCACGCCACCGTTCGCAAATCCATCGGCAATTATATGCGCATCATCCGCGCCAATGAAATCCCCGGTGCGTTGATTGAGTTTTTCGGCGCGTGCGGAGTGGCCTTGTTGCTGGCATATTTGATTTATCTGTCAAATTCACGGCCCAATTCCACCGATTTTCTGCAATTGATCTTCAGCCTTGTTGTGATGTATGCGCCGATGAAAAACCTGACGCGGTTGCAAAACCAGATCGTCCAGGCGCGCGCCGCCAGCGAACGCGCCTTTGCGTTGCTGGACACGCACAGCACCGTGCCTGAACCAGCACAACCCCGGCTGCTCCAGGCTGCCGGCGCGGATATTTATTTCGACCATGTGGATTTTGCTTATGGCGAAAAACCCGTGTTGCGCGGCATTGACCTGCGCATTCAGCCCGGCCAGCTTGTCGCGCTCGTCGGCTCCAGCGGCTCCGGCAAGACAACGCTCGCCAACCTGCTCCTGCGCTTCTACGACCCTTCGCGCGGGGCCATTCGCATCGGTGGTGTGGACATCCGGGAATTCGCCACGCGCGATCTGCGCAATCAAATTGCCGTGGTCACACAGGAAACCATTTTGTTCAACGACACCATCCGACGGAACATCGAACTCGGCCGGCCCGGCGCGACGAGCGAAGAAATCATCGAAGCCGCGCGTCACGCCCATGCCTACGACTTCATTACGCAAAAGTCGCAAGGTTTCGATGGCGTCATCGGCGAGAAAGGCGTGACCCTCTCCGGCGGACAGCGCCAGCGGCTGGCCATTGCCCGCGCCGTGCTCCGCAACGCGCCCATCCTCGTCCTGGACGAAGCTACCAGCGCGCTGGACACCGAGTCCGAACGCGCGGTGCAGGCTGCGCTCGATGAATTGATGAAAGACCGCACGACGTTGTGCATCGCGCACCGGCTCTCGACCATTCTGCACGCGAACCTGATTGTGGTGCTGGACCAGGGCCGGATTGTTGAAACGGGCAAACACGCGGAACTGGTCCAGCGCGGGGGCATTTATCAAAAGCTTTACGAACTCCAGTTCCTAAGCTGACTTTATTCATCCAGCCAGGAGACGCGGAATTTTTCGAGTTCCAGCCGGTCAGTGGCATCCTTCAAAAGAAGCAACGGCTTGTTGCCGTAAAAGGAAGCCCATTGAGTATAGGTGCTCTGGGGTCCGAAAATGTAATCGCACCGGGCCAGGGCATGGAGGTCTCCCATCGCCGACCCGGCGCCCAGCCCGACCAACAATCCCGGAAATTCATCCGCGTTCCGCGGTTCGTCGCTGCAAACGAAAAAGGCGACTTTGCGCTCCGGGAATTGCGCGGCGAATTCCTGCATCCAGCCGGCATACCGTGAAGCGGGGAAAAAATATTTGCCGCCCCGCCAGGCGCGATAATCTCCATGCCGAATGTGAACGCCGACAACCATGTCCGCACCGCGCCGCAGGCGTTCCACTGCTTCGCGGCTGGCATGTTCAAACTCCTCGATGGGCCGGAAATAGGCCCTGATTTTTTCCGCATGCCGCTGTATCCAGTCCGTCGGCACGCGAAACTTCCAGCCATGCGCGAAAACAATCCGGGCGTCCCGGATTTGGGCTTGGATTTCCGGCCCATCCAGCGGCATGACTTTTGACCCCGGCTTTTCGCGCAACGTGACCACCATCCGGCCGAAAATGGGGAGGTGCTCGTTCCAAATGCTGCCGTAGCAGACCAGCTGGTAACAAATCCGCGTTTTGCGGAGCGCGTCGGCAACGCCGGGAACAATGTCCAGCCAGCTCCGCCGCCTGGCCACCGGATAACGGCAATAAATGTCCCGGCGCGTGGTCTCAAAAAGGTGGGCGTAGGAATGAAAGGCAAAATTGATGATGCGGTGCCCTTGTTCCTCCGACAGCGCAATAAACTGGGTAAACAGCATCAGCCGGTTGGCGAGACGCCCCGACCGGAGGCTGATGACAATTAATTTCCCGTCCTTGGGAAAAGGCTGGCCCGGTTCGGTGGTGGAGTGGTCTGGCTGCTCGGACACAGGGCGGAGCAATAAACAACCCGGCGAACCGCGTAAAGGCGAATTTATTTGGGCGCCTTCGCGCAGGCCCCCAATTTGTAGCGGCAGGCATCTTGCCTGCCGTGTCTGGCGGCATCTTGCCGCTTGACTAAAAAAACGCAACCCCCTCATACCTCGTTTTCACATCAGACCACCCGGCTGGAAGCCGGGCGATACGGCAGCCAAAGATGGCTGCCGCTACAGGGGCCGTGCGTGGATGCGCCTATTTATTCGGGCCGGCCTGAAAATTCTCGCGCCCGACGCAGGGCACGGCCATAATTCACCTCTCAATATCATGGCGCAACCGCTGAAAATTCTGGCAATTCAGTTCAAATCCCTCGGGGACGCCCTGCTGCTGATTCCCTCGCTTCAGGCTATTCGCCGGCGTTATCCCGACTGCACCTTGCACGTGCTGATATCGGAGGCGACCGTGCCGCTGCTAAAATACGAGCCTTCACTGACACGGCTTTGGTCCATTCCGCGGGTGCGCGGTCGTGCGCGTTTCAAACAAAATTGGCCCATCATTCGTGCGTTGCGGGCGGAACGGTTTGACCGTTCGGTGGATTTTAGCGGCAATGACCGTGGCGCAATTTTAAGTTTGCTGTGCGGCGCACGCGAACGGCTCGGCTTGAACATTCCCGGCGGGTTCCTGGGCCGCCGCTTTTGCTATACCCGGCGTGTTGCTCCGGCGCCACTGGATCGCCATGAAGCGTTGCGCTCGTTCGCCATTCTCTCGGCCTGGGATATCACGCCGCCAGATTCAATGGCGATCGAAATTCGCGCCGATCCCGCTTTGGCTGCATCCGCCGTTCAGATTTTGCCGGAAGAAACAATCATTTGCCACCTGGGCGCCGGCGTGGCGAAGAAACAATGGCCCGTGTCACATTGGGCGGCGCTTTATAAAATCGCCAAAGCGGCCGGTCTCCAATTGGCGTTCACTCCCGGTCACAACCCCCGGGAACAGATGCTGGCGTCCGAACTGAAAACTCTCGTGCCGGAAGCTCCAGTGCTGCCATCACTGGATTTGTCCATGTTTCTCGCGGTGTTAAAACGCTCGCGCGCCTTGATTACCGGCGACACGGGCCCCATGCACTTTGCCGCCGGGCTGGATGTGCCGCTCATCGCGCTGTTCGGCCCCACCGCTATCGCCCGTTGGGGTCCATTGGGCCGGCGTCAGCAAATCCTCACCGGCAGTCCATGTGCTTGTGATACCAGTTCACACGTCTGCCAGAGTTCGAATCATTGCCTGGCGGCGATTTCGCCGGCGCAGGTTTTGGCCAGCCTGCAAAACATTTTAACGCCGGGATGATAACTCGATTGTAGCGGCGCTCCATGAGCGTCGCCACTTCCGCTGGTTATATTGCGACGGTCACCGACCGCCGCTACAACAAACCGTGAAATATTTGGATTGTTTATCGCCGTGCAACCGGTTTATTTTCAGCGGCAAATGGACGACAAAATTCCTTATCTCGACCTCGTGGCGCAACTGCGTCCGCTCCGCAAAGAACTGGACGCCGTGATTGCACGGACGATTGACAACTGCTCCTTTTGCCT
>Ga0182017_10004788_pt1 | contig 10061 bp, 7 predicted proteins | sample 712E3DmetaG_FD_120492 | JGI IMG/M metagenome (GOLD analysis project Ga0182017, IMG submission 120492) | Permafrost microbial communities from Stordalen Mire, Sweden - 712E3D metaG | ecosystem: Environmental > Terrestrial > Soil > Wetlands > Permafrost | place: Sweden: Stordalen | collected... | reverse complement strand
TTGAGATTTGTGCGGGAAATATTACACTGCTCAGTGCTTCAAAGACTCCGCCTTTCATGCTTGACAAACGCAGCAAGGTTGATGAAATGGCAAGATTGAAATACAGGTATATCGACTTAAGGTCTGAGGAGATGCAGAGTAATTTAAGATTAAGAAATGAAGTCACAACCATTACCCGCAATTATCTCGGATGCAATGGTTTTGTGGAAGTTGAGACACCTATACTTGCTAAAAGTACTCCGGAAGGAGCAAGGGACTTCCTGGTTCCTTCAAGGCTGAATCCAGGTTCATTTTACGCTCTTCCGCAATCGCCGCAGCTATTCAAGCAGATTCTAATGTTTTCATGTTTTGACCGCATCTACCAGATTGCGCGATGCTTCAGGGATGAGGACTTGCGGGCAGACAGGCAGCCTGAATTTACACAGATCGATCTGGAGATGTCATTTGTGGACACCGACGATGTATTAAGCCTTACCGAAGGGCTTCTTAAGAAGATTTTTAAGGAAACAATAAATGAGGAACTTAAAATTCCTTTTAAAAGATATTCCTGGAAAGACAGCATGGAAAGATTTGGCAGTGATAAGCCTGATTTAAGGTTCGGCCTTGAAATCCGGGATATATCGGATATTTTTACAAACAGCCAATTCAATATTTTTATTAATATATTAAATAAGAAAGGCTGCATAAAATGCTTATGTATAGAAGACGCAGACAGGTTTTCAAGAAAGGACCTTGATGGTTTTATTGATACGGCAAAGAAATATGGTGCAGGCGGCCTTATATGGATAAAAGTGGAACAGTCAAACCAGTTTAATTCACCAATCGCAAAATTTATATCAGATGATGAGAAAGAAAAGCTTATTGAAATGCTGGGTTTAAAGGAAAACTCCCTGGTGCTTATAGTAGCCGATGAATTCTTAAAGACCTGCAGATCGCTTGGTGCTGTAAGGTTGTATTTAGGAAGCCGGTTAAATCTTATAGATGAGGAGGAGTTTAATTTTGCCTGGATAGTTGATTTTCCGCTTTTTGAATGGGACGACAGGGAGAAACGCTTGTCTCCGACACACCATCCTTTTACCAGTCCGACCTTTGAGACAATACAGCTTCTTGACAGTGAGCCGTTAAGAGCCGGGTCGTTAGCCTACGATATAGTTTTAAACGGCAATGAGATAGGAGGAGGTTCGATAAGGATAAACGATATAGAGCTTCAAAGGAAAATATTTAAGCTTCTTGGTTTTGATGATACCAGGATAGAAGAAAATTTCGGATTTTTACTCAAATCCCTGGATTACGGCGCACCTCCCCACGGAGGGATTGCTCTTGGCATGGACAGGCTTGTAATGCTTATCGGAAAACTTGACAGCATCAGGGAAGTAATAGCTTTTCCAAAAACCCAGTCAGCATTCTGCATGATGACAGAATCACCGTCAAGTGTGACAGAGCAGCAGCTTGAGGAAGTCTATATAAAGCTTGCCAATATAAAAAAGCCTTAGTAAATCTTAAGCTATAGCGAAACCCTGATTAAAGTAACTTATAGCAAATTGAATAAACAAGCCAATTATGATTTAATTATCAATAAATTTTTTTTATAAATAATGTTTTAAAAGATAGGATTTTGAGTCAGAAGATTTTTTATGGATATAAGGAAAACTTTTTTAGAATATTTTAAGAAAAACGGCCATCTGGTTATGCCTTCTGCAGGCCTGATACCTTTAGATGATCCAAGCGTTCTTTTAACGACTGCAGGCATGCAGCAGTTTAAGCCATATTATCTTGGCACTAAAAAACCGCCCAGCCCTCGAATAGCTACTGTTCAAAAATGTTTCAGGACCAGTGATATTGAGAGCGTCGGCTATACCGACAGACACCTCACTTTTTTTGAGATGCTTGGCAATTTTGCATTTGCCGATTATTTTAAAAAGGAAGCCATTGATTTTGCTGTTGATTTTTGTTTGAACGTGCTTCAGCTGCCGATTGGCAGCCTTTGCGTGGGGGTATTTGCCGGCGAAGAGAAAATTCCCGAGGACAGGGAAGCAATACAGCTGTGGAAATCACACGGCATAACTCAGGAAAATATATATAAATTCGGGAAAAGTGAGAATTTCTGGGGTCCTGCAGGGGAATCCGGGCCATGTGGGCCGTGCACAGAGATTTATTATAATTTTGGGCCGCAGTTCGCTTGCGGCAGCATTGAATGCTCACCAAGCTGTAATTGTGGCAGATACCTTGAGATATGGAACCTTGTTTTCACTCAATACAATTACTCAAATGAGCAATATTTGGAACTGCCCAATAAAAATATAGACACGGGAATGGGACTGGAAAGGATTGAAGCGGTACTTGAAAAAAATCCGTCGGTATTTAAAACTGCGAGATTTAGTCCCATAGTCAAAAAGATAGAGGAGCTTTCAGCAAAAAAGCTTGCTGCTAAGAATGAACCCGATTACAGCGACACCGTAAACAGGTGTATTAAGATTGTTGCTGATCACGGCAGGGCAGTATCTTTTCTTATTGCAGATGGAGTTTTGCCCTCAAATGAATCAAGAGGCTATATTTTACGAAGGATCATCAGGAGGGCAATAAGATTTGGCAAACTCATAGATATGGAGGATTATTTTTTAAATGAGATCGCTGAGAGTGTGATAAACGCTTATTCTGATGCTTACCCGGAACTTTTTAATAAAAAAGACACAATCAGGAAGATAATCAATGATGAAGAAAGACGGTTTTCACAGACCTTGAAAGAAGGTACGAAACTTTTAAACCAGAAAATTGAAGAATTGAAAAATGCCGGGAAAAAATTAATGGATTCGGAAGATTCATTCAGGTTATATGAAACCTATGGTTTTCCGGCAGAACTGACCATTGAAATCCTTAGGGAAAATAACCTTGAACTTGACATGGCAGGTTTTAAACGGCACCTAAAGCTTCATTCAGAAAAATCCAGGGTAAAAACAGTATTTGATAAGAAAGTCGAGACGAATCTTCCATTATATAAGGAAATTGCTGCAAGCCTTGAAATCGAATTTACCGGTTATCAGGAAATAGAAACAATTTCCAAAGTTGCGGCAGCCATAAGGATAAATGATGGCGCTTCTGGCACTGGCGGCTTTAAGTCAAAAGAGGCTGATATTAAAACAGCAATAGTTGCTGAACTTACCCAGGGGCAGACAGGCGAAATTATCTTATACAAAACGCCCTTTTATGGAGAAAAGGGCGGACAAGTTGGCGACAGGGGAATAATAAGGACAGATACCGGGGTGTTTATTGTGGAAGATACCCAAATGCCCCTTGAAGGTTTTATAGTTCACAGGGGATATGTTTCAGAGGGTTTTATAAGAAGCACCGCATCTTACGGCTTGAGCCATACCGATAAAACAGGTTCTGAGCCAGAAAAATCTGCAAACCAGCAGGAGCCACAGGCGACCGCGCCGGAAATAGAAGCAACGGCCCAGGTGGATGTCTCATTCCGTAAAGAGATAAGTAAAAACCATACCTCTACACATATGCTCCACTGGGCATTAAGAACAGTTTTTGGACAGGAGGTAACCCAGGCAGGTTCTTATGTCACCCATGACAGGTTCAGGTTTGATTATAATATAAATGAAGTACCATCATCAGATAATCTGGATAAAATAGAAAAAATAATAAATGAAAAAATCCAGAAGGATAATTCAGTCAGGATTTATGAGACTACAAAAGAATATGCTGAAGAAATCGGCGCAATGTCACTTTTTGAGGAAAAGTATGGGAAATTTGTAAGAGTAGTAGAGATAGGCGATTACAGCAGGGAGCTTTGCGGCGGCATACATGTGTCAAGAACTGGTGAAATAGGTCTTTTAAAGATAATTTCTGATTCCAGCATTGGCGCAAATGTCAGAAGGATTGAGGCAGTTACCGGACTGGGTGCATTTAATTTTATGAACTCAAGCTATAAAATATTAAAAGAAATCTCTGAAAACATCGATTCAGGTATCGACAATGCAGCAGCAAAAATAGAATCAATCAGGGCAGAATCAAAAAAACTGCAGGAGGACCTGCTTTCGATGCAGGTTAAAGCGATTAAAAAGGAAATTCTTGATGCAAATATGCTGCCTGTTGATAAACCGGACCTTACTGCCATTATAGGATTTGATTTTACCGATTGCCAGTACTGCCAGGGTATTGATTCAAGGACAATGGGGATTATCGGTGATGAGATCATCAATGGTGCTAAAGATAAAAAAACATTCCTGGTTTTTGCAAATATAATAAATGACAAGCCTGTAATACTTCTTCAATCTTCGAAGGACCTGCTGTCCAAAGGGATAAACTGTTCACTTATTGCCAAAGATGTTGGAAAGATTTTAAAAGGCGGCGGCGGAGGTAAGCCTGAATTCGCCCAGGTCGGCGGTTCTGACAGCAGCAAAGTAAAAGAAGTTTTGGATTTTGTAAAAAATATGGTTTTAGACACTTTAAAACTGTAAGCCAGGCAAGTATTAATGAGAATATTAGGCATAGATTATGGAGAAAAAAGGATTGGCCTTGCGATTACAGACAAGCAAAACAGTATGGCCATGCCTTTCTGTATGCTTGAAAACGACGATTTCATAAGTGAAAATATTTTAAAGATAATAAAGAATAACGATGTCGGAGAAATAGTCATAGGAAGGCCGGTCAATTTAAAGGGCCAGTCAGGTTATCAGGCTGAAGTTGTAGAGAGTTTTATTTCTAATATTTTAAGAAGTTATGAATTGCCAATTTTTGTTTTTGATGAAAGGTTTACTTCAAAGATATCATCGGACCTGATTTCCGAAAGTTATAATACGCCGGGAAAAAGAAGAAACAAAAGCCAAAACAAAAAAATGCCAAAAGAAGGGATGAGCCAGGCAAGGAAATCAGGGGCGTTAGATGCAGTATCAGCAGCTTTAATACTTGGAGATTATTTAAACTTTTTAAAAATACAGGAAAGTAAACAGAAGCCTTAATTTTTTTGATTTATATAAGTAATAATATAACCAAAAACTTTAGCTGACAGGATTTTAAAAAAGAATAATAGCAAAAGTCAAAAAAATTAAAAGTTAAGAAATAAAGCAAATGAAAAATTTCAATAATAAAATTAAATCACCGGCATTGATGCCGGCATTGTGCGCTGTTTTAATAATATTATTTTTTTCTGTTTCCTGCGGGATTTTAATACCCGCTGCCTCAACAGGAACTGCAAAGCCCGCAATTGCAAAGGGTATTGAAGTGGAAGTCCAGATAAGTCAGGGAGCAAATCTTACTCAGATTGCTGAAATGCTTGCGGAAAAAGGCGTTATTGATGACGCATTTATATTTAGGCTTTATGTGCAGCAGCAAGGCAAGGAGAAAAACCTGCTGCCGGGAACATACAAGCTGATAACAGGTGATGAATATAAGAATATACTCGATATTATAACAGCCGGTGAAAAACAGGTCATATATAAACTTGCCATTCCAGAAGGTTTTACCCTAAACCAGATAAAAGAAAGGGTAATTGCAGATATACCTTTCATAGAAATGCCGGAGCTTGAAAGCGCCCTTGATATCAGCAACTATAAAGACAGTTACGAATTTTTAAACGATAAAGCCAGCCTTGAAGGATTTCTTTTTCCAAAAACTTACGATGTCACTGTAAAGTATACAGCACAGAACGTAGTTGAAATGCTGATAACCCAATACCAGCTTGAGACACAGCCGCTTGACTGGTCTTTTGCTACCGAAAATAATTTTTCAAATTATGATATTTTAAAGGTTGCGTCACTGATTGAAAGGGAAGCATATATTCCTGAGGAAAGGCCGCTTATCGCAGCCGTAATTTACAACCGGCTTAAAATCAACATGCTTTTACAAATCGATGCAAGTGTGCGCTATGCATTGGACAAATGGGATGGCATTGTCACTTACGGTGATCTTAAAATCGACTCTCCTTATAATACCTATAAATATGCCGGTCTTACGCCAACCCCGATCTGCAATCCCGGACTGGCTGCAATAAAAGCAGCTCTTGCTCCTGCTAACGTGGATTATCTTTATTATGTGGTTGTGAACGAAAAAACACATCAGCATAAGTTCTCAAAAACCTTTGAGGAACAAGCAAATGCAACAAACCAGTAAAAATACCATTGTAAAAGATTCGTCTTATATAAAGCAAATCCCCCGGATAAAAGAATATCTTGAGGAAACAGATTTTTTAAAAATAGTAAGGACCAAGGCAGAGAGCCGGAAGATCCCTATTGTAGACGACGAAACAGGAAGATTTCTTGAACTTATCTGTTATTTGTTAAAACCTCAAAAAATACTGGAAATAGGCTGCGGTACCGGTTATTCAACATATTTTTTACTGAAGCATCTTTTTCCAGAATTAGCTGCTGCAGAAGCATTTGCAGGGAAAATGAATGTACAAAAAATGCAGTTTAGCTATACGGGAATTGATTTAAACAGAGAAAGGCTCCGGGAAGCATATTTGTTTATAGGCGGTTTGATAAATAAACCAATCAAACCCGGAAGTGATGGCAGCAGCTTAAAGTCAGTCCTTGAAGGTAAAAACATCTGTTATAATTTTGAATTCATTCATGGGAATGCGATTAAAATAATTCAATCAATTCCTGAAAAATATGATTTGGTTTTTATTGATGCCGCAAAATTTGAATACCCTTATTATCTTGAAGCGGTTAAAGGAAAGCTAAAAGACGGCTGCGCCGTTATTGCAGATAATATATTTTACTCCGGGAAAATATTTCATAAAGAAATATTAAAGCATGACGGAAACAGCGTAGCCGGACTGAAAGAATATATCGGGTCCGTAACAGGTAAAGCTGCCTTTGAAACATCATTTTTCAATATAGGAGACGGTCTTGCATTATCAATATTTAAAAAAGATCAGTAAGGACTTTAAGATTTAAATTACCAAAGAACGGTCAATAATGGTAAAAAGAATTCCGTCATTAGAAATTATGCCCAAAAAAATACCTGAGCTATGTGTACCTGCAGGGAACTTAAATATTTTAAAATATGCCGTTGCATATGGTGCGGATGCCATATATGTAGGCGGCGGCCGGTTCAACCTGCGAAGCATGGGAGATAATTTTACAGCCGATGAACTTTTACAGGCAGTGGATTATGCGCATTCTAATGACAAAAAAGTGTATTTAACGCTTAATGCTATCATAGATGAAGGCGAACTGGTTGAATTTCAAAGGTATTTAAATGATATTAAAAGCATTGAATTTGATGCAATAATAATCTCGGATCCGGGAGCCATGCAAATAATCAGGCAGATAATCCCCGGTCCAAGAATTCATATCAGCACACAGACAAGTACTTCAAATCACCAGTCAGTTAATTTCTGGGAAAAACTTGGAGCATCCAGAGTAAATATTGCCAGGGAATTAAACCATAATGACATTAAGGGTGTCTGCCGTTTATCAAATATTGAAATTGAGGTTTTTATCCATGGCGCTCTCTGTATTTCATATTCCGGACGATGTATGCTGAGCAGGTACCTGTCAGGAAGAGACGCAAATAAGGGACAATGCTCACATACCTGCAGGTGGAAATACTATCTCATGGAGGAGAAAAGACCTAACGCATTCTTTCCGGTTGACCAGGATAAAAGAGGAACATATATTTATAACTCCAGGGATCTCTGCCTGTTACCTGAGCTTGAAAAAGTCCTTGAAACAGGTGTAAGCAGTTTAAAGATCGAAGGCAGGATGAAGACAGAGAATTACGTCGGCCTTGTGACATGGGCCTACAGGCAGGCCCTCGATCTAATCAAAGAAGAAAAATTCAATGAACAAAAAAAGAAGTATCTTTTGAATGAACTTGATAAAACCACACATAGGACTTTTACAACAGGATTTATGTTTCTTGACGGAAAGCATAATCCAGAACTTACCGATAACGATAATGTGGGATATTTGAGAAAATACAGGTTTGCAGGGACCGTTGAAAGTTTTAGTGAAAAATACGGAGTTCCGGTTATAAAGACAAGAAACCAGATAAAAATAGGGGATATGCTTGATATCATGCAGCCGGGAAAAAATCCGTTAAAATTCAAACTTTCTGAAATCATCGATGCAGATTCTGACAAGCAAATGGAAGTTGCAAATACAAATGCCAGGATAATAATCCAGGGTTTGGGAAGAATTGACAGATACTCGCTGATTAATGTAAAACTTTAAAATAAAACCGGTGCCTGAAAACAGTTTTGGCAAACAAAGAAAAACACCAAAGAAAGAATAATAAAGAAATCATGGAAAATTAAAATCCGGAACTACAGGTCAAAGGCCTTTCTTATAGCTCTCAGGTTTGTTGCAGTAATATGGTTTGAATTTTTAAAATTTTTAAACCGCAAAAAAAGAAAAGCCTGATATAATAATAAAAAATATTTGACTTATTATGGTTGTTTCAAAAACAGGTATTAAGACATACAGGATACTGGTATCCGGCAGGGTGCAGGGTGTGGGTTTCAGGTATTTTGCCCATGACCGGGCAGTGCAATTTATGGTAAAAGGATATGCGCAAAACGTACAGGATGATAAGGTTGAAATAATTTGCCAGGGCCAAAAAAATAACCTTGATTCGTTTATTCTTTCGGTAAAAAAAGGCCCTGCTCTTGCTTACATATCCGAATTTATACTGGAAGAAGTCATTGGTTTTAGTTTATATGATTCTTTTGACATAAAACATTAAAAAACTTTTATTGACTTTATAATATTATAAAAAAATATGGCTGAATAAAATTTATGAAGATTGATTCAAAAACAGGACTGCTCGGTCTTTTCGGCAATCCGTCAAGGCATAGCTTTTCTCCGGTTATCCAGAATTTCTTTTTAGAAGAGTATGGCAAAAACTTTGTTTATCTTACGTTTGAGCCTATCGTAAGAAATCTAAAAGATTCTTTCTACGGGGCAAAAAACATGGGTTTTACCGGCATTAATGTGACAATGCCGTTTAAAGAGGATGTATTTAAGCTTGTCGATAAGGCGGATGATGCCGCATCAGTTTTTAAAGCTGTAAACACCGTCAGGTTTTTGCCGCAAGATAATAAGGCAATCGGGTACAGCACTGACGGTGAAGGAGTAATTAAGTCTCTTGAAGATAAAAAGTATGTATGGAACCGGAAAAAATGCCTTATACTGGGAGCAGGCGGAGCAGCAAAAAGTGCCGTATATTCCATATTGCAAAAACCAGTTGAGGAGATTTTTGTATTTGACATATTTCCTGAAAAGACGGATTTCTTGTTTGAGCTTCTTGGCAAGCCTTATAAAATAAAACCGGTAAGAAGACTGGCAGACATCGAAGAAAGATTAAATGAAATAAACCTGATAATAAACTGTACACCTGCCGGAATGGATACAGGAAACATTGGCAACAGGGACCTGCTTCCTTTACCGGATAACTGGAGTTTAAAGGATAAATTTGTTTTTGATATGGTCTACAAACCATTTAAAACAAAACTGCTTAAAAAAGCTTTTGCCGACGGAGCTGCAGAAGTGATACCGGGTATAGACATGCTTATAAACCAGGCTGCTTTTTCATTTAAAATATGGTTTGAAATCATGCCTGAAGAAAGGCTTTTAAAAGAGATTAAGGATGAATTGATAAAGTCATGGGTTTAAGTTTTATATTAATTTCCGGCGCTTTCTTTATTTCAGGCCTGGCTGCAGGCAGTTTTCTTAATGTGCTCATATATAAGATTCCAAGAAAGTTATATATCTTCAGGCCTTACAGTATTTGTTTTTCATGCAAAAAGCCGGTAGATCTGATTGCAGGTTTTCCAATTCTTGCATATATTTCCAGGCACAGCAAATGCAGTAATTGCGGCCTGAAAGTGCCGGTCCAAAGCATACTGCGGGAATTACTTACAGGATTGCTTTATTTGCTTACCTATATCAGCTTCGGGCTTTCTTTAAACACTGTCACAGGCATAGTACTTATCAGTACTCTCCTGGTTGTATCTTTCGTTGACTGGGAATTCATGATAATCCCTAACATGATCGTGCTTCCTTTTACACTGGTCGGTTTAGCCTTGACTACCGTAAACATTACGCTTG
>Ga0182017_10004785_pt1 | contig 10065 bp, 7 predicted proteins | sample 712E3DmetaG_FD_120492 | JGI IMG/M metagenome (GOLD analysis project Ga0182017, IMG submission 120492) | Permafrost microbial communities from Stordalen Mire, Sweden - 712E3D metaG | ecosystem: Environmental > Terrestrial > Soil > Wetlands > Permafrost | place: Sweden: Stordalen | collected... | reverse complement strand
GCCTCCGCACGGACAAGAAAGAGTCCAAGATCAGCTGCGTCAACCCCGGGAATTGAAGGAGACGTCAATGGCAAAGGTGAAGACAGAGATGAAGTTCCTGACGACGAGCCATCCGCTCATCGTCTTCGAAGACAACGAGGTCGGCAGGTTGAAGAAGGAGATCTTCGACGCGCCGATGTCACGCATCGAGGCGATCCTCAAGGAATACGAGGTGCCTTCGCCCTCTGAGCTGGGCAAGGCGGGCTCCTACATCCAGACCACGCCGCGGGCGAGGCAGAACGAGAAGCGGAAGAAGAACGATATCGTGCTCATCCCCGTGGGTACCACGGAAAACCACGGCGATCATGCCAACAGCGGTCTGGACAACTTCATGGTCACGCAAATCTGCGAGGGGGTGCGGCGCTACACCGCCAAGAAGGGGCGGGAGGTGAGCCTGGCCTCCCCGCCCTTGAACTACGGCGGACATCCCTACCACCACCTGGGGATGCCGGGCACGATCATGGTGCCGCAGGAAGTGGTGGTGGAGAACCTGATCTACGTGATGCTGGGGCTGTGGAACGACGGTTACAGGAAACAGATCATCATCAACAACCACGGCCAGCTTTGGATGCTGGAGACTGCGCTGCACGAGTTCCTCAAACGCTTCCAGCTCCCGGGGATTTTCCAGGTCCTGGACTGGCACCGCGCCGTGAGGGAGTTCTTCATTCCCATAGACAGGGCGGACTCGCTGGAAACGACCTTCATCCACGCGGATGAGAGCGAGACGGCGGTGGGCCTGCTCATGTTCGCCGACATGATCGACATGAAGTACGTCAAGGACGCCCGCGGACCCAGCTACCTTCCGGGAGGCCACTTCGACACGTCGGTGGACCCCTGGCGGCGGCCTCACCGCTGGTCGGAGGGCGAGGGACATGCAGCCATCGAGAGGCGTGGAACCCCCGAAGGGGTGGTGGGCGAGCCGTCGCTTGCGACCGCGGAGAAGGCCAAGCGGCCGATCGCGGCGATCCTCAGCTACCTCACCCTGGTCGTGGACCAGATACTGGATACGTTCCCCTCCGGGAAGCTCCCTCCCATAGACCAGATCACGCTGCGCGACCCCAAGGAACTGGAGCCGTTCCTGAAGGAGCCGCTAAGCCCGGGCTGGAAGTCGGTCTTTGAGCTGCCCGCCATGGGACCGTTCACAAAGGGATGAGGAGGTGCTTTCCATAGTGGAGATGGCGGCGGTTTCGGAGATCGCGTTCGCGGAAGCGGAGAAGTGCGCAAAAGCGCACGCGATTCCGGTGGCTGTGCGCAATCGAGTATGGTGACGATGACTCGCATATTCAGCTGCATCCCCTGAGAACGCAGCATGCGGCGTCCACGTTCAGAGCACCCGGAGCGACGCTTCGCGGCGGGGGAAAGCAGCGTGGCAGTTTCCGAAAGAAAGGAGGAGACGACCTGCTGGATTTCGAGCGAATAAACGATCACTGAAAACAAAGGAGACTTGTATGAAAAGATTCGTTACGATTCTGACCGTGATGGCCTTTGCGCTTGCCGTGGGCGGCTTTGCCTTCGCGGCCCCCAAGCCGCTGGTCCTTGGTCTGGCCGTCCATGAAAACCCGTCCGTAGATACATTCTGGGCAGTCGTGGTGAAAGGCGCCAAGGACGCAGCGGCGACCTACGGTGTTACTCTCAAATGGGGCGGCAGCAACCAGCCCCTGGAGCAGGCTCAGTTGATCGAGACCTACGTTGCCGCCAAGGTCGACGGGATCATTGTTGATTTGTCGTTCGCCGACGCGCTCAAGGACGCGATCAAGAAAGCGACGAATGCCGGCATTCCGGTGATTAGCATTAATTCGGGCGTCGACAAGTATAAAGAGTTCGGAGTGATGGCTCACGTGGGACAGACTGAAAAAGTGGCCGGAAATGGCGCAGGCGAGCAATTCAACAAGGTTGGCGCGAAGAAGTTGCTCGTCGTGATCCACGAAGAAGGAAACGTTGGCCTCGAAGCACGGGCTGATGGAGCAGCGGAGACATTCAAGGGTGAGGTTGTGCGCTTCAACGTCGCCACAACGGGAGTCAGGGATGTTTCAGGAACAGTCGCGGCCATTCAGGACAAGCTCATCCAGGATAAAAGCATTGACGGTATCCTGACGCTCAACACGATCATCGCCGAAGCGGCTCTTGACGCCGTCAAGGCCACCAAGGGTTCGCAAAAGATCGCCACGTTCGACCTCAGCTCTGATGTTCTCGACTCCATTGCGAAGGGCGATATCATGTTTGCGATCGACCAGCAGGAGTATCTACAGGGATACCTGCCGGTCGTCATGTTGTACCTGTACAAGATGAACCTGAACACCATCGGCGGTGGATTGCCCATCCTCACTGGCCCGGGCATTGTTGACAAGAGCAACGCCGCTTTGGTGAGGGATCTCGCCAAGAAGGGAACTCGATAGACTTTCGGTTGAAGTAGCAGAGTGCGGACTGGACAAATAACATTCCGCACTTTTTGTCTTGCCCCCATTGCGGACACCACTTTGGCCGGTGAATCAAGGAGAACCATTCATGGCATTTCAAAATGCGAGGATGCTTGCACCCGACGACCGACTTGCCAAGACTGGCCCTGTTCGCAGGGTATTCCGGCGAGTAGAAGCGGGGGCCCTGATTGGCGCGGTGGTCGTGTGGGCTTTCTTTGCCCTTGCAGCGCCCGAAAACTGGCTGTCAATCACGGGCGTGGCTCGCATCCTCGACTCGTCCTCGACCCTGGGCATCATGGCGGTCGCGGTCGCCCTGCTCATGATCGGCGGCGAATTCGACCTTTCAACTGGCGTCATGACCGGGACGACCGGGTTGATTGCGGGGATGCTCGCCACCGAGCTCAACACGAGCATTTGGCTGGCGATGCTGGTGTCTCTCGTTTTTGCGCTCGCCGTGGGCTTCTTCAACGGCTGGATCGTGGTCAAGACGCGACTGCCTAGTTTCATCGTGACCCTGGCGACCTTTTTCGTTCTGAGGGGCGCGAACGTCGGGGTCACTCGCTTGGTGACCGCAAGGGTGACTGTTTCCAATATAGATCAGGCGATTGGCTTTCTGAGCGCCCGGGGCTTCTTCAATTTGGAATTCACTCTCTTGGGCACTCAGTTCCGAACTTCGACGATCTGGTGGATCGCCCTCGCCTTTATCGCGACATGGGTTCTGCAACGGACACGATACGGCAACTGGATCTTCGCCGTCGGAGGCGACGTCAACTCTGCCCGTAACGTGGGCGTGCCCTCGGAACGCGTCAAGATTTCTCTCTTCATGGTCACGGCTGCCGCCGCCTGGCTTGTGGGCATGATGGGCATCCTGCGATTGCGCTCTTCGGTGGCCAGCGAGGGTATTGGCCAGGAATTCGTCTACATCATTGCCGTCGTCACCGGCGGTACTCTACTCACCGGCGGGTATGGATCGGTGGTGGGAGCGTGCATTGGCGCCCTCATTTTCGGCATGGCGCGCGTGGGCATCGTTTTTGCGGGGTGGGACACCGACTGGTTTTATTCCTTCCTGGGCATCATGCTGCTCGTTGCGGTTCTGGTGAATGCTTTTACGCGCAAGCGGGCTGAGGAGGTTCGCATCGCCGCTGCGAAAGCGCGGACCGAAGAGGAAGTCACCTAATGGCCGAACCGATTCTCGAAGTGCGAGACATTACCAAGCTGTTCGGCAGCGTGATCGCGCTGAGCAAGGTATCGACCAAGGTTTATCGCGGTGAGGTCACCTGTCTGCTGGGGGATAACGGCGCCGGCAAGTCGACGCTGATCAAAATACTCTCCGGCGTTTTTCAACCGACTGAAGGCACGTGTCATTTCAACGGCGAGATTGTGACACTTCGTTCTCCACGCGAGGCGCGCGCAATGGGAATCGCGACGGTCTACCAGGAATTGTCCCTCCTGCCCCTCATGCCGATCTGGCGCAATTTCTTTCTTGGAGCAGAGCCGGAGAAAGGATCAGCACTGCTCCGCCGTTTTGATATCGAGTTCGCCAAACGCACGGTGCGCGAGGAACTGCGGAAAATGGGAATTGAGATTCGTGATCCCGATCAGCCAGTCGGATCCATGTCCGGAGGCGAACGCCAGTCCATTGCTATCTCAAGAGCGGTCTATTTCGGGGCCAAGGTGTTGATCCTGGACGAGCCGACGGCCGCCCTGGGAGTGAAACAGGCGGGCATGGTCCTGCGTTACGTTGCCCAAGCCAAAGCACGGGATTTGGGAGTGATATTCATTTCCCACAATCCGCAGCATGCCTACACGGTTGGCGACAGGTTTTTCATTCTCAAGCATGGCAAGGTGCTGGGAAGTTGGACAAAGAAGGAATTGAGCCTGGAAGACATGATCCGAAACATGTCCGGCGTCGATGAATTGGAAGCCTTGAGTCGAGAGCTGGAGCAGATCGCCGCCGGGCGGCAGGAACGAAATAACGGAATGGAAAACGAGTCATAGATTGAGCCTGTCCTTTCAGATGGTTCTCCAGAATGACCACCGGACGAATAAGGCTTTCCCATCGGTTCTTGAGACGTTTCACGGGCTCTCCTTTTAGGGGAGCGAGCTCAAAATGCGTGTGGTCCCGGGAGCTTCCAGCCGAGGACGTTTCGGATCGGCTGAGAGGGAAAGTGGCTTTGTTCGGCGGAAGACGCACCCTGCGCTGTCGAAAGCGGCCGGTGAAAAGCAAAGCGATTGTCTATTGTAAATAATCGGTTTGGGCATTGACGCACGCAGCCAAGTTGGCAGGTGCCATGTTACGATGCATTCTGTATTGAGAGATTTCTACGTGTTTCCTGATTGCCCCTATGGGGCGGTTGGGCGCCTGGAAATGGAAGCTTTGTTCGTAAAAGGAGCTGGGTTATGAAGTCTGTCAGAGCAGCTGTTCTTGAAGCGCCGCAGGAGATCGTCATCCGAGAATTCCCCTATCCGGCAGGACAAAAAAGCGGTCTGATCGTGAGAACCGAGCTCGCGGGAATTTGCGGGACGGACAAGCACACCTTCTTGGGGCACACACGTCAGTACCCAGGGGCAGAATCCGAATCCGTGACCCCTTTCCCGATCATCCAAGGGCACGAAAATGTCGGTGTGATAGAAGAAATCTGTTCCGGCGCGCATTCAACGAAAGATTTCAACGGAAATGTCCTTAAGGTGGGTGACAGGATTACTATGTGCCCGGACGTGATTTGCGGCCACTGTTGGTACTGCCGAAATACGTACGGCTACCCATGGTGTGACAATGTCAAAGGCTATGGGAACGCCTTTAGCGCCGCTACGCCGCCCCATTTATTTGGCGGATTTGCAGAGTGCATGTATCTCGGCGATGAGGTATTTGTCTACAAGGTTCCAGAGTCAGTCCCTCCCGCCGTTGCTGTTCTTTCTGAGCTGTTCACTGTGACACTTGGAATTGGCGCCGCGAAGGAAGTCTATTCTCTCGCCAACATTGGCTTCGGTACTTTTCCGTCCGTTCTCGTTCTCGGGGTGGGACCATTGGGCCTGTTGTCAATTATCCGTCTTCGAATGATGGGATGTGACAAGATCATTGCAATGGACTGGTCGGCCTACCGCCTTGCCGCGGCCAAGCGATTCGGGGCAGACTCGATCATCGACATGAACGAAATCGCCACTCGGAAGGAACGAGTGGCGTTCACAAGGCAGCTCACAGATGGTTTGGGCGTCGATTTGGCGGTCGACTGCGCAAACGAACCTTCAGCATTTTCCGAAGGGCTCGATCATCTACGGCGAGTCGGTACATTGATAGAACTCGGCAATTTTGTAGATACGGGTGAAACCTCGATCAATGTGTCCAGCCAAGTATGCACAAAAAACGTGCGAATTATCGGAGTGGGGAATCATCCTTATACCGAGTACGCGAATGTTCTTCGCATGTTCGAACGGTTGATGACCACAGTGCCGTTCAGAGAACTCATTTCGCACACGTTTTCTCTCGATCGTACGAAAGACGCGCTGCTTAAATCCATGGAACCCGACAGCCTGAAAGTTGTTGTCAAACCGTGACCCCGGAGTGGTGACCGTGATCCGTCAGGTGAACAGTATGATCCCTTGAGATCGTTTCAGTTGGTCCAAGATCTTTCGCCGGGAACGACGAGGTTTACCTGTGCTGGCTCCCGCTCTCCCACTGAGGAGTCGAGAAGGTCGAGGGCAGAGGTGATTACGCGCTTTCAGGCCGAGAGCAGTCCGTGCGTGTCCAGAATGATCTTCGCCGCCGCGCCCTTGTCGAAGTCCCGGTAACCGCACGGCGCATCCGCGCGCAACCACATGATCCCGAAATCCATCAGGGTCTCAGAATGCCGGCCACCGTTCCATATACCCTGCTATTTCTTTCCCTGCCGGTCTCCGCGCGCCGGCTTTTCCTTTTCCGGCAGGAGTTCCACGCTCTGGACGGCTTTCTGCGAGAGCTTGAGGCCGCGGGCCGCGAGCCCGCATGCTGGGATCTTCCCGAGGTCCACCGTGAGCGCCTTTACTTTCTGGCGTTTCACCAGGACCATGTGGAGCTTGAGAAGCCCGGGGTTCCTTTTCTCGGAGAGGAAGTCGATGCCGACCGCCCCTTCCTTCACCAGGGAGTAGGTCTTGTTCGTGATGAACCGCTCGATGTGCACGCGCTTGCCCCAGGCGATCTTCCCGGAGTCACGATACACCATCACAAAGTGCTCCCCCTTCTGCGAATCCCAGACAGATGCGTGCAGGATCGGCCCGGGCATCCAGGCCTTCTCCGGAGGCGCCATGATCCGGTAGGTACCGTCCGCGGTGACCACGAGGATCCGGTCGTACTCCGTGACGTTCATCACGAACTCTGAGCCTCTCATGGAGGAGCCGAAGTACCCGGCGTCCCGGTCGTAGCTGAGCCGGATGTTCGCCTTGGCCACCGCCACCTTGTCTACCGTGTGGAAGGTCTCGATCTCAGTCCGGCGGGGATACTGCGCGCCGAACTTTTCGATGAGCCCCGAAAGCCACCCGATTGTGGTCTTTGTGAGGTTCTTCAGTTTCGCGTTGCACTGGCGGATGGCCGCCACGATGTCGTCGATCTCGCCGCGGTTTTTTTTGATGTCGTAGGCGGAGATGCGGCGGATCCGCAGGTCCAGCAGGCGCGAGACGTCCTCATCCGTCATGGCTTTGACGAAAAGCTTCTTGAACGGCTTCATGCCCTCGTAGACCTGTTTTTTGACCGCCTCTTCCGTGGTGGCCTTTTCGATGTTCTTGTAGACCCTGTTCTCGATGAAGATCTGCTCGAGGGTGAGCCAGTGACGGCGGTTTTCCAGAGTCGAGAGCTCGTGCTCCAGCTCGGCCTTGATCTGCCTCTTGAGGATGCCCGTGAACTCCTTCAGGTACTCGGACACGGTGATCTCAATGGGGCGGTCATTTCTGATCACCACGATGTTGGAGGTGATCGACACCTCGCAGTCGGTGTGGGCGTAGAGCTGGTCGATGACCGTGTCCGCGGTAGCGCCCCGGGAGAGGTGCAGCTCGATCTCCACCTTGTCGGCGGTGAAGTCGCTGATCGTGCTCGCGCTCACTTTCCCCTTCTGGACGGCCGATTCGATGGACGCGATGAGGCTGGCCGTGGTGGTGGAGTAGGGCACGTCCCGGATGACGAGCTTCTGGGCGCCGGACACCCTCTCGATCCGCGCGCGGACCCTGATCTTTCCCCTGCCGTCGTCGTACTCGGAGACGTCGATCATCCCGCCCTGCAGGAAATCCGGCGCAAGGGTGGAGGCTTCATCGCGGAGGATCGCTACCTGGGCCCGCAGGAGCTCGATGAAGTTGTGCGGGAGGATCGTGGTGGACATGCCCACCGCGATACCCTCCGCGCCGAGCATGAGGAGCACCGGCACCTTGGCGGGAAGCGCTCGCGGCTCCTGCCGCCTGCCGTCGTAGCTGGGGGTGTATTCCGTGAGGGCTTTGTTGAAAAGCGTTTCCACGGCGAGGGGTGTGAGCCGGCACTCCGTATATCGGGATGCCGCCGCCGCGTGCCCCGTGAGGATATTGCCGAAGTTCCCCTGTTTCTCAATGAAGTATTCCTTGTTCGCCAGCACCACGAGGGCATCGCCGATGGAGGCGTCCCCGTGCGGGTGCAGCTTCATGCACTCCCCGATGACGTTGGCCACCTTGTGGAACTTCCCGTCGTGCATCTCCGCCAGGGTGTACAGGATGCGCCTCTGCACAGGCTTGCATCCGTCCCGGAGGTCGGGGATGGCACGGTCCATGATCACGTAGCTGGCGTACTCGAGGAAGTTCTTTTCCATGAGGGGCTTGAGCTGGCCCACGTCACGTTCCCTGCAGAACGTCGGCCACGAGATTGTTCACGATGAACTTTTTCCTCTCCGGCGTGTTCTTGCCCATGAGAAACTCCAGCGTCTTATGCACGCTGCCCATGGACTGGATCTGCACCTCGGTGAGGCGCATGTCGTCTCCCATGAACTGCTTGAACTCCTTCGGGCTGATCTCACCCAGCCCCTTGAACCGGGTGACCTCGACACCTTTCAGTCGCTTCATTGCCGCGTCCCGCTCCTGCTCGCTGTAGCAGTACACGGTTTCTTTCTTGTCCCGCACACGGAACAGCGGGGTCTCCAGGAGGTAGACATGGCCTTTCAGCACCAGCTCCTCGAAGTAGTGCAGGAAGTAAGTGAGGAGAAGGTTCCGGATGTGCATGCCGTCCACGTCCGCGTCCGTGGCGATGATGACCTTGTTGTAGCGCAGCCCCTCCAGCCCGTCCTCGATGCCGAGGGCGCGCATCATGTTGTACAACTCTTCGTTCTTGTAGACCGTGTCCCGTTTCAGGCCGTACACGTTCAACGGCTTGCCGCGCAGGGAGAAGATGGCCTGCGTGTAGACGTTTCGGGACTGGATCATGGGGCCTCCCGCCGAGTCCCCTTCCGTGAGGAAGATGCTGGTTTCCTCCCGCCTCTTGTCCTCCGTGTCGTCGTAGTGGACCTTGCTGTCGGTGAGCTTGGGGATGTGAATCTCCACCTTGCGCGCCATCTCCCGGGCCTGCTTCTTGATGGTGGACAGCTCCTTGCGGATGCGCTCGTTGCTCTTGATCTTCTCCACGAGCTTTTTCGCTTCCCCTTCATTCCTGTGCAGCCAGGTGAGGGTCTGCTGCTTCACTTCCTCCGCAACCCACGTACGGATTTCGTTGTTGCCCAGCTTGTGCTTGGTCTGGCTCTCGAACACGGGGTCCTTGATCTTGATTGCCACTGCGCCGATCATCCCCTCGCGCACGTCCTCCGCCGCGAAGTTCACTCCCGCGTATTCGTCGATGGCCTTCAACACCCCCAGGCGGAACGCGGTCTGGTGCGTGCCGCCGTCAGTCGTGAACTGCCCGTTGACGAAGCTGAAGTAGTTCTCACCGTAGTTCGCCGTGTGCGTGAAGGCGAACTCAAGCTGCGCCCCCCGGTGATGGGCGATCTGGTAATGCATCGACTCTTCGCCGATCTCCTCCACCAGCAGGTCGTAGAGCCCTCCCTGGCTCACGACAGTCTCTCCGTTGTAGTGGAAACGCAGACCGCTGTTGAGATACGAGTAGTAGCGCAGCCTCTTGAGGATGAACTCGTCGTTCCACGCGTAGGTGGCGAAGACCTTCGGGTCCGGGGTGAACCTCACAAGAGTTCCCGTCTTCGCTTTCGCGTCCCTGCCATCCTTCTGAGTGACGAGCTTTCCTTCCCGGAACAGCCCCTGGACGAATTTCCCCTCGCGGAAGCTCACCACTTCGAACTCAGCCGAGAGTGCGTTCACCGCCTTCGTGCCGATGCCGTTCAGGCCGACGGAAAACTGAAACACGTCGTCGTTGAACTTGCCGCCGGTATTCACCTTGCTCACGCAGTCGATGACCTTGCCCAGAGGGATGCCCCTGCCGTAGTCGCGGATGAGCATGGACTCCTTTTTCCGGGAGATCTCGATCACCTTTCCCTGGCCCATGATGAACTCGTCCACGCTGTTGTCGACGATTTCCTTCAATAAAATGTAGATCCCGTCCATTGAGTTGGACCCGTCCCCGAGCCGTCCGATGTACATCCCGGTGCGGAGGCGGATGTGTTCCAGGGCGTCCAGGGTC
>Ga0182017_10004779_pt1 | contig 10068 bp, 8 predicted proteins | sample 712E3DmetaG_FD_120492 | JGI IMG/M metagenome (GOLD analysis project Ga0182017, IMG submission 120492) | Permafrost microbial communities from Stordalen Mire, Sweden - 712E3D metaG | ecosystem: Environmental > Terrestrial > Soil > Wetlands > Permafrost | place: Sweden: Stordalen | collected... | reverse complement strand
GATGGCCACGGATACGTTGGACTCGTTCGGACAGAAGCTCGTTCCCGGAAACAACTTCTATCTCTCCATCGAGGCGGACAACAAGGACGAAGCCCGGAAGATCTTTCAACGGCTCTCAGCGGGCGGAACGGTCACGATGCCGCTTCATGACACTTTCTGGGGTTACTTCGGAATGATCAATGACAAATTCGGCATCCGGTGGATGGTCAATCACATGCAGTCCGAGCACAACTAGGCCCGGCCGCCCCGGTCAGAGGGCGGTTGCCTATTTCCAGTTCTTCACGTACGTGTCGGCCCAGGAAAAGCTCTCCGCCAGGACGTCGAGCACGGATTCACGCGCTGAGTACCCGTGGCTTTCAAACGGGAGCATCACGAGCCGCGCAGTGCCTCCCGTCCCCTTGAGGGCTTGAAACAGACGCTCCGACTGGATGGGGAACGTCCCAGTGTTGTTGTCTGCCTCGCCGTGGATGAGAAGCAGCGGAGCCTTTATCTTGTCGGCGTACGTGAACGGGGACATCTTCATGTATGTGTCCTGCGCCTCCCAGAATGAGCGCCGTTCTGACTGAAACCCGAAAGGGGTCAGCGTCCTGTTGTATGCTCCGCTACGCGCGATTCCTGCTGCAAACAGGTCCGAATGAGCCAGCAGGTTCACGGTCATGAATGCACCGTAGCTGTGGCCAGAGATGCAGACCCGCTCCCGGTCGATAACTCCCATGGAGTCAAGGCGGTCGATCGCCGACTTTGCGGAGCCGACAATCTGTTCAACGAACGTGTTGTTGACGGTCTCCGGATCCCCCACGACGGGCATGGTCGCATCCATGAGCACCGCATACCCCTGCGTCACGAACAGGAGCGGGGTTGCGCCCCGGAAGAACGTGAAGGCATCCGCCGAACCGCGGACCTGGCCGGCTGTCGCCGCATCGGAATACTCGAGCGGATAAGCCCAGATGAGACAGGGGAGCCGCGTGCCAGCCCTGTAGTCTGCCGGGAGATACAGCATCCCCGAGAGCGATACGCCGTCTGGGCGGACGTACTTGATCAGTTCCTTTTTCATGCCTGTCAGTTGAGGCGCCGGATCCGCGAACGTCGTTAGCGCCTTTCTCCCCGTCGTGCCCGGGACCCGTTCATAGAAATTCGGAGGTTTGGTGCGGCTCTCGTATCTGGTCACCAGCCTCGTTTGACCGGGCCCTATGAACGACAGAAACTGCTCGACTCCCCCCTCTTCCGAGCGAAAGAGCCTCTCCGTCTTCATCGTCACAATGTTCATTCTGTCAAGGAACGGCCTGTCGCCCATTTCTGTCGCACCGCGCCCGCTCAGGAATATCCAATCGCCGTCCTTGATGACCGTCGACTCGCCGTTTGGCTTCGTTTCGAAAACCGGCCGTCCCGGATCGTGATAGGCATCGTTGACGTTGAGGCTGAATAGTACCCGTCGCGAGTCCGCGGGATGGGCCAGAGAGATGGAGGCCGTGGTGCGCCAACGGCGATCCCTGTTGTACTCCGTCACCAGGACGTCGTCCTGAACCGGGAGCCAGGAGAATCCCGTGAAGCGGTCCTGCGTGCGGATCAATTCCTTCGGCTCCCCCTTGAACGGCGCGGAGAAGGTCATTACTTTATCACGAAACGGGACCTTCTGGACGGGGTCGCCGCCGTCAAGCGCTTCTTCCCAGACGAGCGATGCGCTCCTGAGAGGCTGCCATTCCACATCACGGGGACCGGTCGGGACACCCTGCGTGGGAACCTCGTCTGAAATCGGAAGGTCTGCGATCGTTGTTACGACATTTCCATTGCGATCCCATACCTGGATCGAGCGGGTAAAATTTTCGTACGGGACGCGGTACGAATACGGTTTCCTGAGCACCGTGATGAGGAGAAACTTCGCATCGGGCGAGAACTCTGATGATGCAAAGAGACCGGGCTTGCCTATCTGGGTCCGTTTGCCGTCGGTTGCATCGACAAGCATGAGCTGGCTCTTGGCGTAATATGTGAACAGGTCCTCATCGTACTGGCTCTTGAGGAGATCCTCGTACGTCGCCACCTTCGCTATCTTCCCATGAGTTTCTTCAGTATTCGGCCCCAAGGGCCGCTTCGGCACGGGAGGAGGGGCTCCCCGCCGGGGATCGATGGCACGCACCAGGAGCGTTTTGTTGTCGCTCATCCAGGCAAAGGGAGCATCGAGTACGTCATTGAGCGTGAGTCCTTTGATCGACGCTGCTTTCCCGCTTGCGGGGTCTGCCACCCACAGCTCAATCCCCCGTGCGCCGTCGAATTCGAATGCGATCCTTTTCCCGTCATGAGACCAGACAGGGAACCCGATACGCGCAACCGGGGGGAGTTTCACATGCACGTCTGTACCGGTCACCAGGTTCTTCACCATGATCCCCGTGTGTTGCGTGATTCTCTGACGACCGGAAATTTGAGGCGAAATGCGCAGACCCGCAATCCTGTAAATAGGGCGCGCCAGGACCTCGATGGACGGATTCGCGAGATAATCGACAAGCATCATCGCATCACGGGCCGGACTGACGGCGACAAGAGGTGTAGGCGGCGCGTCCACTATCTTGACGACATCCTCAGGCGGGAGCCTGTACGGCGTTTGCGATTGCGTGAACGACGGAAGGAGGACGAGGAGGAGTGCGAACCGGATTTGTCTCATATTGGCCCCGATAAGGTTAATGCATCAAAATACGGCCGGATTCATCAAGTTTCAACTTGCCTGGTCCAACATATGAAGTTGAGGAAAGCCCTTCGGCGAAGTGAGCAGGGAACCTGGTAACGAGAAGAGACGTTTTTCAGGCAATCGTTGATCCCAAACCCGTCAAAGCCCAAATAAGGAGGAGCACGATGAAAGAGGAACCGATCATCATCGACCGAACAGTCAACGCGCCGCCGGAGCGGGTCTGGAAAGCAATCACCGACAGAGACCAGATGAAGCAATGGTATTTCGACATTGCGGAATTCAAGCCGGAGGTCGGTTTTGAATTCCGATTCACCGGCGGGACGGAAGAAAAGAAATACATTCACATCTGCAAGATCACGGAGGTGGTTGCGGGAAGAAAGCTCACCTATAGCTGGCTATACGACGGCCTCCCGGGAATATCGTATGTTACGTTCGAGCTGGTCAAGGAGGGGAATCAAACTCGTGTGACGCTTACGCACAAAGGGATCGAGAGTTTTCCGCCAGACGATCCGAACATGGCCAAGGGGAACTTCCTCGCCGGCTGGACGCACATCATCGGCACCTCATTGAAGGGATACGTGGAGGGGAAGGCCGCCTGATTGATCTTCGGCCGTATCTACCGCCTTAGCAGTATAGGTTGGCGAAAGACATTCGATTTTACCGCCTAAACAGTATTACCGTCGACATTTTACTGTTTAACAGTACTATTCACTTGTCAATACAGAAAAAACTCTGTTAGAGCGGCAAATATATGAGTGACCCTCAGAAAATGTCGGCGATATTGCGCTACGACAGGAAAACGGCCGACCTGAGCCAGCATGAGCTTGCGAGATTGGCCGGCGTTGGAAAGACTGTGGTCTGTGATCTGGAGAAAGGAAAAGAGACGGTCCAACTGGACACGCTCAGGAAGATCCTCGTTGCACTCAACATGTTGCTATTTCTCCCTGGACTTCTTCAATTCTTTTGCAAAGCACACACTGTTTTCCACTTCGGCATATTGTCCGTAGTTTCGAATCTGTTCATATCCGTTCTTTTTGTAGAGCCCGATAGCTTCAGGCTGCCCTTTTCCCGTCTCCAAGATACACTTTGCATAAGATAATTCAGTTGCCCATTTTTCCAGCTCAGATAGGATCTTCGTAGCAACCTCCTTTCCTCTGCTCTCGGGCGAAACGTACATTCGTTTGATTTCCATCGTATCCGCCGCATACTCCTTTATCGCTCCGCACCCCAGGGGTTTGTCATTGTCATACGCCACGACGACAAACTTTATCTTGTCGAGTTTATTGAATTGAACATAGAAGGAATGGAATTCACCATCTCTTGTTGCAAGGTCCGCGTCAAGTAATTTCACAAGGCCTAAGAAATCGGGATTATCAGAATTGGTTCTTACTATATTCATCCTGGTCCTCGCATTTGCTGTCACAAAGCCTGACCGTCGATTGTCTCATGGATAAATCACGCATTTCTAAGATTCAACATCAAATCGTTGGTGTCAGGCCGGATCACTGTCTGATTCTCTGACCTGTGAATGTCGATATCGGACCGTGCGGACCAATTGCTACTCATATCGTAACGACTTCACCGGATTCGCCGTCGCGGCCCGTATTGCCTGCCAACTCACAGTAAACATGGCAATCGCCAGCGCTGAAGTCCCTGCCAATACAAACGGCCAGATTGTGATATCGATGCGATAGGCAAAGTTCTGCAGCCATTTGTTCACAGCATACCAGGCTATCGGCCATGCAATGACATTGGCAAGCACAACCCATTTAGTAAAATCCTTCGTGAGCATCACCATTACACTGGAGATGGAGGCACCCAACACTTTGCGTATGCCGACTTCTTTCGTCCGTTGCTCGCAGGAAAACGAGGCCAATCCGAAAAGACCGAGGCAGGAAATGAATATTGCAATAAATGCGATAAACATTGCCAATGCGGATATCGTCCGTTCCGCCCTGTACTGATGATCGATCACATCATCCAGGAAGCGGTATTCGAACGGGTCGTCGGGAACAATCTCTCTCAATTTCGTTTCTATGGACTTCACTGCCGCCGGAAGATCCGGCGGCGATATGCGCACATAGATGTAATTTGCGACAGGAGTCGGAATAAAGACAACGGGCGTCATTTCATCCCTGAGAGATTGCGTGTGAAAATCCCTGATCACCCCGATGATTCTTCCCTTCGCGCCAAACCAGGTCGAAAGATTCTTGTTGATAGGGTTTTCCATGCCCATTTCTCTCACAGCTTCTTCATTTACCACCACCGATTCGAATCTATCAGCAGGATATTCTTTTGAGAAGAACCTGCCCTGAGCCATGCTCACCTGCAATGTCTTCGCAAAGTCCTCATCCACGAAATTGAACCCCACCTCGAGAGGTGTCTTTGAGTTCTTTCCCTCCCACTCGATCGGTCCGGTTCCCGCTCCCTGGAAATCCGTGAGGTCTGTTGCCGAAACCGCCACGCTTTCCACACAAGGGAGTTTGAGTAGTTCCGCTTTTACTGAAGGAACCTTTTGCTGCAATGCGCCGCGTGTGCTGACGATCAGAATCTGTTGCCTGTCAAAACCGAGATTTCTGGATTGAATAAAACGTAATTGGCTGCCTATAAACAATACACAGGTGATGATGAAGACGGAAAATGAGAACTGGCCGATGACCAGTGCATTTCGCAAGAGGGAGGACCGTTGTTCCCCGGATTTCGCGCTCCCCCGCTTCAATACCGATGTGGGACTGAACGAAGAAAGATAGATCGCAGGATAGCTCCCCGCGATCAAACCTGTCAGCCCGGAGAACCCCAAGAGGCCAAAGATCATACGCCCCGAATAGATCATCTGAATATGCACATTCAGAATGCTGTTGATGGACGGAAGACTTAGCTCGACAATGACAATTGCGATGATGAGCGAGAGGCCTGACAGCAGGAGCGTTTCAATCATGAACTGTTGTATCAGGTCCAGCCGTGTCGAGCCGAGAGTTTTCCGTATCCCAATGTCTTTTGTACGTCTTTCGGACCGGGCCGTTGAAAGATTGATGAAATTAGTGCAGGCGACGAGCAGCACCAACAGGCCGAACACTGAGAACATATAGACGTAGATGATAGCACCGGATCCGCCCGGCTCATAGAGGTGACTCTTTGCCATCGGAAACAGATAGAGAATGTTCTTCCATGTCGGGTTGAATGTATTCATGAGCCCGTATATCTTGCTGTTTATCTCATCAAGGGAGGCGTTTGCGCGGAGCAGAACGTATGTGTGCACACATTTTCGATCCCACATCTTCATCATCCCGGGTGCGCCAGCAAACGGAAGAACGATATCGAACTGGATGTGCGATGTGCCCGGGACGTCTGCAAAGACACCAGACACCATGAGATCGGATTGATCGTTTAGTTTGACTGCCTTTCCGATCGGGTCATCCTGGCCGAAGAGTTTTCGGGCTAACGATCTGGAAATGACAACCCCGTTCGGATTTCTTAGAACCGTGCCGGCATTCCCTTCTTCCAGGGGGAAGGAAAACATCTGGAAGAACGCCGGATCGACAAAGCTGCCCCTGCAGAAGAAGCCCCTGGTATCATGCGATACTTTCCATTGCATCTCTGAATAGTTTGTCGTCTGTTCGATTTCGGGAAAATTGTCCTTCAGATACTTTGCCAGGGGTCCCGGCTGCCAATACCCGTGAAACTCTTTTTGCTCGTTCGTAAAGACGACCCGGTACAGCCGATCGGCGTTCTCATGAAATCGATCATAGCTCAATTCATACCGGACCCAAAGCGTAATGAGAATTGCGCATGCCATTCCTACCCCAAGGCCGGTCAAATTCAGTATAGAATACGTCTTCCGTCTCAGAAGATTTCTGAACGCCACCTTCCAGTAATTCGCAAACATGCCTTTTCTCCTGTTTGAGCGTCTCTTCAACTTTGAGCTCCTGCGCAGGGGCTCATTGCCGGTCCATCCAGACCACAAGCTCTCCCTTCCGCCAGGAGCGGAATGTCGTTGCTATTCATAGCGTAACGACTCGACCGGATTCGCCGTCGCGGCTTTCATGGCTGCCTGGTTCATGAGGATTGCGGACCGTGAATCGCCGGAGAGAGGTTTTGAGATATCGCGAACGCCAACCCGGCGATCGTGATGAACGAATGCAGTTTATGACTGAGCAGGTTTCGCAGGGCAACCTTGACGTAATTCCTTATCATTCGTACCTCATCGCTTTTACGGGGTTTTCCGTGGCGGCACGAAGAGCCTGCCATATCACCGTACAGACCGCAATTGCAGGCACCAGGAACCCTGCGACTACAAACGGCATCACGGGAACGTCTATGCGATAGGCAAAATCCTGAAGCCACCTGTTCACACAATACCAGGCAACGGGCCAGGCTATGATGTTGGCAAGGAGCACCCACTTCACGAGGTCTCCGGTGAGCATGGCCAGAATACTGGAAACAGACGCGCCCAGCACTTTGCGTATGCCGATTTCTTTCGTCCTGGTCTCCGCGGTGTACGAAGCGAGACCAAATGCGCCAAGGCAGGATATGAACAGGGCCATGAATGCAAAGGCACCGAGTATCTCTTCGGTCTTTCGATCTGAATTATAGCGCCTGTTGATGGCCTCATCCAGAAGTTGAAACTCAAAGGGTGAGTTGGCATTTTCTCTCTTCCATATATTTTCTATTGCCCCTATGCCATCTGCGAGGCTGGAACCGCGCAATCTCACAAGCACAGCGCCGTACGATTGAGCGATGTTGACATCAGTCAACACATGATAGACCAGAGGCTCGACGGTCTTGCGCAGAGAACTGAAGTATGCGTTTTGCATCACCCCGATGATCTGCCCCTCCTGGTCATAGAGACGGAAACTCTTCCCCACGGGTGATTTCAGGCCCATGACTCTCACCGCTTCCTCGTTCACAATGAACGCTTCCTTCGCATCGGTGGGGTGGTCCTGCGAGAAGTCCCTTCCTTCCACCATTCTGATCTTCATGGTCTTGATGAAATCGTAATCCACCCTGGTGTGCGATATCATCGGCGAGAGGAGAGGCGCGGGATTCCCCTCCCAGTCGTAACCACGACCGCCTGTATTGCGGGGACCCCGTATCTGAAACCACTCCTGTGCCGTGACGCCAATGACCGAAGCGTTCCCGAGCAGTTGATTCTTTATCGCTGCATAGTTCGTCCCGAAGTTCTCTCTGACACTCACCACAACCACGTTTTCTTTGTCGAAACCAAGGTCTTTGTCCTGCATATAGCGGAGCTGCTTCAATGCTACAAGAGTGCATATGATAAGTCCGATGGATAGCGAAAACTGGGCGACTACGAGCGTTTTTCTGATCGCAGATGTTCGAATCGCTCCTATCATCCCCCTCGGATTGTGCTGGGGTACGGCGCCATGATTATTGAGTACTGCAATTGGGCTGAAAGAGGAAAGGTAGAGGGCAGGATAGATTCCCGCCATTATACCCGTAAGCAACGTTATTCCAGCCAGACGGAAAATGAATCCGGGATCCGAGAAATCGGGGGACAACTCCTTGCCTGTCAGAGTATTGAACGCCGGAAGGGCCAATTCGACCAATACGACGGCTATCCCACACGCAATGAGTGTCATGAGAACGGATTCACAAATGAACTGCACTGCGAGCTGATACCGGTGGGCACCAAACGTCTTCCGCGTTGCGACTTCCTTCCTTCGACTTTCCGCACGCGCAGTTGAGATATTCATAAAATTAAAGCAGGCAGTCCCCAGTGTAAGAAACGCCACGAGCGAAAAGATATACACACTGTTCATGTCACCTGTTGCCGCGGTCATTTCCGTGCCGGCCCGGTCTGTCCCGGCGTCCAGGTGCACTTCTGTCATCGGCTGCAAGCCAAATGCCCGCTTACCATAGACTATCTGCGGACAGTTATGGACGGCGGCAACGGCCGTCACTTTTTCATCAAGACTCTTGTTGAACGAACCTGAGCGGAGTTGGACATATGTGTTGAAGTTGAAGTCGCCCCATTCGGTGCCGAGAAGATGGTAAACGTAAACGTTTTGAAATGAGATCAGGAAGTCGAACTGAATGTGGGATTGCGCCGGGATGTTTTGAACGACAGCGCTGACCACGAGGTTTTCCTTCCCCTCCAGTGTCACAATCCTGCCAAGGGGGTCTTCGTCCCCGAAATACTTACGGGCGATGTCCTCGGTTATGACAACGTTGGAAAGCCCTGAGAAGGCTGTAGCCTGATTACCTTTGAGGAACGGGAAGGTGAACATTTCGAAGACGGCAGCGTCGGCGAACACTATCCGGTCTTCATAGAAAGATCGGTTCCCTTGCTTCACCACCAGTTTGTTCGGCGCAGGGGCGAATCGTGTAAAACCAACGACCTCCGGGACTTCTTCCTTCAGGGCCGGACCCAATGGGGCCGGGGTCCCTGCGGAGCGATCTTCGAAATTCCCCCTGTAACTAACGACCCTGAATATCCTGTCGGCGTTTTTGTGAAACCTGTCAAAGCTCAGCTCGTCCTGCACCCACAGCGAGATCAGAATACATGTTGCCATGCCGGCAGAAAGGCCCACAATGTTGATTACGGAATAGGTCAGGCCGCGGGAAATATTCCTAAGGGCGGTTCTCAGATAATTCCGGAACATAGAGTAGCTCCAAATTTAAAGTTGCGTCTGGGATGGCATGTCTGCCGGAACGGATTGGCGCAGGAATCGGTTTCTCGTAATTGCTATCAAAATCCAAGCCATCGAAACTCAAGATAAATCTATCAAGTCATGGGGAGAAGTCTGAGATATGTTCGTTTTCGGAACATTGAGTGTGCGAAAACGGACAGTGCGTCGTTAGAAAGGGGGGGAAAGGGATTGTGGAAGGGAAGGCCGCCTGGGTTGGCAGATCACCGAACGTACCGCTTCGGGAGCAAACAGTCCCACGCACCCAAGATTCTGGATCACCCTTTCGTAATTCCGTACTGCAAATGGGTTATTGTGGGGGAATTAATCGCTTCGACGATCTCAAGTTTCACCTTCGTCTGATCAATATGATCGAAAAGGCGCATCCCTTTCCCCAGGAACATGGGCGCAATCTGAACATCCAGCTCGTCTACCAATCCCGCGTTGAGGTACTGCTGTATCACGCTCGCGCCCCCCGAGATCCTGACATCTTTGATCCCGGCCGCCTTTTGAGCCCTTGCCAAAGCGAGCTCGATACTTTCATTGGAGAAATAGAAAGTGGTCCCTCCCTTTCTTTCCCATGGACTCCGGGGCTTGTTCGTCAGGACAAAAACGGGGGCGCGAAAGGGTGCGTCTTCGACGAACACTTTGCTCATATTTGCCTCTGGTTCTTACGGAATAGATGGGTGGGACATGGTACAATCTGTAATCACGAAAAACAAGACGCCGCCACTGGAGACG
>Ga0182017_10004778_pt1 | contig 10069 bp, 7 predicted proteins | sample 712E3DmetaG_FD_120492 | JGI IMG/M metagenome (GOLD analysis project Ga0182017, IMG submission 120492) | Permafrost microbial communities from Stordalen Mire, Sweden - 712E3D metaG | ecosystem: Environmental > Terrestrial > Soil > Wetlands > Permafrost | place: Sweden: Stordalen | collected... | reverse complement strand
CAACGAAACGAAGATGTTCGATGCATGCCCGCATTGCGGACAGAAACTGAGCCCGTGGCAGCAGGTGCTGTTGAGCGTCGACAGGGCGCTCATGTGCAAAAACTGCTGGTACCGGATCATCGTCGATGTCTTTGACCCGAAGGACCAGGGACGGAAACCGGGGGTAAAACACTCATAGTATCCGGGACGACAGCAATGGAATCATACAACTCTTTCCAGGTCGCGCAACATCAGGTCAGGGAGGCTGCAAGGCTGCTCCATCTCGATCCGGCGACGGTCGGGCTCCTCTCCTGGCCCCAGCGTGAGTTCAGGTGCACACTTCAGGTCAGGATGGACGACGGCAAGATCAACAACTATCATGCGTACCGTATCCAGTACAACTACGCGCGGGGCCCCGCGAAGGGGGGGATACGGTTCCACCCGGATGAAACCGTCGACACGATACGGGCGCTTGCTTCCTGGATGACATGGAAGACCGCTGTCGTGGACCTCCCGCTGGGAGGAGCGAAAGGGGGCGTATGCTGCGATCCGAAATCGATGTCGCTGCGTGAGCTTGAAAACCTCTCGCGGGCCTACATCCGTGCCATCGCGCCGATGATCGGCGTCGACAGGGATGTCCCCGCCCCCGACGTCTACACGAATCCACAGACGATGGCGTGGATGATGGACGAATATGAAACGATCTCCCACCGCCATCACCCGGGAGTGCTGACCGACAAGCCGCAGCAGATCGGGGGGACCGAGGGGAGGCGTGACGCCACCGCCCGGGGAGGCGTCATCACCGTGCGGGAAGCATGCACGCTGCTCGGCGCGGACCCGACGAAGGGGTTCGCCATCCAGGGGTTCGGGAATGCCGGGCAGCGCGCCGCGTTGCTCCACAGGGAGATACTCGGAGGGGGAAGACTCGTCGCGGTGAGCGATTCACGGGGGGCCATATTCCGGGCGGAGGGGATGGACCCGGAAGAGCTCGTCATGCACAAGCTGAAGACCGGTTCGGTACTCGGTTTCCCCGGGGTGAAAGTCATTCCGCACGAAGCGCTCCTGGAACTCGATGTCGAGGTCCTCTACCCTGCAGCGCTCGAGAATGTGATCACCGCGGAGAATGCAACCAGGATCCGCGCACGCATCATCTGCGAACTCGCGAACGGGCCGACGACGCCGGAGGCGGACGTTATACTGAACAAAAAAGGAATACACGTTATACCGGACATACTTGCCAGCGCGGGGGGGGTGACGGTCTCGTATTTCGAGATGGTCCAGGACAATTACTCCTGGTTCTGGGAGGAGGCACTGGTCCACGAGCGGCTCGACAGGAAGCTCACGCGGGCATACCACACGGTGCAGGAAGCGGTGAAGGAGAAGAAAGTGCACCCCCGGCTGGGGGCGATGGTGGTCGGAGTGGCACGCGTTGCAGAGGCGGCGAAACTGCGGGGGTGGGTGTAAAGACAGGACGCGGACCTTGTCATTGCGAGGGGCGCTCTTTGCGAGGAAGCAATCTGCGACAAAGCAATTGCTACACGGCTGGATTGCTTCGCTTCGCCCGCAATGACAGCCATCCGCAATGACACCTTGTGAACCAGTTTGCTTCGCCCTGAGAGACGGGCTCGGTAAATGACGGAGAGTCAGCGGTGAAATATCCCGACGGTGCTCGCACTGTCGATCACGCTGGTCCCCATCTCCTGACGGCATTCTTCCACGGTCGAAAACGGCCCGACGTGAAGCGACTCCACGCTGAGGGCATGGACTGTTATCACGTACTCGTGGGGACCCGAGTTCTTCTGAGGCGAGGGCCCGTCGTACCCGAGTCCGCCGAACGAGTTGCGCAGCTCGAGAGATCCCGGCGGCATTTTTTCCCGGGTCCCGGAGGCATTCTCGGGGATTTCACGCACCGAGAGGGGCACGTTGATCACGAACCAGTGCAGCCAGTTGTGTGCCGCGGGGTGACGGTCGATCACGGAGAACACGAATGATCTTGTCCCCGGCGGGACATCTCCCCAGTGAACCGGCAGCGAGACATTCTGGCCTCCTGTCACCGTGCGGTGTGCAAACTTGTTCGGAATGTACTTTCCGCTCAGGAGAGCCGGGCAATACACTTTCATTTCTTTTTTCCCCCTCCACCCGCGGCGGCAATCTTTATCGCCTCGCGGATCTCATCTATCTCCACCCTCCCCTTGCGCAGGTACTTGATCCCCTGCGTCTGGAATTGCATCACTTCCTTCATGGGAAGGTCCCGGCCGGAGATGACCACGATCGGGATCGATGAAGTGTCCGGGTCCTCCCTGAGCCGTTCGATGAACTCCATTCCTCCCTTCCTCCCCAGCGCCAGGTCCATGAGTACCGCGACAACTTTGTGCTGCTTTGCCCAGCCAACAACGTCATCGCCGCTGAGCGGAAACTGGACGCCCGTAAACCCGTCCTCTTCGACGATGAACTTCAAAAGGTTTGAGAAATCCGTGCTATCCTCAACAATGAGAATCGCCCGGTGTCCTGCGGGGGAGGGGGGCTTCGGCATAAAAATTGCATTAGAATTGGAGTGAGCCTCCCCTGATGGGGAGGGAGCATAGGCTGGTTGAAGGTACGTCAAGCGGCGCCTTAAATCAACTCTTTCCTTGCGTTAAGTTCATTTTATCATTAGTTTATAGCGATTTACTCACGCACAACACTCAAACCAGATCAGGAGAGCTAATCCCGCCATGATTCGCCTCGTGAAGATCTGTCTTGCCCCGGCCGCCCTGCTTGTCATTTCATCCTGCAGCAGCCTGAAAATGGACCGCGTCGATTTCGGCTGGCCCGTCGAGAGCGTCGTCACGGTCAGCAGCGCGAACAAAATAGAGGACCTCCGGTATTCCGTGAGCGCGTGGGTCGCCGGACTCGCCCAGGAGGAGTTCCAGGACTCGACCGCACTCCGCGGCGCAAAGCTCCGTCTCCTGAGGAGCTCGGAGGGTTACTATTTTCTCACCGGTCCAAAATTCAAACATGTCTACGTTTTCTCCCCCGGACCATCATCCCTGATCCTGAACACTTCGATACCCGTCGCGGAGGGAGGACTCAGGAACCCCGCACTGAATCAGCGTACACCCTACGTCGAGGTGCTCGACGGGGACAACTTCCATGCACTCCTCACGGCTGACGACATCGTCGAGGTGAAGAAATGAATCGAATTCTCCTGCTCGCACTCCTCGGCGCAACCCTCTCCGCCGCCGCCACGGCACAGCACTCCGACTACGCGCTCAAGAGCGATTTCGAAGACCGGTACCGGCAGATCGCTTCACGGCTCGATTCCGCAACAGCCACGCAGGAAATCGAGTCATTGAAGGGGGAGATCGAAAAGCTGGAAACGGACTACACGCCGCATCAGCAATTCCTGGACAAAGCACTCTACCCGCTCACGTTCGACGAGAGCATGGCAAAGCTCCGTTCCCTCCAGGTCCTCACATATGACCGGGTCTACCTTATACGGACGCAGGGGGTGAAGCTCAGCGAGCTCGAGGCGCGCATCACCTCACTCACCACGCGCCTCGACTCGCTCACCGCACAGCGTGATCAGCTCTTCGGCGAGCTTCAGGAAAGCAGGAAATCGCTTACGGCGCTCCGCGAAGCGGTGAAGAGGCTTACGGCCAATCTTGCGGCGAAGGACCGGCTGATATTCGCCATCGCGGATTCGATATTTCTGCCGTACGGGAAAGACCTCCACCAGGTCGCCGACCTGCAGAAAGAAGCCATCGGCCAGCGGCTGGACAAGGCGAACGTGCTTACCCGGGTATACGAGATCGCAGCGGACAATGTGAAATTTCTGGACGTGACGCAACTGCAGGGAAAAGACTACGGGAACCTGATCGAGCAGTATCAGGCCTTCACCGGGCGCTGGGCGGGGCTGAAGGAGAAGATCACGGACGTTGCCGCCACAAGCGCGATGGTGCCGACAGTGTCGACACGGAAGGGACCGGCGAAAACTTCTGTCGTGCGGGGGGGGACGAAGGAAACAAGGGCGGCGTCCGAAACCGCGGCCACACAGTCCGCCCATGTGGACTCCGTGCTGGCCGAGTGGCACGCCAGGCTGAACGCCGGGTTCTGGGGAGGCCTCCAGAAAGAATTCACGGCGGCGGGAATCACCGTCGCACCATTCAACGACGGCCCTTCGTTCTCTTCGAGCGTGCGGCAGGAGGTCGCCTCGCTCGCCGCGAGCAAGCAGGACCCGCAACCTTTCGTCGAGACTCTCTGGAAACAGAAGGTCGACAAGGAATGGCGCGACGGACTGACGAAAGATGCCATGCTCGGGAAGACGGAATACGCCGCCCTGGATAAGCTCGTCAGCGAGCTCTCCCGGGAGACGATCGACCTGACGTTCATCGCCTACATCGCCGGGGTACTCGTCATCGCCCTCCTTATCTGGTTCTTCGTCTTCCGGAAGAAGAAACGGCCGGATCAGCCCGCGCCGGCGCCCACCGCGTGAGGCACCGGGCAGATCCCGGGGGGATTACTTCCCTCCGGGGTCCGCGTAGAAGTCGATCATCCGCTCGATGGCCGCACTGCATACGGGATCGAAATCCGCGAGACTCAGTGAGAACATCCTGCAATCGACCGAAGGGCGATAGAGCCCCTTCGAGGCGTACCCCGCACCTTCAAACACGCCGACGCTCCCCGCATATTTCGACGTCCGGAGTATCTCCATGGCGCTTTTCTGCAGCGGTTCCCTCTTCCTGTAGTAGTCAGGAGCGAGGCGGTCGAGTTTCCCCCGTATGGCCTCCACGCTGTCATACGCCGGCTTTTCCCAGGGAGTGGGGACCGGAGTCCCCGCCGCAATCATCGACTTCCATTTGACACGTTCCCCCTCCGCCTGTGCCGTCACGTTCGGCTCCCACGGCTCGATGCCGGGAAGGTAGAAATCATTGTACCCTGTCGAGGAAGTATAGTATTCATCCGCCAGCCCGGCGAACGAATGCCCGAATTCGTGCACGAAGACGTAGTCCATCTGCCACTCCTGTCCCGCGACGGACTCGTTCGTGTATGTCGTCGCGTACAGGTTGTATATCCCCCCTCCCCCGTAGCGGGTGTCGTTCACGAGAATGCAGATGAAATCATACGGAGCGGCGGCCGCGATGTCGCGCAGCACCCTGTTCTCTTCCGTGAGCACGTAACGCGGGGAGCCGAACGTGTTGTACTTCGTCCCGAGAGCGTTGTTCTTCCAAACGTTCCTGTCCGGAACGTCGATGCCGCTCTCCTCCGACACGACGTCGATCCGCCAGACATTGAAGTCGTTCTTCCTCTCACGGAACGGGTGGGTCCGGAACATCGTATCCACGAAACGCCTGACGTCCTTCCGGAACTTCTCCATATCGGCCGCAGCATACCCGTCCCCCACCACGACGATGTCCACCTTGACGGACGGAGGGCCGTTGTCGATAACGGGGGCGACCGCAAAGCGAGGCCGCGGACGTTCCTTCATGACCTGCGCGGGATCGGCGGGATCGATCCCCGCGGAGAACACCTCATGGAATTCCATTTTCCTGTCCCTTCGCGCGAGGGCGAGACGGACCGCACGCCTGGGGCAGGGGAATCTCACGCTCTCTGAAAACGTCCGGTAGACTCCCGCAAGAGCTTCATCGGTTGTCTGCCATTCGTTGAAGAGGGACGAGAACCCCCTGGAATAGAGGAGGGCATTCGTTGCACGGTCGGTCACCGTCAACAGGTACTCGCCGAGATTGAGCGTATCGACGAGGTTGACCCGGTGACCCGGCCACGCCCCCTCCAGGAGCGCCCGTTCCAGCGTGAAGCGCTCCTCCCCTTTTGTCCCGGTGTGATAGAGATCCACTCGGAGCGTTCCGCCGGTGAAGGACCTCTCGAAATGTGACTGCGCGAAGACCGGACCTGCCCCCAGAAGGAGAGCGCACAGAGCTGCAGCGAATCGTTTCATGAGGATTTCCCTTTTCGCGATGTGAACGAGAACTCAAGAGGCGGACGGCGGCGGAACGCGGGCTCACTCCAGAAGTCTGAAACGGACGCGGAGGACACCTTCACCGTAGGCCGTGGAGATGATCCGGAACCCTCCGATCGCGCCCGAGTGCTCTACGTGCTCCCCGCTGCACGGGCATGCGTCGTAGTCGCCGATCCTTATGATGCGTATCGTTTCCCCGGCCTCTCCCGGCAGGCGCGAGAGGTTGAACGAGGGGGCAGCCTCTTCCCGCGTCAGATATTCCTCCCGCACCGGCAGATCGGCGGCGATCACCTCGTTCACGCGGCGCTCGATCTCCTCTTTCTCCCGCAGGGTCAGGTCACGGTCGAAATGATAATCGCACTTCGACTTTTTCTTCTCGACATGAGCGCTGAACGCACGCCCCCTGTCGAACATACGGACCATCGTCTGGTTGAGTATGTGCTCGGCGGAGTGCATCCGGGGATCGTACTCTTTGGCCACGGCGGCATCAGAACGAAGCGCTGAACCCGAGCGTGGGGGCCAGAGCGGCGCGGAGTCCCTTGTTGTTCAGAGGCACGAGCATGTTGAACACAATGATAAACCTCTCTGCCGGCGAGTAACGGAATCCGACGGCGGCGCCGTAGATGTTGTCCGTCTCGCTGTCAGGTATGTTGCTGTTGGCAACCTGGCGGGCAACCACACCCGTGCTGTCGGCCGGGTTGGGGAATTTGCCCGGGTGATCGTAGATTGTCGTTGTCCCCGGGGCGAGGTGGATCGCCTTGGACGTGTTGAGATCGATGTGTCCCAGTATGTCGAGAGCGAACGTGAGATTCGAGAAGAACTTGCTGTCAAACCCCGCGCGGAATTCCATCGCGTCGCTCTGGAAATCGGCGGGGTTCCTCGTATATCCGAGATTGAGGTGCGGCGTCACATCACCGATCCTCTTCGAGAGGATCCCCCATACGTGCGCCGTCACTTTTCCCGTCCCCAGGAAGTCTTCCGTCTTCCCGGTCGGGAGGCGGAGATCGAGAAGCGCGGCCGCGTCGAGACTCCCGCCGCGGGCGATGCTGTACTTGGCGCGGAACGCAAGATCGCCGATCCCGGTGGCGGTCCTGTTGTAGGGGTACGCCGTTTGCAGCACCGGGTGCAGGGAGTCCCCCCCGAAATAATGGTTCGCATAGCCGACAACCGCAAACGAGTAGCTGCTGATGACCGCCTTCGCCGTCCCGCTGAGCGTGATGCTGATAAGGGGAAGGGCCACCCCGATATCAAGGTCCTTCGTCACTCCGACGGTCGCGGAGAGTGCGCCGATCTGCGCCCGCGCGTGGAGGTCCGTCGTGACAGTGATGACATCGCTCTCGTTCGGGTTGAGCCCGAGGACAGAGTCGGGCTTCCCGGTCGCTCTGTTGGGCACTTCCTGGTGGGTGAACGCGAACTGCATCTGATCCGTGGGGAGACCCCGGAAACTCGCCAGATCGAGGTATGTATAGCTCACCTCCAGGGCGATCTTCCCCGCTCCGAGCGGTTTCGCCGTCTCCCCGAATATCGGGCCCAGGCTCGTCGCCGCCGGAAGCGGAAGGCCGGTCACGGGATCCAGCCCCGCCGACGCCTCGTATATCACCCCCGCGCCCGTGGAGCTCAGGGGAAACGAGGAAACGTTCCCCGCGATGAGGCTGTTCAGCGCGGGGACGATCTGGTCGTTAGCGACGGTGTCGGAGTGCAGAAAGTGATTCTGGTGGTTGGCCTGTCCGCCGGCCTTCTGGAGGCTCGCGGGACCCAGAATCGTCCGAAACATGTCGCTGAACACGCTGCTGAGCTGGGCGTTCGCGGTTGTGCAGAAGAGCGCGGTGCAGCAGAGGAGCGCGCAGAGAAATCCAAACGGTATCCTTGAGTTCATCAGTCCATACCCTCCCTGCAGGTGAATGAAAGACTTATTTGCGTGAAAACGAGGTGATACTCCACCGGCCGTTGACGAGCTCCAGGATCACCTCCACGGGGATCGTCTGGTCGGCGTCGGCATGGAACTTCTGGAGCAATTCGGCCCGGGCGTGGACCAGATCCGGCTGAAGGAGGATCTGATTGATCGTCATCGAACGGTTGTCCGTGCTTTTGAAGAACGCTTCGGAGCTCTTTGCCGCCTCCGGCGTAAGATTCCGCAGCGCGGCGAACGTCTGGATGTCCCCTTCCTCGAAACTTTTCTTATATGATTCGAGCGTCTGCCTGAGGGACGTCTCCCGGTCCTCCTTCTCGTTCTTCACCGGCTCTTTTTTCTCCGGGGGTTTGTTCTCGGCGACCGGCGGAGTGGAGTTCGTGTTCGCAAGTGCGCCCCTGATTTCGTTCCCCGCATCCGCGTAGAGGGATCGGGCCCGCACAAACCCGTCGCGCGCGCCCGCATAGTCATGCGACTGATAGAGACTCTTTGAAGTGCTCTCCGCCTCTACCGCGCTCCGGTATTTCGGGTTGGCCTTTCTGTCCTGGTCACTCCCCGGCAAGCTTTGTTTCGCCTGGCTCATCGCAAGGCTCTTTGCGTCTGCTTCCTTCTTCGCCGGGCCGATGCGCGCTGCTTCTTCCCTGGCTTTCCTGTATCCGTCGCCGGCTTCCAGATACGCATTTCGGGCGGCCTGCAGGGCTTCCCTCTTCTCCGCATTGCGCCCCTTGTCCCCCTCCCGCTCCAGATTCTGCGCCTGGCCGAGCTGCCCGGCTGGAAGTTCCTGCCCCCCCTCCTTCAGTGCGGCAGATTTTTCGGTAAGCATGTCTTCCCTTGCGGCGGAGACCATTTTCTTCAGTTCGGTGATATTCGCCGAGGCGGCAGCGGTCGACTTTGCTTCCTCCGCCGATTTCCTGAAAAGCGAACCCGACTCTTCGAATGATTGTCTCGCCGCAACAAACGAGCCGGACTTGAACTCATCCTCCCCCTTCTTCTCCTCCCGGACGGCTTCGTCAAACCTGGCCTTGCCTGATGAGGGGGCGTCCGCCTTCTCGGCCGCGGTCTTCTCATTCATCATATCCTCCCTGGCCGTCAGGGCGCGCCCCGAAGAATCCGTACTCGCCTGTTCCTGCATCGCGGCACGGGGCGTTTCCGCCCGTTTTGGCAGCAGGAAGATGACCGTCACCACCACGCCCGCAAGGGCAACAAGCCCGATGATGAGCCAGAGGTTCCTCTTCCCCATTGCGCGGGGGGTGACAGGACGGGGAGTGATGTGTCCTGTCGGCGACTGTTCGGACTTTGACTTCTCCGCTTTCTTCACACCCCGCTGCGCGTCCCGGTTTTCGGGGTCCATCACCAGCACGCGCCGGTAAGCCGCGGCGGCTAATTCGATCTTCCCGTGCTTGAGTGAAATCTCCCCTTCGGCGAGGAGCTTATCGATCTGCTCGTGCTGTTCGAGCTTGTCGTTGGCCTGTTCGAGTATCCGCGTCGCATCGGGTTGCGCGGGCTGGACCGCCAGCACGTCCTCCAGAACCTCCCGTGCCTCCCTGAATTTCCCCCTGTCGAACAGGGCCGTCCCTTCACGGAGCAGGACAGTCACCTGTTGCGCCTGTTCGAGTCTCCGTTTGCACTCGTCCCGCACTTCCAGGGCGCGCGAATCCGCGGGCGCGACCTTCAGGACCCGTTCCGCCCTGGCGAGCGACTCCTGATACCTGCCGTGTTTCAGCAGGTCGCTGGCTTCACGAAGGAGAGACTCCCCCTCGGCGCTCCGTGCGACCGCGAGGTCCTTGGTCTGCACAAACTGCGCTTTGATATTCTCGAGTTCCTCCACCATCGTCTGCACGGAGGCATAGCGCTCGTTCGGCTCCTTCTTCAGCGCCTTGGTGATGACTTTTTCGAGCTCCTGCGGAAGCCCGGGCTTGACACTCGTCAGAAGAGGCGGAGCGTCGGTCACGATCGCGTACAGCATCGCCGCTTCATACTCCCGCTGGAAAGGGAGCTGCCCGGTCAGCGACTGAAACAGAAGGACCGCAAGGGACCAGATGTCGGTGCGGTGATCGAGGTCGAGTCCCCTGATCTGTTCGGGAGACATGTACGGGAGCGTCCCCATCCGGGCACCGACGCGCGTGATCTGTGTCCCCCCCGAAAGCTTCGCCAGTCCGAAATCGACGATCTTCACCTCACCGTCCGGCGTGATGATGATGTTGGCCGGCTTGATGTCGCGGTGT
>Ga0182017_10004777_pt1 | contig 10070 bp, 6 predicted proteins | sample 712E3DmetaG_FD_120492 | JGI IMG/M metagenome (GOLD analysis project Ga0182017, IMG submission 120492) | Permafrost microbial communities from Stordalen Mire, Sweden - 712E3D metaG | ecosystem: Environmental > Terrestrial > Soil > Wetlands > Permafrost | place: Sweden: Stordalen | collected... | reverse complement strand
TCACCAAACTTTTCCGAGATTTTATCAATGGCGGCTGTGAGCTTTTCGCCTTTCTGCTCCTCCTCCTTGAAAAGCATGTTGTCAAAAGCTGAGCTTTGTTTAAGGCTGCTTACAGAAACCCCGACAAGCCTTACTTTTTTCCTTACAAAGTCAAGCTCTTTTAAAAGCTTTAACGAAGATTTGTATATATCAAATATCGCACAGGTGTGATTGTTAAAAGTCACTCTTTTAGTAATTGTTTTAAAATCAGAGTAACGGACCTTGATTGTAAGCGTTCTGCCCCTGTAACCTTTTGAGTAAAGGCTGGCTGATATTTTCTGGGACAGGAAAAGAAGTGCGGCTTTTAATGTCTGCATGTTGTCGATATCTTTGGTAAATGTGATCTCTCTTCCCATTGATTTGGGCTCACCGCATGGTATCACTTCGCGGATATCTAAACCGCTTGCCATATCGTGCATGAATTGCCCCATTGCCTCACCAAACCTGGCTTTTAATGTCTCAAGAGGTACATTAAAAAGGTCTCCAATGGTTTTTATGCCATAAGATAAAAGAGCCTTGTCGGTCACCCTGCCGATACCCCAGATGAAGGATACCGGAAGCTGTCTTATCTTTTCTTTAATTTCGGGTGTATCTTCAAGCACAGTGAGGCCGTTAGGTTTGTTAAGGCCTGATGCAAGTTTTGCAAGAAATTTATTTGAACCTATTCCTGCAGAAGATGTCAGGTTTGTCTGTTCATATATTTTTCCTTTTATTTTTCTTGCAATCTCAAGGGCGCTCCCGAAAAGCCTTTCACATCCTGTTACGTCAAGAAAGCCTTCGTCGCAGCCCACGACTTCCACAATCGGTGTAAATTGAAAGAAGATCTCTCTTATCTTCCAGGATTCCTTTAAGTATTTTTCCATATCAACGGGAACATATATGCCGTCCGGGCACAGCCTTTTTGCGGTGACAAGCGGCATTCCCGAATGAAGCCCATACTTCCTTGCTTCATAGGATGCTGTGGATATCACCCCCCGGTTTAACGGACCGCCCACAATAAGCGGCTTGTTTTTATATTCGGGATGGTCCCTCTGCTCGACCTGTGCAAAGAAGGCATCCATATCTACATGTATTATCCTTCTGTCGGTTTTTTTTTCTTCGATTTTCGCGTCATCCATCTTATCCTGCTGTCAAAGTCTGTATTTTACCTTTAGTGCCATGATTTAAATTTTATTCCGATGTTTCTATATTTTCCATAGTATGCCGGAATTATAGTTTTAATTTTATTTAAGTATTATGTATCCTCTTTTCTTAAATCCTCTAATTTTTTTAGCGATGTTATGCTTACTGCGTCTTTTGCTATCACTGAAACATTATTGTCTTTAAAATGCAGCCTTCCTTTTATTATGATAAATGGGTAGTTTGTGATTATCTTTGCATTTTTCCTGTAAGCTTCAGAAAAAAACACAGCCTCGTACATGCCGTCTTCGTCTTCCATTGTGCAGAACATCATGTTTTTTGAGTCCCTGGTTTTTTCCATCCTTTTTGAAATTACTATGCCTGCAGTGAATATATACTTAAAATATGGAGGCACACAGATATCCTGCTTATAAAAATCCCTGCTTCTTGTAATAAATGGGGCCGCACTTCCTTTGAGCTTTAGTTTTTGCTTGAAGCACTGCAGAGGATGTGCGCTGACATAAAAGCCCAGTAACTCCGCTTCTATTTTAAGTTTTTCTTCCAGGTCAAACTCTTCAATGCCGGAGTTTTTGGCAGCGCAGCCGGGGGCCAAGTCTTCATTCGTGGATTTTCCATCTCCCGAATCATAGCAGCTGACCGGAGGACCGCATAATATGTTGGGAGAGCATGAGGCAGCCGGCCTATTCAATCTATCTGGAGCATCAGGGCTGCATGTATTGTATCGATTTTCCGGCGAGCCATAAAGTCTGCATGTATCAACCGGACTGCCCGGACCGCATGAGCAGTGTGGCCCATTTGCACTGCCTGGATAAAGTGATGGTTTTGTAAAAATGTCCTGGCGGCTGCCAGGCGCGTTGAAAATAGAAGCATCAAGCGTTGTCTCCATATCCGGTTGTCCTGCACTGCGGCTTTTTTTATTTTTATAAGACAGGCCGGGTTTTTTAAGGCTCCTTAGACGGTAAAAATCCTGCAACAGCTGCTTTCTTGAAGCGCCACAGCAGTCAAACGCTCCGACCCTTATAAGATTCTCCACTGCATTTTTGTTTATCCTGCAGTTTTGTGCGGTCCTGTTATAAAAGTCTTCAAAATCTGCAAACCTGCCATTTCTTTCCCTCTCGCTTATTATGGAATTTGTCCCGGCATACCCGAGGTTTTTTACTGGTATAAGCGGCACTCTTATGGAATTACCGCAGTCACAGGCCTCAAAATCCATACCGCTCTCATTTATATCGGGGAGCTTGATTTTTATGCCAAGCCTTCTTGCCTCTTCTATATACTGCATCTTGCTGTAATATCCTGAATTGTTTGTAAGTATTGCTGATAAAAATTCTGCAGGGAAGTGTGCCTTAAGATAACATGTCTTGTATGAAAGCTCTGCATATGCGGCGGCATGGGCTTTTACAAAGCCATAGCTTGCAAACTTTGAAATAAGGCTGAATGCCTCATTTGCGACTGCCATGTCGTAACCCTTAATGCTTGCCCCCCTTATAAATCCTGCCTGCCGGGCAGCCATTTGTTCTTTTGACAGGTTAAACACGGCCTTTCTCAAAGTGTCAGCTTCGCTTAACGAGTAACCAGCAATTTTTATCGCCACCTGCATGGCCTGTTCCTGGTATAGTATTACCCCATATGTCTCTTTTAGCAGGGGAGCAAGGTCCCGGTGGATGTAAGTGGTTTTTTCCCTTCCGAATTTTCTTTCAATAAAATTGCCCACCATTCCTGACTGCTGCGGTCCCGGCCTGTAGAGCGAAACAAGCAGGGTAATATCGTTAAGGCATTCCGGCCTGACCTTTCTTGAAAGTGTCCTTATCCCGAAGCTTTCAAGCTGGAATATGCCCAGTGTAAGGCCGCTTTGCATAAGCTCATACACCTTTTTGTCGTTATAGCCTGATGATTGCATATCGACATGAATGCCTCTTGTATTTTTTACTATCCGGGTTGTATCAGCTATAAGGCTTAAACTTAAGGAGCTTATCAGGTCCATCTTTAAAATCCCCAGGTCATCTATGCTGCTCATGTCATACTGGCTCATTATCTCACCTGTCTCTGAGAGTGTAAGCGGAATTTTTTTTGAAAGGTCATAATTTGAGACTATGAATGCTGACGGATGCACGGAAGTATGCCTTAAATATCCGCCTATCCTGTCTGCAATTGAAAGCACTTTTACATAATTTGGGTTGTTAAGACCAGGAAGGTTTGAGGACTTAAAGCTCTGCCTCATTTTTTCGCTTGTAAAGAACCTGTTGTAATCCGGGGCCGCTTTTACAAGATAATCGATTTCATCCTTTGACATGTTTAAAATACGTCCCGCCTCCCTTATTGAGGCTCTTGGTTTGGTTGTGGAAAAGCTTGATACCCTTGCAATACTGTTTTTCCCATATTTTGAGCGAAGGTAGGCGGAGATTTTTTCCCTGTCCCTGCTTGATATATCTATGTCTATGTCAGGCGGCTCTTTTCTTTCCTCATTTAAGAACCTTTCAAAATAAAGGTTGTTTTCAATGGGATCCACATTTGATATCCTCAATATATATGATACCAGGCTGCCCGCAGCAGAGCCCTTGCCGCATATGGGGATTTTGTTTTCGCATGCAAATCTTGCTATATCGGCTGCAACAAGAAAATACCCGGCAAATCCTGTTTTGGCTATGACTGAAAGCTCCATGGCAAGCCTTTCCTGGACTTTTTTTTCGGGTTTTTCCCCATACCTGGATTCGACGCCCTTTATACAAAGCTGCTCCAGATACCGGGCCTGGCTTTCACCTGAAGGAGTTGCAAAATGCGGCAGTATTATCCTGCCCAGGGCAAAGCCAAAGTCACATTTTTGGGCTATCTTGCTGGTATTTGTTATGGCTGCCGGGATATCATAAAACAGCTTTGACATTTCCCTGTAAGACTTAAGGTAATGTTCATCATTTTCAAGTATATTTAAAAGAGGATCGGTTTTTGCTCCCATCAGCTTTATTTTTGAAAGGCACCTGTAGATTTTATAGTCATCCTTTTTAAGATGGTGCACATTGTTTGTTGCCACAACAGGTATCTTCATCTTTTCTGCAAATGATAAGAGCAATTCAGAGCAGGTGCCATGCCCGGAGTTTGAATTATATCCGGCCGTCCTGTATCTCTGGATTTCTATATAGAAATCGTCTTCAAATACCTCAAGAAGCCTTCTTGAAAAGTCTTCCGCTTCATCTTTTTCCCCTGCCCGCAAAAGCCTGGAAAGCTCACCGCTGCTGCAGCCGCTGAGGCAGATAATGCCTTCGGAAAATTTTTCAAGCTCTCCCATTTCAATTGACGGGATACAAATTGAGGGGACATCAATTGGCGGGGAAGAGGTCGAGGCAAAATTAGCCTGCAGAACATCAGTTTGTGGGAAATAGGTTGACAAAATATTTGTTGGGTGAATACCAATCGACTTCACATCAGTTGGCATTGCATCTCTTAAACATGATAACGAACTCATGTGGGAGCGGCTGACCAGCCTGCAAAGGTTTTCGTAACCCTTTTGGTTTTTTACAAGAAGAGTAAGGTGGGAAAAAGAGCGCTCCTGACTTGAGTTTTTGATGATTTTTCTGGAAAGGCAGACTTCGCAGCCCGTTATCGGTTTTATTCCGGCTGCCTTTGCCCGCTTGTAAAACTCTACAGCACCGCTCATCACATATTTGTCTGTAAGGGCAAGTGTTTTCATTTCAAGTTCTGCAGAAGCTTCTACAAGCTCCTTTATTTTCACTGATGACTCCAGCAGGCTGAACTGGCTGTGGACATGCAGATGTGTAAACATTTTAAAATCCTATTGTGTCCTTTGTAAATAAGCAAACATATGTTCGATTTTATTGTATTATATAGTGTTACTATGCATTTGCATAGTGTGAATTCGGGAATATAAAATAAAGCAGATGCCTTGTCTAAAGCTGCGATTTATATAATACATAAAACTGTTAATCGAGGCAAAGTTGACAATGGTTTTAACAATAGAGGATAATGAAACCGGATATGCAGCTGCCGCACTTGGAATTCCATTAAGTGCAATAGGGTAATCCAATAAAATATCAAATAAGGGAGGGGCAGCATTTGCTGCCCCAGTGTATTAAATTTCGAATTAAATTTTTTAAAATACTTCTAAAAATTATAGATTTTTTAGCCTTAAAAAACTAATTGCTGAAAAACAATTGTTACCGTTATTTTACTTCTCTTTTAAGCGGCAAAACACCAGACATCTCACCTATCACATTGACCAGATCACTGTTAGAAGGAAGCACAATTTTTGAATTGTTCTTAAGTGCGGTTTCCATAGCCTGGAGTTTTCTCAATAATTGCGCATTGCCAATAAAATAAGTTTCGGCAGCCTCGTTTACCAGTTTGATTGCCTGCGCTTCACCCTCTGCCTCTAATATCTTTGCCTGCCTGATTCCTTCAGCCCTCTTGATTTCTCCTCTTTTTACACCATCTGCATTTGTCTCCGCAGCCGTTGCATAGTCAATGGCGGCTATTTTCTCATTTTCCGCCTTGACAACCTTGTTCATAGTCTCCTGGACATCTTTTGGCGGATCAATTTCTTTTAGTTCGGTTCGCAGTATCTCAATACCCCAGCTTCTCGTCTCAACTTTAAGTGTCTGGTCAAGATCTGTATTGATCCTGCCTCTTTCGCTATTTGCAGACCTGAGTGTAAGAGTACCGATGATATTTCTTAAGGTAGTTCTTGCAAGGTTAACTACCTGTAAACGGTAATTGGTTACATTATATGTCGAGTTCTTCACACTTTCTTCGTCGGGCTTAACCTTTAGATAAACCTGTGCGTCCACTGTTGCGTTAAGATTGTCATTGGTTATAATCACCTGTGGCTCTGCATTTACCAATTGCTCCCTGACATCAACAAGATATAACCTTTGAATAATAATCAAAACCCAATGAAACCCGGGTTGAGCAAAACCGGTATATTTTCCGAGGGTTTCTATAAGGCCGCGATGCGTTGGTCTTACAATTCTTATTCCAAATAAGAAAAAGAAAAAGAGAATTGCTGCAACTATAATTATTACTTTGATAATAATACTCATAAAACACCATCCTTTGTAACTATTTTAAATTGAGATTATTCCTGTGTCTTTCAATTGTAAAGAAAAATCATCTCTTTATCAATTAAAAAGTTAAAAGTAAACCGTTTTTAAATATATAATTTAAGACCAGATTTAATGCTTTCCCACCGCGCACAATGTTAGAACCAAATTGTTGAGCTTAAGCGGGGATATTTTTATACCAGAATTGAGTTTTTAAAATTTTTATTTCTCTTTATGATAAAATACTACCTATGGATATCAGAAATAAAGTCGCCATTGTTACAGGAGCATCTGCAGGTATTGGGCTTGCAACTGCAGAACTATTTGCTGCAAATGGTGCAAAAGTGGCAATTGCCGCTCGCTCAAAAGATAAATTAAATAAACTTGCCTCCCGATTGCAAGACTCACTCGCCGTCCAAACTGATATGACAAAGGCTATTTCAATCAAAAATATGATAAAAGCGGTGTATAACCATTATGGACATATTGATATTTTAATAAACAATGCCGGGCAGGGTTTTGATGAACTTGTTGAACATATAGGGATAAAAGAATACCGTTATATTATTGATCTAAACCTAATTGGTCCGCTGATTGCGATGCAAGAAGTTATTCCGGTTATGCGAAAGCAAGGTGGAGGAGTAATTGTAAATATCAGTTCAGGGCTATCAAAAATGTATATGCCAAATATGGCCGGTTATGCCTCAATAAAATCTGCACTAAATACTATTTCACTTACAGCCCGTGAGGAATTAGAATATGATAAGATAGCGGTAAGTGTTGTATACCCCTATATGACTGCTACAGATTTTGAAAAAAATACTATAACCTCTAAAAATTACAATTCCAGACAAGAAGCAGTTGAACCAGACGAAGAATATGATAAACTTCCGCCTTCTGATTCGGCAGAAACTGTAGCAAAAAAAATTCTTGAAGTTGTAATAAGCGAAAGAGCTGAACAGTTTGTCCATGATTGGCTTTCCAAGGGGAAATAATTAATAATATTTTAATTAATGCCTGAAAAAGCTTTGGACTTATTTATTAAAGGATATTAATATTTTCTGCCAGTTGGACCTTTAATCCATTTGGGTCCAATAAATAAAAAAATTTAATATGAGGGTTTGGCTGAAATGGTCCACTGTGGATTTCTATGCCTTTTTCTTTCAAATGTGCCAGCATTTTATCAACTGATTCTACTTCAAACCCCAGGGAAATATCTAACCCAATATTAACTTCCCTGCCTGTATTATCGGATATCAGCTCAAGTTTAGTTTCTCCGTCGCCCAGAAAAGCGATCTCTGCGCCCGGTCCTGCTTTAAATCTTCTATCAATGGAAAGACCTATTATTTCCTGATAAAACTTTAGGGACTTTTCCAAATTATTAACTCTTATTGTGGTCCAACAAAATTTCATGGCCCGTTTTCCTCCTGAAAGTAAAAATACTTTTTATTACTTCCGAATTATATTCTATAACAGATATATAAGATACCTTTGACAAATATGTCTAAAGACGGCTGGCCAAAGGTGTGAAATTTCGAACCAAATTCTGAAAGAGTTAATTAAATTGAGAGGTCTGTTTAATTATAGATGTTTACTTTGTCAGCTATCTTACACAAATTTTTTTGATTTTTGAGTTTTACATAATTTAGATTTTTAGACTTGCCACCTTATATTTGAGAGAATAATATAAACTATCATCTGATTAATTATTTACTTAGCCACAACTTTTCTATATCCAAAAGCCAAAAGCAGGAAAATAAGATTAATAACAACAATCATCGCTCCAGTTGGTATATTAAGAAGAAAAGATGTAAATATTCCTATAATTACAGCAATTACAGATATGATTGCAGATATAATAACAGTAATTCTGAATCCTCTTGAGAGCTGCAATGCAGTTACGGAAGGCAGCACTATAAATGCTGAAATAAGCATTATGCCAACGACTCTAATCGAAAGAACAACCGTAATTGCAGTGAGTACGACAAGCATCATGTTAATGATTTTAACATTTATACCAGTAACTCTTGCGTGCTCTTCGTTAAATGTTATGGAGAAAAGATCGTAATAAAAAAAAGATATTATTATAATTACCAAAAGCGAAAGTCCAATCGAGAGATACATTTCCAAATTTGTTATTGCCAGGATATTGCCAAACAGATAGCTTAATAAATCAATGTTAAATCCATGCGAAATACTTGCGAGAATAATTCCTCCCGCTATTCCTGCTGAAGATATAATTCCTATTGCTGCATCTCCGTAAACTTTCATCTGCTCGGTTATTGCCAGGATTGCAAGTGCCCCTAATATAGCTATAGGAATTGCTATATAAATAGGGAATATCCCAAGAAATAATCCAAGCGCAACCCCACCGAAACTTATATGTGAAAGCCCGTCTCCGATAAGTGAAAGCCGTCTCAATACCAGGAATAATCCCAGCACTGAGCACAGCAGCGCAACAAATATTCCGCTTATAATTGCCCGTTGAATAAAACCATACTGCAAAATATTTAAGATATTCATATCAATAATTTATCAATCATGTTGATGACATATAATATGTTGTGTGCTTACACCAAACTGCCGGCTCATCTCTTCGGATTTACAAAATTCTTCAAAACTTCCATAAAATACAACGGTATGTTCGAGGTACATAATTTTATTGGCATATTTACCAATTTGTCCTATGTCATGGGTGATAAAAATAATTGCTGTCCCATGTTTTTTATTTAATTCCTCAAGAATTGAAAAGAATTGCTCACGGGTTGAAGGGTCAAGTGCATTACCCGGCTCATCAAGAATAAGAAGTTCAGGTTTCGTTACAAGTGCCCTTGCCAGGAATACTTTTTGCTGCTGCCCACCTGAAAGATTACCGATTAATAGATTTTTCAATTCCTCAATATTTAATCGATGCAGAACTTCAGCAACGGCTCTTCTGTCTTTATCCGTAATTATTTTTGGGAATCTTTTTTGTGACAATAATCCCAGCGAAACAATCTCTTCAACCCTTGCCGGGAAACCAGGATTCAAAAGGGATGTATTTTGGGGCATATAGCCGATTTTGTCCCACAAATTAAATTTCTCAAGTGGAAGTCCCATAATTGAAATATTGCCTGTATATGGCTTCAGAAGCCCTAGTATAACCTTAATAAGAGTTGTTTTTCCCGACCCATTATATCCTGCCAGGCCAACATAATCACCGACTTCAAGATCAAAAGAAACGTCTTTAAGAACATCAACTGTGCTGTACCTGAATCGGATTCCCGAGACACTAATTACACTTTTCATAGTTATTCCTTATAACCCAAACCTATTTTTAAGTTAATAAGATTATTTTTCATTATTGAAATGAATGTTGCCCCTTGTTCCAACTGTTCTTTAGAGATGTTATGGGCCGCATTTAAAAGAAGAAGCTCTGCACCTGTTTCATCTGATAATGTCTGTGCAATTTTTGGACTTGAAAGTTCTTCATAGAAAATATATTTGATATTGTCTTTTTTAATCTGGTTAACAAGATTTATAAGATCAGCAGCTGTGGGTTCAGAATCGGGAGATACGCCTTGTGCAGCAAAGTACTCAAGTCCATATCTTTTTGTAAGATATCCAAAAGCATAATGGCCTGCATATATTATTTCTTTTGAGCTACACAATGATAAAGCTAATTTGTATTCATTATCCAGGTCGGCCAGCTGCTGTAAATAATTCGTGGCATTTTTCTCATATAGGGAACTATTTGCAGGGTCTTTTTCAATAATAGCTTTTGATATCGAATTAACCATAATCCCTGCATTATCAAAATCCAGCCATATATGAGGGTCCATTGACCCCACAGGTTCATCT
>Ga0182017_10004774_pt1 | contig 10073 bp, 10 predicted proteins | sample 712E3DmetaG_FD_120492 | JGI IMG/M metagenome (GOLD analysis project Ga0182017, IMG submission 120492) | Permafrost microbial communities from Stordalen Mire, Sweden - 712E3D metaG | ecosystem: Environmental > Terrestrial > Soil > Wetlands > Permafrost | place: Sweden: Stordalen | collected... | reverse complement strand
AGCTGCTCTACTTCTGCCCCGCGCCGATTCCGCCGCGCGGCGCGCGCACGTTCGACTTGCGAATCCGCGTCAGCCCCAACCGCGCCTGGCAGCACCTGCTGGAGCCCTATCGCGAGCATTTCCAAAACACCTTCGGTCCCGTGCGCTATCAGGCTGATCCGCGCTGGATTGCCACCGATTACTTAAACGCCAGCCAGCAGGCCATCTCGCCGTCCAACCCCTACGGATTCCAAGGGGCGCATCGGCGCATTGACACCGCGGAAGGCGCGAGGGCCTTCTGCGACCTCATCATCCCGGCGATCCGGACCAACGATGGTCAGGGCCTCATCGTGTGGGGCCAGGGGGGCGACGACCCGCGCGGCGGCATGTATCGGCCCGACTTCGACGTGCTCCCGCCGGAAGTCGAGGCGCAGTGGACCAACATCATCGCCCCTCGCTTCCAAGCGGCGGGCGTGCGGCTTGGCGTGGCCGCGCGCCCGCGCGACCTGGCCGTGAAGCTCGACTGGTACCAGGACCAAATCATCAACATCAATCCCGACGACCCAGGCCATCGCGAGATGCTGTGGCGGCGCTTCGACAGCATGATGAAGAAAGGATGCACGCTCTTCTACCTCGACAGCTTCGGCGACAGCCTGGAAGACGTGAAGCTCATGCGCTGGCTGCGCGAGAAGCTCGGACCCGGCGTGCGCACCTATTGCGAGCACCAATGCGACGCCATCGTGCCGTTCAGCGGGGGTTACAGCGAGACGACGCTCCACGCCGAACCGCAGGACAATCCGCCGCACTACCGCGTCTGGAGCGGGGTGGATCAATGGGAAGTCTATCGCTGGCTTTGCCCAGGCTCCGAACTCGCGGCACGGTTTTACGAAAAGAAAGGCGAGCCGCCCGCCGCCTTCGAGACGCCGGACCAGTTCTACGCCCGCAACCAAATCATCCCGCTGGTGCCGGTGAACGATTTTTCCCGCGCGCCGGCCATCAAGGCACTGCAAGCCAAGCCCGCCAGGCCATGAATTGGTCCGCGGCCTTGCCCGGAAAAATCCCGGAATTGGCCCAAAACCACCCGCAGATTGTGCCGCAGACCCCGAATTAGTTATGAATGACACGCCCGTCTGCGCATCGAAACGCACGGGCAGAAGCTTATGGCAGCAATACCGCATCTACGGGCACCGGCTCGAATTGCAATCCTGGGTGCTCCTTCACACCGTCGTCAATTCTGAGAGTGCGCAGGCGGAGCGGTCAGGGCTGCGACTTCAGTGTTGATGACCTCTTTCAGTGCGGGGATGGAGAGTTTCCGAGCTGCCTGGATAACGGCGAAGACCCTGGCCGTAACCGCCTGCACGTTCTCTTCGGTGCGGGCTGAAGCTGGAATGGCGTTCGCCACCATGCCCGCCACCTGCTGGCTGCGGGCGGCTTCCCTGCGGGCCAGTTCAGCGTTATAGCTGGCAACCGTCTCCGCGTTTACCATGTTGGTGATGTCGTTTGGTTGTTTTTCGCCGGCCCAGAGGACAGCGCTCATCACGAATCCGACAGAGAGTTCATGGGCCTTGGCAAACTCTGTGACGGGCTTTACGAGAGCCCTGCGGGTGGCAACGTCAATTTTGCTGGCATTCATTGGTGATTATGCTTTCGCTTTGAACGGATTTTTCGCATTGAGAGTCCTTGCAGCCCTGACTCCAGCTTTTGTAAACTCATCCACGATCCCCATTAGCTCGTCGCTGATTTTCTGCATGGCATTTTTGGCGTCTCCGAAGGCGTATTGGGCGATGCTCCGGACACTCTGCGTGCTAATCTCCACCCGGGTTGCCTGGAGGACGCGGCTCTGTGCGACGATGCCATTCCAACAGGCGTCGAATGTATCGAGCCGGGTGCCCTTCCCGTGCGCATGCTGGGCAATGCTCTTCAAGCTGACAGTCGTGATGCGTATCCGCCTCACTTTCAGCGTGGGATTCCCCTGCACGATGCCCTCCCAATATGTTTCAAATTCTGATTTCATTTGCGCGGTCTTACCCCTCATCCTCATCGCTGTCCTCGGCCTTGTACTTGAGCTGGCCGATCACGCATTCGGGCGGGTCCACGTCATCGCGAACACCCAAGCTGGTGGGCTGAAAGAGGCTCCCTCCCTTGTAGGCGTAGAGGTAGCGGACTTCCAGGACCTGCCCCACCTTGGGGACGGGCTGGTTGGCCGGAATGGTGACATTCCCGACGGGAACCGGGACTGAGATGTCACCAGAGTTGTCATAAACGCTGACGGCCACGCTCCGTTTGAGATTGACCTTGGTGACGGCGACCGACGCCGTGGCGTAAAACTTGTATTTCAGTTGGTCGCCACCGCTGCTCGGACGGCCAACCGTGGCTGGGGCGCTCACCAGCTTGAAGACCATCCCTTCCCGTTTCTGCTTCTTCAGCCTCTCGAACATCTGGCGCTTCTCCTTCGGAGTCCAGGCTGTTTCGACCAGGATGATGGCGCCCCCGCTTACCGGGGATCGGGCGATCAGGTTCCTCAGCTCCGAGTACCGCTCTTTGTAGGGCTTTGAACGCAGGTTCTTGCCATCGATCTCCAGGAGATCGAATACGTAGAGCCTGTCGCCGATGGCTTCGCCGTCGACGACGAAGGTGCCTATGAAGTCTTCCAAAGCCTTCTGAATGGGGAGGGGAAGGGCCATGAGCAGCCCTTTTTTGTTGGCTCCCACAACGGCGTCGTTTTTGCGCACCATGGTGTGGCGGCCGTCGAATTTTTCCTGACCGCAGTGAATCAAGTCGTTGAGGAGCAATTCCATCTCCGCATCATCGATCATGTTCAGAAGCTGAGGCAGGAGGCCACTGACTTTGCCCGCGTTTTCGGTGCCGGCGTAGGGTGTTCCACCGGCCGCGGGGGTGTAACCTTTGCCCATCTTCTCGGCAACGATCTTGTCGTAGATTGTCTTGGCCTTGTCGTACGCGACGGGTTCACTGGTTTTGGTGCCGGTCTGCAGGGTTGATCCCCTGCGCCCGAAGGCGAAGTTCACGATCCACCCATCTCCCTTGGCTTCAAGGTGTGCGTGATACACTTTGTCAGACGGGCCTTGCTGGTAGTACAAACTGATGGTCTCGTTCATAGATTAGGTTAATAGTTGATTATATTCCGTTGCCGTGTCCACTTCTTTTGGCTCCTCTCTGAATTCCAACGAAAAGCGGGGCCTCCTCTTCCTTGGGAGTCATTTTGCCCGGGCTGCTTAACGCCCATGACCACCCCGCCACACGTCACGCCTGCGGAAACCCCCGCCGCCAAAGCCTCCACCGATGCTTCCCCCCTCGAAAGCCGCCGCCAATGTTCCCACCAACTCCAGGTCCCCAACCCCAACTGCGTCCCCAGCCCACGCCTCCGATGACCACCGGCGGCCAGTAGCAAGGCGATCCAATGTAATACGGTGGTACACACTATCGTAAGCAGGATAGACCGGATAATCCAAACCATCCATCACGACAGGCGGCGCCGGCGCTGAGGGCATCACATACGGCGCAGGTGGTTGGGCTGCGTATGCGCCGTTTGGAACTCCCCAGGGCTGGTAGTACTGCTGATCGACCCGCTGTTGCTGCAGTTGCCCGATTTGCCGCTGCCCGACTTGCTGCCGCTGAAGCTGTCCGCCTCGCTCGATCATCGCTTTGATGACCTCCTGCGGCAGGCCCGCGGTCTGCAGGTGGATGATCTCATCGGCGCTGAGATGATACGCCAGCGCAGTGGTGTTGATGTAACCGATGATCAGGTCCTTACTGATTCCACCTTTGAACATTTTCATGACCTCGCCCGCTCCGGAGGGAAGGGCAGGGGAGGGGGCGCTGCCGGTTGTGGGTGGTACTGAGGCCTCGGCGTTTGGCTTGGCAGCGCTTGCGACGCTCCCGGGGATGCCGAGGCAGATCGCGGTGAACATAGCCGCCAGCGCCATGCGAATTACTGATGAACTGTTTTTCATTTCCTCGTCTCCTCCGTTTTCTGACACATCACAATGCAGGAGTTGCATTGCTTTTGAGCAAGCTGTTTTCAAGCCTATATGTGCCTTCATTGTTTTCCACCTTTGCCCGTGTTTCTTTTTATTGGTCTCATTTTTGTCTTGTTGCGCGTAGCGGTTGCCTTGTTTTGTCCGGGTGAAAAAGAGGACAGGGAGCAGACCCTCATTGTGATCCACTCCCTGCTTGCCCGTTTTCAGGGCAGAACTAGGCGCGTAGTGACTGGGACAACCTCCCCTTGCTGTTTCACTTGGCGGCTGGCGATCAGGCGGCCGCTTTTTTGAACATTTGTGGCTGTTTTCGAGCGTCTCTCTTTACTTGGACAGCATGGTGACGGCAATGCATTGCGAGGTTGATGGAGGCGCCGCGGGCTTAAATCGTCAGTATCGAGTGAATCCTCTTCATAAGAGCGCCTCGTACTCCTTGAAGATGGCAAGGCGCTCTTCTTGAGAAAGGATGCCACAAAACGGGCTGGACTGGCGCAGGCGACGCGCTTCCTCATCGAAGCTGGTTAAAAGACCCAGGACTTTTTCCAGGGGCCAGTTTTCCAGAATTTCCTGCCATTCGATCAAGATACGAGGAACCTCAGGTTGCTGCTGTTGAATCCAGCGGTTCAGGTTGTCCTTGGCATTCTGTAATAGGCCGGGCTGGACACGCAGCTTTTGAGCAACGAGCTTGTCCATCGCAAGGCTGCGCTGGTCAACCCACTCCTGCGTTCTTGGTTTCCTTGGCGTGGACATGGCTTCTCAGGCAGTTGCGCATTCCGGCAGAGTCCGCTCCCAATTGTTGGAGTACATCTGTTGCAACCAATCATCCTTCACAACTTCTGTTCCCGCCCTGGATCCGTTCCATTCCAGAATTCCCATGGCGCCTGCCAGTCCTTCGCTCTGGTCCATCCCGAAGGACACTGTTTTGAAGACGAACAACTTCGTCCGGGATCCCGTTAGGGCATACTCGTGGATTCCATTGATTGGGGGAACGTGCCCGAAAAGGTGAATCTCCGGACAGCAGGCTCTGATGACTTGGGTGATGAGGCGTGATCCTCCGGTCGGGTAGCCTTCTGCCGGCGCGTCATGCGTCAGCAGCAGATCGAACGTCTGACCTTGGGTGCGGAGCTGCTGCACTGTGCTGTTTTTAATTTGATAGGGAGCATCTTTGCGGGCGTTCTCGATTCCCCAAATGCCCGCAACACGCAACCTGACGCTGTCCTCCCCAAGAAGCGTTGTGAAAGCGCCGTCACGGAGGCAGTGGAACCGCTTGTAGCAGTCGACAGGAAAGGTGTTCTCTGGGGCGTTGGGTGCAGGCGCCTTCTTGCTGGCCGATTCGATGTAGCCGTAGTCCTCGTGGTTTCCGGGCACAAAGACGATCGGGCAACGAATGGCGGAGAATTCTCCAAATTCAGGCTCGAACAACCGTTCCACCTCGGCTAGAGGAGTCGTAAAATATTTTGCAAACCCGGCCTCTTCCGGGTCCCGGACGATCCAGCGCTTCGTTGCCCGATCAAACTTCGAGGGGTCGGGGAAACAGCCCAAATCACCCGCGATCAAGGCAGCATCGAGGTGAGTTGCATGCGCGATCTGCCAGTTGCGGATCAGGTGGAGAAGAATCCGCAAATGTCCGTGGACGTCGGAAAATAGAGCTGCTTTCATGGGGTGGATCCCGGGTATTTCGCCGCTGTTGGGACTTAGAGTCAGCCCGTTTTCTGGCTTGTCCCCTTCAAGTCCTCCTGCTCCCTTTGGTCCGCTCTCCCAGCAGCGCCGCATCGCACTCCTCCGCGGTGCAAATGCCGTACTTCCCGTATTTGTCCTTGTAATGCCACCAGCCTGCGACCTTGTTTTCCCAGATTGCCTGAAGGGCTCTTTTGAACTCCTCCTCGGTGCGAACAGCGGGATACACGTTGCAGCGGCCGACATCGAAACCATGTGAGCGGAGGAATTCCTCCTGCGTGCTCATTTGGCAAAGGTCTCCATCGAGCAAGTACTGGAAGCCTGCCTGATGACCTTTTCGTCCGTCGTGATCTTTTGCGGCGGACTCCATCAAAGAATAGACGCCTGAGTTCATGGTTTATGGTGTAGTGGTTTTATACCGATTTGTCGATTAAAACTGTTCAACTCACATCAGGATTATTGGTCGAGTCCGTTCAGCTTGGCCCGGGCCTTTTTTGTGCCTTTTCAATGTCGACGATCACCTCGGCCTTCGTCCGCCACGCCTGGTTGCGATCCTTGCCCAGATGGGCATCCCGCTCCGCCTCGGTCCAGGCTGCAAAGACAATAACGGGCTTCCCAGTTACCGGATGTCCAGCTCGCGCTTGGTGTTCTCGACCGTCTGGGGGTCGCCACAATGCTTGCCCTCTTCGTCGGATAACTTAATCACATTGACAGGGCCCCTGCCGAAATCAACCGTGTCGAGCTTGATGACCATGTTGAGAGGCTTGATGCCGGCAGCCTTCTGCTCTGAAGTGAAGACGTCGTTCGTGAAAAAGGTCCCGATGCCGCCAATTGGCTGTGCCTGATCACGGAAGTGTCGATCCAAGGGGATATAGTTGTAAGCTCCGTCCACCATGACCTGGTCCGGTGGCCCGACCTTGAGCGCGTCGCTGAACACCAGCCGCTTGTTGCCGGTCAAGATGCCCAGACTCCGATAATGAGCCAACATTCTTTCCCCCCAGGCGTAGGGATCATTGCTGTCGTGGCGCACACCATCGAACATTTTGGCGACCCCGCAAGTGAAATCCCGCAAGAACACGCCGGTCGTGAAAGTGTCGGTGAGCGCGATTCCAAGGTTCCCGTCAAAGTGTTCGGCCCAGTGCTTCATCCATATGTGATTGGCCATCCTCGATCCGTAAATCCCCATCATGGCACAAATCACCTCATGCGCGTAAGTTCCGTGAGGCGGCACACCGTATTTTTGAGCCAAATGCGGATTGGAGGTTCCCAGAAAGCCCTTGCGCCCCCTCATGTTCCGGACCACTGCATCCTGCGTCTCGCAGGACTTGCGCCGGCGCGTGCCAAAATCGATCCAATGGCAGCCATTACCCTCGAGCAAATCGGCTTTTCGGATGATGCGTTCTTCCCAGTCGGCGGCATTCTCAATGCCGGACATGGGCCCCCCCGGAATTGGGTTTGTGGCCAGCAAAAAGTAAAGCTCGGAAATGAGCGCCATCAGAGTTGTTTCCCAGAAAATGCGGCTGTACCACGGGCCGCCGATGGTAATATCCAGTTTCCCCTTCTCCAGGCAAATGGTGACCGCCTTCGGATCATAACGGAATCCCCGGAACCACTCGATGTAGGTCGGCCGCATGTAGTTGGTAACCGTGTTCATCCACTGGAACTCGGCGTTGCTGAACGACAGATCAGCGAGCATCTCGATCTGGTTCTGCAATTCCATGTCAAACCCTTCTGGGAAAACGGTCTTGCCGCGGTTAATGAACTTGTAAGTGACCTGGACGTTCGGGAAATCGTGAAAGACGACTTCGCCCATCGAGATTTTGTACCAGTCCAATGAATCCAGCATGCTGCGGATTAGCGGGTGACGAATCTTTATCGTGTACGGCATATTTGTTAACATTTGATTGGCGGCGCCTAATTTATCGCTGCGGCCTGGGCCAGTTCATCCTTTCCTTGTTCGGGACGGATCGCCGACAGGACACCGTTGCCGGTTTTGACCGTCTGAGCCAAGCGCTGGTTGGCCCTATCGTTGGCATGCACCTGCTGGATAACGAGGCGGTCCGATTTCTTGGCCTGTGCTGGCACGAATTTCCCTGGCGCGCGGAAATGAAGCTTCCAGTAGTTACCCCTCTTCCGGCGCAAAAAACGGTGAAATACGAGGGACCGGCGCGCGTAATTCCTTTGGAGCCGGGGGATCACCTCGTTGCGCATGTTCCGAACCTTCTCCTGAAACTGGGCGGTTTCCTGCTCGTCGTCGGAACGGCCGTCGGCTGAAAAATAGCTGTTTTGTTTCAGGCGCTCCTGAATGCGCTTGAGGGTAGCCTCGTAATTCTGGGCTGTTTCCTCGCCCAAGACATCACCTCGGATGAGGTAAATATCGTTTTGGGAAAAGGCTTCACGCATCCGGATAACAAAGTGCTCGACGTAATGGCAAGGCAATTGGTAAAGCCAGCGGTTGCCTGTCTTTTCCAGCAACTGGATTTGCCGAATGTAGATGGCCGGCGCCGATTCTCGCATGGGTTTGACCACGTTGAAGCTGAGCACCAGCACGGGTTTGCCCTTGAAGCTGATGATGTAGGCCAGCTCACCATCGAGGTAGGTCGGTTGGCGGGTGTCCCCGATAACATGCCGATGATAAGCCGTAGACCCTTTCGGGTTGCAGGACCTTGTGTGATCGAAAGCAGCTGTAAAATTCTCCAGGCCAACCGAAAACTGCCGCAGGGAATTGTAAACCTGGACCATCTCGTCCCAGCCCAGGATGCTGGCGTGGTTGTGCCAGGCAGAAAGCCGTATTCGCTCGACAATGAGCGGGGCGATTTCGCTCCTCAGGGCTAATTCAAACTCGTTGCTCTTCAGGAAAAACGAAGAGTGTTTCATCATGCAGATCTCGGAGGCGGAGAACCCCTGCACCATCTTCCGCATACTCATCTGATCGATGAGCCTGTCAATGTGGTGATATTCGGGTTCCTTTTCGGTTGCCATGCTTTCCCTGGTTTTGTGAAAGGCGTCCCGCACCATCTCGTGATCATCTGGATCTGGATAGCGATAAGCGCGGCAGACTCGTTCTTCAAAATCCAGGATCGAAATGGCAGGGTGCTTCTGAAGACAAGGGGGAACGCCGCCGGCCTGGATCACCGGCATCTCCGCCATGGGGATGGGGACCTCACTGTAGATGCCGTCAGGGGGCCAGCCCAGGTTTCGCAAGGCCATGATCATTCCACGCAGGTTCGCGGCTCGCAGCACTTCGGGCCCTTTGTGGTCCCCGCGTTCTGCCTGGGCGTAAAGCCCCTTCGCGTCTTGCCGGATAGTGACATGTGCATAGCCGCCTGGCGAAAAGAAGTCGGGGTCTGTCACCTTGGGAGGCTTTTGCGGCGTCAGAATGTCAAACACGTCATCCATTGCTTTTGGTGGATTAGAGTTTGGGCGCAGCCTGATTTCGAGCCCTTCTTTTCCCACAGGATGAGCTTGACCTCGTATTCGATTCCTCTTTCACGGCTTTCATCTGCTCGGAGGCTCTGCTTTGATCAACCGGGTGGCCGCAATCAGGAGCCCAACCTGCCAGGAATCGTACAGGGTGGATACAATGAGATTGGAGGGATTGGCTTTCGATACCTGTTCCAGTAACGGATCGATGGGCAGTCTGCAAACATGGTGACTGTGCTTAACGTTTCCAAGTCCAACGCTTCCCACCCTCATTCCGTTCACGATCTGTTCTATTTGCTCCTCATACTTCCAGGCGTCTCCGTCGAATCCTTCGAGCAACAAGTTCTTGGCATTAGCTTGCTGTGGCGCCGAGAGCCTGTTCCATCCAGTGATGAAAAGCATTCCCTCGAAGACGTGGCTCACATTGACTTTGTCCATATCCTCGGCGACGACGCAGTAGGGTTGTTGTGCTGACTGATTGCCGATTACCAGGGACCGCGGCACAACGATCTTCGTGCTCTCTTCGATGACACCGAACTCTATTGAATCGATGGTCTTCATGTGTTTATTCTGCAAAAACTCGGCGTTCTGCCCATCTGGCTTATCCGGCGATCGCCAACTTTGCCGTGGATTTCCCTTTTTCCCGGGCCGTTTTCGAGTTGATATTCTTCACCTTGACTATCTTCTCCTCGGCTGGTTTTTTTGCCTTCTTCTCTTTCGGCGGCAATTTGCCCCAGTCTGCCTTTGGCGTGTACCCCTCTTGGGCCGGATCCATCCCGGATGGGAGGAAGTCTCGGCCGAACCGACTGACCCAATCCTGGAATCGAATGCGCAAGTAATTGCGCGCGAACACACTGACGTGCGCGTTGGAACTGTAGGCAAGACGCGCTTGTTCCGGCCCCAATTCGACCACTTTTGCCTCAATGAAGGCAAGTTGAAACAGGTCGAGATCGGGATGGATTTTCACCCCCTTCAGGAACTCCACCGTCACGTCCACTT
>Ga0182017_10004773_pt1 | contig 10073 bp, 11 predicted proteins | sample 712E3DmetaG_FD_120492 | JGI IMG/M metagenome (GOLD analysis project Ga0182017, IMG submission 120492) | Permafrost microbial communities from Stordalen Mire, Sweden - 712E3D metaG | ecosystem: Environmental > Terrestrial > Soil > Wetlands > Permafrost | place: Sweden: Stordalen | collected... | reverse complement strand
CGGTTGCCACCTGCGCCGGAGCGAGAACTCCATTCAGGTCCCATCGGCGAAGCACGGCTCCGCACTCGACGTAGAGGATCTCGGGCACCCAGGGGACCGTGTCGAGGGGGAGGAGCGTTCGCAGTTCCCGCCCCCGAACCGTGTCTGAGAAACCGCATCTCGGCCCGACTGATCCGAGGCAACCGCGTCCTCGCCGCGGGATTGGCGACGATCAGATTGTCGTCCACCGCCGCGTCGAGAAGCTGGTCGAGGATCGTGAATACGCGATGCACGCTTGACGGCGACAGTCGCGCCCCGAGTGCGCTCACCCATGCACGTCGGAGACGACGACATCGTATCTGCGTATGCACGAAGGAATGAAGGACTTCGAGATGCCCACCGAGGAGAAAGTGGAGCTCGCGAGCGACGGTTTCCGGCTGCTCGCTGATCCGACGCGCATCAAGATCCTCTGGGCGCTGCTCCAGGGTGAGTCCTCGGTTGCCTGCCTCGCCGACCTCGTCGGGCCGAGACCGACAGCGGTCTCACAGCATCTCTCCAAGCTCCGCCTCGCCAGACTCGTCTACCGTCGTCGTTCTGGGACTTTCGCCTACTACTCCGCGGCCGACGAGCACGTCGCCCGTCTCCTGGCCGAGGCCCTCTACCACGCCGACCATCGGGTCGAAGGGCTGCCCGACCATCCACATGCGACGGCTCGGCAGCGATCGAAGACGCGTTCTTGACTAATTCACTTGTTCCCTGGCGCTACGGAAGCGGCGCAGTCGCAAGGAGTTGCTCACGACAAAGACACTGGAGGCGGCCATCGCGGCCGCGGCGATCATCGGGTTGAGAAGTCCGGAGACGGCGAGCGGGATGGCGGCCACGTTGTAGGCGAACGCCCAGAAGAGATTGCCCTTGATGGTTCCAAGCGTGCGTCGGGCGAGCCTGATCGCGTCCGCGGCGGCACGAAGGTCGCCCGAGACGAGCGTGATGTCGGAGGCCTCGATCGCCACATCGGTGCCTGTGCCGATCGCGAGGCCGAGGTCGGCCTGCGCGAGCGCTGGTGCATCGTTGACTCCGTCACCGACCATCGCCACGGTCTCGCCTTCACGCTGGAGGCGTGTGACCTCCTCGACCTTGCCGGAAGGAAGCACCCCCGCTTGGACGGACTCGATACCGACCCGGGCGGCGATAGCACGAGCGGCCCGCTCGTTGTCACCGGTGAGGAGGACGGGCGTCAGGCCCAGCGCCTTCAGCTCGGCGATCGCCTGCGCCGAGCTGGGTTTTACGGTGTCAGCGAGTGCGAACAGCCCGCGGAGCACCCCGTCCCAGGCGATGGCGACGGTCGTCTGGCCCGTTGCTTCCATCTTCTCTTGCCAGGCACGCGTCACATCGTCGAACTCGATGCCGGACTTCGCGAGAAAAGCTGAGCGCCCGACGAGCACTGCCTTGTCGTCGACGAGCGCTTCGACACCGAGCCCGGGGCGGTTGCGGAACTCCGTCACGAAGCCCAGCTCTACTCCGGGGGCGAGCGCGCCGGCTATCGCCTGGGCAAGCGGATGCTCGCTCGCCGACTCCGCGGCGGCGGCGATCCGTAACAGCTCGTCGCGTTCCGTGCCGATCGGGAGCGTGTCGACGAGACGCATCCGGCCCTCGGTGATCGTGCCTGTCTTGTCGAGAACGATGGTCGTGATGCGGCGGGTCTGTTCGAGGATTTCGGGGCCCTTGATCAAGATGCCGAGTTGTGCGCCGCGTCCTGTCCCGACCATCAACGCCGTAGGTGTCGCAAGTCCCATGGCGCACGGGCAGGCGATGATCAAAACAGCGACGGCAGCGGTGAACGCATGCGACGCGCTTGCGCCGAAGGCGAGCCAGCCGCCGAGGGTCCCGAGCGCTACCACGATCACGACCGGTACGAAGACAGCAGAGACGCGGTCCGCCAGGCGCTGCACCTCCGCCTTGCCTGTCTGTGCCTTCTCTACGAGGCGGGCGATCTGCGCGAGCGCCGTGTCGGCACCGACGCGGCTCGCGCGGACGACGAGGCGACCGTAGGTGTTGATCGTCGCTCCTGCGAGCTCCGTGCCCGGTGCGACCTCGACCGGGACAGACTCGCCGGTCACCATCGACTGGTCGACGGCGGAGGCTCCCTCGACGACGATGCCGTCGGTGGCGATCTTCTCGCCCGGACGCACGACGAAGAGGTCGCCGACCTTGAGCTGCTCGACCGGCACGAGTGTTTCGGCGCCGTCTCGGATCAACCGGGCCTCCTTCGCCCCGAGCTCGAGGAGGGCGCGGATGGCGGTGCCGGAGCGGCGCTTGGCGTGGGTCTCGAAGTACCGCCCGAGCAGGATCAGCGTCGTGATCACCGCCGAGGCCTCGAAGTAGGTGTCCGCTCGAAGACCGGCGAGCAGAACGACCGACGACCAGGTCCAAGAGGCGATGGTTCCGAGCGACACGAGGGTGTCCATGCTCGCGGCGAGGTGCCGGGCGTTCAGCAGCGCTGCCCGGTGGAACTGAGCCCCGCTCCAGAACACGACAGGGGTTGCAAGCGCGAGCGACAGCCACTTCCAGCCCCCGAATTGCAAGGGCGGCACCATCGCGAGCAGGACAAGGGGAACCGCGAGCACGGCTGCGACGATCAGCCGAGTCGGGGGCGCGTCGTGTGCAAGCTGTACTTGTGGTTGTGGAGCCGCGGCGTGGTACCCGATCGCTTCGACGGCGCCGAAGAGCTGAGCTGGCGAGACACGCTCCGGGTCGTAGCTGACCGAAGCGGTCTCGGTTGCGAAGTTGACCGTTGCCGCCACGCCGTCAAGCTTGTTGAGCGCCCGCTCGATCCTCGCCGCGCAAGAGGCGCACGTCATTCCTTCGAGCGCGAGCGTCGTGTGCGCGCGCTCGTTGACGCGTGAATTAGCGCGTGTTGGCGTCGCCAGGGTCATCAGCGAGTCTTCATGAAACGGTGCACAGCTTCGAGCAACTCGACTGTCTTCGCGTCCGCTTCGGCCTCGTCGCCACTTGCGAGCGCACCCGCGACGCAGTGCGTGACGTGCTCGTCGAGGATCAGAAAGGCGACGTTGTCGAGGGCGGTCGTCACGGCGGCAATCTGGGTGAGGATGTCGATGCAGTATCGGTCGTCGGTGACCATCCGCTCGAGCCCGCGGACTTGGCCCTCGATCCGGTGCAGTCGCTTGACGAGCGCGCCCTTCTCGCTGTGATACCCGTAATGCTGTTTGTCTTCGGCTTCTGTGTTCACGCGGTGACCTCGTATCCGGCCTCGTTGATCGCGGCGATGACCGCTTTGATGTCTAACAGCTCCCCGCCGACGGCGACTTTCTTAGTCTTCACGTTGACATCGACCGTCTCGACGGCTGCGAGCTTGGAAACTGCGGCCGTGATTGCACTTGCACAGTGATCACAGGTGATGTCTGGCACGTCCAGGTTGATAGTCACTGCCCCGCCTTTCTGTGTTCGCCCGTTTCCAGCTCGCGCAAGACGATTTCAGCGTTGAGCTCATCGCTGCGGCGGCGAAGCTCGGCGAGCGGCAATCGTGCTTCGGCGAACGAGGGATCGCTGCCGTGGAAAGAAGAGCCGACGCCGGCATTGTTGACCGCACCGCCGTGGCCATGACCGTGACGCATCATCAGGATCATCATCACGGGCAAACAAGGAACAGTCCATATCTGAGGAACTCAAGCATCGTTATGCCACCTTTGGAAGCTTGTTGATCAGCGCGGCCGGGGAGATCCACATGCCGGGGAAGTCCTGATGGAAAAGGTGTTACGTAGAGCAGCTCGGTCGCCTGTGCTGGCGAGGTCGACTCTCGGACGGGCATCTCCTGGTTCGTCATTCGGCTCCGATCACTGTCAATATACTCCACCGGGGTATATCTGCCAAGTGAAGCTTAGAGTTAGACGTGCTCCCGAGGGTGCTCCTTCGCATACCCCCACGACGTATCTGCTCAAGTCGAGAAGCTTCCGATCACTACAGCCCTCGGCTCGGTAAGGACTCGGGGTGTGGACGTAGGTTTCGAGTTGGTGGTTGAGACCCTCCGAATCGGCCAGGAGGTGGTCGAAGTGGGGAGCGACGGCTGTTTTGAGGCTTTTAGGCCGCGGGTTCAGGCGACCTGGCAAAGCTCTGACCAGCAACTGTCTGCTTCAAGAGGGCGTGGAGTTAAGTTTCGAGTCGGTCCTCCGACACAAGTCCTGACCTGCGAATACGCGGCTGGGACACTCCTGGCGACCGGTGTTGCGGCGTCGTCTCGGAAGGCTGTCGTATAAGTGCTAAGGCCTCGCGGGCGAGTCCCGCACTTGACTGAAGGAAACTCGCTGACGTAGCTACGCCGCAAGTTCGGTCTCGCTCCACTGCTTACTGGCGACAGCAAGCATGGCCGACTCCGACTCGTTGACGTCAGGTGGGTCCGGGCTCCATTGCCATCCATTGAGGTCTAGGAACATGACGAGGGAGGTCCACGCCGCCCGCTTGTCGCCGTCTGGCAGGGGTTGTTCCAAGCAAGTCGACACGTGAGGACGGCGGCTTTGTCAAACATGTCGGGGTAGAACTCCTCGTCCCTTCATCCAGCCTGCGGAGCGTGAAGTGCGAAGTCGGCAAGCTCGACCCGTGAAGCCTTGATGAGAACAGCTGCTTCGATCCCGGTGACCTACTCTGCGAGCCAGTAGTACTCGGCAAGCGACACGTATCTGGTCAACGGGCAAGGCGCTCTAAGAGTTCCTTGTTACGCTCGAGGAGCCGACGAGCACGGTGCGTGAAGTCCGCGTCTTCGCGAACGCGGGCGATCTCCGCGGTGAGCGCATTCACGTTCTCCGTTGGACAACTGCGTCGTCCAGTTGCAGGCCGAATGCACGAGTGTTTCTGGTTTGCGTGGAGGATAGGCCGACGTGCTCGAAACCGAGTCGTGGAATGCTCACAGCCCAGGTGAGGAGCGGTTTTGGCCGACGCAGATCGACGGAGGACACCCCCATTTACGCCCCGGTCGTCTCATGGATATCCGGCGATCCGGGTGCCAAGCCCAAAGACGACGAGTCCGATGTCGACCCGTCGACATGGTCGCTATGGGCGGAGCGTGAGATCTGGCGATCGGCGCGACGGTGCGAGAACAATGCGCTGGGAAGCGGCCACCTCAGACGGCCAGGTCTTGGCGACCTGGCCGTCCTCTTGGCTGGTGGCCATCCAGTTTCGGGCAGTAGCCCGCTGAAGATGGGAGTGGGGACCGGATCGGCTAGGGGGCGAGCGGTAGCACCGAGAGGGCGTACAGGCCAGCCACGTAGAGGCTGCCCACCGCGGGGTCGGCCACGATCGACGCCGGGCCGTGAGCCGCCGGCAGCTTGCCTGCTGCCCGGTCACAACCGGAGGTCACCGACCCGTTGCAGACGGCCCCGTCGATCACCGATGCGCTGGCGTCCTCATAGTTGGCCGTATAGACGTCATGAGTGAAGGGGTCGAGGGTTATCCCGATGGCGTTGTGGCCGACCGGGCGACCTGATGAGCGACGCACGACAGGATCTCGACGGGGCCGCGCTGGTCGGCCTCCCGTCGCGAAGGTGCCTGGCCGGTTTGGGGTTCTCCTCCCATGAGGGCCGGCTGGGGACCAGCTCGCCCGTCTGAAGATCGCATGGGGCGGTATCTCCTTTCCTGCCCGCGCTAGGCGCTCGCTCCCCTGTCTGTGGCCAGCGGGGCAGCGGCTCCTACCAGAGCCGGATCCTGCGCAAACCGCGCTGCAGGACTCTGCTGTCGGAGCGGTAGACATTGCGCGGACTCACACGCTTGTCCGCCATACTGATTCCGTGCTGCAAAGACTGCGGCAGCTCTTCCGAGAGGCCGCCCAGTTCCGGGGAGCGAGGTTACCGCTGATGTACATGGCGGGTCGGGTACTGGCCAAGTCCCGGGTCGGCAACCCGCATATCACCTTAGACATAGCCCGAGACGTCCGAACTGACGTGTTGGCACCTGCTCGAGGCATTATCGGCGACCGGGTGGCCTCCGTAGTTGTGCGAACGACGGCTCGCCACGCCGGGCACGATGTCATGGTCCTGGCCCAGGTGGCGCGGGACTACTTCCGGACAAGAACCGCCCTCGTGGTGCCCGGCGGGGTTGTAGTGGATGCCGGTGCCAACGTCGGTCTGTACTCGGTCCTCGTCGCCCTCGCTCAACCGACTGCTGTCGTGCACGCGTTCGAGCCAGTGGCTGCCTGCTTTGAGGCGGCCCAGGCCAACGCGACGGTAAACGAAGTGGTCGATCGGGTAAACCTGAACCGACAGGCCTTAGGCGGCGAGGCCGCGAACGATCACATATCGCTGACGTTTGGGGGTCGGCAGGGCACGCTTAGCGCGGACATCCTCAGTGACGCCAGAACTGGAGCCACACAGGTCGTCTCGGTTGTTCGCCTCGACGACTACTGCGAAGGCGTAGGGGTCGAGCGGATAGATGTGCTCAAGCTCGACGTCGAAGGATACGAGGTGAACGTGCTTGAGGGGGCACCCCAAACCCTCGCCCACACCCGAGTCGTCGTCATGGAGTGGCACTCTCCCGATCGCGCCGAGCGCGCCGATCACCTCCTCGCGCAGGCGGGCCTAACGTTTTTGCCACCCTTCAGCGACGCACTCCACACAGCCTGTGGGATCGGGTACTGGGTGCGTGACACGACAGGAACCAGGGCAAATGGGTCTGTGGACGATGGGCGCGACGAGCTGGTTCCTTGATGATGTTCAGGCTCGCCAAGTAGGCCTGCTACAAGATCATTCGCCAAGGACTTGCGGCCCTGCTGGGCGATAGGACTCTCGCGCCGCCATCGCTGGCGAACGAAACGACCGCCGCATGTGGGCGTTGCACATGGGTTTCATCGCGGAAGAGGTGGTACCTGTGGTTCCGGCGCCTGTCCTGGCCGAAGCCTGGAGAGGCGGCCCGCGCCAAGCCAACCTTGCCCGCATGCTGGCCGGCTGCGAAGTCGAGCCGATGAGCGCAGACCAGGCCCGCCAAGTCGGCGAACTCGCCGGCCGAGCGAACCATGACGATGACATACTGGCAAGCAGTGCTGGACCTACCCGGTAACGACCACGGGACTCCTGGCGGGGACGCGTCGGGATCGACCGGAGCAGAGTCTCGGGCGTGACGAGAAAACAACGCCGGCGCCACCTTGGAAGTACTCGGCTGAGCGCAGCGAGCATCGGTCTGCGGGTTGGTAGCGAACGCGACCATGGAGCTGCCGTTTGAGCACGCGGACCTCGTGGCGCAGCACCATCAGCTCTATGTCCTTGTCCAAAGCTGTCCGTCGGCGAGATCCCAGCAGACCGAAGATCCGGCACATGAGAGGTAACACAGGATGATGGGCATGGCAGATGATGCTCGACGATGCCGAAGAGTGCCAGCTCAGCGGTCCGGTCGGTGAATTGGTGCCCTTCACCCCGGCATTTGGTGCGCACGTTGTCTTGCCCGCCGATCTGGCGATTGGGTAGTAGGGCTGAGCCACGCTGGCTCATCGAGTGGCTATCTGAGCCGGCACTCTTGACTACAGTGCCATCGCTGAGCCATACTGGCTCACATGGACCTCACGCCGTACATCGACAGGCTCGGCGAGGAGCTGGCCGCCATCGCCGATGCCGCCGACGAGGACGTCCGCGCAGCCGCCGAGCGACTCACCCCGGCCCTCGGGTCGGCGATCCGGCTCACGCTGCTCGACGCGCTGTCCGCGGCCACTGACGAGATCACTCTGGAACTCGCGCCGGGATCAGTGGACATCCGACTCCGTGGCGGAGACCCGCAGTTCGTCGTGATCCCCCCGGACGCATCGTTCGTGGAAGTCGATGACGAACCCGACGACGTGGCGTCCTTGGGCGGAGAAACACAGGGCCCTTTGCACCTAACTGCAGACGGGGGTCCTACCTCTCGGATCAACTTACGAATACCGGATCAACTACGAGTTCGGATCGAGGAGACCGCCGGCCGGGAAGGTCTCTCGGTAAATGCCTGGCTCGTTCGTGTCGCGGCGGCTGCCCTGGAGGCGAACAACCGCAAGGGCCGTAGCGCCCAGCGCGCGTTGTCGACGCGGCGAAGGTATGTCGGCTGGGTGGGCTGACGAGCCGCCCGAGCACCAACATCCATCCTTCCCGACAATTCTGAGGAGCGCAGTGCCCATGTACACCTTCGAGACACCCGAACCTATTTCGGTCACCGTTGAGCTTTCCACCGGCAGCGTCCGGATCGTCGCAAGCGACCGTGCCGACACGATCGTCGACTTGCGCCCCGGTGACGAATCTCGGAAGGCTCACAAGGGCGCTGCAGCGCAAGCCCGCGTCGAGTTTGCTGACGGCCGATTGTTGGTCAAGGCGCCCCCGCCGCGTGGGTTGGGCAATTACGTAAGTGTTGGTAGAGGTGACTCGATCGATGTGACCATCGAGTTGCCTGCCGGGTCGCAGATTCAGGGCAGCGGGACCCGGGCGGTATTTCGTTCCCAGGGGCGGCTCGGTGATTGCGGGTTTCAGAATGTTTTCGGCGACGTTGAGCTCGATCAGACTGGCTCGCTCGACCTCCAGACCGTCAATGGCGACATTCTGGTGGAGGAGGCCACCGGCCACGTCAAGGTGTCGTCAGTGTCAGGCCAGGTGCGAATTCACCGGGTCCACGGCACAGTTGAGATCGGGAGCGCTTCCGGCGACCTGTCGGTCGGGGAGGGCTCCGGCGATCTGGTGCTGAATACCGGTAAGGGACGCATCTCAGTAGAGGTAGCCGACGCTAACCTGCGCGCCCAAACCGGGATGGGCAATATCCGGGTCGGCGAGATCGTCCGTGGCTCAGTCGAGCTCGCCACCGGCACGGGCGGGATTGAAGTCGGCGTCCGCAACGGGACCGCAGCATGGGTCGACGCCAGCTCCAGAATGGGGACGGTTCACAATACGCTGGACGCCCACGACGACCCAAGCCGATTTGACGAGACCGTCGAGCTACGTGTTCGCGGCTTCCGCGACGTTGTGATCCGTCGTTCAGCAGTTGATAACAACGGCCCGGGTCGCCCATGACGGACGCGGCGGTCTGCCGGCGCTGAGGGAGCCCGGCCTGCGCAAGTCCTTCGGCGACAACGTCGTCCTCGACGGCATCGACCTCGACATCTGCGAGGGCAGCGTCTTCTCGCTGCTCGGCCCCAACGGTGCCGGCACGATCAGGGTCACGCGCCGCCAATCGGCTACCTGCGGCCTAACGGGTACCGAAGTCGTGGTCGGCGTCTGTTGCGATGCAGGAACTCCGATCTGGGCGATTCAGGGTCACGTGGGCGTCGATGGAAGCGAGTGCGGACAACGACGGACGACCCGTGCGCAAGCACTAGCCCGATCGGCTAGTGCTTGAGGGCGTGGACCTAAGTTTCGAGTCGGAGTGCAAGACGGCCTGAATCGCTCCGCGCGGGGTCGAGACGGGGGAGCGAGGGCCGATTCCGGACTCCCGGGTCGTCGCTTTGGGCGACCCGCCGAAGCTCTGACCAGCCACCATCTGCCTCGAGGGGGCGTGTAGCTGAGTTTCGAGTCGGTCCTCCGACACTGGCACTGGGCTGGGACTTCTTCGGTTCTAAACGCTCTCGCGACAGAGGGCTCTGGCGAAACACGGGTACGGCTCAGTCATCTGGGTCGCCGACGAAGGTATCGCGCCGAGCAATCGCCCAGACGTCGGCGACGACCAGAACACCGCCTCCACAGAACAGTAGGCCGGCGGGTCCTGCGATACCCACGGCGCTGCCTGCGAGCGCGCTACCACCGGCAGCGGCCGCGAGGCCGGCGCTGACGAGCATGGCATAGGCCCCGGCGAGATGCCGACGATCGACGACGTGATCGAGCAGCGTCGACAGCGTGATCCCGACCGGCGCGCCGACAACACCGCCCAAGAAGAGGACCGGAACCAGGAAGCTCGGGCGGGAAGTGGCTGCAGCTGCCAGCGTCGACACGATGGCAGCTCCGAGGAGCGACAATTCGAGCCTCGCAGTGACGGGCCACGCCCGGCTGAGCCGGCCACCGACGACCATCCCACCGCACAGATCGCCGATCGCCAGGGCGCCGAACGCGAGACCAGAGATGACCGAGTGGCCGTGCGCGATCGCCGCG
>Ga0182017_10004771_pt1 | contig 10075 bp, 13 predicted proteins | sample 712E3DmetaG_FD_120492 | JGI IMG/M metagenome (GOLD analysis project Ga0182017, IMG submission 120492) | Permafrost microbial communities from Stordalen Mire, Sweden - 712E3D metaG | ecosystem: Environmental > Terrestrial > Soil > Wetlands > Permafrost | place: Sweden: Stordalen | collected... | reverse complement strand
GCCATCAGTTCGTGATACCATTTATCTCTGCCGGGTTCCATTTTCACATCGGCATTGCCGGCGCGTTTCACAACCACGACATTCTTAACATTGGGACATGATTTCAGAGCTTCGTCGGCATTGTCTTTGCTCTTAATGACTTTACCGCTACGATAATACCCATCGCTGCAGACCAGTAAACTGGATTCGCTGCCAACAATTCTGTCCTTCAAAGCATCGGCGCTGAACCCGCCGAAAACAACGGCATGAACCGCGCCAATTCTGGCGCAAGCCAAACAAGTAATAGCGAGTTCAGGTATCATGGGCAGGTAAACAGAAACCCTATCGCCCTTTTTAACACCCAATTTCCTCAGGACGTTGGCAAATTTGTTCACTTCATTGGACAACTGCTGATAGGTCAGTGTCCGGCTATCGCCGATATCGCCTTCCCAGATGATTGCCGCTTTGTTCTTGCGGGCCGTCTTGAGGTGGCGGTCGATGCAGTTGTAGGAAACATTCAATTTGCCCCCGACAAACCATTGGTGCTTGGCTTCAGCAAAATCCTGCACAAGAACTTTATCCCATTTCTTGAACCAGTCAAGCTGTAATGCCATCTCTCCCCAGAAAGCTTCCGGGTCATCGATGGACTTTTGATAAATCTTCTTGTACTCAGCCATACTCTTGATATAAGCTTGTTTACTAAGCTCTTTAGAAGGTTTGAAAACCCTCTTTTCCTCCATCATGGAGGTAATGCCCTGTTCTACATTTTCAGCCATGTTTTACTCAAACACTCCTTATTTACTTTAGCAGTCAAATCCTGCCTATTAATGCCATAGTTATAAGACTAGTAATCAATCGGGATTCTTTGCATACAAAAAATGCCCGGTAATTCAGCTCTTCGCAATACCGGATTCGCGGTAGGTTTAAAATCTGTTGACATTCTTGCCTGTGCTATATAACCCAATCGCACATCTAGCTGATGTGGATATTGTAACACAAGAAACATTTTACTGCTTAAAATGTACATAAGTCAATCCGCCATAGGTAATAGGTCGGTTCAGCTATTGGCTTTAATCATCAAGTTAGGTATAATTAAAACGCATTTTTACTTTTATGGACTAAGGAAGACAAATGAAAGTCATCGGGGTAATCGGGCAAAACGGTTCTGGGAAAGATGAGGTCCTGAAATATCTCCGCGCCAAACATAACATACCCTTTCTGTCTACCGGAGATATGGTCAGAGAAATTGCCGTAAAAGAAGACAAAGACCCGACCAGAGAGAATCTGCAGGAAATTTCCGAGCGGTATTTCCGCGAATTCGGTCGAGGCTTTTTTGTGAAGCAGGCGGCTGAAAAAATACGTCGGAACGGTTGGCAAATTGCAGGCATTACCGGCATCCGCTCATTGGATGATGTTCAAACCTTAAGGAATAGTTTTAGCAAGGATTTCATTTTAATAAATGTCTACATCAGTATCCCGGAGGTACGTTATGACCGGATGAGTCAACGTAACGAAAGTCGAGACCCGCACAGCTATGAGCAATTCCTTAGCCAGGATGAAGCGGAAGAAGATTTATTCCATATTCAGTCAGCCGCGCAATATGCAGATTATTCTCTCAATAACGACGGCTCGCTTGACGACCTGCACAGGGAAATTGACGAATTAGCGATTAAGAAAGGTTTGCTGGATACCTGAAAATCACAGGGACGATATAACCATTTTATGTCATTTTCATGACACACTGACATAAATTATTTACTTGGGTTTTTTCACGATATATAATCCTCATTACGGATAAAACCTTGAATATTTCAATAAGGAGGCGAAAATGAAAGGAGATCCGAAAGTTATTGAATTTCTGAATTCTCTATTGGCAGATGAACTCACCGCGGTCAGTCAGTACATGGTTCATGCAGCAGTTTGCGAAAATTGGGGTTACGGTAAGCTCCATAAAACGATTGAGAAGCGCGCCATCGATGAAATGAAACATGCTGAAAAACTCATCGGGCGTATTATCTTTCTTGAGGGTATTCCTATCGTCAGCAACCTCCGGAAAATGTTTATCGGGAATGAAGTGCCCAAGATGTTCGCCGCCGACCATACGTTTGAAGCAGACGCTATTAAAGCTTACAATGCTGCTATTAAAGTATGCGGTGAGGCTAAGGATTTCGTTACACGTGAATTGCTGGAGAGCATACTCAAAGATGAAGATGCCCATATCGACGGCATCGAAGAAGTTCAGGATCAGGTCAAGCAGATGGGACTTCAAGTATTTCTGTCCACGCAACTTGGATAATATAGTTTTATCGGCAATTATAAAACCGTGCTATATCACACTCTAAGTGCCAATAACATAATTTGGTATATTAAGATGACAAAAGAAGTCCGCCTGATCAGGCGGACTTCTTTTATTTCTCCATACCGGCGAAAGCCTGTATCCAGTGATTATTGAATGCTAGCGACTGATTGCTGATTGCTGATAGCTGAACGCTATACCATCATTTCAATTAAAAACTGCTATGTTATACTATTTTCATAAGAAATACATAGGCAGGAAAAGTGAATCCATCCAAATCCGAAATTGAAAACCAAATCAAACAAGCCGTCGCTATTCTGAAGCAAAGCGGACTGGTCGCCTACCCCACCGATACAGTTTATGGACTGGGGGCCTGCATGACGGATATTGCTGCGGTGGAAAGAATCTTTCAGGTCAAAGGCCGTCCTAAGGGCATGGCTTTACCCGTTTTACTGGCAGACCAAGCGCAAATTGAGCAGATAGTTACTTCGGTGCCGCCTGCCGCACAGCTTCTCGCCGATGCATTTTTCCCCGGCGCGCTGACGATTATCCTGCCCAAATCTGACGTAGTGCCTGATATTATTACCGGCGGCGGGAAGACAGTTGCTTTCCGTATTCCGAATCATCCTGTACCCATTGCTCTGATTAAACAACTGGGTAAGCCGATTGTCGGCACCAGCGCCAATCTGAGCGGACTAGACAGCGCACTGACCGCCGCAGAAGTGATAAAACAAATTGGTGATAAAATAGATATGGTAATCGACGGGGGCAGATGCCCCGGAGGCATCGAATCGACCGTTGTCGACCTTTCAGGCGTTAAGCCGGTTATCAGAAGACAAGGCGCAATTTCAATTGAAAAACTGAGAAATATATTGCCCGATATTGTAATAGCTTAGGAGGAATCGAATGCATATTGCCATCGGCAGCGACCACAGAGGATTGGATTTAAAACAGCGCGTCATAAAACTGGTGACTGAAGCAGGACAGGAATACAAAGACTTCGGGGCATATTCCGAAGCCCGCGTTGATTATCCGAATATTGCGGAAGCAGTCGGGAAAGCTGTTGTTTCAGGAAAATATGAACTCGGCATTTTGATATGCGGTACCGGTATCGGCATGAGTATCGCGGCGAACAAGGTAAAAGGCATCAGGGCGGCGCTGGCACTCAACGAATTCATGGCAGGCCGCGCCCGGCAGCACAATGACGCCAATATCCTCTGCCTGGGGGCGGAAAACGACAATTCCGAGTTGCCGCAAATGATCAAAACCTTTCTCACGACCAAATTTGAAGGCGGCCGACACGGCGATAGGGTTGAGCAAATGAAAAAGATGGAGAACGCCTGCTAGAAAAAATGGAACAATTGGAATTATTAAACCTGATATTTGATAGCTGGAACGATAGCGTAGTTTTTGTAGATACCGACCATATAATTCAGTATCTTAACGCCCCAGCCAGAATTCATTATGCCAAATGGGGCGATGTGCTCGGGAAAAGCATCTTCGACTGTCATAATGCAGATTCCTGTCGAATGATCCGTGATTGCTTTACACGGTTACAAAACGACGAAGAGGAAATCCTTTTTGCCGATAATCCGAAACACCGCGTTTATATGCGAGGTGTGCGGGACCCGAAAGGCAAATTAATAGGCTATTATGAAAGATACGAGCCGCCGGTCGTACAAGGTAGCGCCGAGCGTCCAAAATCTATCTAGCTGAATAGTATCCTGTTTCTCACTATTCAAGACTCTTAATGCATTGAAACCCCCGTCGTTTTGATGTTATATTGAGAATAATAATCAAATAATAATTTTTAAGGAAATAAGGAAGTAATAATACATGACAGCGCCAAAATTCAAGCAATTGAAACCTGCTTATGGTTTTGATGAAGTAGCTATCGTTCCCGGTGATGTTACCGTTAACCCCGAACAAACAGATGTCTCGCTCAAAATCGGTAATGTCACGCTGGACATTCCCATCATTGCCTCCGCCATGGATGGGGTGACCGACGTTAATTTCGCGATTCTGATGAGTAAACTGGGCGGACTGGCAGTGCTCCATCTGGAAGGAGTACAGACCCGATATGACAATCCCGCAGAAGTTCTTAATGAGATTGCCAATACGCCGAACAATCAGGTAACTGCCCTGATGCAGAAAATCTACTCGGCACCGATCAAAGAACATCTCATCGGGGAACGAATCAGGGCTATTAAAAAGGGAGGCGCGGTTTGCGCCGCCACCGTCATGCCGACCAATGCCAAGAAATTTGCGCCGCTGATTATTGAAGCCGGCGCGGATATCCTTTTCGTACAGTCAACTGTAACCACGACCCGTCATGTTTCCAAGAGTTATGAGGGTCTGGTTTTCTCCAAACTGGTTAAATCCGTGCCGATTCCGGTCGTCGTCGGTAACTGTGTTAGCTATAGCGCCTGTCTTGATTTAATGAAAGAGGGCATCTCCGGCGTGCTGGTGGGAGTAGGCCCCGGCGCCGCCTGCACTTCCAGAGAAGTACTCGGTGTGGGTGTACCGCAAATCACCGCGACCATCGATTGTGCCGCCGCCAGAGACCAGTACCAGAAAGATTCAGGACGTTACGTACCGATCATTACCGACGGTGGTTTTAAAAAGGGCGGCGATGTCTGTAAAGCAATTGCCGCCGGCGCCGACGGCGTCATGCTCGGCTCGATTTTTGCCCAGGCTATCGAATCGCCGGGACATGGTTATCACTGGGGAATGTCTCATCCCAACCCAGTTCTGCCCAGAGGCACACGTATCAGGGTCGGGACAACTGTTCCGTTAAAGCAGATTTTGTTTGGTCCTACCTCAGTCACCGATGGCACCCAGAACTTTGTCGGGGCGATCAGAACGGCCATGGGCTTCTGCGGTGCATCAACCATTATTGAAATGCACAAAGCAGAAATGGTCATTGCCCCCTCCATCACCACCGAGGGTAAGTCCTGGCAGTTATCCGGTCCCAGTTCACGGGCTTAGTAACCGCGGGATATACAATTCTTAACAATGAAAAAGCCTCTCCCTGAAGGAGAGGCTTTTTATTAATTTCTAGATAATTCCGCGAAAGGTTACTCGTCGTCGTCACCCTCGTCTTCTTCAGGCTTTTCCGGTTCGATCTCGACACGTGGTAGAATTGCCAGACTTTTGTCGCGTTTACGTCTCGATGGAAATGGTAGTTTTTCGATAGCCTTGCGCAGTTTCTGGACTACAGAATCTGCCTGTTCCGCATCTAGCGATATTATAATGCCGCTAATACCCGCGTCCCAGATTTGTTGTAATTCAGTATCAATAATGTCCGGGAGAACTTCAATCAGCAACGGCTTGTTCAGTATACTGGAGAATCGTTGAATCAGCATCAGCCGTTTCCAGGAAAGACCCAGACCGCTTTCTTTGTCTTCGGTTAAAAGTATTGCATCCACAGGTAATTCATTGACGGTACGTAATAAGACATCGGTTATCGCAGCCTCTATCTGGAGAATTTTCCCGATCTTTTTATCGGGAGGGATCACCTCTCCATTCGTCGGTAGAATTACAAAATCTACGCCGGATTTTATCGATTTTTCGACTTCCTCACTATCACCCTTTAAAAGCCAACTCCCCGAAATCGTCTTATCAACGCCAACCGCCGGGTTTGGTGATACTAACGCGTCCGCCATATCTAATTCTTTTACCGAAGATTTTGATTTACCTCCGGAAATGTTCACGACTAATTGTATCCTGGGTCTCGCCTGTTCCGCCTGGGCGGTTTTGAAACCCATCGATTGCGGCGGGGGTTGCAATACTTGTTGTAACTTCTCGATAAATTTACTCATTTCACTCACCTGCCAATTCACGACCTTTATAAATAGTCGATACAAGCATTGTAGGTTAAAGACTCCCTTGATTTCAAGATTAACTTGTTTTCTTGAATTAGCCCGTAATAGTACTAAAAACCTACTCCTTCCTGTATATTTTTAACAATTATTTTATGGACTATTGACCCTCCGCACCGTAAAATTAGTTAGTGACACTAGGAAAATACAACTAGGGAAAAATGACGTATGGTTAATTATGGCCGGAATCCTGATATAGGCAAAATACTGAGACAACAGAGAAAATCCATCACCCTGACGATGAGAGAAGTATCGGAGAAATCAGGCGTGTCTCCTTCACATCTCAGCCGCATTGAGCAGGGGGGCAGGTTTCCTTCTGCCTCGGTTTTACGGCGTCTTGCCGGGCCTCTTGGTTTTGAAGAGACTGAATTGATGATGCTAGCCGGATACCTGTCACCTCTTAAACAGGGAGTTACTGAAGAGAAAAAGGGCTACCGCTCAGGCAAATTGGACCCCTATGTCGCCCAGGTTCTCAGTAATGAGTCTTTAGAGGTACAGCGCGCCGTCATTGCGATTCTTTCGCTCGTCAAACACCTTGCTGCTGCGCAGAAAAAAAACGATAACAAATAAAACCGCTGGGTTTTTACTCCTGTCCTCAGCATAGTTTGTTTGTTTTTGTTCACTATTTTCTAAAATGCCGCGCAGGTATATTATTTTTTTCTTTTGTCTTCTTTGGAACTTTGGACATACTCCGGGTATTTTATCTAGTATCTTTCCGTGTAGAAACTATACCTTACCGCCGCTAAATATTGCCCCACAACGATACTTCAATTTTAACTGACAGCTGAAAGCTGATCGCTCACGGCTATTCGCTATCTGCTTCTAACGAAAATAAAACGAGACCATTTTACTTACCCTTTTAGCAACCGAAAATGTTATAGTTGTACATTAAGAAATTAATTTGAGGATTCGTCATGAAGAAATCACTTATTGCCGTCCTGATAGTTGTAATTCTGGTAGTAATCGGCATTATCAGCTACCTGGCAATGAACGCTGGAGTGCATGAAAAGTTCGCGGAATTCTACATTCTGGGATTAAATGGTAAAACGGAGAACTATCCGACAGATATTCAGGAGGGCAAGAGCGCTCAGGTAACAGTCGGCATCGTTAACCACGAGCAAAAAGTAACGAACTACAGGATTGAAGTCCACATTAACGGTGTTAAAAATAATGAGGTAACAGGTATTACTCTAAATCCTGACGAAAAGTGGGAAAATCCGGTAACATTTACCGCGAACCAGGCAGGAACAAATCAAAAGGTTGAGTTTTTCCTCTATCATGATTCGGATGAACAGCCGTACTTGAAACCATTACTTCTCTGGATTAATGTGCAGGGATAGATACCGCCACGATGCGTTCTTGCTTCCGGAAGATATTTCTGGAAAATGCTTTTCCGTTTCTCAGACAATTAGTAATGACATGCCCCAGCATAAGATGGATGTCCTCAGCCTGCTCCATTGAAAATACGGGCGCCACGATCGCAATATCTACCATTCCCCTCAGATGACCACCATCGAAAGCTGTCAAGCCGATGGTGATGGCTCCCTTGGTGCGCGCGGAAGCGATGCCATTGAGCACATTCAAAGAATTGCCGCTACCACTGATCGCAATTACAACGTCACCGGGCTCCACGTGGTTTTCAACCTGTTCTGAAAAAATAAATTCGTAGTCTGAATCATTTGCCCAGGCCATAACCTGAGGAACGGTATCGGTTAAGGAAAAGGCCTTGATTCTCGGCTTATCGGAACGTATCGCGCCTTTGGATAAATCACAGGCAAAGTGCGATGCAGTGGCGGCGGAACCGCCATTACCGAAGATATAAATCCTCTTGCCGTTTTCTCGTGCTTCGTTGATAATATCAACTACCTGTAAGATGCTATCGGTAGGCATTTTGTTGATGACCGCTCTTACCTCATCCAGATAATTGCCGACTAATTCGCCATTAATTTGTTCCATAATACCCTTCCAACTAAACCAGAATTCCTGAGCCTCGGCTTTTCATGAAGTCTAAATTGACCGCCCCATTGGCTACATCTTCGTTTACTTTGCGATACCTTGTCAGGGTGCCGATGTCCAATAAATACGCGCTTTTATCCAGCACATAACCGAAAATGGGATTATTCAGGTTGATTAATTCAGGAAACAGGTGCTGTCCAAAATCATAAAATTCTTGTTCCGGAATGTAATCCAGTATTTCTTTTTTCAGAATATAGGTACCGCCATTAAGAAGACCGCCAACGACAGAACCAGTCGGGGGTTTTTCCAGAAAGCCACTGATTCTTCCGGAACTGCTAAGCTGCACCATACCTGATTCCCATGGTGTATCGGTCCGTAATAACGCCAGAGTTGCGATACCGTTATGAGTTAAATGGAAATCCATCATTTTTGTCAGGTCAAAATCAGTTAACACATCTCCATAGTGGACGACGAAAGAATCGCACTTATCGAAGAAGCGCTCTGCCATTTTGATGCTGCCGGCAGTGCCGGCTAATTCCTCTTCCGGTGAGTAATGAATTAAGGCACCAAAATCCGTGCCATCTCCGAGAAATGTCTTAATCTGCTCCCCGAGATGATGTGTATTGACCACCACTTCGTCAATATGGTGACTGCTCAACCATCTGACCAGGTATGCAATCAAAGGAACACCCGCTACCGGAACCAGAGCTTTAGGCAAGTTGACAGTTAAGGGGTGCAGTCTGGAGCCTTTACCCGCGGCTAAAATCATTGCTCTGTTAATATTAGCGTTTGCTCGCACGATTATTATCTCCTGGCAACTGTTTCTCTAATCACACCGGTTTCTATCATGTTGCGATATGCCTTATTATGTTCGTTGATTGAGAATTCCGCCTGCTCTTTTACCCAATCGACATATTCCGCTACGATCGCATCAAGCTGAGTCTTCGATTGCCATCCCAGTTTCATTAATTTTGAACTGTCCGATATACAGTTACGGTTATCACCAAAGCGGAATTCGCCGCGTATGGCAGGAGGAATATTTTTACCGATGACATTCTGGGTAATTTTCAGGTAGTCAAGGACGGTAATGACCTGATTACCCCCGACGTTATAGACTTGATAGTCTGCAGCTTTATTCTCCATCACCAGCAGATTGGCATTGACGACATCGCCTACATAAACATAGTCGCGTAATTGCTGACCGTCTTCATAGATAATAGGCGACGAATCGTTGAGCAGAGACAATGTAAAATTCCGCAGAATGCCGGAGTAAGCGTTGTGGTAACTTTGACGTTTGCCCTGAGTAATGCTGTATCTCAGCACCACGGTCGGGATATCATATCTTTTCCCCAGTGTTAGCGCATACAATTCCTGACAATATTTAGAGACAGCATACTGGTTGTGAGGACCGATAACCGCTTCATCGGTCAATAATGGCTCCATCTTGTCATGGCACTTTTCACACCGGATATCCCATTTTCCCAGGGCCATTTGACTTAAAGAACGGAGGGACGGGTATTGTATTCCGTGCTGCGGACAGTAGTATCTGCCTTCTCCGTAAACGGACTGTGAACTGGCCAGAATTACTTTCCGTATCGGCATTCTGTATTTAACAATCAACTCATAAAGCAAGGCCGTACTGGCATCATTAACCAAGGCAAAAGTGCTGAAATCAGGGAGATAATCCTGGTGAGCTGCCAGGTGATAGACAACATCGATGTCTTTAAGCGCGTGATTCATGTGTTCCGGGTTACAGACATCGCCGATAATAAATTCGGCTTCATCCGGAAGGTAAGCCGGTTTTCGTCCCGTGGGATGAATCCGCGGATAGAGGTTATCGATAATCCGGACATTGTGACCTTTCTTGAGTAGTAGATCAACAGTATGTGAGCCTATAAAACCGGCGCCGCCTGTAACCAGTATGTTCATCTTTTCACTCAATTCCTGTAATTAAAAATTACTT
>Ga0182017_10004770_pt1 | contig 10076 bp, 5 predicted proteins | sample 712E3DmetaG_FD_120492 | JGI IMG/M metagenome (GOLD analysis project Ga0182017, IMG submission 120492) | Permafrost microbial communities from Stordalen Mire, Sweden - 712E3D metaG | ecosystem: Environmental > Terrestrial > Soil > Wetlands > Permafrost | place: Sweden: Stordalen | collected... | reverse complement strand
GGCGTACGCTCGATCACCACCGGGCCGAGGAAGAAGAGCAGCAGCGACAGCACGACGAAGGTGTAGGGTCTCCTAAGCGCGAGACGGACGATCCACATCAAAACTCCTTTGGCCGAGAGCCCGATCAGCATCGACCACGTGGAATCTGCAGCAAACAGCTCAGTGGTCCGGACTAGCAAACGAGAGCTTCAGCGAGAGGGGTTGCTGAATCATTCGCTGCCTATTAAACGATAGCAGCTTCCCGCAAGACTCACCGCCGTTTCAAGGCTCCGCCGGAACCCGCAGCAGCCCGCTTGGGCCCCGCGAGACGGCGAAACTTCGATTGCGCAGATTGAGTATTCTTGATGGATGGGTGCTCCCACGTCCGTGACTCAGCCGAAGATGCCCACACTGCGCACAGCTCTCCCGCCGCTCCCGTGCAGGATGGGCGTTCTCTTCTCAACTCTGCTGGCCCTGGCGTTCGCAGCGGTCTCGTCTGCGCAGAGCCAACCGCCCGAGTCGATGGACGCCACGGCCCTGGTGCGTCGCGCCGTGCAACACAGGGTCGACGCCGATAAGAACCATCCTCCGCTGCGCTATCTCGTTCACCGGACCGACGAGCGCCACGACACTACCAAGGAGATCGTCGAGACCGTGGACGGCGACGTCGCGCGCCTGGTCGCCATCAACGGCAAGCCACTCCCGATGGAGGCCGACCGCGCCGAACTGAACCGCCTGGACACCCTGGACAACCACCCCGAGATGCAGCAGCATCGCCACAAGGGCGAGCAGAAGGACGCGGAACGCATCGACCGCCTGCTGGCCCTGCTGCCGGATGCGTTTCTATACCGGTTCGAAGGGATGGCCCCCTGCGCCGCGGGCCAGTGCTATCGGTTGAGCTTCACTCCCAATCCGCACTTCACTCCGCCCGACATGGAGGCGGACCTGCTGCGCGGCATTGCGGGCGAGGTGTGGATCGATCCGGCACAGGAACGGCTGACCCGGCTGGATGGCCACTTCATCGCGGACGTCAACTTCGGATTCGGGATTATCGGCAAGCTGAACAAGGGCGGAACCGTCCTGCTGGAACAGACCGACGTTGGCGCTGGCGGGCACGACTGGGAGCTGACGCGCCTGACCTTGCATGTGACCGGCAAGGCGCTGATGGTGAAGCCGTTGAGCTTTCAGATTAACGAAGAGGCGAGCGGGTTCGCTCAGGTCCCAGCCGGACTGAAGTACAGAGAGGCGATCCAGCTTCTGAAACAGGCCGGACCTTAGAGCGGTTGACCCGAAAACAAGAGCGTCGCCGTGATGGTGACGGAGGCGCCGGTCAGGGACGGGGACGAAGCGGTGAGCTGTATCTCGCCCGGCCGACCGATGGACTGCACCAGCGCCAGCGCACGACCCGCGAAGGCCTTGCGGCGATCGTTCTGATAGCTCTCGTGGCTGTCGGCCTGGCCGTTGTCCAGACCGAGGATTCGTCCGGGGCCGGTCAGTTCAAAGGTCACTTCGTTGGCGGCAGTCGGTACGACGCGCCCTTCGCTGTCGACGATCTCGACGGTGACGTGGGAGAGGTCGTCCCATTGGGTGTCGATCCGCGTTCTGTCGGCGGTAAGGCGAAGGGCGGCAGGCGCGCCGGTGGTGCTCTGCTCCACGGTCATAATGACCTGGCCGTCCCTGGTGCCGATGGCGCGCAGCGTGCCGGGTTGGTATGGCACGTACCAAGTGAGGTGAAGGTCGCCGGTGGTCTGCGTGACTCTGGTTCGCGCAGGGAAGTTGGAGTACCTTCCCTCCATGCCCATCTCCGGGAACATATAGCCCTGGACGCCGAGGCTCTTGCCGTTGAGGAAGAGTTCCACTGTGTCGCAGTTCGTGAAGCAGATTACAGGAATGATCTGGCCCTCGTTGCCGGCCCAGTTCCAATGCGGAGAGAGGTGCAGCACAGGGGACTTGGTCCAGAGGCTCTTGTAGAAGTAGAAGCCATCCTTGGCAAAGCCGCAGGTATCGATGACGCCGGAGCGCGAGGCCTTGGCGGGCCAGCGCGCCTCGCCGAGGTAGTCGACTCCGGTCCACATGAAGTCGCCACAGACGTAGTCGTAGACCTGGGTGAATCGCTGCAACTGCTCGACCTCGATGCGCTGGTTGGAGGGGGAACGAAACTCGCTGGGAGAGTCGCTTCGGCCCGGAATGAAGCTGGGCATGGCCCCGTTCTCGGTGCCGATGAAACGGCGCTGCGGGAAATCGTGGCGATCGATGCTGTAGAACTTTTCGCGCCGGTCGCGCCAGCGGCCAACGTAGTTGTATCCCACTACGTCGAGCGCGGCGAGGAACTCAGGCAGCGCGCCGTGCGGCTCGGCGACGATCTGGTCGCAGGCCACGGTGACCAGCCGCGTTGGGTCGTTCTCGTGAAGGATCTTCATCAACCCGCGCAGCGTCTCCACGCCGCGGGGAACGTCCTGATCGGGGACTTCGTTACCAGCGCTCCAGATCACGATGGAGGGATGATTGCGGTCGCGCGCGATCATGTCTGCCAGGTCGCGGGCAGACCACTCGTCAAAGTAACGGTGATAGCCGTACTCCGGCGTCTGCAATTTGGGCTCACGCCATTCGTCGAAGGTCTCGGCCATGACGAGGAATCCCATGCTGTCGCACAGGTCGAAGAACTCGGTTGTGTGCGGATTGTGACTGGCGCGGATGGCGTTGCAGCCCATCTCTTTCAGTAGCGCGAAACGCCGCTCCCAGATGCGCTGCGGGACCGCGGTGCCCACCGCGCCTCCATCGTCGTGCAGGCAGACTCCGTTCAGCTTGACGCGCTCGCCGTTCAGGAGAAAACCCTTGTCTGCATCGAACTGGATGGATCGAATGCCGAAGGGAGTGCTGGTGGCGTCCGCCTCTTCATTGCCGTGGCGCAGCACCTGGCGAACGGAGTATAGCGTCGGCGTAGCGGTGGACCAGAGTTTGGGCTGGGACACGGCTATGCGCTGCACAAAGAGATGATCGCCACCGGCGGGGATCTCCGCCTCAGTCTCCATGGACTGCACGGGAAAGCTACTCTGGTCGAGGATCGTGGTCCTCAGAGTACAGGATGCGGATTGCGCAAGCTCGTTGCGCACGCGCGTGGAGACTTCGACGGTGGCGCTCTGCGCATTGATCTGTGGAGTGGTGACGCCGGTGCCCCACTGCTCGATGTAGAGCTGGCCGGTGTCGATGAGCCAGGTGTGGCGATTGATTCCAGAGCCGGAGTACCAACGAAGATTCGGCTGGTGCGAGTTGTCCACGCGCACGGCGACGAGGTTCGGCTCGCCGCCAAAGTGAAGGTGCGGCGTGAGGTCGTAGTAGAAGGTGGTGAAGCCGTAGGGACGCGTGCCCAGGTGCTGGCCGTTGATCCAGACGTCGCTGCACTGATACACGCCGTCAAACTGCAGCAGGATGCGGCGTCCCGCATCGCCGCGGGGAAGTTGGAAGCTCTTGCGGTACCAGCCAATGCCGGTGGGCAGGTAAGCGCCCTCGCTGCCGCAGGGCTCCGTCTCGCTGAAGGGGCCTGCGATGCTCCAGTCGTGTGGCACAATCACCGGCGTCCAGGTGCCGCCGGTGAACTGCGGGGCCTCCGCACCGGCGATGTCTCCCTTGGCAAAGCTCCATCCATCGTCGAAGCTCGACCGGCGCACGCGCGGCGGAGTGGCTGACGCGTTCGACTGGTTGGCTCCAGCAGGCTGGCTCGCCAGAGCATTTTGAATCCCGATTGCCGATGCAACGCCAACCAGGGCTGCGTCGCCCAGGAAGTCTCTTCGCGTCAGTTCACGACTCATGGGTGCAGTTATCCTCTTCTGCCTGACCTCAATTTCTATCCAACCTCAACTCTTGCCCGACTTCAGTAAGTAGCAACCGAAACGCGCAGGACCAGGGGCGCGGACGAGAAGTTGAGTCCGTAGTCCGTCTGATCGCCATTCAGGATTCGCCGGAACTTGAAGGCGCCATTCTCGTAGGTGCCTTCTTCGACTTTCAGGAACTGGCGGTGTATCCACTTGCCGTCGATCTGGGCCGAGGGAGTCTGTCCGCTTCCATTCACAATCTGCTGCGACTTGCGTTGCTGCTCGGTTCCGGCTGGGCGGAAGTCCACGTGGGCGTTAAATCCGGTGACCAGAAACTGGTTGTCCTTGAGTTGCGCGACCAGGGCGCGGCCGGTTGGCTCCGAACCTTGTCTGGGGGCGGCGCCTCGGCCAGAGCCGTAGGTAATGAACGCGTCCCAGTCGCCGAAGTGGAGCGTCTGGACGGGCTGGCCCTGCTCCTCCGCCACGGCCTGTAGCTTGCCCTCGAAGTTGAGGCGGGCGATGTCGCGCATCATGGGGCCGATTAGCTGGTAGTTCTGCGCCGTCGGTTGCAGAAAGCTATCCTGCGCGGACGTTGCGCCTGGCTGTGGCGCGGGAGTTCGCGTGTAGTCCAGCCCGAAGGGCGAGTAGCCGATGGCCTGGAGCCCGAGGGCGGAGAAGAAGAAGCGCGCGGAGGTGATGGAGCCGCTGGTCTCCGGCACGAACAGAGCGTTGTCCGGACGATGATAGAGCTCCAGCACCTTCAGATACGTTACGGAGTCCGAGCTGTAGATGTCGGGCGCAAGAACATCGATCGCGGGCGCCTCCGCCTTCCAGATGTTAAGCACATTGTCGGTGGGGCCACCCGACTCGTAGCTGCCCGGCGCACCCGGCTTGAGCGGATCGCGCAGCGCGGCGTTGACATAGAGGGGCAGCGGGTAGACCGCATTGCCGGCGGCTGCGATCTGCCCAACGTAGCGCGCAATGGCCCATGCGTGGAAGTTCACCTCGGCCTCCGTGCCGAAGACATCCTGCCAGTTCGCGGTGGGCGCGGTAGGCGTTACGTTCATCGCCTTCAGAACATCGGCGGGCACAGGAGCGGCAAAGAGCTTCTCCGCCTGCGGCGAGTAATCGCGCAGAGTTCCCCATGTGCCGGTCTCGTTCTCCACCTGCACCATCAGAACTGTGCGCTCGGGGTCGGCGATCTTCAGATGCTTCATGAACGCGGTGAATGCGTGGATGTCGGCGTCGAGCGATGCCTGGGCAAACGGCGAGGGCGAATCAACCGGCTCTCCGCGCTTGTTGATGACGTGGGAGTACTTCTCGGGCTCGAGCTTCATCCACTCGGGCATGTAGTGCTGGCTGCCGTTCTTCCATGTGCCAAACCAGAGAATCACCAGATGAAGGTGATGCGCGCGCGCCTGGGCGAGGACTGTGTCGATCTGCGTGTAGTCGAATTGGCCCGGTTTGGGCTCGAACTGCTCCCAGTAGATGGGTGTCTCGACCGTATTGACGTGCAGTGCTTCGGCCGCGGGCCACACCTGCGACAGCGTGGCCGGCCAGTCGCTGGAGTTGTTGGTCTGCATGCCCAGCATCAGATAGGGCGCGCCATCCACCATCAGGGCGTAGCGGCCATCTTTCTGCACGATGCTGGGGATGGGGTGGTCCTTGGCCTGCGCCTGCGCCTGCACTGCGAAGCCCGCAAACGATGCCAATAGAACTGCCGCGATCATAAAGTTCTTTCTCATTTCAATCCTCATTTCTGCCGCGTCCTGCGCGCTGGTTTTTCAATTGTTGACGACAGGGTCGTTATTTGGCAGCGCAGAGTTTAGCAGCCGCCAATGAAAATGGTCGAAGCTCCTAGAACAATATCTTCCATTCCACGTCGTTGCCGATTGCTGTAGTGAAGTTCACCGTGAGCAGGCTGCCGTCCGTCTGCATTGTGGCGGACGGAACGCCGTCGGGCAGTTCCACGGACTTCGCGCTGAAACCGTCCGGCATGTAGATGCGCAACTGGTAAGGATCGCCGGAGATGGCGCGCGATACGCCACGCAGCACTCTGCGCTGCTCATCGTAGTTCAGCTGCTTCACGTCGAAGGCCATCTGCCGGATGTGGCGGCTGGTGGAGACGAGCACCGGATGGCTCTGCTTCTCCACAATGCTGTAGACGTCGCAGTCGTACGGCTGCAAGGGACGCGTCGCGAACGTCCCCTTGAAGCTCCCAATCAGCTTCTTCGTCCAGAACTCATAGACGACGTACTCCTTCTCCGCATCGAGCCGCAGGTCCTTCGCTGCATCCAGCTTTGTCTCGAATGCATCGTGCCCAATCTTTCCCGTAAAGTTGAAGACCGCGACGATGTTCCACCTGCCGAAGCCGCGTTCCACCGGCATGTTCCACACATGCGCCGGCTTGCGCGTGAACAGGTCCACCGGGTAGGCCACATCCATGGTCGGCGGGCTGATGCGCTTCATCAGCTCGACCCGGTCGTCGGGATAGGGAACGTCGAATGCCTCGGAGATGAAGAGCGTGCTTCCGGCGATGGCGTGAAATACGGCGGTGACTTTGGCCTGTCCGTAGCTGTAGAACTGGCCGTCCGACAAGCTGAACTTGTAGATGTGGAAGCCGTCGCCATCGTTCCAGAAGACGCGGCCGTTGTAGAAGGCGCGATTGGCGGAGCCGAGAACCGATTCGGTGAAGAGGCCGGTGAACTCGGTCTGCGTCAGCGGCGATACGCCGGTCTCGTAGCCGTGGTCCGCATCTTCTGAAATGCGGCAGATATCGACGATCCCGTAGGAGTGGTCGACGGGCTGCATGTTGGAGCGAACGACCCTGCGCGGAGCCTTCTGATCGATGGCCTCGCGCCACGGCATACCGCCCGCATGATAGGTCTCCATCGCGCTCATGTATGGGTTGTGCTGCCCCGGCCACTTGTCCCACCAGTCGGCAAAGTCCATCTCGGAGCGGCCGGTCTGGTCAGGGTGGTCGGAGGCCCAGGCAAAGGCGCGCTCGCGCTCCAGCTTGACGGTGAGCGGTTTGGAGAAGTCGATGACGCGTTCGCCGCCGTACTTCGGTGTGTGCACCGGCAGATAGCACTCTGCGGGATAGTTCACGCGCGCGGGCCGGCCCTGCGTCTCTCCTCCCGAACCATAGAACCCAAAGGTCCCCTGCGCGCCGGGCCCGCCCATGCCCCAGTAGAAGTCGGTGAGGCCGTGGTCCTGAAAGAACTTCTGCGCGTGCGTGTTGCTTCCGCCCGACATCCACCCGTGAAAGCGGCTGTAGTTGTTGGCCACCAGCTCGCGGTCGTCGAGGTTGATGGGCCGCCGATGCTTCAGCCGGATGTCGTGCGCGATTGCGATCAGGTCCGCCTGGTGCTCCATCGCGCGCAGGCCGTCGTTGCTGAAGAGGAGCAGCAGCTTCTCGCCGGCGAAGCTCGCTCCCACAGGCATCGTGTTTTTGTAGCTAGCGTATCCGCGGACCTGCATCCGGTCCACCGTCTTGCCTTGCCAGCCCTCCGAGACCTCGAAGCGCGATGCGCCCTTCAGTGTTGTCACATGTCCCATCAGCAACGTGTTGCCGGAAGTCGGATCGGTTACCACATGGTTCACCGCATACATCTTGGGCGTAATCAGGCTCTCCACCGGCAACAGCTCGTAGTAGTCGCGGTTGCGCGAGTGCGTGCCCAGGCTGACCCATTTGTCGGTGGTTCCACCGAGACGCGCGTCGGAGGAGACGAAGTAATCCATCTCCTGCAGGTCGACCGGCTTGCCCGTGTGGTTTGCGCGGCCCAGGCTTACCAGAATGTCGTTGCCGGTCTTGCTGGCGGAGATTCGATATGTAAAGTCCAACTGCCCGTGCTTCGTGCCGTGCAACGTCACGGTCTCGAACGTTCCCAGGTTACTGCGGTCGTTGCGGTTAACCGAGCTGGTCACCGTCCAGCTCGCGGGGTCGTCGGCGGGAAGGAAGTGCACGTCGTTGAGTTGCATCTCGCTGCCCTTGAGTTGTGCCGACCAGCGGCAGTTCGCGGGGTCCACGGAGAGCTTGAGCTTCTCCGTCTCCAGCGCGATGAGCTTCGCCGTCGGGTGGCCGGGCTTGGTACTCTGCGCACCCGTCTTCGCGCCCTGCAACTGCGTAGTCTCCGCAAGCAGCGTCTGCGTGGAAGTAAGCGGCACCAGCGAGGCCAGGGCCGCGCCCTTGGCGGTCTGCGCAAGCATTCGCCGCCGCGTGATCGGCGGTCCCGGGCCTTCCTTCTTCTGTGACATGCGATCTTCTCCTACCCGGAACTCTCTGGAAACGCCAAAACCAACGTGTTTTGATCCGCGCCAGCTTACCACTCAGCCCGATGCGTCCGCCACGGTCCTTGTGAGCCGGTAGTGGGTCAGTTTGGCAGACGAGCATTCCCTAGGGGACTAAAGTCCCCTAGATGGTTCGACGTTACGGACGGGAGACCCAAGGCTAAAGCCTTGGGCTACCAGCCCGTCCCTTTCAAATTGACCCACTCCTTGTGGGCCGCGGCGGATGGGCTTGCGCGGTTGTGTACACTAGACTCAACTCAACACTCGATTTCACAGGGCTTCAGCTTGGATTCTCTTCGGCAACAGAACGCGTTGTCACTGCTGAGCGGTGACGAGGCGGTTGCCATGGCCGCCTACGACTGCGGGGTGCGGCTTGGCACCGGGTATCCCGGCACCCCCTCGACAGAAATCCTGGAGAGCTTCGCGGCACTGGGCGGACGGGCGCAGTGGTCGCCCAACGAGAAGGTTGCGCTGGAGGTTGCGATCGGCGTCGCGTTTGCCGGCGCGCGCGCCATTGTGACGATGAAGCATGTGGGGCTAAACGTGGCCGCGGACCCGTTGTTCACGGTGGCGACGACCCGGCTGGACGGGGCGCTGGTGGTGGTGTCGGCCGACGATCCGGGGATGGCCTCCAGCCAGAACGAACAGGACAACCGGCGCTATGCGCTGGCCGCGGGCGTGGCGATGCTGGAGCCCTCGGACTCGCAGGAGGCGTACGAGTTCACAGTGCGCGCCATCGAGATCTCCGAGCGCTGGCAGGCGCCGGTCCTGCTGCGCCTGACCACGCGCGTCTGCCATTCCAAGAGCCTTGTGCGGCGCGGCACGGTTACAGTTCCACCGCCGGGCGAGGCGCACTTCGAGCACGACCTTCCCTCGCGCGCGATGATTCCCACCTACGCGCGCCCGGCGCATCCGCGGCTGCGCAAGAAGCTGGCGGAGATGGCCGCGTGGAACGACGAGGCGGGGCCGAACCAGCTGATTGCCGGATCGGCCAGGCTGGGAATCATCACCTCGGGCGTGAGCTTTCTGCATGTGCGCGAGGTTGCGCCCGAGGCCAGCGTGCTGAAGATTGGAATGACTTACCCGCTGCCCGTGGAGCGAATGCGAGCCTTTGCTGCCAGCGTGGAGCGCTGCCTCGTGATCGAAGAGGGAGAGCCCTACCTGGTGGAGGGAGCGCGCGCCGCGTGCATCGCGGTAGAAGGCAAGCCGGAGAGCTTCCGCTTCGGCGAACTGAACAGCGCCCGCGTGCGACGCATTCTGGAAGGCGATAACTCGCCGGAGCCGAAGCGCGTCTCCGGCAAGCCGCCCGCTTTCTGCCCCGGCTGTCCGCATCGCAGCGTCTATACGGCGCTGAAGAACCTGGACTGCATCGTGCAGGGCGACATCGGATGCTATGCGCTGGGGGCGCTGCCGCCGTTCGAGGCGATGGACTCGATGATATGCATGGGCGCGTCCATCGGGATGGGACTGGGGCTGCGCTACTCGCTGCCGCCCGAGCAGGCGAAGCGCGTGGTGAGCGTCATCGGCGACAGCACTTTTGTGCACAGCGGAATTACGGGTTTGGTCGAGATGGTCTACAACCCGCCGGAGAGCGGCCACGTGGTGGTGATCCTGGACAACGGGACCACCGCCATGACGGGCCTGCAGGAGCATCCGGGGACCGGGCGCACCCTGGCCCACGCGAAGACGGGCAAGGTGGTCTTCGAGGAGCTGGCGCGCACGCTGGGCATACGCAATGTGTATGTGATCGATCCCACGGCGGAGCCGGAGAAGTTTCAGCAGACGATACAAGACTGCCTGGACCGGCCGGAGCTCTCGGTGGTGATCTCCCGCCACAACTGCCTGCTGGCAAATCGCTGGATCCGCGAGTACGAGAGGTGCAATGAGCAGCCAACCGAATAACGCGGCGAGCAGCCGGCCGATGAATGTGGTGGTTGCGGGACTCGGCGGTCAGGGCGTGCTGAAGGCCTCCGACATTCTGGCCGACGTTGCCTT
>Ga0182017_10004768_pt1 | contig 10079 bp, 9 predicted proteins | sample 712E3DmetaG_FD_120492 | JGI IMG/M metagenome (GOLD analysis project Ga0182017, IMG submission 120492) | Permafrost microbial communities from Stordalen Mire, Sweden - 712E3D metaG | ecosystem: Environmental > Terrestrial > Soil > Wetlands > Permafrost | place: Sweden: Stordalen | collected... | reverse complement strand
ATGACGCATTGGCCATGCGCGCGATTAACCAGGGTTCACTCGGTTTGACCTATTATCCGCTCAGGCAATTTACGAAGTTTCAGACCGGCGCCTCCTCTAATGCCGCCATGGTTAACGACCCTATTTTTAACGCCTTCTATACTCAAGCTTTGGCAGCCACGAGTACCGCTCAAGTCAAAACAATATTGACTGCCGCGAATCTTTACGTGGCTCAACAGCATTTCGTAATATCCTTATTACAGCCTTATCAATATGCTCTCACTCAACCCTGGCTGAAAGGTTTCAACGATCAATACAGTTCGATCTCCGGAACTTCGGGACCATTGCTTCTATTCGAATATGGAGCGCGATTCTGGTTAACCCAAAATTAGTAGAAGATTGAAATAATCGAGCATTCCTGCAAACCTCTCCGGGGTAAATAAAACAGATGGGGAAGAGGCCGGGTATTTCCGGCCTTCCTTTTTTTATTACCTATTTCATTTTTAGTTAAATTTGAGATTAAAGACCCGGTGCATTTGCAACAAACACAAACATTTTTCGTGGTTGACAAACCCAAATCGCAATGCTAAGATTGCTGTAATTTTATCAGACAGGAACAATATCATATGACGTTATGATTAAAAAACAAAAATCCGGAAGCTTTAAATAGAAAAGGAGGAACAGGTGAAAAAAGGGACTCTCTGGTGTTTACTCACTCTTCTCATCGTCGCTTCAATGGTATTAGCTTCCTGCAGTTCATCAACCACCACAACAGCCGCAACTACAACCTCAACCACAGCCGTTAAAACTACTTCAACAACCTCTTCCGTGCTCGGTCCGACATCCACTACCACCTCCACTACATCCACACCAATCTCCGTTACCACCACTACTACCGGCACAGGCAACTGGTGGGACACTCTTGGCGCTCCGCAATACGGCGGTATTATGACTATCAATAATACCGTTAATCCCGGTCTCTGGGACCCGAACGGCGGTTCGATACAGTCATCCCTGGAGTTTCTCTATATGGATTCGCTTTTCGGCTCAGACTGGACTGCCAACCCCTCTGTCCAAAATTACCAGCTGACCTATTATGATGAGACTTATGTGACCGGGGATTTAGCATCCAGTTGGGAATTTACGTCCCCCGGCGTCCTGACAATACATGTTCGTCATGGGGTCTATTGGCAAAACCTGCCGCCGGTAAACGGCCGCCAGCTGAATTCCGCAGATGTTCTGTTCCATATGAACCGGATGGCCGGTCTCGGCAGCGGGTATACCGCGCCAAACTCCTATTTTGTCAGCGATGCCTGGGTCGCGGCTATTAAAACTGTAACCGCCCCGGATGCCTGGACGGTCGTGATGACGTTTTCAACTCTCAACCCTGAGTTTATCCTGGAAAACATGGAGGCGCTGGGTTGCGATTGCACAATTGAAAACCCCGAAGCTGTCCAGGCATATACCACGACGACCAACACGCAACTCACTAACTGGCATAATGCCGTCGGCACCGGGCCATTTATATTGACCGACTTTGTTGACAACAGTTCGGCCACCTTTGTTAGAAATCCCAACTATTGGGCATCCGACGAGCGCCATCCGCAAAACAGGTTGCCCTACGTTAGCACGCTTAAAATCCTCATGATACCCAACCTCGCTACCGCAGAAGCAGCCATGCGCGCCGGCAAGATTGACCTCATGGACACAATTCCTGCCTCAGATGCCGCAAACATGAAGAAAACCAATCCTACCATGAACGAACTTGCGGTACCTCTCGGCAACGGTCTCTGCATTGACCCGCGGGATGATTTGGCGCCTTTTAATAACCTTAATGTCCGGATAGCTTTACAGGAAGCCATCAACCTGCCGCAAATTGCCTCTCAATACTTCGGCGGCGGTTGCGACCCTTCTCCGCTTCCATTGACTTCGAGTTTTATGCCGGGCTGGGGCTATCCCTACAGCACCTGGCCGTCAACATTGCAGGCTCAGTATGCCTATAATCCGACTAATGCCAAAGCTCTGTTGGCCGCAGCCAACTTCCCCAATGGATTTACTACCGATATTACGGTGGATAGTGCCGCACCTTATCAGGACCTCATTCAAATCCTCCAGTCAGAATTTGCTGCGATTAATGTCACTATGTCTATCACGTTAATGCCGCATCCGCAATTCTCCGCTTTTGTCGTTACCGGGCACCATGAAACCGGCCTGTGTTACCGCACTTCCGGTTCGCTTGGTTTGGGCTATTATCCCATCCGGCAACTGATGAAATTCCTGACGGGCGGCTCTTCCAATGATATGATGGTCAGCGACCCTAAGATTGACACCTGGTACGCGACCGCGATGAATGCTACCAGCGTCGACCAGATCAAACAGATAGTTCGTGATGAAAACCTGTACGTGGCACAGCAGAACTACCTGTTAAGCCTGGTTCAGCCGTATGCTTTTTTCCTCTCTCAACCCTGGATCAAAGGATTTAACGGCCAATACGGCTCAACCTGCGGGACAGTCGGGCCCCTTCTGGGTTTCGAATACGAATCGCGTTTCTGGATCGACCCCAGTCAACACTAGAGCATAGGCTATATTAATAGATAAAAGAGAGGCCGGAGTTACCGGCCTCTCTTTTTGTTTAATGTCCAACGTCTTTTATATAATTAATTATGCCGTCAGCGTGTAAGCCTCTTTCAGCCAGCCTAACAGCTCTTTGTTGATATCTTCAGCCTTCTCTATTTTAACCCGGTTATGAAACCGGTGAGCCGAGACTTGCTCTTGTTCCACAACCCGGGCGCTTTTGATCGGTGCGGCGGAAACGATATTAAGGATGAAATATTGTTTGCGGGGATGGACTCCTGCAAAGGCAGCGCCGCCTTTAATATGGAACGAAGTTTTTTTCTCTTCCACGGTGATTTCCCCGAATTTATTTACTTCGGTAATTAATCTCCGGTATAAATCGTTTACTTCGGGTGTCAATTCCATACTTTAACCTCGCGGCTCGGATATCGGATATTAGTTTTATCCCGGCCGTAAAAAGATAATAATCCAATCATATCTGACTGTCAATTATAATTGAATTAAAGCATTATCCGCCTATTCCGGTTATGGAATGCCGAAGCAAAAAAAAGGAGATATTTCTTTATCAAAGAAATACCTCCTGATTAACAGGAAACTTGCTGCGGGCGAACTTATTCTTTCGCCGTCAGGAATTCGTGCGCTTTCTCCAACAAATCCGGTATCGCCAACTTTTGAGGGCATTTATCTACGCACTGGTCGCATTTAGTGCATTTATCCGCCCGGTGTTCTTTAAACCTGCCCGGAAAATTGTACATCCGGCGCTGTTCGGCGACGTTATTATAAATCATCGCTTCGTTGTAGGACTCAAAAACACGGGGGATATCGACATCATTGGGACACGGCATGCAATATCTGCACCCGGTGCAGGCAACGGCCGTTAATGAAACATAAGCATCCCTGGCTTTACCGATCAATGCCAGCTCGTCTGATGTCAGGTTTCCGGGCTGCGAATGCTCGGCATAAGCCAAATTTTCAATTACCTGCTCCATATTGCCCATCCCGCTCAACGCCGTGGCAACTTCCGGATGGTTCCAAACCCAGCGCAGCGCCCATTCCGCGGGCGTCCTTTTTACCGGTGCGCTTGCCCATATTTTCTCTACTTTTTCCGGGGGTTTTGCCAGTCGCCCGCCGCGAATCGGCTCCATCACCACCACTGCCAACCCTTTTTTATGAGCGTATTCCAGCCCTTCGGTGCCCGCCTGGGTCTGTTCATCCATATAATTGTATTGAATCTGCGTCATCGTCCAGTTATCGTAAGCGTCGATAATTTCCTGAAACACATTATATTCGTCATGGAATGAGAATCCCAGATGGCCGATTTTTCCCTCTGCTATTTTGCGTTCCGCCCACTTCAACACACCGAAATCGCGGACTTTTGGCCATTCTGTTTTGTTTAGGCCGTGTAACAGATAAAAATCAATTTTATTAGTTTGTAATCGGGTTATTTGTTCGTTAAACAACCGGTCAATATCTTGCTCTACATGCACGTCTCCACACGGTAACTTGGTGGCAATCCTGACTTTTTCACGATAACCGTCTCGCATGGCTTTGGCCACCAGAACTTCGCTGTTGCCGCGATGGTAGAAATAAGCCGAATCGATATAATTGACGCCGTGGTCGATGGCAAAACGTATCATTTTGATCGATTCCGGTTCGTCAATGACGGCATGGTCTCCGTTAATCACCGGCAACCGCATCGCTCCGAATCCCAGTGCTGAAACTTTCCAATCCAACTTGCCAAACTTACGATATTTCATTTCTCCACTCCTCCAATATTTTCCGGCGCGTAGTTTGTTCAAGAAATAAGACAATTGCTAAATACTAATATATTAAGCTAATAAACAATAAACAAAATGCGCTGTATTCTGAAAAAAGGGATGATGCGTGTCTTTCAACACGCACCATCTTCTTTTCTATAATAACTATACTATTATTGGACCCTAGACTAATTTTACCCTGGGTGTAATTGATTTGTTCACTACGTTCTTGGGTAATTTACCGGTCAGGACTCTCGCCACTTCCAGCGCGATATTTATCGGGGCCAGATCGAAAGCGGGAGTTGAATATGAAGCGGAATGCGGCAGTAGCACCACATTTTCCATCTTCATTAAAGGACTTTCCTTAGGCAGCGGTTCAGTCTCAAAGACATCAAGACCGGCGCCGGCTATCTTCTTTTCCTGGAGTGCCTTAACCAGGGCTGGTTCTTCAACTACCTTACCGCGTGAAGTATTGATTAAAAATGCGCTCGGTTTCATTTGCGCGAATGCTTTTTCATTCATCATGTGGAAACTGGTGTCATTCAGGTCGGGATGCAGTGAAACATAATCGCATTTCAAGACCTCTTCAAAACTCGTCAGCTTGATTCCGCTTTCCGCGGCCAGCCACGGGTGCATAATGTAGGGGTCGTAACCAATTACTTTCAAACCGAAACATTGTGCTTTTCTGGAGACCATTCTGCCGATGGCGCCGCAGCCGACGATACCTAAAGTCTGTCCGTAGACTGAACCCATCCAGGGCTGCGCTTTCTTCGCTTCGGCCCAGCGGCCTTCCCGTACCATCCCGTCCAGCAGCTTAACCTTCTTGGCGCAATCCAGCAGTAAAGTCAGCGCGTGGTTCGAGACCTCTTCGATACACCATTCGAATGAGGGGTTGTTTACCACCAGAATATTATTTTCAGTCGCGGCCTTGACATCGATCATGTCGTAACCCACGCTTTGGCACATCACTGCGATGCATTTGGGGGCCGCTTCGAGAATCCAGCGGGAAACAGGCACGCTGCCTAATAATATAACATCCGCGTCTTTGGCGGCAGCGATGACATCGTTTTTGTTGGTGTCGTAAACTTCAACCAGCTCGGCGTTTACTTTAGCAAATTCTTCATTTTCCCGCGTCGCAGCGCCGGGACCAACCATAATACTGCCTACTTTCATTACTTTTAAAATTTTGTATTTCTTGGCCACTATTTAATCTCCTTATTCCTTGTTTTTTAATCGATACTGTAACAGCTAAATTCTAGCACTTATCCCTGAATCGTCGCAAACCTAACCGCTATTCCGATTCTAATCGCATCCATATTTGTTCCTTTCGATGGAAAGTTAAATAGCAGCTGAAAAGAAAAAACACCCGGGGCTCACTGCCGGGTGTTTTATCTAAAGGAGTATGAAATGAAAAGTTATTTTTATTATGGATTATCGGAAAATTTATCGCAATAGTACTTTCGTAGAACCTCTTTTTCATTACTAATGGTGGGTATTGACTGATCTTTCATCTGAAATTGGCATTGCTTGAATTCAGATATAGTGAATAATGAATGCATTGTTATTAAAGTTTGACAGCAAACAGCTAAGAGTCCTACCATATCTACTATATATCACCAACGCGGGAGGCAAATTTGAAAGACTTGTCGTTCGGGCTGACGATGACCTTTTGGGGTATGGGCGTTACCCTGTTCACTTTGGGTTTGCTGATACTTATCATTCATTTGATGAACAGGCTGTATCCCTTTAAAAAAGAAAACGAGGATGATAAAAAGGAATAGTACCTATTTGTGGAAATCAGTCTTATATTTCCTCGCCCCTTGGGGGAGAGGATTAAGGTGAGGGGTAACTCATCTTTACAAAATTATTGAAGCTTGGACTTATGCAATTAATAACTAGTACTTCTGCGGTTAATATGAAAAAAGGGATAATTAATGAACATGTTTAGTACCGCCTTCTCCGCGCTGATGCAGGGATTTGCTGCCCTCTCCTGGCAGAGCGTCGTCATGATTCTCATCGGGTGCGTACTGCTTTATCTGGGTACTGCCCGGAAAATAGAACCGATTCTGCTGATCCCCATTGGTTTCGGCATCGTGCTGGGTAATCTGCCGTTAGCCGGTTTGGCTGCCTCCGACCAGGGCGGCATCATCAATATCCTTTACAAATCCGGCGTTTTGACTGAACTTTTCCCCTGCCTGCTGTTTATCGGGTTGGGCGCGATGATTGATTTCGGGCCGATGCTGGCTAACCCCGTGGTGCTCATCTTTGGCGCCGCCGGGCAATTCGGCATTTTTATTACCCTCCTTTTAGCTCTGGCTCTGGGTTTCGGGCGCGGACAGGCTGTTTCCATCGCCATTATCGGCGCCTGCGACGGCCCCACCGCCATCTATGTTGCCTCAAAATTTGCTGTCGAATTATTGCCGGCTATTTCTATTGCAGCTTATTCCTATATGTCCCTGGTGCCCATCATTCAACCGCCGATTATGCGGGCTTTGACCACCAAAAAAGAACGCGCAACATTAATGCCGCCCGGCGAAAAGAAAGCGTCCAAAACGGTTAAAATCCTTTTCCCCCTCGTTGCGGGTATTGTCACCATTCTCATCGCCCCAATGGGCGCCCCGCTGATGGGGATGCTGATGCTGGGCAATTTCATGAGGGAATCCGGTGTCGTCGGCAGACTGGTCGATGTTTCACAAAACACCCTCACCAACATGGTCACACTTTTCCTGGGGTTGAGTATCGGGGCATCTATGCTCGGCGGGAACTTCCTGAAGTGGCAAACTATCGCCGTCTTTGCTCTGGGTCTGCTGGCCATCGCCTTTGATACGGTTGCCGGTGTTTTACTCGGCAAGCTGATGTACGTTGTCAGCAAACACAAAATCAATCCCCTGCTCGGCGCGGCCGGCACTTCGGCCTTCCCCATGTCTGCCCGGGTGGTGCAGAAAGAAGGTCAAAAAGCCAACCCCCGCAGTTTCCTCCTGTTCCACGCCGTGGGGGCGAACACCGGCGGGCAAATCGGCTCTGTCATGGCGGCCGCCGCCATGCTGGCCATCATGTCCAAGCTGCTCATCAAGTAATCACTGCTTGTTTCAATCTCCCCGGCAGTAATCCCTGAAGTCTTTTGTTCAGTCTGTTAAAATAAGGCACATGGTTAAATATTATGCCTGAAATAATTTTAGATAAAGCGGAACAGGAAAAAAGACGCGTCGCGCTCTCATCGGTAGGCGCCGCTGTATTTCTGACGGCAATGAAAATTGTCGTCGGGTTGCTCACGCATTCCCTTGGAATCCTGGCGGAAGCGTCACATAGCGGCCTCGATTTGATTGCCGCCGGCGTCACTTATCTTGCCGTCCGCGCCTCCGGTCAACCGCCGGACGCCGAGCATAATTACGGTCACGGTAAAATAGAAAACCTGTCTGCCCTGCTGGAAACGCTGCTGCTCCTCGGCACCTGCGCCTGGATTGTTTACGAAGCCGTGCAGCGTTTGTTCATGAAAGACGTTTCCATCGAAGTCACTTATTGGAGCTTCATTGTGATGGTTGTCTCCATCGTCATTGACTTAACCCGCTCCCGTGTCTTGATGCGGACGGCTAAAAAGCATAACAGCCAGGCGCTGGAAGCGGATGCCCTGCATTTCTCCACCGACGTCTGGTCGTCGGCGGTGGTTATCGTCGGACTCGCAATCGTCTTTATCGGTCAGAAGATTGTTACGGACTCGCCAACCTTGGGCAGTTGGTTATCTCATGCCGATGCGATTGCGGCACTCGGTGTTTCCGTGATCGTGGTTTATGTCAGCATCAGGTTGGGCCGGCGGACAATCAGCGCTCTGCTCGATACCGCCCCGCAAGGTCTCGGGGTGAATGTCGAACATGAGTTGAGCCTGTTGCCGGGTGTCGCCGGTGTAAAACGTCTCCGATTGAGACAGAGCGGTCCGGCTACTTTCGTTGATGTGACATTGTCCGTGCCGCGAACGCTCAGTTTTGAAGAATCTCACATTATTGCCACCCGGGCCGAAACGACGATTCAGCAGTTATTGCCGCGTTCGGATGTGATGGTACATATCGAACCCATCGTGGATAATGAAAAAAGCCTGGTGGAAAGAGTCAGGAGTGTCGCGGCACGTCACGGGATGAACGTCCACAGTCTGCAGGCGCATGATGTCGGGGGGCACCTGAGCATCGATATGCACGCCGAAGTGCCGGATAACTTGACGGTAGTGGAAGCGCATCAACGTATCACCGAACTGGAAAATGCTTTAAAAAGTGAATCCCCCGAACTGAACAGCATCATTATTCACATCGAACCGATGGGGGATAAAGAGGTGCGCCATCCGGTCAGTCCCGCCAGTTTAAAGGACGTGCAGGATGAAGTTAAAAAATTGTCCTTAAAACTCCCACGCGTCATTGACTGTCATAATATCAGCATTTTTCATTACGGAGACGAATTGTCCGTGACTTTTCATTGCACATTAGCCCCTAACCTGCCGATTCTGGAAGCGCATGAACTGACCGCGGAAATGGAAACCTTGCTGCGCGAACGTTTTACGCACCTGAAACGCGTAATCATTCACGTCGAACCGCCGGAGCCGGATAATACACCCAAACCCTGATAACCTCAGAGATATTGCTGAAAAAGTTGTAGCAATTCAGGAAACTCTGAGGTTGCCCGAAAACAGCCACCGGCAATATCTTTGTGGATTCCCGATCAGGTCGGGAATGACAAACATGGAATTGTCATTGTAGGGCTTGACCCGACAATCCGGAGATTTTAGACAATCTTATACATAGGGATTTATCTTCGCCTGTTTTACGTCAACCGATATCCGTGATTTTATCCGCCAGTTTAAGCAAACGCCGCGTGACATTTTTATCATTGGCGATGTCTCCCGGATTTTTTGCCAGGCCGCTTACTGACCCGACCCATTTCATGCCGCAAAGGTCTCCGTAGGTCTTGATATTGGCAACCGCCTGCCCGATGCCTTCTTCAGCCACCGCCACACCGGCCAGCGGCTTCCCCCGAAGATGCGGCCAAATGGCACAGGTCCGGTCCAGAAAATTCTTCAATAACCCGGTCATCAGGTCGAAGTAAGCCGGCGTGCCGAAAACGAGGCAGTCCGCGGCCATCAATTTGGGGTATATCGCATTCATATCGTCCTTGATTTGACAAATCCCTGGCCGCTTTCTGCCGCCCTCTTCGCATTTTAAACAGGCCAGGCACATTTTCACATCGGCTTTTCTCAACAGAATCATCTCCACCTCCGCCCCGTTTTCTTTCAGCCTTTCCGCCAGCTTGTTCAGCATCCATTCGGTATTCCCTTTCCTGTGCGAGCCGCAAACCGCCACAACTTTCATATCTGTATTCCTTCTCATGAATTTATAATTATCAAAACTGATAGCGATTATAGCATATTCTATGATAAATTCTCTTTGTCATTCCTGGAAATTATCAAGGGGAGGAATTCAAATCCTGCCATGGATTGTAGGGGCGGGTTTTGAACCCGCCCGCCCCATCTCACCCATCAGACCATTCTCCTTCACTCGTCGCACTCGTCCTACCCGTCAGATTTGTCAGACCGTTGTCCTTCCCACCCATCAAAGAGGTGACAAAATCCCCTTGACAGCCCGTAGGTAACCCGTCATATAATACCATTATCGTTTTAAGCGCGTACGTATAACGCTTCGTCATGTTCTGGCCGTGGGGTCAACTGGGTTGCTGGGGGCACCCTTACTTAGCGACCAACAAACGGTAATGAACAGCCGCGGGACACGT
>Ga0182017_10004765_pt1 | contig 10082 bp, 9 predicted proteins | sample 712E3DmetaG_FD_120492 | JGI IMG/M metagenome (GOLD analysis project Ga0182017, IMG submission 120492) | Permafrost microbial communities from Stordalen Mire, Sweden - 712E3D metaG | ecosystem: Environmental > Terrestrial > Soil > Wetlands > Permafrost | place: Sweden: Stordalen | collected... | reverse complement strand
TTTTGTCACTGTTGTTCCCAACCTTCTGGAAGGCATGATCGTTCATCCTTACAGTAAAGAAACAGTACGGATGTTTCTGGCTGACGCTGCCAAGATCGAAGCTCAACTGGAAGCGGATCATTCCTTTCCAACAGAGAAAAGAAATGACAATAAAGATGAAGTGATAATTACTTATTCTAAACAACAACCGGTAATCCATGAGCATAAAGCTCAAATCTAATGGAGGGCCAACTTGAATCGTGCCGTCTTTCTCGACCGTGATGGTGTCATCAATGAACTGGTCTATCATCAGGAGCAGGAGATCATTGATTCCCCATTTACCCCGAGACAGTTCAAACTCATCCCCGGTGTTATAGAGTCGTTAAAAATATTACGCCAGAATGGTTATCTCACCATTTTAATCTCCAACCAGCCGGGCATTGCGAAAGGGCATATGACAGCAAATAACTTCGAATTGATAAGACAAAAGATGAACTCAGACTTAAATAAAGGTGGCGCAGTTCTGGATGGCGAGTATTATTGTCTGCACCATCCGGAAGCTGTGGTCGAGAAATACCGTATAGTTTGTAACTGCCACAAACCATTACCCGGTTTATTACTCAGAGCCGCCCGAGAAAAAGATATCGACCTCAAGCAATCCTGGCTTATCGGGGATAACCTGTCAGATATCCAGGCCGGTAAAGCCGCTGGCTGCCGTACAATATTAATCGGGACAATGAAGTGTGAGTTATGCGGTTTGATGAATGAGAAAAACATCTTTCCGGATAAAATCTTTGGGAATATTACAGAAGCTGTCCAAGAGCAGATTTTAGTAAAGGAGTATGTAATAAATTTGCCGGAAACTTTGTAATAGCTTTTCATTCATGTGGAGAAAAGTGACAGAGAATCTAGGGTGGGGTAAGTGATGGCGAAATTCAATTTACAAAAACATGGAACACACCTCAGTTATGCAAACAAAACTAGCCCAAACTATCTTGGCTTTATCTCCGTTATTCCCGGTACCGGTCTATTTCTCGGTATTGATTGGCCGTCCCCCGCTGTGGTTGAGTCTTATAATAGCAGTCATACCACTGGGTGTACATTACTGGCAGACCCGCCATATTATTACACGGACTCTTTTCGATATACCGATATTGATATTCGTATGTGGAACTCTGATTGGTTTTATAGGATCTCCTAATAAAAATGTGGCCACTGGAGCGTTAAGTTCAACAATGGCGTCAATACTTGTTTATTATGGCATAACTACCAATAGTGGCGCATCGAGAAAATATTGGCTTTGGACCGGCGGGATAATTTGTCTCATTACCTTGTTGTTGTCTTTATGGTTTCTCTCCCAAGGTGACCATAGAGTTCTTTTTTTCAATCAGCGGGTCTTCAATTTGTTCTCCGGGTTACCCAAGACCATTGGTCCGGTACTGCAATGGAATACCATCGGCGCTCTGCTAGCAGTGGTGATACCACCGTTATTTGCATTTGTCTTCTTTAGAGACCGCATCAGTCTCCGTATCATTGCGTTGGTGTTGTGCTTATTCTTTACGGGGGTGCTTTTCTTAAGCGACAGCGGGGCTGGCTGGCTGGCATTTATCATTAGTTTGGCGTTTATCCTGGCATGCTGGCGAAAATGGGTAACATGGGTGGTGATCCCTGCAGTTGGACTGATCACCGGTGCCGCCGTGATATTCTATGATAAAACAGAATGGCTGAGGACTACTTTTTCAACAGGCTCACTGATAGGTAGGATAGAACTATGGCAAAACACGCTCACTCTTCTCAAAGGCAAAGCGGTGATTATTGGTCTTGGACTGGGGGCATGGCATGAGGTATACAGCGGTCTTTACGGCGATCCCGTGCCTATTGTACACAACTCTTATTTGCAGCTTTATTGTGATACAGGCATACTAGGCTTTATTGCCATGATTTTAGCCGCCATAATTTTTGTTCGTCTTTCAAGAAATCTATTAAGGTCATCCGGGCGAAATTCGGTTCATTGGATCGGAATTGGTCTGATCGGTAGTATTATTGCCGGGGCAGTTTTTGCTATCTTTGATGTCACCATCTCCGAAACTTATATGACTGCTAACGGGTATATTTATCTGGCACTCCCTTTACTCTGGATCGGAGCGGCTTTATTTACGGTGGTGAACATTAAGCTTTCCGGTACATTAGAAAAGATTAAAATGTCAGAAGATGGTAGAATTGTTCCTAAAACGATATAATTATCACCAACCATACTGGGGATGGGAATGATGACTATGTTATCTCACAAAGAGAGAGCCTGTCGAGTATTAAACTAGAATTCAGTGTACATATGTGGACTGAGTTTCTGAAACATTAATTTAGGAGGGCAAATGAAACGAGCATTGGTTGCCGGTGGCGGTGGATTTATCGGAAGTCATCTTGTTAAAAAGCTAAAAAAAGATGGTTATTGGGTTCGTGCTGTTGATTTAAAATACCCTAGATTCGGCGCAACGGCAGCAGATGATTTTGTTATTGGCGATTTAAGAGACCCTGAGATTTGTAAAAATGTTGCAGACCAACCTTTCGACCAACTCTACCAATTAGCTGCGGATATGGGAGGAGCCGGTTTTGTTTTTTCGGGGAATAACGATGCGGACATCATGCACAACTCCGCTTTGATTAACCTGAACATGGTAGAGGCCGCCTATAAAGCTAAAATAAAGCGAATATTTTACTCATCATCTGCCTGTATCTATCCAGCATATAATCAAATGGACCCAGATAATCCAAAATGCTCCGAGGAATCTGCTTATCCGGCAGCGCCTGATAGCGATTACGGTTGGGAGAAGTTATTCAGCGAGAGATTATACTTGGCGTTTCACCGTAATTATGGGATTGATGTCAGGATCGCACGTTTTCACAATATTTTCGGCCCTGAAGGTTCATGGAATGATGGACGTGAAAAATCACCGGCGGCTTTTTGCCGTAAAGTGGCGGAAGCGCCTAACGGAGGGGAAATCGAAATGTGGGGAGACGGTTTGCAGACTCGTTCCTTCCTCTATATCGATGAATGCCTTGAGGGCGTTGAAAAACTGGTAAACTCGGATTTTATCGGGCCGTTTAACATCGGCTCCGAGGAAATGGTATCCATTAACCAGTTAGCAGAGCTGACGATGAAAATAGCCGGTAAGAAACTTAAAATAAAACATATATCCGGGCCGGTTGGAGTAAGAGGTAGAAACTCCGATAATAAGCTGATTGAAGAAAAACTAAAATGGAAGCCTTCAAAGCCTCTGGTGGAAGGGCTGACAAAGACCTATAATTGGATTGCCCGGCAGGTAGAGGAAAATAAGAAGAAGTAGAAAAAATAAATATGATAAAGAAAGCGCTAATCACAGGAATTACGGGACAGGATGGTTCGTACCTTGCCGAATTTTTATTGGCTAAAGGTTATGAGGTACATGGCCTTATCCGACGGGCAAGCACATTTAATACATCCCGCATTGACCATTTATATGTTGACCCTCATGAACCAAATGCGAAGTTTTTCACGCATTATGGAGACCTTTCAGATGGTTCCAGATTGACCAATCTGATATATGATATCCGTCCGAATGAAATCTATCATCTCGGCGCCCAGAGTCACGTCAGAGTCAGCTTCGATATGCCTGAGTATACCGGGGATATCACCGCCATTGGCACTACAAGATTACTTGAAGCCATCAGACGTAGCGGTATAAACACTAAATTTTACCAGGCATCCAGCAGTGAGATGTTCGGGAGCGCGCCGCCGCCGCAAAGTGAGACTACTCCTTTCCAACCGCGGAGTCCTTATGCTGTAGCGAAAGTCTATGCTTATTGGATGACCGTAAATTACCGATTGGGCTACAAGATGTTTGCCTGTAACGGAATCTTGTTTAATCATGAATCTCCCAGGCGCGGGGAAACTTTTGTTACCAGAAAAATCACAAGAGCCATAACCAATATTCTGGCCGGTAAACAAGATTATCTTTATCTGGGGAACCTCGAGGCAAAAAGGGACTGGGGATACGCCCCGGAATATGTGGCGGCAATGTGGCTGATGCTCCAGCAGGAAGAGCCGGATGACTACGTGCTGGGGACCGGTGAATGTCATTCTGTGGAGGAATTTCTCCAGGAAGCATTCAGCTATGTGGAACTGGACTGGAATAAATATGTGAAGATTGACCCGAGGTATTTCAGACCCACGGAAGTGGGGTACTTACTGGCAGATTCCAAAAAGGCAAACAAAATGCTGGGGTGGGATCCAAAGATTAAATTTAAAGAACTGGTTAGAATAATGGTGGATGCTGATATTGAAGGTACCGGTTTGAAATCACCCGGTGAGGGAATAAAAATACTTATTGCCAACAAATTAGTCTATTCACCAACCACGGCACGAAATCCTAAAACTATCTGATACGATTGGAGATAGACCATGTCATCAATATCCGGTAAAAGAATCACGCTAACCGGTGGTGCCGGGTTTTTAGGAAGTTTTGTTGCAGAAAAACTGACAAAACAGGGATGTCAAAATATATTTGTTCCTAGAAGCAGTGATTATAATTTGGTGGATATTGAAGCAGTCAAGAGGCTGTATCAGGATTCCAGACCGGATATTGTAATCCATCTGGCCGCTGTGGTTGGCGGTATTGGCGCTAACCGGGCAAATCCGGGGAAATTTTTCTATGACAACCTCATGATGGGTGTTCAGATGATGGAGATGAGCAGGTCATTCTGTCTGGAGAAGTTTGTTGCTATCGGCACAATCTGTTCATATCCCAAATTTACTCCTGTACCGTTCAAAGAAGAGAACCTTTGGGATGGTTATCCTGAAGAGACGAATGCTCCTTACGGTCTAGCGAAGAAAATGATGCTCGTTCAGTCTCAGGCTTATCGACAGCAATATGGGCTCAACTCAATTTTTCTTTTACCGGTCAACCTGTATGGTCCCCGCGACAATTTCAACCCTGATTTTTCTCATGTTATCCCTGCTCTAATCAAGAAGGTCTTTGATGCAAAGGATAAAAAAGAAAAGGAAATTGTCGTTTGGGGTACGGGGAAAGCGACGCGAGAATTCCTTTACGTTGAGGATGCGGCTGACGGTATAGTTCTGGCAACAGAAAAATACGATAAGCCTGAGCCGGTAAATATCGGCGCTGGATTTGAAATATCAATCAGAGACCTCGCGGAATTAATCTGTGAGCTCACCGGATTCGATGGGAAGCTGGTATGGGACACCTCTCAACCGGACGGTCAGCCGCGGCGTTGTCTGGATACTTCCCGCGCAGAACGTGAATTTGGTTTTAAAGCAAAAATCGATCTCAGAGCGGGACTGGAAAAAACAATTGACTGGTATTCTAAAAACAGAAAGCTTAACGGGTATTAATTAACTGTTTTCGCAAGGTAATAATAATAGATGAAAAAAGTTTACATCGAGCCTGCATGGAAGATGCACTCGTATTATAAGGCATTAGCTGCCAACCCTCCGGCTGGATATGAGTTTGTGGTATTAGAGTCCTCTCTGGAGAAAGCTACAAAGGCAGCCAGCAAATTTAATTTTGCTAATCCTATATTCCTTAGGTTGGATTATATTGTGCCGCTGAACCTGCTTAAGTCATATTATGAGAAATTCAGAAAGATACCGGTGGCGCGGGACCTGACCTATTCTTATGACCACATAATATTCCGGAGAGAACCATGGGTTGTCGATTTAGAGTATGTTAATTTCCTTATCAGCTATCATCTAAGGCATTTCAGACATTTAAAAGGTATTGTCCAGAAAGCATTGTCTTCGGAGTATTGTAAAAAGATAATCTGCGGTAATGAGGCCGCTAGAAGAACAGTTACACACAATCTGGATTGCAGCGGATTTGAAGCTAAATTAGAAGTAGTCCCCTTTGCGATTGGTAAAAAGAGCTTCAATAAGCAGTTTACCGGCAATAAAATTAAAATACTTTTTGTTGGTTCATCTAATATCCTCGGACAGTTCGATATAAAAGGAGGAAGAGAGGTTCTTGAAACTTTCTCTCTTCTAAATAAAAAGTATGATAATCTGGAAATGGTCGTGAGGTCAGATATTCCTCCGGATATCAAAGCAAAACATTCCGGTTATAAAAACATTAATATTATCGACCGGATTGTACCGTGGGAGATTATGGAGCACGAGTTTCAGACTGCAGATATTTTCCTTCTCCCAGTGCATAACACACCGTTTTCTGCTTTTCTGGATGCCATGAGTTATGAGTTGCCGGTAGTAACGATTGATCCCTGGGCAAATGGTGAAATAATCGAGGACGGCAAAACGGGTCTCCTCGTGAAGCATTCAGAGAAGATACCGTATTATACGGAAAACTTCATTCCCAATTTCGGTATGCCTCAATTTAAAAAGGCAATAAAAACTCCGGATCCAAAAGTGGTACAAGGACTTGTCGAGAAAACAAGCATCCTTATTGAAAACAAGGAGTTGAGAAGGCAGATGGGCAAGGCGGGAAGGTGGGAAGTGGAGCACGGCAAGTTCTCTGTAGATAGTAGGAGTAAAAAACTTAAACGGATCTTTGATGAAGCTACAGCCTGAGAAATTTTGAGGGAAAATAGCATTGCCGGACAAATTATTAAAGGAAATCATGGATAGGGCCTTACGCGTTCGGCCTTATATACCGTTTATCGTACTTAACACTATACGCCGAAACCTGGATAATAAAGGGCAAACACTAATAGATATTGGTTGTGGTGATGGCAAAATGGTAAAATCTTTGCTTAAAGGCAAAAAACTCTTTACGATAGGCGCAGATATTTATTTTCCCTCATTGCAAGAATGCCGGAAATGTGAGACTCATGATGGTTATGTATTAAGTGATGCTCAAAATATGCCATTTAAAAACGGGAGTTTCGATATAGTTTTAGCTGTTGAGGTAGTGGAGCACATGGCAAAAGAAGATGGCCAAAAAGCAATAAAATCTTGGGAAGAAATCGCGAGCCGTCAGGTAATAGTCACTACTCCAATGGGTGTATGTGCGATAGAAGCTCCGGATGGGAGTCCTTACGATGCACATAGGTCGACATGGTATCCCGCAGATTTCAGAAAACTGGGATACAAAGTACGCGGACATGGTCTTCGGCTACTGTATGGTGATTCCGGTTTGTTTAATCGTGCGCCCAAAATCGTGAGTCCGTTACTCTACGTCTTATCTGTGGTGGTCGGTCCCTTTGTTTACTTTCTGCCCGAGTTATCCGGCAGGATGGTTTGTATTAAAGAGATTAGTTCGTAAAAGCATCCGCAGGAAATTTATTTGTTAAATAAAATTAAGTCGAATTTAACCTTATTTGCAGAGAACCACCGCCCGGCGCTGTGGATTTTACTATTACTGCTGACCGCGGTGATTCTTTTTTTCCCGGTTAATGTGACCGATGCATATCACCCAATTGAATCTTTATATATATTTGGCAATCAGCTGCCTTTATTCGCAATTGTATTTTACATCTGGTTGACGCTGCTTTTGCTGCTTCTTTTCTCAAAGACCGGTGCAGCGAAAACCGACTGGGAACAATTGGCCTTAGTTAGTATCGCTTCGATGGTATTACTGGCTTTCTGGGTAATTATTATACCCTACGGGCGTCTCGATTTCATATCTAACTCCTCTATTGTCAAGATGATTCAAGATGCGGGAATGATACCTGCCGGTAAAGCAACGTATATGGACTTTCCCGGCAGCCATCTATTAATTCTTTCACTGTCTTCTGTCACCGGATTCAGTATCTTTCTTACCGCCAACCTGTTTATGGTGCTTAATGCCGCCATATTCTCGTCTTTGCTATATCTTTTATTTAATAAATTACTGCACAATAGCAGCGTAGCGGCATTTGCTGCCATTTTGTTAATGTTGGGGAACCAATTACTTGCGCGTGGTTATACTTTCTGGCCGGGAATCATATCGCTTGATCTACTACTTGCTTTCATCTTGGTGCTGGTGCACGATGAGAGTTTTTTTCTGAGAACGACGAGTGACCGTATAGCAGCTCTTATTTTTCTTTTAGCCACTACGATTATGTATTTTCAAGCCTCGATATTATTACCGCTTATCTTAATAGGCGTGTATCTAATGCAAAGAGCCTCTAAGCAAGTTTCAATCCCTCTCCCTATAATAATTGTATTTATCATTATTCCTGTAATATGGGTGATATACCGGACAATCGTCGTTTTTCCGTTGTTAGTGAACTACTCAGATAGTTTCCTTAAAGATATCTTTGCAGGAGATTTTCTTTTCTGGGTGCCATTTTATTATAAAGCAAATGTTGGTGAAACTTTTCCAGAATGGGCGAATTTAATACGTCTCTATTGGTGGGCTTTGATATTCGGTTTGGGCACCATTTTAGCACTTGTTCACTTGTTCAGACTAAAACGACTGACCTATGATGAGAAACTGGTGACCGGCGGACTAATTGGAGTGATTTTCTTGACCATCGGCACTACACTGGCCACTCCCGGTGGAGAGAGATTCGTTCATTTCCTGCAATATGCCGCGTTTTTTACAATTCCAGCGCTGGTTACGTTTTTACTTAATATAGACAAAAGAATAAAGGGATATGGTTTTACAGCGCTGGTTATCGTTTCTGTTGTCATTGCTCTGCCTACCTTTTTCGTCTTCAATAACAAGATTGGCTCGGATCCTGTTCATGTGTACGATTACGAGCCAATGCAATTTCTGGGGAGTACACTAGGTAATAATAATAATATAGTTCTTTTTAATTCATATGGAGCTGCGTACTATTACTTACCTGACGCACAATATCCATCCGAAATGAATGGATATTATACTGAGGAATCGTTTTGGCAAACTATAGATGAAGGAGTACAAGTGTTTCTGCAAAAAGACCGGAATGCCGTATATATCATAAATCCGCAAACAAAGTTAACATCTGAAATAATTTCGGGGATTAGCGTTAATGACCCCGGGTGGCAAAAATTGGAGCAAATGTTGGAGACTGGACATGCGAAGTTAATCTACAATAATGAATATGTGCAATTGTGGAAACCGCCAAATGAAACAGTGAGGTAGGATGGATTTAACGGACACCAAAGTCAAGTAAAATAGAGATACAGAGGTGTTTGAATGGAAAAAATTCCGAGGGGAAGGTATTCAAAATAGTTTCGTATTGAAGCAGTGAAATTAATAACGGAAGATCAATCTATCCTTGCCCGAAGCAGGCCGGCGGTTGGACGTGGCGCCATCTACCATTACGAATTGGGTTAAAGCCCAGAAAGCGGGCCGGTTAACCGATATAGGTAAATCCCAGAGGCCGCTGACCGAATTGGAGATGGAATTATACCGGACAAAGCGGGAATTGGCTGAAGTAAAGATGGAACGGGATATCTTAAAAAAAGCAGCAGCGTATTTTGCAAAGGAGTCGCTGCCAAGTACGCGATGATTAACGAACTGCGGCTTTACTACCCAGTACCGTCTGTAAGACGAGTGCTCAATGTCTCTGCCAGTGGATACTACTCATGGCAGGCCCGGCCTCTATCGAAATGGCAACAGGAAGAAATTAGATTGGAGTTAGAAATTAAAGCTGCCCATCGGAGAACCAGGCAGACTTATGGTCCGGAGAGATTACAGCACGATCTTGCAGAGCATGGTGTTATGGTGGGGATCTGCCGGATAAAACGCATCCGTAAAAAACTGGGGCTGAGATGTAAACAACAGAGGAAATTCAAAGTGACTACTGACTCACGGCACGGACTACCGGTAACGAAGAATTTGCTGAACCAGCAGTTCAAAGTTTACGAGCCGAATAAAATGTGGCTTAGTGACATCACTTATATACCAACCGATGAAGGCTGGCTTTACTTGGCAGGGCATAAGGATATCTTTACCGGAGAGATTGTGGGATATGCCATGGGAGAGCGCTTGAGCAAGAACCTGATTAGCCAATCCCTATACCGGGCAGTAACGGCCAAACGTCCGCCTAATGGCCTGTTGCATCACTCAGACCGAGGCAGCCAGTACTGCTCCTATGAATACAGGCAGATATTGGATCAATTAGGGGTACGGGTATCAATGAGCGGGAAAGGGAATTGTTATGATAATGCACCTATGGAGAGT
>Ga0182017_10004764_pt1 | contig 10083 bp, 3 predicted proteins | sample 712E3DmetaG_FD_120492 | JGI IMG/M metagenome (GOLD analysis project Ga0182017, IMG submission 120492) | Permafrost microbial communities from Stordalen Mire, Sweden - 712E3D metaG | ecosystem: Environmental > Terrestrial > Soil > Wetlands > Permafrost | place: Sweden: Stordalen | collected... | reverse complement strand
TCCGCTTGACCGCGACCTTGTCACTGGCTCTGCCACCGGGTACAAAAAAAGAGCCGGAGGGAAAACCCTCCGGCATTTGTTTAAATTAGTTCTTAGCTGCTGCTTAAATTAAGCGCGACGGCGGAAAACCACCAAGGCCAGCCCACCGAGGCCCAGCAATGCGAATGTGGCAGGTTCCGGCACTAACACGGCAAAGGCGTAATCATAGCCACCAGGGTTCGGAGCGGCAAACCCGCCCATGACCGGAGTAGTACCGCCATCAGAACCACTAAATCCAGGAAACCCATTAACCATGCTGGTGTCGTTATTCATCGCAGAGCCGCTGGCAAGAGCATCGCCAGTGCTGTGAGCCCAACCCATCCAAGGAGCACCCGTATGGGCCGCATTGTCAACGGAGATAGTGTACTCATAAGTCACCCCAGTAATCATGGCAACAGGATTGGCCAAATTGAAGGTGAGGTAGTCATTAATATTTGCGCCTGCCACAAACCCTGTAAAATTCTCGGTGTCTATCGGGGTAATCGCGCCGGCGCCGTTAACCGATCCGATTTGAAGCTGCCACTGCTCGGTGCCGTCAAAAGGTTGCGGTCCGGTAGTCCATTGAGAGGCACTATCATTGCGACCCAAGACGACGATGCCGCTGGCTGTGCCCGGAGTGGCAACTTGGAACGTCTGGCCCGCAGGTCCTGTGTTATTCGCGTAATCACGGTTATTGTCCTGCGCGCCTGGACCCAAGTCGGTCAATTGTGAAACCAAGTAGGGGGCACCTGGCGCCGTCAGACTCTCCGTGATGGTTTGCGCATTTGCGCTCGTAACAAGCGCCATGCCCGCGATAGATGCAAGAACTAGTGTATATTTCATAGGGTTTTTTTGTTATCTGTTTTTCTGTTTTTTTATAGGCTGTCTATAAAATGTTGTACGTGTACGCGGTTTATACCCCGGAGAACAACCGGTGTCAACAGTTTTTTTTATCAAATAGTGCAATAATACGGACACCTACATTGATTAAGCGTAAACATGGCGTCTGTGATGTGGCCACGGATGGGGTACGCGATTTGGAGAGGAGGATTCATATTGGTGGGCGGTTTGTCGTGGCAAGTGGCTTGGGATGAGCGATTAACAAATGGAGCGAAAGCCGCCGCACTGCGCCCGCCTCCGGTCTTCTGAAAGCGCCAATGAAAAGTCTTTTATATGGTCTGGCTTGCCTCTTTGGGCACCGGAAATCCCGGCCATTGGAACCTCTTTTTCCTGATGCCACAGCAACTCCGCGGCGTACGGAAACGTTCCCATTTTATCCCGGAAGAAATTCTGGATTAACGACTTACTGTTATATTGCCGCCTGTATCCACCGTGATTTCCTTCGCTCCAGCCGGGATGGGGCTGGTGGTGGTTTTGCCGCCGGGCCAGCGGATCCAGATTTGAATGGGAGTTTCCGGACAGCCGAGCACCTGCACCGCGCTGTCCTGGGACCAGTATCCCGAACCGCCGTGGATTTCCCGCGCCGCACCATACCGCCCCCCAAACACCAGCCGCAGTGTTGCACCCATCCCGTCCGGATTCCCGGGCGGCCCCGCCAGTCGTACGCGCAAGCCCGGTTTGCCCAACACGTTTTGATACAGCTTGGTCTCCGCTCCGTTCTGACTGACCGCCAGATCCACACGCCCGTCCCCGTCAAAATCGCACAGCGCCGCGCCACGCTGCTCGCCGTAAACGAGGATGCCGGATTTCCGGCCCGGAACCGCCTCCAGCCGGCCGCCACCAGTCCCGCGCAACCACAAACCCCGCCCCGCGTCCAGTCGCCGCCCCGCGTCCTCAACCGGGATTGACATGGACGCTGCACTGGATGCCAGCTCAAAAAAATTCTGGCTCAAAAAAATGTCCTCGTTCCCGTCCCCGTCAAAATCCCCCACGTTCACCGCAAAGGCCGGCGCAATCTGCGCTTCATACGGCAATGCCACCCCTTCAAAGTGATTCGTCCGATTGAAAAACACCATTGACGCCAGCGTCCGCGCCTCCACCTTCCCGGCTGGTTTGGGCAATGTTCCCAGCACCTGTGCCATCGTTGCTTCGCAGTAGGTCTTGTACGTTGGATATCGCCCCAACAGCGGCGGATAGGCCTTGACCAGCGCGTCGCGCATCCGGCGCGGCACCTCCACTCCGCGCATCGGATCATAGACGCCCTCGATCAGGTCCAGCGTGCCCCGATCTGTGAAGTCGCCGTAGTACATCCGCACCGGCTGATTGCTGCCGGCCTCGTATTCACTGTTCAAACCCCAGTTGCTGGCGATGATGTCCAATCGCCCGTCCCCATCAATGTCTCCCGTCGTCACCCCCCGCCACCAGCCCGTGTAGCGGTCCAGACCCAGTTCCTTGGTGATTTCATGCAGGTGACCGGCCTGGTTTTTGAACACGCGGATCGGCCCCCATTCGCACGCCAAAATCAGGTTGGGATAGCCATCCCCATCCAGGTCGCTCCAGACCGCGCCGCTGACCAGCCCCACCTTTTCCAATACACGGCTGTTTTCCTCATCCAACACCAGTTTGCCTTCGACATTGCGGTAAATCCGCGAATCTGCTGCTTCGGGATAACGCCCCGGGATCACCCGTCCGCCCACAAACAGATCCAGCTTCCCGTCTCCATAAACATCCGCCACCGCCAAAGGCCCCGTGCTGGCCGCCGTTGCCGGCAGGTTTTGTTTCTGCGGCGCGGGAACATAACTGAACACCGATGCCGAAGGGGGACTGCCTGGGGATTCGTAATTATCCCGGCCCACCACAAGCGCCCGCCCATTCGGGCCCGGAACCCATCCCACAATGCCCGTCAGGTCCTCCGGCAAAGTGGAATTGGCCGCCGCATGGATCAAGCCCCCCTTGCCATCGGGAGCATAAACACCCAGGTTGCCGCCACGACCGCTCCCGATGACCAGGGCCTCCCGTCGGTCGCCCAACAAATTCACCCACGCCACCCCGGGCCCGTCCTGGCTCAGTTGCCGGGGCAACAATGGCTGCCGTGCGTAATCATCATAGAATTCCTGGTGATGCTGGTGCGATAGCATCTGACTGACATCTTTGAAAAACGGTTTCTCTGCCTCAATCGGTGGTTGAGTTTCCTTTGGAACGGCCGCCGCCTCGTCAATCTCGTAAATCCGGTTGGGCTTTACATCACGAACCACGCTCTGCCTGCCGCTGCGCCAGGTCACTTCGAGGGTCATGTTTCCGCTCTTGCCCGCCGCAAACACGCGCTCCGGATCCGAACCGGACAGATAAAGACCGCCGCACGCCACTTCCTGGCTTTGCACGGGCACGGCGCCGCCCAGTAGTTTGATCTTCCCGCCGATGCCCTGGGTGTTGGGCGACAGCCCCTTCAACCGCACGGCGACGCGCGGGGCGCTGCCGTGGTTGTGGTACACGCTGGCGGCACTGCCGAGGTTGTCCACCACGACATCGAGGCCTCCGTCATTGTCCAGATCAGCGAGGGCGATGCCATTGTGAAGGGCCGGTTGATCGAATCCCCAGGCCGGCCCGGCATCTTCGAATTTCAAGTTTCCCAGATTGCGGAAGGCGACAATCGGAGTTTTAAAGGGTTCGTACAGCTTGTTCACCTGGTAAAGTTCCTCGGTCTTTTGTTCCTGCCGGGACCGCGCCACCGGCTTGCCGTCCGGACCAAGTTTCGGCGGAACCAGCGTGCCGGCGTGCCGCAGCTTGGTCGTCTTCTCCAGGGTATCCATGTCATTCAAATCGAACGCGAAGCCGGTGGAGATGATCAGGTCTTCGTATCCGTCCAGATCCACATCCAGGAACACCGGCTGCCAGGACCAGTCGCAAGCGGTGACCCCGGCGTAAGCAGCAATTTCCTCGAAGGTGCCGTCGCCGCGGTTTCGGAAGAGGACGCTTTGGGGAATCTGCGGGCGGTTATCAATGGCGCCGGGCGGCGGGCGCGGGGTGCCTATATCCATCAGTTGACGTTTGCGCGCGCGCCAGTCCCGACTCAACATGTCCGAGACACAGAAATCCATCTGGCCGTCCCGGTCAATGTCCGCAAAGTCAATGCCCATCGAAGAATGACTGGTGTGGCGCAACGCCAACGGGGAACAGGCTTGGAAATGACCCTTGCCATCGTTGAGCCAGAACCGGTCGGGCGTCCAATAGTCGTTGCACACATAGATGTCCGGCGCCCCGTCACCGTTCAAATCGCGGAACGCCGCCGTCAGGCCCCAATCCCGAGGCGGGCCGGTCAGGGGTTTGCCGTTTTCGTCCAGAAATGCCCCGTTGGTCCAGGACAGCGGCGTGAAATGTCCCTTCCCGTCGTTGAGATAGACCAGGTCGGGTTCGCCGTACTCATGGACGTTCCCATTGGTAAAGATGAAGCGATCCTGCAGCGCCGGAGCCACAGTCAACTGGCCGTTCACCTTGAATATGTCGAAATTGTCAAACTCCGCGCGATCCGAGGAATCTACGGCGCGATAATCGGCCACATACAGATCGAGCGTGCCGTTGCCATCAATGTCCGCCAGGGCCATTGTTGTCGCACCGTATTGGCTCATCGTGCCGGCATCCTGGCTGCATTCAACAAATGTCCCGTTCCCCTTGTTCGTAAAACACAGCACCCCATTCCCCGTCGTGCTGATCAACAAGTCCAGCCAGCCGTCCCCGTTGATGTCCGCAAAAACCGCCCCACGGCACACCCGGTTCGCACAAACAATCCCAGACCCGGCCGTCACGTCCTTGAACTTCATCCCCCCGAGGTTCTTGTACAGCGCGTTGTGCCCGTCCAGACTGCAAAAAAAGACGGACGGCAGCCCGTCGTGGTAAATATCTCCAAGGGCCAGCCCGGAGCCGTTGGCCAGCACCCGGTTGGTGGCGATGGCGCGCTCATCCAAGGGGTTGGTGAAGGTGATGCCGGTTTGCTCCGGCCCCAGCAGTGTGAACCCGGGCTTGCCCTCGCGCGGCACCTGGAGTTCCGCCCACTTGAAACCTTTTTCCTGATGCCACTGTAGCTGCGCGGCGCACGGAAGAATTCCCACCCCTCCAGTCAGAATGATGAAGACGGATATGAAAAATATTCTCATTTGATGCAGGAAGAATCAAATCAGCGTCGGACTTTGCTCAAAGCCATTAGCTCACCAGCCGTGCCGTTGATCCAAATGTTGTTGACCGCAAATCCCAATGCCCGTCGCTTTATCCGACGGCGGTGAATCCATCTCCATATTTTTAAATGGTTCGCAAAAAATTGAAAGGAAAAATCAACATCCAACCCGGTTACTGCCAGCATGACGGGACACTCATCCAATCGATCCAGCTAGGGCTGGGCGCGCATCGCCACGAACCAGTTTGACTCCAGCGGCAATTTTAATTTCACCAACGCCATCGACCCAAATTCGCCGCTGAATTTATTCCGGTTGCAACTGCCGTGACGTTGAACATTTACTTCACTCATATTTTTGTCTGATGGCATCCACCGCCGGATAGATTATATTCTTGCCCAATAACCCGCGCGGGTTTCCCGGGCGTCATGGTTTTTTTCGACGTGAAAACATTTTTTTACGGGCTGGTGCTGGTGTCGGCTTTGAGTCCGGCGGCATTGGCCCAGTTGCCAGCCTTCCCCGGCGCGGAAGGTTTCGGCAAGTTTGCCACCGGCGGGCGCGGGGGCACGGTCTATCACGTCACGAATACCAACGACTCCGGCGCCGGCTCGTTCCGCACCGGCGCGACTACGCCCAATTGCACGGTCGTCTTTGACGTGGGCGGCGTCATCCGCATCAGCAACGTGGTTGCCGTGGCCAGCAACGTCACCATCGCCGGCCAGACCGCCCCCGGCGACGGCGTCACCATCTACGGCTATCGCCTGTCCTGCTCCGGCGCGAACAATTCCATCACCCGTTTCCTCCGCGTCCGCATGGGCATCAATGGCGACGACAACGACACCATCACAATCGCCAACGGCCATGACATGATTTTCGATCATCTCTCCGTCTCGTGGGGGCTGGATGAAACGTTTTCCATCAGCGGCAGCAATCCGACGAACATCACGATTCAAAGCACCATCATTTCCCAGGGCCTACAGACGCACTCGGCCGGCGGATTGATCCAGACCGACGGCGGGGTAAGCATCCTGCGCAGCTTCTACATTGACAACAGCACGCGCAACCCGAAGGTCAAAGGCACCAACGAATACGTCAACAACGTCATCTACAACTGGGTGGCTGATGCCTACATCCTCGGCGATTCCGCCGGTCCTTCCTGCGCCAATGTCATCGGCAATTATTTCATTGATGGCCCGGGCAGCAGCGCCCCAGCCTTCGACCGCGGCAACGCGAATTTCCATCTGTATGCCACCAACAACTGGCGGGATGCGAACCTGAACGGCGTGCTCGACGGTGTGCTGCTCGCGCAGGCTGATTACGACAGCAACGACTGGCAGACCGTGCCGTTTCCCTATCCGATCACCAACGCGCTCCCGCCGTTGACGGCGCTCAAGCTTGCCATCAGCGATGTCGGCACCTCGTGGCATCGCGACTCGGTGGATGAACGGATGCTGACCGAACTCACGTCGTGGGGCGTGCTCGGCGAGACCATCAACAGCGAATACGAATCGCCGATGAACGGGCCGGGCGTTGTCAATAACGGCACGCCTTACGCCGACACCGACCAGGACGGCATGCCGGATTTCTGGGAACTGGGCACCGGCTCGAACCCGAACGTTGCGAACAACAACGATCCCAGCCCGAACGGCACCGGTTATACGCGGCTGGAAGATTATCTCAACTGGCTGGCCGACCCGCATGGCGTCGCGCTCACCAATACGACGGTGTATGTGGATTTGCGGCAGTTCACCTGCGGGTTCACCAATTCCACCCCCGTTTATTCCATCGCCAATGCCACCAACGGCACGGTCACGTTGTTCAATGGCCACCTCGCACGGTTTGTTCCAACCGCTGGCTACATTGGCCCGGCCGGTTTCCAGCTCACCGTCGTGGATGCCGACGGCAGCACGCTCACGCGCCCGATGAACCTGTTTTTCACGCCGCTGGTGCAGTCATTCAATCCCATCTGGCATGGGGACGACCAGACCAACAACTGGAACAATCTGGGCGATTTCAACTGGTTCAACGGCCAGTCGCTGCTCTATCCGTTTCACCCGGGTGACAGCGTGATCTTTGACGACTCCGGCTCAACCGGCCCGGCGGTCAACCTCATCGGCTCGCTGCAGCCCGCGTCGGTGACGCTCAGCGCCGCGAAGAATTATGTCTTCGGCGGGACCGGTTCGCTGGCCGGGGCGATGACGTTGAACCTGACCGGCGTTGGCACGCTCACCCTCAACACCACCAACAATTTCTCCGGCCCCACGACCGTCAGCAACGGCACGTTGCTCGTCAATGGCAGCGTGAGTCAAAGTCCGGTGACGGTGCTGGGCGGCGGGACCATCGGCGGCGGCGGAAGCCTGGGCATCCCGCCCACGCTGAATTCCGGCGCGAACATTTCCCCCGGCAACGGCATCGGCGCCGCCGGCACGCTGACCGTCACCGGCTCGCTCACCGAATCCGGCGGCATCATCAACCTTTTCGACTTGAGCAACGACCCGACCGGCCTGGTCAAAACGAACGATCAAATCAAGGTGACCGGCGCGCTGATCGTGAGCGGCAAAAACACCATCCAGGTCAATCTGCTGGACGGGCCGCTCCTCAATGGCACCTACACGTTGATCAAATATGGCAGCTTCTCCGGCAGCCCGACCAACTTCACCCTCATCAATGCCAACGGCGTCCTGACCAATCAATCGGGCGAGATTGACATTTATGTGAACAACGTCCGCACGCCGGGAAATCTCAAATGGGTTGGCAACGGCGTGAACAACACCTGGGACACCGGCACGACCACGAACTGGCTCAACGGAACAAACCCGGATGCGTTCTATTTCTTCGACACGGTTCTATTCGATGACACCGGCTCCACCAATCCGGCGATCAATCTGGCCGGCACCAACACGCCCGCCTCCGTGACCTTCAACGCGACGAAGAATTACACTTTGAGCGGCAGCGGCAGAATCAGCGGCTTCGGCACGCTGACGAAAACCAATTCCGGCACGCTGACCATTCTGGCCACGAATGATTTTGCCGGCCCGACGGTGATTGGCGGCGGCACGTTGAGCATCCCAATCATCGCGAACTCGACCATCCCCAGCCCGCTCGGCGCGGCGGACGGCAGCCCCGGCAATTTGATTTTCAGCGGCGGCACATTGCGTTACACCGGTCCCACCGCCGGCACCGACCATGGCGCGACGCTGAATCCCAACGGCGGAACATTCGAGGTCAGCTCCAGCGCCACGACGCTGACGATGAGCAACGTCATTGCCGGGAGCGGAAGCCTGGCCAAAAACGGCCCGGGAAAGCTGGCGTTGAGCGCCGCCAATACTTTCAGCGGCGGTGTGATGGTGACGGAAGGCGCGGCGGTGCTCGGCAATGACGCCGGTTTTGGCGCCGGCATCATCACGCTCAACGGCGATACGAACGGCGCCACGCTGCAATTTGGCATCAGCGGCGGAACCCTCAACAATACGCTCAACGTCATCGGCACGAACAATTTCACCGTCAACAATGTCAACAACCTGGTGTTAGGCATGACCGGCGACGGCACGCTGACCTTGAACACCGGCACGACGTTCTCCTTCACGGGCGACATGACCACCTTCAGCGGCACCATCGCGGTGGGCACCATCACCAACCCGCGTTTCTACCCCTCGCTCGGCAATCCCAATCCCAACCTCGGCACCGGCAGCTCCAACGCCATATTCAATTTGGGAAACACCTCGGCGATGCTTAACAACCGCAACGGCGGGATCACCATCCAACTGGGCGCGCTCATCGGCGGTCCGAACACCGTCCTGCAAGGCGCTTCGTCGGCGAGCAACCCAACAACTTACGTCATTGGCGGAAAAAATCTGGACACGACGTTCGCCGGAAAAATCTCGGAGGTCATCCCGGCGCGCACTGTTCTCCTCACCAAGGTCGGCACGGGCACGTTCACGCTCACCGGCGCGAACACGCACACCGGGCCGACCATCGTGAACGGCGGCACGCTGCTCGTCAACAACACGTCCGGCTCGGCCACCGGCACGAACTCCGTCACCGTCAACAGCGGCGGCACGCTCGGCGGCAAGGGTTTCATCTTCGGCCCGGTCATCGTCAACGACGGCGGCGCGCTCGCTCCCGGCAGCAATGCGGTCGGCACGCTGACGCTGCGCAGCAACCTGACGTTGAACGCGGGGGCGATTTTGAACTTTGAACTCGGCGCTGTTGCGGCGAGCGACAAGCTTGTCATCAACAACAATCTGGTTCTCGCCGGAACATTGAACGTGACCAACGTCGCGGGTTTTGGCGCGGGCACCTACACGCTGATGACTTATGGCGGCGCGTTGAGCGGAACGCGGCCCGCGATGGGCAGCAAACCTTCCGGTTACAGTTGCACCGTCAACACCAACACGGCAGGCCAGGTTCGTCTCGTCGTGCAAACGCAGACGCCGCCGGTGTTTGGAAACATCGTCATTACGAACGGCAATGCGGTCTTCAGCGGCACGGGCGGCCCGACGAACGTTCCCTACTATGTGCTGATGACCACCAACATCGCGCTGCCAGCGGCCAGCTGGACGCGCATCGCCACAAACCAGTTTGATTTCAGCGGCAATTTCAATTGTACCAACGCAATCATACCCGGCGTGCCGCAAACATTTTACCGGTTGCAACTGCCATGAACCGCATCAGGTTCGGGCACAAACTGTTTAATTGTCAAATGAATTCAAAAATCACCGTCGTGTCCGCCGTGCTTTTCATCTGGGCTTTGGGATTTGGCGCATCGTGCATGGCACAGGCCGTGCCGGCCACCAATGGCGCGCCCGCGTTTCGGCCGGAGTTGATCTACCGCCCCAAAGGCAATTTTAAAAACCAGGTCGCGCGGCCTTTGCGCTATTGGCCGGTCGGGACGGATTTCGTCATCACGAACGGCGCGGAATTTTTCAACCGTCCGCTTTATTGCCTGAACTCCAGCTTCCGCATTGACGGCGGCGACCGGCCGGAGTTCTCGCTCTAC
>Ga0182017_10004763_pt1 | contig 10084 bp, 14 predicted proteins | sample 712E3DmetaG_FD_120492 | JGI IMG/M metagenome (GOLD analysis project Ga0182017, IMG submission 120492) | Permafrost microbial communities from Stordalen Mire, Sweden - 712E3D metaG | ecosystem: Environmental > Terrestrial > Soil > Wetlands > Permafrost | place: Sweden: Stordalen | collected... | reverse complement strand
CTTGCCCAATGCTGTCTCTCCGACGACATATCGGAAGCGTCATTGGGACTTGCGGCGATCAATTCCCTCACCGATGTAGATGTGGAAAGATGCTCGGATACGGATGGATTGAAGCTTGTCTATGAAGTGGGAAGAGACAAGAACATATCCGTTATCGGTCATTTTCCCTTTCTCGACGAGCTGGCCGGTATTGCCAAAAACCTCTGGATCATCGAAAAACATCCAAGACCCGGGGACTTCCCTGAAGAAAGCAGCCGAGATTATCTGCCCCGGTCCGATATCGTTGTCATATCGAGCACGGCCCTGATAAATCATACGCTGTCGGGTATTCTCGACCTCTGCAAGCAAGAGAGCATAAAAATGCTCCTGGGGCCGACTACGCCTATGACAAAGATCCTCTTTGATCATGGAATCGATATCCTTTCCGGCAGTGTCGTGACGGACAAAGCACTTCTTCTCAAGCACATCAGTGAAGGTGCCAATTTCAGACGCATCAAGAAAAGCGGCTCCGTCCGGTTCGTTACCATGGTCAAGGACCCCCGGATCGTCGATTCCATAAAAACAGTGCAGTGAAGTGCTTTACCGGAAGGTGAAAGGAGATATGATACAATGAATGAGTATAGTGCAAAGGTCATAGAGCACTTTCAAAATCCCAGAAATGTGGGCGTTATAGAAGACGCGCACGGCATCGGAGAGATCGGTGATTCTGACTGCGGAGATTTTATGAAAGTCTTTATTAAAGTAGAAAATGATATTCTGACAGATGTGAAATATCAGATACGGGGCTGCCCCGCGTCAATCGCGTGTGCGAGTGTCATGACGGAACTGGCAATCGGAAAAAATATTGACGATGCATTGATGCTAAACGACATGGACATTGTTGATGCCCTTGATGGTCTTCCAGAATTCAAGATACATTGTTCGGTACTCAGCGCGTCGGGATTGCGGAGGGCAGTTGCTGACTATTTTGAAAAATACATAAGCCAAGGCCGCAGTGTTCTATAAGACAAGACGGCCGGTACAGGAGGTCTTCAGTGTTTTACAGATTTGACGGAAAAGAACCCGTTGTCGGGGCAGGCACATATGTCAGTGAAACCGCCCTCTTGATAGGGGACGTGAGAATCGGAAACCGTTGTTACATTGGCCATGGCATCATTCTGCGCGGGGACTACGGGACAATCGAGATCGGGGATGAGGTAACCGTCGAAGAAGGGGCTGTTGTCCACGCTCCTCCCGGAGAATGTTGTTCCATCAGCAGAGGTGTTGTCATTGGTCACGGCGCTATTGTCCATGCAAAGAGCGTAGGAAAAAACGCCGGTATTGGTATGGGGGCCATTCTAAGTGTCAGATCGGAAATAGGTCAAGAGACCGTTGTTGCCGAAGGCGCTGTGGTGAAGCAGGGACAACAGGTTCCCGGGTCGATTCTTGTAGCCGGTAATCCGGCGAAAAAGATACGTGATGTGTCCCAGAAGGATAGAGATCTTTGGGATTACACGAGAAAGCTTTATGGGAATCTGGCACAAAAATATCTTGCTATCGGTATGGAAAAACTTGAAATATCATAATTCAGGAGTGAATGTGATGACAGAACGATGCAAAATGGATTATGGCCATAGATGGTGCCTCATGTGTGGTTCCGATAACCCCTTATCTTTGGGTCTTACTTTCCGTGCTGATGACGACGGTGTTGTCTATGGAAGTTTTCAATCTCATAACGGGTTTCAGGGTTACGATGATTATATGCACGGTGGCGTGGTTTCAGCGCTCCTTGATTCGGTCATGACTCATTGTCTTTTTCATCGTGGAGTCAGGGCGGTTACAGGAGAACTTAATATCAGGTTTAAATTCCCAGTTCCCTGTACAGCTGCTTTGGACTTACGAGCCTGGGTAGTATCGGTAATCACTCCGGTATACTACGTCAAGGCTGAACTTCTTTATGAGCAGCAAGTTATGGCACGGGCAAAGGCAAAATTTATGAAAATAGGGATTGACGGATCATCGACCTGATCATGGGGATCACTTTTATTATTGTCTCACTCAGGATGTTGTATTATACGCTAATTATTTAGGAGGAAGACATGTCAAGATTACCAGAAGATGTGAGCAAGGCATGGGATAACCGAAAAAGACCGGTTGTATTTGCGACCGTAGATAAAAATGGTGTCCCAAATGCTATTTATGCTACGTGCGTGAGTAAGTTCAATGAAGAGACAATAGTGATTGCCGATAACTATTGTGACAAAACACGGAAGAACAGCTTCGCGGGAAGCAAGGGCTCTATTCTTTTCATTACCAATGAAGATAAATCATTTCAAGCCAAAGGGACTATTGAATACCACACAGAAGGGAAACTCTTTGAAGATATGAAAAAATGGAACCCGACCAAGCATCCGGGCCATGCTGCAACAGCACTGAAGGTGGAAGAGGTCTATTCGGGTTCCAAAAAGCTTCTGTAGACGCAGTAATAGCGTATACGGATTGCGCGTTGTGAAAAGTGTTGCACCAGGAGATAGATGAGATCAAAAGAATCGAGAGCGATAATTTCATGCAACTATAAATTTTAAGGAGAAATGACAATGGCACATGAAGATGCGGGAAATTATGCGGGAAAGAGGCACGGCGCTAAATTAAATGAAATGATTGCCGCAAAGATAAAAGAAAAAATATCTGAAAATAAAATATCCTGTGCTGATGCCCACAGTATAGCATTGAAGTTAAACGTAAATCCGGCTGAAGTGGGAACTGCAATTGACCTACTTGAGGTCCGCATAAATAAATGCCAGCTCGGCCTTTTCGGACATGGGAAACAGAAAAATATTCCTCCGTTACCCGACAAGATAAATCCTCAGATTGACTCGGCTATTAACTCATCCCTTGTAAACGGACGGCTTGCATGCTCTGCCGCATGGGAAATTTCACAAAGGTTTAATATATCCAAACCCATCGTCGCGGCAGTATGTGAAACAATGAAAATTAAAATATCCCCATGCCAGCTCGGTGCATTCGGGTAAAAAGAGATGTCCATGGACAAACCAATGTTGAACATAGATTTCAAATTCATGGTCCTTATCTTCAGGGTTCGAGATTACCTCAAACTGCGTATGGATTTATTGAAGGAAACAGGAATAAAATCCGGATTCCATGTTCTTGATTAATGAGATTATTGCCCTTTTAAGATTCAAATACTTTCAGGAGACATAATGTACGGCCGATATGTGCGCATAGACATTCTCAACTAAGGACGATCGAATGAAAATAAATCAGGATGCTTATAACTTTCATTATATCTACGGTCCCGTTCCGTCATGGAGAGTGGGCAGTTCACTGGGCATCGATCTGTTGTCCCAGAAAGAAAAGATATGCAGTTTCGATTGCCTTTACTGTCAATTAGGAAAGACAAAGATAACTACCATAACCCGGCAGTCATATGTTCCAGTTGGCGATATCCTGAAAGAATTGAATATGCTGCCTGAGGATGTTTCTATAGATTATCTTACTCTATCAGGAAGGGGCGAACCCACTCTGGCAAAAAATATCGGGGACGTGATCGAGCTCCTGAAAAAGGAGCGGAAAGAACCAGTCGCTGTTATTACCAACTCATCTCTTATGAACAGGCAGGATGTTCGTGAAGAACTATCCTACGCCGATTTTGTCATTGCCAAACTGGATGCCTGCTCACAGGAATCTCTCATGGAAATCAACAAGCCGCTTTCGGAGATGAGGTTCGAAAATATTGTCGAGGGAATGAAACTATTCAGAAAACATTTTCGAGGGAAAATGGCCATCCAGGTTATGTTCATGCGAGAAAATGCAAAATATGCCTGTGAGATTGCTGAAATAGCCAGAGAGATCTATCCCGACGAAGTGCAGATTAATACTCCTTTAAGGCCTTGCGCAGTTGAGTCTCTTGGAAGGGAAGAATTGTCTCATATGAAAGATTTTTTTGGCGGTCTCAACGCCATTTCCGTTTACGAAAGTCCGAAAAGGCATGTTACACCTATCAGCGACGGAGACACATTAATTAGACGAGGAAAAACATAAGAATGGAAATTAAGATACTTTTTGACAACAAGAAACTGGATCGCACATTTCTCGCAGGGTGGGGGGGTCTCCTATCTTATCGGCAACAAAATCCTTTTTGACACAGGTGAGGCGCCGGGTTGCCTTTTCAACAATATTGACCGCATGGGTATAAAGATTAAAGACATAGAGGCGGTGGTTATTTCCCATGATCACTTTGATCATACGGGTGGACTGTGGGAAATGCTCCAAAAAAGACCGGGGGTTGATCTGTATATCTGTGCCGGTTTTAGCCAGGATTTTAAGGATAAGCTCAAACCATACACATGTAGGGTGATAGAAGTTAATTCCTTTACAAAAATTGCCGACGGCATATACACTACGGGCCAGATAGATGAAGCGCGTGGTCCGGATTATATTGCAGAACAGGCTTTAGTCCTGGAAACAGAAAAAGGTTTAACAATAGTAACAGGCTGTGCCCATCCCGGCATAATCACCACTGTTGAACGCGTAAAGGACCAAACTAAAAAGGACATCTATCTCGTGATGGGCGGCTTTCATCTATTGGATAACCACAACAGAAAACTCCTCGATATCAATAATAGATTAAGGGAACTAGGTGTACAATGCGTGGGGCCTGCTCACTGTTCGGGTGAAGACGCTGAAAGTATCTTCAAGAAATCATACAAGAAAAACTATATTTATGTTGCGGTAGGGCGGATCATAGAGGTTTAGAGTAAACACATACAACGGAGGCTATAGTGCCATTTGGTTTCAGAAAAGGAAGACGTTCAGCCGGAATGAATAAGCAAGGCAGTTCCGGGAAGGGAGTGGGAGGTTATGGTCCCGGAGGACCTCCCGCTAATTGTATATGTCCTCAGTGCGGTCTCGTGGTTGCCCGTGACCCCGGCGTTCCCTGTTATCAGAGAAAATGTCCTCAGTGCGGTTCTCTCATGGCCCGTCAATTTCTGAAAATCGAATAGCGGTTTGAAGGGTGAACTGTGGAAAGCACGAGTAGTCACATTGAGTTGCTCAAACGGGGTCAAAGAGTAGCCATAACCGCAACTGTTGTCATACTCCTCCTCGCGGTTGCAAAATTTGTCACCGGCTATCTCTTTGACTCTATAATCCTCATTGCGGACGCCTTCCACAGCGGCGTTGACGTGCTCGCTATCTTTGCATCCTGGTTTGGCCTTAGGCTTGCCTCCCGAAAGGAGAGTGCGAGATTTCCCTACGGACTGTATAAAGCCGAAACCTTTGTTACCCTTCTCATTGGCGTTCTTGTCATATGGGCCGGTTTTGAAAACCTTACAGAAGGTTACAGGAAGTTTTTTCTCCTGGCTCCCCACCATGCATTCCCGGTGCTGCCGGTCCTGGTAAGCTGGGTATCAGTCTTCGTGTCATATTTTGTAGCAAAGATGGAAAAAGAAACAAGCGCTTTCATCAATTCCGGAGCCCTTCAGGCTAATGCGTCGGAGGGCTTTCTCGATATTGGTACCTCATTGGTCGTACTCATAGGCATTCTTTTAGCCCATGCAAGGATTCCTTATATTGAGGGCCTTATTGTGATGCTCATCGCACTGCTCATTATCAGACTCGGCGTGAAAAACATATGGACGCCGATTCTGGTCCTTCTGGATGCAAGTCTTGACCCAAAGCTGCAGGCAGAAATAGAGAAGAAGATATCCACCATTGACGGCGTTAAGAGCGTGAGTGACGTGAAGATGCGCCAGTCCGGACCATTCAAAATGGTAGAATGCAACATCGCAACAGGGCCTTCGGTCTCCGTATATAAGGCACATGAACTTGCGGATAAGATCGAAAATCTCATAGCAAGGGATTACACCCAAATCGAATCTGTTTTTGTACATGTTGAACCCGTGCAACAGGACATTGTGTCTGTCATTATACCGGTCAAAGAGATTAACGGGCTGGATTCAAAGATCCATGGCCACTTTGGTAGAGCACCTTATTTCATTATCCTGAAACTGGATGACAAGGGGGGCGTGGAGATAGAAGATTTCTATTACAACGAGTTCCTCGGTGAAAAGGACCACATACACATTGGTGCAAAGTTATTAAGGCCGTGATCAAGCATAACCTGGATCTCGTTTTTACCCCCAAGATTGGGGAGATCTCTTTTTACATGCTGAAAGACAATTTTATTAATATTTACAGGGCAGAGGCAGGTGCAACGGTACGTGAGACAATAGAGCGATACCACAATGGCAAAATTGAGCCGATTACAGCGCCCCATCCGGTAGAGGAATCGGAAATAGAAAGACAGAAGGCGGATTTCCGATGATCCCACCCTGTTCGGCCATGATGGGACGTTGATACCACCTCAAAGGAGGAAAACTCATGGGTATGAAAAGTCCAAGGAGTAATCGGGCATCGGATGATGCCCCTCTACTATCCAGCCCGCAGATCTATTCTATGCTTGTAAACAATCTTCCGATAGGGTTTTCCCTTGTTGACAGAGATGGCATTATCCTGGAATTTAACCCTGCGGCAGAGAAGCTCGCCGGTTATTCAAAAGAAGAGGTTATTGGCAAGTCCCATTTTGAAATTATTCACGGTTCAAAGAACCCGGACTCATGCCCATTATTCAAGGAGGTCTTGCAGCAACAAGTGCCTTCGATTGCCGCTGAAATGGTACTGAAGAAAAAAAACGGCGAGTTAATTACGGTTCTCGTTGTGGCCTTTCCACTTTTTGACACCTCGGGAAATTTCATTGGCGGTGCGGAACTGTTCAGAGATATCTCAGAGCAGAAACGGCTGGAAAGGGAACGCAAAAATCTTTTGTCTATGTTTGCCCACGATATGAAAAACCCGGTCGTTGCAGCCGGGGGTTTCTTGACGAGACTCCTTTCGGGGAAGGCAGGTCCTTTAATGGAAAAACAAAAGGACTACCTTGCCATCACAATACAGGCAATTGCAAAACTTCAACAGCTCATATCGGATTTCCTCGAATTTTCAAGACTCGAGCAAAAGGAATACAAACCAGCCTTGAGTCCGTGTAATCTCGAAGAAGCTCTCCTCAGACAAATTGAGATGACAAAAATGGCTGCGGAGAAGAGAGAGATACAGATCTGTTTCGAGTATACCCAGGAAGACCTGCCTGTTGTGTATGCCGATGCCGCAATGATAGACAGGGTGCTCTCAAATCTCATTGGTAACGCAATAAAATACACAAATCCCGGAGGTACGGTAACGATAAGACTCACAGGCAGGGATGAGGACATCCTTGTTGAGGTTTTAGATACAGGGATTGGTATCCATGAGCAAGACATACCTTGCGTATTCGATGCATTCTGCCGGGTGAATCGGGACGTGGATGGCACGGGTCTTGGCCTGTCCATTGCTAAGGCAATCGTCGAAGCCCACCATGGAATAATATCTGTAGAAAGTACGTCGGGGAAGGGTAGTAGGTTCTGGTTTACCCTCCCGAAAAATATAAGATAGAAAAGGAAGCATATGGACGGGTTTGAGCCACAAATCATAGCCCTTTGTTGTGAATACTGAGGGTATGCTGCTGCTGAGGACCTGGCAGGTTCGCTGAGACTCTCGTATCCGACAAATATTAAGATTGTGAAATGATTGCATAACAAATCGGACAGCGAAGCACGGACTGCGCGCCGTCTAAGTCAAGAATCAAAGGAGTATTAAATATGAAATTCTACGAGAATCTGCAGTCTGAAATAAAAAAACTGGCCGGGAATGAGTTGGACGAAACTATTCACGTCGTGTCTGCCAGGACTTTATCTGCTAAGGAGGCCATAGGCAACCCTGAACGAAAAGATTTTCCGCTCTTGAAGGGAAAGGAAGTAATGATCGAAGCCAGTTTCAAGGGTTCCAAGGGCCAGGCCTACACGAATATGCCTGGCTATTTTTCCGGCCTTCTCAGAGATGTCGTACAGATACCCTTGGCAACTAATTTCGACAGAGCCGTTCTCGTAGCGTCTCTAAATGCAGTTATGCGTTCTCATGGATTGATTGCGAATACAACTCACTGCACCGACAATGAACCGGAAATATGTGCTCAGCAATTGTCCGACACCATATCGAGCAGCTTTGGTCATCCAAAAATTGCATTCGTAGGCTTTCAACCGGCCATGATCGCTCACTTGTCGAAATCATTCAAGCTAAGGGTTGTTGATCTTGATGAAGATAATATCGGAAAAGAGAAATTCAACATAATTATTGAAGGTCCCGACAACACAGAAGATGTCTTGTCATGGAGCGATATTATTTTAGCAACCGGCTCTACTTACGTAAACACAACAATTACCAGATTCCTGGGCAAGAAGCCGATCATATTCTACGGAGTAACTATTGCCGGCATAGCCAAACATTACGGCTTTGAACGATATTGTCCATGCTCACATTAAAAGGAGGATTCATGCATAAAAGAACGATGTTCTTGGTTATTCTTTTGATATTATTCTCATTCATTTCATTACAGGCATACGCTGTAGCCGCAGATGAACTCATGGTATTTTGCGGAGCGGCATTTAAACGGCCCATTGAAGATATTCAAGAATTATTCCAGACGAAAACAGGGATAAAACTTAATATGATCTACGCAGGTGTCGGTACTCTATTCAGCCAGATGCTTTTTGCAAAACAGGGTGATATTTTCGTAGCTCCCTCACCGGACATCATGGAAAAAGCAGCAGCAAAGGGTTTGCTCATCAAGGGCTCTGTGAAGAATCTCGGTTATGTAGTTCCCTGCATCAATGTAGTTAAGGGCAATCCCAAAAACATTAAGGCGCTAAAAGACCTTGCACGGCCAGGCCTCAAGGTCGCCATCGGCAACCCTGAACTTGTATACGTAGGCACGCTCGCGGTTGAGCTTATTGAAAAGAACCTGACTAAAGAAGAGAAAAATAGTTTTCGAGCAAATATTGTTACCTTTGCAGAGGATTTCAACAAGCTCTCAACTTATCTCATCCTTAAGCAGGTTGATGCCATTATCGGCTTCCATTATCTTGAAGGCTGGTATCCGGATAAGGTTGAGACCATAAAACTAAACCCCGATCAGATACAGCGAATAGGTTCCGGTAAAATCGGTATCCTTACTAATTCGAACAAAAAAGAGCTTTCACAGAAATTTGTCGATTTCGTTACATCTGACGAAGCAAAAACGATATTTCATAAATATAAATATTTCGGTTCTCCCGATGAAGCATTTACCTGGATCGGCGAAAAAAAACCTGTCGGTGGAGAATATCCCATTCCTAAAGAATGGATTAATAAATGACCTTTCAAAGAGCCTCACGCTAAGGCTTATCGAGCCACTAATAGTAGTTCTCCGGTAAATAAACAGCCGCCAGGATCGATTTTACTATTGACAGCTCCCAACGATATGACTTAACATATAAACAGTTGTTTATATATAGAGAAGTTGGATATGATTGAAAGCTTTTCAAAATACGTTGTCTACGACATTTTTAAGCTCTCTCAAAATACCCATTTTTCAGGTGCGCTGGAGTTCTTTATATATGATACAATCAAGATATTCATACTTCTTTCCGTTATCATTTTTGCCATCTCTTTTATTCGGAGTTTTTTCCCTCCGGAAAAGACAAGAAAAATATTATCACATAAAAAAGAATTTATTGGCAACATACTCGCGGCGTTACTTGGGGTTGCGACCCCTTTCTGTTCCTGCTCTGCCGTACCTCTCTTCATAGGTTTTGTTGAAGGCGGCGTTCCCCTTGGTGTTACCTTCTCGTTTCTCATCTCATCACCCATGGTGAACGAGGTTGCTATCGTACTGCTCTTCGGGCTCTTCGGATGGAAGATTACGGCTATTTATATCGGTACGGGTCTTACCGTGGCGCTTGTGGGCGGGTATGCAATAGGTAAATTGAAGCTGGAGAAGTGGGTGGAAGAGTATGTTTACAACATACATATGGGAGAAGGACAGGCAGTGGCGACACTGGCCTGCCCCCGTCTATTGTACCACCTCTAAAGTTAGTTTCTCCATTAAAAGATTGTTATTCGAAGTCAATATGGCCTCAGGAGCAGGCGGTTTATATCCGAGAGCACTGTGCGGCCT
>Ga0182017_10004762_pt1 | contig 10085 bp, 7 predicted proteins | sample 712E3DmetaG_FD_120492 | JGI IMG/M metagenome (GOLD analysis project Ga0182017, IMG submission 120492) | Permafrost microbial communities from Stordalen Mire, Sweden - 712E3D metaG | ecosystem: Environmental > Terrestrial > Soil > Wetlands > Permafrost | place: Sweden: Stordalen | collected... | reverse complement strand
CCAGTGAGGTCATCATTTTTGCCATCATCCCGATGACCATCGCCCAGGGTCAAATGACGTCACAGTTCGAAGCCGATCCAGTTTTACACAGTGTTAGCTAAACGGCTTCGTCACTTGGTGGCTTGTACAAGTCTTTCTCTTTTTGAGGTGCTGAAGACTCCGCGATAAGCTCATGGGGCAACGTCTTCTTTATCAGGCCAACTGCCTGTGGACCCAGCGTTTGGCATGCCTCCAGAACACCCCGAACGACTTGTTGAGTTGCCTCCTCCTCTTTAAGATGCAGAGTCCGCGCAGTTTCCCTTGCCCCGGCAATGGCCTCGGTAGCGGCACGCGCCAAATCCATGCCAGTCTCACCGGTGCCCTCCACAATCCCGTAAGCGGCACCTCGAAGGGCGTCGTATGGGTTTAAGTGAGCCTCATACATAGCACATACGATGCCGACTATCGCCGGACTTACCAAGTGTTCAATTTCTACCGGGGACTCATCAACTGCATGAAGTGCTCCCCTTGCTGCCTGACGGGCAACTTCAGTATCATGCTCTGGTGGCGCAGTTCCAGTCTTCCAAAACCGGTTAAGTCCATTTTGTAGAGCCCGAGTGACTTTTGCCGCTGTCCTGCCGCCATGCAATGCCGCAACCGTTATGGCCTTGGCGGTATCAGCTAACTGGTAAGCAGTAACACCAATGGCAACGTCCACACCGGGCACCCGGCTTATAAAGCTCATTGGAAACATGTTAACAAAATTTGGTCCGGGTATTGTACTCACCCATTGAAGGGATGATCGTGTCTGTGCTCGTAATTCGCCGAGAACCACCTCCCGACCGGTTTCTCCTTCTTCGCGGACCGCCCTCAACAAGTTTAATGTTAACAGCCCGATAAGGAAAGCCAATCCGAAAAGAAAGTCAAAGCCTGTAAGGCGTATTACTCCCAGGTGTATTATTCCCAGATTTATCGTACTGCCGGAGAAATGGGCAAGTAAGCCTCCCAATAGAGGTCCAATGCCGGCTCCTAGATTGGTTGCTAGAGACGCTCCGGCTAGATAGGGGGCAGATTGCGTCTTCGGAGCCAGTTTGAAACCAATCGTACTTATCGTCAGACTTACGCCGGCTGCCGCTATGCCGGCGAAGATGTTCAGAATAACGAGTAAGGGAGTAGTCAGGAAGTATCGCTCTGGCATGGCGGTGAAAGTCCATCCCAGGATGACCAGCAAGTACAGTGAAGCACACAGGGATAAAACTACCTTACTGCCGAACCGGTCGGCAAACGGTCCCCACACTCGTAGAAATAATATATTGAAGAGCTGGCTCAGGACATTCAATCCGATTACTGCTGAAAGGGGTAGTCCCAGCCACTGCAGCATATAGACAGCAAAGAAGGGAAGGGCCATATTCAGCGCAAAGCTCCACGACAGCAAGAACTTCATCAATTGTCTGAAGTTGCGGTCGTGGAGCGGCAGGGTTATTGTTTTCCATAAAGAAGGCTGCTCTCCCATAGTCTTTTGCATTAGCGGCTCCGGGATACGGGACATGAACATTGGGCTTGCCATTCCGAGAAAGAAGGCACCGAAAAGTAATGCGTAGGTATAGCCAAGAACTGCTCTCTCATCCGGCACCTGCCCACGCCAGTAGTCCACAAAGAACGCTGCTCCCAGACCAAAGGCTGCGGCCACAGCGGTTGCCAAGGCTAAGCGCCTAGAGAAAAAACGTCCCAGAATTTGCTGGGGGACCAGATCTCGAACCCAACTATTCCAACTGCAGTTGGTGATGGCGCTGAACACGCTACGGATCGCCATTAGCCCCAAAAGCAGTGAAATGGCGCCAGCACCAGGAACCTTGGTAAAAACCGGAATGAGCGCCATTGGAAACCACAATAGTTGTGCCACAACCCAGGCATACACGGCAATAGCTTTGCGGCGGCGAAGTTTCTCCACAAGTAAGATGGCAGGTATTTGCAAAGGGGACATGAGGAACGGAATGGCTGCCAGGATGCCAATTTGGAAGTTATTGGCGCCCAAGGCCAGGGCAAACGCCGCCAGTAGACCACTAGTGGTAATGCTAGTGAAACCCATGGACACCATGCCTTCTAGAGTCATCATTCGGAGGCCGTGGTTTGTCTCGTTATCGGAGAGCATTGGTTTTGGCTTAAAAATTGTCATAAATATTCAAGTGCTAGGGGCATCTTTATTGCAGGCATCACACCCTAATTTTTTAATTCTAGCAAAAGCGTGCCATCCTATCAATTGCACTGATGATATTCTGATCAAGGTAACATTTGCTCAAATGTGATATAGTAGAGGATAGTTTATTTCCGACCATCCTCCAACATTTCCATGAAGTACGCAAACCACCCCCTCCAAACTCTTCAGCAACAGCCATGAGCACAGGTTAATCCTTCTAATGCTCACAAATGAGCCAAACTGCTACAAAAACGCCCTTCTTTTGCTCGAGCCCGCCGAACGCCCGGTGAATTTAGAGTGCCGCGTTGTGGGATTCCATCACGTTGGGGACCATGATTTGTTTATCGGAGAAGTCCTGCTTGAACATGTAGACGAAGATAAGGTCAATTCCAAGGGGAGCGGGATGACAGCAAACTCGATCCATTGATTTGGCTCGGGCGCGGTTTCTACCGGCTTGGTGAAAAGGTTGGGGAGCATGGGTTGTAAGAATATCCCTCACATTAAAGCATGCATCCGTCTTTCCGCTTGATTAATGAGTCCCAGCTTTCACTTCAGCTAGATGTTATATACTAAAATCAGAAAGCGACTTTGGGACAGCATCATATGTGTTATAACATTTCTCTTATAAAAACCGCGAATCAACTTGAACTTCGCTTTGTCGCCCACTTTATTGACAATAGCCTTTACCAGCCGATGCATCATGTTTCTGGTTTTTCGTTTCCCAACTGGCCAGTCATTACCAACGATAATCCTAATGTCATTCAATATTTTCAATGGGGCTTAATCCCATATTGGACGACAAATAAAACCGAAGCAGACAGTATAAGATCCCGGACACTTAACGCCAGGGCGGAAACAATATTTACTAAACCTACCTATAGGGCAGCTATAAAGAATAAACGCTGCATGGTTCTCATTGACGGCTTTTATGAGTGGCACGAGCAGAATAAGAAGAAATACCCCTTCTATGTCAGGCTCAAGAGCAGGGACGCCTTCGCCATGGCTGGTATTTGGGATACGTGGAAAAACAAAGAAAACGGAACGATCCTGAACACGTTTTCCATCGTCACTACTAAGGCCAATCCATTGATGGCTATGATTCATAACACCAGAGAAAGAATGCTGGTGATCTTAAAGCAGGATGATGGGAAGAAGTGGCTCCGTAATGATTTGGAGATGAACGACATCGCATCAATGCTGACACCCTATGACGAGCGGGAAATGGAAGCTTACCCGGTATCGCGTTTAATATCCGGCAGAAGTAGGAATACAAATACACCGGAAGCGTCGGCGCCGTACCAATATGAAGAGCTATCGATCCAGAGCTGATACAACAGATCTCTCTTGTGATAGTTAGCTATTAAAAGGACTCAGAATTGTGGAGAATCAACAAGGCAGGTTTGCTGACCTACTCGACCGGATAAATGAACTTGATGACAATGATCCTATTACCTGGTATAGAAAAGCTAACAGGGTGTGTAAAGGTTTTTCGACCAAAACTCATAAAAAACCAGGAGTGACGAGTAGGGTTTATATTGTTTTACTAAATGTTGTCAGTAAAAAACGATCTGGATACGCTTTGTATGTTGGAAAAACAACACGCAAACCAGAGGAACGGTTTCAGCAGCATAAAGAAGGTTACAAAGCTTCAAGATATGTAAGAAAATACGGAGTTCGATTATTACCAGAACTTTTTGAGCATCTTAACCCCATGAACGCTGCTGAAGCCACAGAATTGGAAGCAAGTATTGCAGAAGCACTTAAAAATGCCGGGGTGCCGACCTATGGGAGGGCATTAAGACCGCAATATATATTAATAAGTCTGGCTGTACCAGTGGTTGTCGACAAGGTTGCGACAGAGCACCAACCTTCTTCCCGAGTCTAGTATGACAGCATAATACAGTCGTGACACCGGCTCACTACTCCACTATTCGTCGTCGATCTTCTATCAATCTTCAATGGTGATAATACGATGGCGCTGTTTTAATTTGACTGCGATCGGTAAACCAACGGCATTTTCCTCTACGGACAACGGCTCCGGCAGGTTTAGTGGTTTCGTGGACTTTGAGTTGTTAAAGATCATGTTCAAATTCCTTTATCAGGAAATGAGGTAATTAAACAGTATCGCCGTAATTTTGCCTCAAAATGGGTTTTTTATATTGTAGTAGAATAAATGTACTATATATGATTATCGAGCCCCCAGTATTTTCGTCAAGACTCTACCCTTACACTAATTGGATTAAAGCTCCTGGAGGAGTTTCCATCTTTTCATACTTATCGACTGACCCAGTTTTGTTTTACCACACACTTGTTTTACTTATGTAGCGGGCGTATAATTTGCCCATGACAATAGTGGATGATACTAGAAGTGATAAGAATGATGAATTAACCTTGTTCCGAATTAATTAACAATCGGAGACGATGAGTATTTTTAAGAAGAACAAGTGGCCGGAACTATCCAAGGATGTAATACGACAAAGAGGTAAAATCCCTGTAATTGGTGATCAATAATATGTATACATGGGTCTATTCAAGAAAGATAGTTATATTATAGAAAAATGGGATGATGCAAATAAGGAACATCCTGGAACATAAAATTGGGTTGTGTAAAGAAGATTGGGCGACGCTTTAATGAAATATTTAGTCAAGAAACATTTTAAGGAGTGAATTAATTATGAAAGCAGTGCTGGTGAAGGAAGTGGGTGTGGTGGAAGTACAGGATATTCCGGAACCAGAGCCGGAGCCAGACCAGATTAAGGTTAAGATAGCTTATGCTGGGATATGCGGCAGCGACTCTGAGAGAATTGCCGGTTCAAAAGATGTACAGGAACGTCCAATGGGAGCTATAGGTTGGCCTCAAAAAAATAGCCCGATGTTCGAAGGTATAAAGAAAATGGGGCACGAAGGCTCTGGCACAATTGTGAAGATTGGTAAAGAAGTTAGAGGAAATTTCAAGGTGGGACAGCATGTAGCCATGAACTTCATAAGTACCTGTGGGACTTGCTACCATTGCGTTAACGGGATGGTGCATTTCTGTGAGAGGCCAATTATTTTTGACGGATTAATGGCTGAATACGCCATTTTTAAAGAAAATCTTGTCTTCCCGTTACCCGATGGTTTACCTTTGGATGTTGGTGCATTTCTTGAGCCCGTGGCGGTAGCCGTACATGCATTTGATATTGCTCATATGAAAATAGGGGATTCTGTAATTATTGCTGGCGGAGGCACCATAGGCTTGCTAATACTACAGCTGGCAATAAAATCCGGAGCTTCGAAAGTCCTTGTCTCTGAACCTATTGCCGAAAAAAGGAAACTGGCAAAGCAACTTGGAGCCGATGTGGTGGTGGATCCGTTCAATGAAGACATTCTGGACATATCAAATAAAATTACTGATGGCAGAGGTTATAATATATGCTTTGAAGCAACGGGAATACCATCTATTGCCAGGCAACTTGTCTTGCTAGCTGAAGATTGCGGAACTATTGTTTGGGCGGCAACATATCCAAGCAGTCTTGACGTCGGAGTTCCAATAGACTATATGTTTTCCAAAGAGCTATCCATTCACTCGGTAAAGTTAGCTCCCTTCTCATTCTTTAGGGCTCTTCAAATGCTGCCCAAACTGGATCTAAAGCCCTTGATCACGGTTTATCCTATGGAGGAAGTGGTAAAGGCTTATGAAGCTCATAAAATGGGTAAAGGTATAAAGATAATGCTTCGACCTTAAGATTATGGGCCCGAGAAAGTCTTATCACTTTAGCATACTGCCATCTATAGGGTTAGAGAATCAAGCAGTGATTATCGAGATGGCCATCGGCTCCTTGAGTTACGGACGTCGCTGCCAAGGGGAGGTCCGATATTCATCATTTCTGTAAAAATATCCTAGTCTCAATGTGCATTTGTGTTCAGATTCACATCTAACCCTCAAAATACTAGGAGGCTGTGATTCTGTTTGTCGGTCTCTTTGAAATCGGTATTTGCCATATCTGCTAACTTTGACTTTTTGTCAATATCTCTGCCAACAACTCGTTTGGTTTCATGTTAGTCGTGATCATATTTTTCCACGTTAGCTAATATTCTATTTAAGACTGATTCCATTTGATGGCGCTGTTCTTGAGTAAGAAATGATAATATTTGATCTATTAAATTACTCTTATTTGCAACTATAATCATTTCAAGACCCTTTTCAGTCAGCTCTAATCTTAAAAGATTGGATTTAGGCTTGATTTTGATTCGCTTTATTAATCCGTCCTTTTCCATGGCAATTGTTTGTCTCGAAATCACATGGGGTTGCCGTTCGATTTGTTTCGCTAATTCAGACAAGGTTGCCTTTTGGCCTAAATCTTGTATAAGACGCAAAACATGGATTTGACGAATGGGAATGCTATATTGATTTAATTCCCTCTGCCTAATCAAATTTACGGAATGATTCACCCTCCCTATTAACAACCACAATTCAAAATTTGATTTTGATAATTTCGGCGTATTCATATTACAAATTATTCCTTAAAATAATAGAGTGAGAGTATTCTATCGCGCTTTTCACTCTAATTATACTAAAATTGAAATACAATTAATATAGAAGTGTTGATAAAAGTTTCGGTTGACAAAATCAAAAATCAATGCTAGCATTAGGGCAAGTCTCGCGGATATCCCTGCACACATCCATATGAACTAGGACTATATTAGCCGGAAACGATTTTGTTTGTCAATATTAAGTAATTAACAGCTCTTTCAATCACGGTTTTTTTAGTGTACTTATACAGAGCAAACATATGGAAACCGATTTGATATCAGTGTTTAACGATTATGTTTAGGAACGCTGGCCCATCCTACGCCCGCATCCTGTCCGAAAGAACACACGTTGACTTAAAGGACAGGAAAGGAAATCGCGCTTAGCATATCAAACAGGGAAGTAATTGTATGCGTATTTATATCTTCAGAAGATTACTCTTAACTATACCTACAGTATTTTTTGTCACTCTTATAATATTCTTGACAATACGCTTTATTCCGGGTTCAGTAATAGACCTCATGTTAGCCCAGTATGGATCACCTGCAGGTATCACGAAAATAGATAGGCAATCCCTTGAACATAAGCTTGGGCTTGACGTACCTATATATATTCAATATGGACGTTGGGTAGATAACACAATTCTGCGCGGTGACCTGGGCAAATCATTGTGGGAAAATACCCCCGTGATTGATGAAATAAAGGCAAGGTGGCCCGTAACCCTTGAACTAGGTATCTTGGCTCTTTTGGTAACCCAGCTAATAGCATTTCCCATAGGCATATATTCAGCGTTGCGACAAGATAGCTGGGGTGACTATTTCACCCGCAGTTTTGCCATATTGTGTATTGCCATCCCAACTTTCTGGTTAGGGATTTTGGTAATTGTCTACCCAGCAATATGGTGGGGTTATTCACCACCCATTACACTAATTCAATTCACTGTGAACCCTATAGGTAATCTGCGAATGTTCATTGTACCCGCTGTTGTTCTGGGCGTAAGCGGCGCGGGGGGAAACATGAGGATTATCCGGACTATGATGCTCGAGGTACTAAGACAGGATTATATCCGGACCGCTTGGGCGAAGGGACTCAGAGAGAGGGTAGTCGTTATGAGGCATGCCCTGAAGAACGCGTTAATCCCAGTAGTGACCATGATAGGATATCAACTGCCGGTTTTAGTTGGCGGCGCGGTTATTGTCGAGAACATATTTAGCCTGCCCGGACTGGGTCGACTATTGACAAACGCCGTAACAGAGAGAGACTATCCAGTAGTTAGCGGTTGCATATTAATCATAGCAATCGTACTTGTCTTAATTAACCTGCTAGTTGACTTATCTTACGGCTTTTTAGACCCAAGGGTTCATTATAAGTAAAGGAGCAGTGCAATAAATAATACCTTGGCATCAGAAAAACTAGTCGAGAAAAGAAAACACTCCAGACTAACCGAGTTAGCGATAAGGATGTGGAAGGAGAAACCACTAGGCACAGTAGGTGCAGTCATAACTCTGATTCTGCTGCTTACCGGTATTTTTGCCAATTTCCTAGCCCCTTACGGAATGAACGCTGTTAACGGGACACATGCATTAGAGAGACCCTCTGCTCATTTCTTGTTAGGCACTGACAACCTCGGGCGAGACATGCTCAGTCGAATCATCTTCGGAGCTCGTGTTTCGGTCATTGTCGGTCTGACTGCCACTCTTATCTCTACGTTTATCTCCACATTGATGGGTGTTTTGAGTGCGTATATCGGAGGTACATTTGACCTGCTATTACAGAGGTTTGTTGACGCTGTTTTGTGCATTCCTAATTTAATTCTTCTCATGTTAATAATCTCTATGATCGGACCGGGTTTGTGGCAGGTAATCGTCTGTTTGGGGATTGCCAATGGTATTGGCGGTTCAAGAATGATAAGGAGTCTCGTTATCGGCATTAAAGAGAATATGTACGTGCAGTCGGCGGTAGCTCTCGGTGCACCCACTAGAAAAATACTTCTTCAACATATCCTACCCAATATTATGGCACCAATAATTATCATTTTTTCAATGACTGTGCCATCGGTGATCTTAGCTGAGGCTGGTCTCAGCTTCCTCGGGTTTGGTATCCCACCACCGACTCCAAGCTGGGGAGGGATGCTAAGTGGCAATGCAGAGAGATATATGGTCCAAGCTCCTTGGATGGCTTTCTGGCCCGGCTTTGCTCTTGCCCTTGTAGTATACGGCGTAAACATGTTTGGCGATGCCTTGAGAGATCTTCTAGACCCCAGATTGAGGGGTGGTGTTGGACACTACGGACAGAGAATTTTAAAGCCTAGGAGGGATAAATAATGACCTAAAAAAACATGATTTAAAATTACTATTTCATGGAGATAAAACGGGAAAACATAAGGAGACAAAATGAAAAGAAAAATTATGTGGTTGGGGTTAAGTTTATTGCTGGTGGCTTCAATGCTGGTGGCTTCAGTGCTGGCTTCTTGCAAAAATACATCTACAAGTACTAATGTGACAACAACCACGTCGCAAACATCCGCTAACACGCCACAAAATGGTGGAACGCTTAATGTTTTAACTCAATGGGGTAATATAGATCCCCCCGGTTTTGACGCCGATCTTGCCCCATCAGTATGGGAGACAACCGCCTGGGACGGCCCATTTCTTGATTGGCTAATGGTAGGAGACATAGAGAAGTACGGCGCGAGAGGAAACAATGAATTCAAATTTCAGACTGCTCAATATGTTCCCCAACAATACCTGACCGGTGGGGTTGCGGAAAGTTGGGCGCTTACTACCAGTCCTGATACTATCACCTTCAACATACGTCATGGGATTATGTGGGCTGGTAATACGACTTTAGGCATGGCACCGAGGGGACTTACGGCTGATGATGTTGTTTACTCGTTAAAGCGCGGCTTTGCTGCGCCTGTCGTAGCTGGTACCTATACATTTGTCGACGATGTAGTCGCCAAAGACCAATATACGGTAGTGATAGATTGTAACACTTTCAATGCCAACTGGGCGTATTTTATAGGTTACGGCTACATGGTCGGCATGATAACTTGTCCTGAATCCGGCAATGCTACTATCGGAGGAGGTAGCAACGACTGGAAGAACCAGGTTAGCGATGGACCATTTATCATAACAGATTATACATCAGGCGCTTCGTGTACTTACACGAAGAACCCTAATTATTGGGGAAGAACGACCATTAATGGGACATCGTATAAGCTTCCGTTTATACAGACACTTATTTATCCCATTATACCCGATGAAGCTGCCTCGATCGCTGCTCTTCGCACAGCGAAGCTTGATTGGTGGCCTTACACTCCGAATACATACGCAGCATCCCTCACTCAAACATCTCCTAAGTTAGTACAAGTTCCGATTCCTGCCGGCAACGTGTTGG
>Ga0182017_10004761_pt1 | contig 10086 bp, 9 predicted proteins | sample 712E3DmetaG_FD_120492 | JGI IMG/M metagenome (GOLD analysis project Ga0182017, IMG submission 120492) | Permafrost microbial communities from Stordalen Mire, Sweden - 712E3D metaG | ecosystem: Environmental > Terrestrial > Soil > Wetlands > Permafrost | place: Sweden: Stordalen | collected... | reverse complement strand
GGGCTCTAGCCCGGCGCCGGGCGCTCCATCAGCCTCGCGTTGGGCGCAGCGAAGCCGAACTTCTTGTAGAGGCCGTGCGCGTCAACGGTGTGCAGGACCCAGCGCATGAGCGCGAATGGGCCTTCCTCGACGCTGAAGCGCACGATCATGGTGCCGAAGCCGCGGCGGCGGTACTGGGGCAGCACGTAGACATCGGCCAGGTAGGCGATCGCGGCCCCGTCCGAGACTGCGCGAGAGAAGCCGATCTGGTGGTCGTTGTGGTAGAGCCCGACTACGCGGCTCGCCTCGCGCACGAGCCGCTGCTGGGTCTCGAAGCTACGCCCCTTGGCCCAGTAGCACTCGGTCGAGAGGAAGCGATGGACCTCGCGGAGATCGATCCTCGAGGAGCTGTCATCCAGCTCGAATCCGCCCGGCATCTCCTTCTTCATGCCGAGAGCGTACGCAAGCGGAAGCCGCCATGCTCTTCATAGGTGGCGGTGATGACGGTCAGACAGTCCCGTGCCGCGCGTTCAGTCAACCCGACCGAGTCGGATTCGGCGAGCGGGCGCCGTAACAGTCCCTCGAGCCCGGCGAATCCGGCGGCGGAGAGCGCCAGCGAACCCGGGGCGCATTTGCTGCAGACGATACCGCCCGCTCGGGCCGAGTAACCGGCGAAGGGTGGCCCGCTTCCACACTCGGCGCAGCTGCCGAGGTGAGGCAGGTAACCGGCCAGCCAGATCAGCTTGAGCTGGAAGGAAAGAGAGAGCGGATCGAGCGAAGCCGCGGCGGGCGCGCGGCTAGGGATCTCGTCGAGCAGGTCGAGGAAGCGCGTCAGCGCCTCGAAGGCGCGCGGGTTCGACTCCTGCTCTCCGAACAGGCGCAGCATCGCCTCGGCGCCGATCAACCCGACCCCGAGCCGGTAATACTCTTCGCGGACAGCCCGGTGCGAGCGCAGCAGCTCGACCCCGGTGATCGTGCCCAGCTCGCCCCTGCCCTCGTGCACCATGATCTCCACGTGCGAGAGCGGCTCCAGCCGGGCGCCGAAGCGCGACTTGGTCTTGCGGATCCCCTTTGCAATGGCGCCGATACGGCCGCGCTCGAGGCTGTAGATGTGAAGCACGCGATCGGCCTCGCCGAACCTGAACGAGCGCAGCACAACGGCTTCCGTCTTTAGCGCTCGTCCCACAAAACCAGTGTAGTTAGCTCAGCGGCGGCGCTGGCAGCGCGGGCAGAACCAGGTTCCGCGCCCGGCGATTCTTGTCTTCGAGATCGCCGCCCCGCAGCGTTCGCAGGGCTCGCCCTCACGTCCGTAGACCCGAAACTCGTCCTGCATCGAGCCGCTCTCGCCGCTCGGGAGAGCGTAGTCGCGCAGGGTCGCTCCTTGGCGCGCGATCCCGGCATGCAATGTCTCGCGGATGCCGTCGTGCAGGCGGATGAGCGCCGGCTTGCCGAGCGACCCGGCCGCTCGAGCCGGATGTAGCTTCGCCCGCCAGAGCGCCTCGTCCACGTAGATGTTCCCGAGCCCGGCGAGCGTGCGTTGATCGAGCAGAGCCGCCTTGAGCGGAGCCCGGCGACCGGCCAGGCGCTCCCCCAACAGCTCCGGCGTGAACTCCGGCGCCAGCGGCTCGGGGCCGACGCGCGCGTTCAGGTATTCCTCGAGCTCATCCGGTGCAAGCAGGTGCCAGGTGCCGAAGCGGCGCACGTCGCGGTAGGCGAGCTCGCTGCCATCGTCGAGCTCGAGCCGGGCTCGCTCGTGCGCGACCTGCTCGGCACCCGCGCGCCGGTGCCGGAGCGAGCCGGTCATACGCAGATGGATGACGAGTGTGAGCCCGCTCTCCAGGCGAACGAGCAGGTATTTGCCACGACGATCGAGCACCTCGATCCGCTCGCCGCTCAGCCCGGCCGCGAGCTCATTCGCTGGGACAGGCCGGGTCAGCCGCGGGTCGTTTATCTCGACACGGACGATCTTCCTGCCGGAGAGCAGCGGCTCGAGCCGGCGGCGGATCGTCTCGACCTCGGGGAGCTCGGGCACCCGTCAAGCCTAGTCGCGGCCGGGCACGAGACTCACAACCGCGCTCAGAACGGTGTGACGAAGGGCTTGCCGGGAAGGCTTCGCCCCGGCGATCGGCCGCCGAGCCAGGCGTTCACGGTCGCGCCAACGTCGGCCGGCTCGCCCTCGTGGATGCGCCCCGAGGCGTTCGTGCCCTCGACGTAGGCGAGCAGGAGCTCGTACTCGCGTGTGTGATCGGTGCCCTCCGTGGTCGGATCGCAGCCGTGATCGGAGGTGAGCACGAGCAGGTCGCCCTCGCGTAAATGAGCGAGCAGGTCGGGCAGGCGGCGGTCGAAATCCTGAAGAGAACGGTGGAAGTTGACCGGATCGTTGCGGTGCCCCCAGAGCATGTCGGTCTCGACCAGATTGGTGAAGACGAGACAGTTCTCGAGCTCCTCGAGCAGGCGCTCGGTCTGGGCGATTCCCTCGGCGTTCGACTTGGTCGGGATCGACTCGTCGATGTCGCAACCGGCGAAGATGTCGCCGATCTTGCCGACCCCAAAGACCTTGGCGCCGGCTTCGTGGATGAGAGTGAGGTAGTTGGGACGGCGCGGTTGGAGCGAGAAATCGCGCCGGTTCGGCGTGCTCTCAAAGGAACCCGGCTCGCCCACGAAGGGCCGTGCGATCACTCGCCCGACGTTGTGCTTGCCGACGAAAAGCTCTCGTGCGACAGCGCTAGCCTCGTACAACTCCTCGAGCGGGATGACCTCCTCGTGCGCGGCGAGCTGGAAGACGGAGTCGGCCGAGGTGTAGATGATCCACTTGCCCGTCTCCATGTGCTCCTCACCGAGCTCCTGGATGATGTCCACACCGGAGGCGACCTTGTTGCCGAGCACGCCACGACCGGTACGGTGCATGAACGGGTCGACGACCTCGAAGGGGAAGCCGTGCTGAAAGGTCGGAAGCGGCTGCGGCATGACGACGCCCATCAACTCCCAGTGGCCGGTGATCGTGTCCTTGCCCGCGGAACGGGGCGTCAGGCGACCGGCGATTGCAGGCGCACCGGGCTGAGGCGGACAACCTTCGAGCGGAGCGACGTTGCCCAAGCCGAGAGCCTCGAGCATCGGTAGGTCGAGCCCGCCAACCGCCTTCGCAACGTTGCCGAGCGTGTTCGCATTTTCGTCGCCGTAGCGTGCCGCATCGGGGAGCGCGCCTGCTCCCACCGCATCGAGCACAATCACGCAGGCCCGCGCCATGTGACTATTCTAGGGAGCGATGGCCACGGTACTCGGAATAATCGGATTCATCATCTTCATCGTCTGCGTTATTGCGTTCGCGGCGGCGATCACCTGGCTCGTGGTCAAGATCAGTCCGACCACCGCGGGCAAGAAGCGGATTCCGAAGAGCGGCTAGCTTCCCCCGAGTCTCGCCTCGAACTAATCAGCGTCGCCGCTCAGGGCCGCATCCACAAGCGCGAGCGTCACGTCCACCATCCGTTTGAGATCGTCGACGGCGATCTCCTCCTCGGGCGAGTGGATGTGGGCCATGCCGTTGGAGAGGTTGACGCAAGGAAGGCCGCCCGCGTTGAAGACGTTGGCGTCGGCGCCGCCGCCGGTGAGTCCGAGCTTGGGCTCGAAGCCGCAGCTTGCAAGTGCGTTTCGCGCCAGCGCCACCGGCAAGTCGTCGGGCTTGAAACGGTAGCCCCGGTAGATCTCGACCACCTTGGTCTCGGTCCGGCACTCGCTCTGCTCGGCCGCGAAGGCGATCGACTCGAGCATCTCCTCGATCAGCCCGAGTTGCGTCTTCTCGTTGTGCGAGCGAATCTCTGCCTCGAGCTCGCAGAGTCCCGGGACGATGTTGCGCGCCTGGCCGCCGCGAACGACCCCGACGTTGGCGGTCGTCTCCCCGTCGATCCGGCCTAGGCGGAAGTCGCCGATCGCCCGCGCGCAGGCGACGATCGCGCTCCTCCCCTCCTCCGGCGCGATCCCCGAGTGCGCCGCGCGGCCGATGAAGCTCGCGTGCAGCTCGCGGTGGTAGGGCGCTCCGAGGATGACCTCGCCGATCGGGGCCGCCTGGTCGTAGACGTAGCCGACCTTGGCCTCGAGCGAGCCCAGGTCGAGATGCTTGGCGCCCTGGAGCCCGACCTCCTCCACAACCGTGAAGACGAGCTCGACGCCCGCGTGGGAACGGTGCTCCTTGACGATTCTCCGCGCCGCCTCCAGCATCGCCGCGACCGCCGCCTTGTTGTCGGCACCGAGGATCGTTCCGGCTGCGTTGCGGACGACCCCGTCCGTGACGACCGGCTCGATCGGGCCCTGCGGCGGCACCGTGTCGAGATGCGAGCAGAGCATGATCGGCACACCGCCTTCCTGCGCGCCGGGCAGGCGGCAGACGATGTTCCCCGACTCGGAGGGAACGAGCGGAGCGGAGCCGTCCTCGCGGGGATCGAGCCCGAGCCCACGCAGATACGCGAGCACGTAGTTGGCCGCGGCACGCTCCTTGCCCGACGGGCTCGGAATCCGAGCCAGCTCGCAGAAGAGCGTCAGAACGCGATCGGGCATCGCCGGATTGTATTCGTCTCCCGGAACGAACGAGCCGCCGCGGAAACGCGCACCTAGGCGATCTCTTTACCGGCGGCGTCAGCCGTCACCGAGTCGGTCGCCGCGTGAGCCGTGCCTCGAGCGATCGCCCGCTCGAGCCCGGCGCCGACGAAGTCGCGGTAGAGCGGCGCGGGCCGCGTCGGGCGGGATTTGAACTCCGGGTGGAACTGGCTGGCCACGAACCAGGGATGGTCGGGAAGCTCGACGACCTCGACGAGGCGTCCGTCTTGGTAGGTGCCCGAGATCACGAGCCCGGCCTCGATCAGGCGTTCGCGGTAGATGTTGTTCACCTCGTAACGGTGCCTGTGGCGCTCGTGAATGATCGGCTCGTCGTAGGTGGCGCGGACTCCCGTTCCCTCGGCCAGCTCCACGGCGCTGGCGCCCAGTCGCATCGTCCCGCCCAGATCCTCCTCCTCTTTCTGCTCGGGCAGGAGGTCGATGACCGGATAGGGCGTCTCGGGATCCATCTCGGTCGAGTTGGCCCCGTCGAGCCCGGCGACGTGACGGGCGAACTCCGAGACGGCCACATGCATGCCAAGGCAAATACCGAGGTAGGGAATGCCCTGCTCGCGTGCGACCTGGCAGGCGAGGATCTTCCCCTCCCAGCCACGCGATCCGAAGCCGCCGGGAACGAGCACGCCGTCCACCTGCTCGAGCTCGCGGCGCGCCTCCTCGAGCGACATCCCGTCGGAGTCGACCCAGCGCACGTGCACGTGACAGCCATGGTGGATGCCGCCGTGCTTGAGTGCCTCGAGCACGGACAGGTAGGCGTCCTGCAGCTTGACGTACTTGCCCACGAGCGCGATCTCGACGTCTCCCTCGAGCTTGCCGATGCGGGTAACCAGATCCTCCCACTCGCCCAGATCGGTGACGCCGGCCGGCAGTTTGAGCTTCTCGCAGACGAGCCGGTCGAGCCCTTCGCGCTTGAGGACGGTGGGAACCAGGTAGACGTCGGGCACATCTGGATTGCCGATCACGGCCTCACGGTCGACGTCGGTGAAGAGAGCAATCTTGTCGCGGATCTCTTGCGAGATCGGCTCGTGCGAGCGGGCGACGACGATGTCGGGGTGGATACCGATGCGCCTGAGCTCGTTCACGGAGTGCTGGGTCGGCTTGGTCTTGAGCTCGCCGGCGGCCTCGATGAAGGGCACAAGCGTGACGTGGATGTAGAGCACGTTCTCCTGCCCGACCTCACGCCGGAACTGGCGGATCGCCTCGAGGAAGGGGAGCGACTCGATGTCGCCGACGGTGCCGCCGATCTCGCTGATGACGACGTCGGCCGGAGTCGTCTCGGCGACGCGGCGGATGCGGTGCTTGATCTCGTTGGTGATATGCGGGATCACCTGCACGGTCGCGCCCAGGAACTCGCCCTTGCGCTCCTTCCGCAAGACCGTCTGCCAGATCGCACCCGAGGTGTTCGAAGAGGCACCCGTGAAGTTGAGATCGATGAAGCGTTCGTAGTGGCCGATGTCGAGATCGGTCTCAGTCCCGTCCTCGGTCACGAACACCTCGCCGTGCTGGAAGGGACTCATCGTGCCGGGATCGACGTTGAGGTAGGGGTCGAACTTCTGCACCTGGACGGAGAGACCGCGCGCCTTCAGCAGGCGTCCGAGCGACGCCGCGACGATGCCCTTGCCGAGCGCCGAAACGACGCCCCCGGTCACGAAGATGTACTTGGTCGCGCGCGCGCTCACAATCCGCTCCTTCCAGGCCGATCGACAGATACCGACATGGCACCGAACTCGCGGCTTGCTCTGCTTTTTAGGGGAAGCGACTCTTCGGGCAACCGAATCGCACGCTCGAGAATCGACAGGTCTCGCCCCTCCACTGAACGCAAAGCTAGCACGGCGAGGGTCATCCTCGAATCTCCATCCCCCGTAGCGCCATGACCAAAGGATCGTAGGACGACGACAGGACGGCGCGGATCTTAGGGCCTATCCCGCTAGGTCTACACGCCCGAAGCGGCCGCTCCGCGGCGCCAGCGGCCGCCCAGATCGCTTAACGCACTACCAGTGCGTCTTCACGGTCCGTCCGACCCCTGGCATCCACGGCTCACCCACTTCGACCGCGCAACCCTAACGGGATAGGCCCTTAAAGCCTACGAAACCTCGCGAGAGGCAACCGTGGCCAGGAACTCCTCGCCGCCGAGCATGCGCTCGATCTCGGCGGCGCGTTCTCCGGGGTCGAGCGCGTCGATATGAGTGTGCGTAGGATCGCCGGGGATCTTCTCGACCGAGAAGTGACGCGCGGCTCTGCTGGCGATCTGGGGTAGGTGCGTGATGGTTATCACCTGGGCGCGGGTACCGAGGCGCTCGAGCGTGTCGGCGACCGTGTTCGCCGTGCGGCCGCCGATACCGGCGTCGATCTCGTCGAAGACGAGCGTCTCTCCGCCGGCCACGGCCGCCAGCGCCAGCGCGATGCGGGAGAGCTCGCCACCGGATGCCGTCTCGGCGACCGGGGCGAAGGGCAGGCCGCGGTTGGGACGGATCAGGAAGGCTACCTCGTCGGCGCCGCTCGGCCCGGGCTCGCGCTCGGCCAGCTCGACCCGGAACTCGCCCTCCCCCAGCCCGATCTGTCCCAACTCGGTCGCAACAGCCGCGGCGAACGGCTCGGCGGCGGCACGCCGGGCGGCTCGTAACTCTTCCGCCAGCTCTTGCACGCGCTCCTCGGCCGCGTTCATCTCGGCCTCGGCGGCGGCGACAGGATCGACTCCCTCGGCCACCCGAGCAAGCTCCACTCGCGCCGCTGCCACAGTCTCCATGAGCTCGGCGAAATCGAGGCAGCGGAAACGCCTCTTGGCCAGCGCAATCCGATCGAGCTCGGCCTCCAGCTGCTCGAGTCGGTCGGGCTCGACGTCGAGCGAGGCCAGGAAGGCGGAGAGTGAGCTGGCGCTCTCACGCAGCTCGAGCTCGACTCCGCGCAACTCCTCACCGCAGGCCGCCAGCTCGGGCGCCAGCCGCTCGACCGATGCCACCGAGCGTTCGGCGGCCGCGACCAGCCCCGCAGCTCCGTCCCCTTCCTCCGGCGCCAGCGCCTCGAGCGCCTCCTGCGCCGCCTGCGCCAGCTCGGCCACGTGGCGGATTCGCTCGCGCTCGATGCGCAGCCTCTCCTCGCTGCCCGGATCGAGATCCTCGGTCGCCTCCACGAGCGCCCGCTGCTCCTCTAGTCGGGCCTGCACCGCGCCTGCGTCACGCGCCAGCTCCGAATAGCGGCGCCTGGCCGCCTGCAGCTCACGCCAGGCCCGACGCGCGTCTACTCTTCTGCGGTTCTGCTCCTCGCCTGCGAAGGCGTCGAGCAGACCGAGTTGGTAGGAGGGACGGGCGAGCCGCCGCTGCTCGAACTGGCCGGACATCGCGATCAGGCGCTCGGCGGCCGCGGCTGCATCCTCGCGGGCGATCGCTCGCCCCCAGGCGTAAGCGCGCGTGCGTCCGTCGGCAAAGACCCGCCGCGCCAGCACGAGACCGTCCTCCCCGTCGGGCTGTAGCTCCGCCAGCGCCGCGAACTCCTCTTCGTCGAACAAGCCCTCGGGCAGTTCCAGCTCGGCCTCGACATACGCCTCCTCGGCGGCCGGCCCAACCGCTGAAGCTTCGCCCTTCTGGCCGAGTAGGAGCCCGATCGCCTGGGCGAGGATGGTCTTGCCGGCGCCGGTCTCACCCGTGATCGCATTCAGCCCGGGCGCGAACTCGAGCTCGGCCTCGCGGATCAAAACGAGGTTCTCGATTTTGAGCCTACGCAGCATTGGAGTCCCGGACGAAGGTCACTTCGGAGAGGCTAGCGACTGCGCAGGACTGCGGACAGTTGACGCTTCTGGACAGGTGGGGGCGCCGCGTTCCTCGGCTCTCTACCGAGAGCGCCAAGCGGAATGGAAAACCTCCGACCGGACGCGTAACGGCGCTTCTCTCTGCGCCCGTCGCCGAGCCACCCGCCCGCGGGGTCGTTGAAAAGTACCGTACCGGCGAGACGAAAAGCCCCTCTCGATGTGCCGATTCTGCGCCGAATCAGAACCACACCCGCCCCGTCGATAGCGCCGGACGCGTCTTCGAACCGAGCTCTAGGAAGGGAAGATCTCGCGGAAGCGCCGCACGAAGGTCACTTCCGGCAGCAGCGCCAGCAGTCCACGCTTCTCGCCGAAGATGACCTGAGCATGCTGGCCGAAGTCGAGCTGGGCCAGCGGATAACCGTCGACGAGCACCGATACGGGGATGTCGGCCGTCTCGTTGCGGGCCACGAGCGACTGCCCGCGCGGAACCACGAGCGGGCGCGCGGCGAGGGTATGCGGGGCGACGAAGGTGATCGCCATCACGTCGATACCCCAGACCAGCACCGGGCCTCCGTTCGAGAGGTTGTAAGCGGTCGATCCGATCGCGGTCGCGCAGACCATGCCGTCGCAGGCGACCTTGCCGTAGTCCTCGCCGCCGACCTGCCAGTTGAGCTCGACGACGCGTCCGTGCGTCGCGGAGATGAGCACGATGTCGTTGATCGCGGCGCGGCGCTGGCCGTCCGCCTCGACCTCGAGGGTCGGGAGATCGAGCCGGCGGTAGTCGCCGGCGAAGGCTCGCTCGACGCCGCTCTCCAACTCGGCGCCGGGGACGGAGGTCAGGAAGCCGACGCGGCCGTAGTTGACGCCGAAGACCGGGATGCCGCTGTCGAGGAGGCTGTCGAGCGTACGCAGCATCGTTCCGTCGCCGCCGAGCACGACTACGAGGTCAGCCTGGCGAACATCGTCGTCTCCGTCAGGGAGACCGTGCTTCTCACGCTCCTCATGGGGGAAGAGCAGCGTCACCCCGCCGCGCTCGGCTACGGCGCGCAGGCGCTCGAGCCCGTCGCCGATCGTCTCGACCCGGCCGTGCGTGATCACGGCCGCCTTGCGCACCGGCTCATTGAGCGGCATCGGCAATCCATTCCTCGAGCTCGGCTGGGAGCTTCGGCTTGAGGGCGTTGACGAGGTGGATGAAGATCTCTCTGTTTCCCTTCGGGCCCGGTAGCCCGGAGTCTACGACGCCGGCCACCCGCGCATGCCAGTGGAGCGAAGCTTCCGCGATCTCGCGCACCACCCGGCGACGGATCTCCGGATCGCGGACGACGCCGCCCTTGCCGACCTCCTCCCTGCCGGCCTCGAACTGCGGCTTGACCAGCGCCAGCGCCTGCCAGCCCGACGCGGCTAGCGCGAGAGCCGGCGGCAGCACGAGCTTGAGGCCGATGAAGGAGACGTCGCAGACGACCAGCTCGGGTGCAAAAGCGAGCTCTTTCAGCTCACGCGCGTTCACCCGCTCCAGTACGGTCACGCGAGAGTCGTCCCGCAGCTTCTGCGCGAGCTGCCCGTAGCCGACATCCAGCGCGATCACCCGCCGGGCGCCGCGCTGGAGCAGGCAATCGGTGAAGCCGCCGCTCGAGGCGCCGACGTCGAGGCAGTCCTTCCCGGCCGGATCGACGCCGAGCAGGTCGAGCGCATGAGCAAGCTTCTCGCCGCCGCGCGAGACGTAGGGAGCCTTCGCCGTGAGCTCGATCTCGGCGTCC
>Ga0182017_10004760_pt1 | contig 10086 bp, 8 predicted proteins | sample 712E3DmetaG_FD_120492 | JGI IMG/M metagenome (GOLD analysis project Ga0182017, IMG submission 120492) | Permafrost microbial communities from Stordalen Mire, Sweden - 712E3D metaG | ecosystem: Environmental > Terrestrial > Soil > Wetlands > Permafrost | place: Sweden: Stordalen | collected... | reverse complement strand
GGAAGGTCGTCGCGCATGCCCGGCGGACCCTCTTGCGACTCTCGGCCGCCTTCCAGCATGCCTTACTGGTCCGGGTGCGGAGCAAGATCGCCCGCCTGGCCCCGGCTTAGCCGGAGATTAGGGTCTCTTCTCCCCGCTTGACTCTTTCTCGCTGCTGCCCCTAGACTATAGTCGATCTGGCCCCGAAGGAGTGGACCGATTCACCGCGGAACGTTCTGATGCCAACACACGAACCCGGCCGGCACTGCAAGCGGTGTGGCGAGATCATTCGGTGGAACGCTGCGCGGTTCATCGGCCTGCGCCCATTCTGCAGCGAGCCCTGCGCCATCCTCTGGCTGTCGGATGAAGCCAGCCGCACAGCCTGGGACCGGGCCGTGCTGGAGATGGAGCGGCGATCCCATAACCTCCGGCACCGGGCGCGACTGCTCCGGGCATCATGGCGGACCTCCGTGACCCAGCGGCGTCTGGAGCGTCGGCTGAACGCCGGGCCTCGGGCAGAGGACTTGCCCTGGATCTGGCTGCCGTCCCCCCGGGGGGCCGCTGCGATGCTCCTGGTCTTGATCGCCTGGGCGGCGGCGGGAGGACCGGCGCCCGAGACGCGGGCGATGATTCCTCTTGCCCCTCCCCCCGCCCCACCCGCGATCGTCGCCGTGGTGCCGGCCGAGCCGTCTCCCGCTCCGCCGCAAGCGCCCTCGCCGTCATCGGCCATACCGCCTCCGACAAGTGCGCCCGCTTCGCCTCGCGCGGTTGTGTCTTTATCGCCACCACCTGCGGAGCGGCCCGCGCCAACGCGCCCCCGCCCGCTCCCGCGCGTCGTGGCGGACGACATCACGCGGGGCAATCTCACAACCCGGGAGATCGCCTTCACCTTTGACGGCGGCGCCGAAGACAACGTGGCTGGCGAGATCCTGGACATCCTGTGGGCGCGCAAGATCCAGGCTACGATGTTCCTGACGGGAGGGTTTATCCGATCCCACCCGGGCCTGGTGCGCCGGATGGTCGACGAGGGGCACGAGGTCGGCAACCACACGGATACTCACCCCCACCTGACGACTTACGAGAAGGACCATCGCCAGCAGACCCTTCCCAACGTCACCCGGGAGTTTCTGGTCGGCCAACTACGTCGGGCCGAGGAGAGCTTTCGCCTTGTGACCGGCCAGACCATGGCTCCGTTCTGGCGCGCGCCCTACGGGGAGCACAACGCAGAGATCCGGGCCTGGGCGGCGGAGGCGGGCTATCGGCACATCTCCTGGACCCGAGGAGCCGGCGTTGCCGAGGACCTGGACACGCGCGACTGGGTTGCCGACCGCTCGTCTCGTATCTACCGCAGCCGGGAGGAGATCGCGACGCGTATCCTGGAGTTCGGGCATGGCCGTCCCGAGGGGATCAACGGCGGGATCATCCTCATGCATCTTGGCTCCAACCGCAAGACGGACCGCCCGCACGAAGGCCTGCCGCAACTGCTGCGAACACTGCAAAGCCAGGGCTACCGCATCGCCACCATCTCGGAACTCCTCGATCGCCTCCCCGGCGGCCAGAGATCCGCGACCCCCGCGGCCGCTCCCCTGCCTGCTCCCGACGACCGGTCGCCCGCTCCATAGCCCTCCGGGCTCATCCAAGCCCGCACAAAGAAAACCGGGGCGAGAACGGCATTCTCACCCCGGTCCTTTCGATCGCGTCGAGCGGCGAGACTACTTCGCGCTTCGCTTCTCGATGGGCTCGTAGTCGCGGATCGCCACGCCGGTGTAGACCTGCCGGGGGCGCGCGATCTTCTGCTCCGTGTCCAGAATCATCTCCTGCCACTGGGCCAGCCACCCGGCCATGCGGGGCACGGCGAAGACGACTGTGAAGTATTCGCTGGGCATTCCCATCGCCTCGTAGATGATCCCCGAATAGAAATCCACGTTCGGGAAGAGCTTCCGCGAGACAAAATAGTCGTCCTGGAGCGCAATCCGCTCCAGCTCCACGGCCAGCTCGATCAGCGGGTTCTTGCCCGTGACGTCGAAGACCTCGTCGGCCAGCCGCTTGATGACCTTCGCCCGGGGGTCGTAGTTCTTGTACACCCGATGCCCGAATCCCATCAGGAGGGCTTTCCGCTCCTTCACGTCCTTGATGAACTGCGGCACCTTGTCCTTGCTGCCGATCTGGCGGAGCATCGTCAGGACCGCCTCGTTGGCCCCGCCGTGGAGCGGCCCGTAGAGGGCGGCGGCGGCGGCGGCGGCTGAACAATAGGGATCCGACTGGGAGCTGGCCACGACCCGCATGGTGTTTGTGCTGCAGTTCTGCTCGTGGTCTGCGTGCAGGATGAACAGGACATCCAGGGCCCGCTCCAGCACGGGATTGGGATTGTATCGGCACTCCGCCTTCCGCCACAGCATGTTCATGAAATTGCCCACGTAGCTCAGATCGTTGTCCGGCATCACGTAGGGCAGCCCCTGGGTGTGCCGATAGGCCATCGCCGCCAGCGTGATGACCTTCCCGAGCAGACGATAGATCTGCAGCATCCGGACGTCCTCGTCCATGACATTGCGCGAGGCAGGGTAAAAGGTCGAGAGGGCGGCCAGGGTGCTGATCAGCATGGGCATCGGGTGGGCGTCGTAGTGAAACCCGTGGAACACCTCCTTCATGTTCTCGTGCACGATGGTGTGGTAGGTGATGTCGTGCACCCACGCATCGTATTGCGCCTTGTTCGGCAGTTCTCCATGGACAAGCAGGTAAGCCACCTCCAGGTAGTTGCTCTGCTCGGCGAGCTGCTCGATGGGGTATCCCCGGTAGCGGAGGATCCCGCGCTCCCCATCGATGAAGGTGATGGCGCTCTGGCAAGAGGCGCTATTCAGAAAGGCCGGGTCGAAGCTCATGAGGCCGAAGTCCTCTTCCGACATCTTGATATTCTTGAGGTCGGCCCCCCGGATGGACGCACCGTACAAGGGGAACGTGCCATAGTTGATCGGAACCTCGTACGTCTTGCCGGTGCGGTTGTCGGTGATGGTGAGACTCTCGGACGCCATGGACCCCCCTCCTTCTTACGTTGACCTTAAGCTCGAGAGGACGAAACGAATCGTGGACGCCGGACACCTCGCAGTGGAAGATTGCATGGTGGGGTGTACCGGACGGAAGACGCGGCCGATCGGCGCGCCGTGCGAGCGGCCGGAACACTGGACAATCCAGCATAACCCACGAAGATTCGGGTGCCAAGCGGAAGTCGCAACCCCCTGTCCGCCCTGGGCAATCTCGCGGCGGGGGGCCCACAAGATCCGGAACCCCTTGAACGTCATCTCCATATCCTGCGTTACAAGATGAAGAAGTACGGGCTGGAAAGCCGCTAGCCCTGCTCTCGCCACGACTCTCGCACGACCCGCTCGTGTTCCACCGTGACGCGGCCGCGCTTCACGACGAGGCGCGGCGGGGCCAGCGCCGTCACGATCTCTTCGGCGCGCTCGGCATCCCAGAGCACCAAGTCGGCCTGCGCGCCGACGCGGAGGCCATAGGATGGCAGCCGCAGGATGCGGGCCGGATACTCCGTGAGCATGGCCAGGGCCTCGCGAATCTCCCGCGCCGTCCCCATGTGTGCGCCGACCGCCAGGAGGTATCCCATCAGGGCGAGGTTGGCGTTTCCCACCGGCGTGAAGGCGTTCTGGACGTTGTTGGAGGAGGCCGCCACGGCCACCCCTGCGGCGAGAAGCTTCTTCGCCGGCGCCAGGCCGCGCCGCACGTTCCGCAGGTCCCGGCGTCCCATTAGATAGAGGTCCGTGGCCGGCAGCATGATCACACCGATCCCCGCATCGCGGAGGCGGCCGACGATCGGATCCAGTTCCTCCGGCGTAAGCGCGGCTAGCTCCGTCACATGGCCGACAGCCACACGCCCCTGCCAACCGTGACGGACCGTCAGCTCCGCAATATCCCGCACGTGCAAATGCGTCGGCTCGTCGAAGAAATCGACGTGGAAATCGACATCCACATCGAACTGTCGCGCCAGTCGGAAGACGATCTCGATCTGACCGCGCGCGTCGCTGTCGTTGTAGGGGCAGCCGCCCACCAGATCGGCCCCCTGCCGGAGAGCCTCGGCCAGAAGCGCCTCGGTCCCCGGCGCCTGCAAGATGCCCTCCTGGGCGAAGGCGCAGAGCTGCAGATCCAGCGCGGCGGCATACTCTGCCCTGAGCGGCAGGATCGCCTCCAGCCCCTTCAGGCCGACGATGGGGTCCACCTCCACGTGGCCGCGCATCGCCGTGGTGCCGTGCCGCACGGCCATGTCCAGCACGGCGCGGGCGCGCGCCCGGATGTCCTCCACCGTGAAGCGCTTCTTCGCCTCGCCGGTCACCCGGATGGCCTCGGCCAGAGTCCCCTCGACGCTCGGCGTCCGCTCGGAAAGGAGGGCCTTGTCGAGGTGGATGTGGGCCTCGACAAGGCCAGGAGTCACCACCGCCCCGCCGCACGCGACTACGCGGGCCGCGGGGCGATCCGAGATCGCCCCGACCTCGGCGATGCGCCCGTCTCGGCACCCCAGGTGCGTCACGGTGCCGTCCGGCAACCGACAACCCTGCAGGATCAGATCGAAGTCTTCACGCATGGCGTCCTCGCCTAAGGGATCTTACCCTACCTGGCGCCGAAGGCTTCCAGGGCCTGCTCGAAGCAGGCGAGGGGAGCCCGCGCGATGCCCGCGCCGATCTGGCCGGTGCCCGGAATCTTGCCGGCAATGCCGGTGTTGATCAGCGGCGTGATCCCCGTCTCCACCACCTTGCGGATGTCGATCCCGACCGGCGTGCCCCGCTCGTCCATGGTGGCGATCTTGAAGTGGGGATGTTCCCCCAGGCAAATCTCCGCCATCTCCTCCGTGGCGGCGATCGCCTCCTGGACGCCGCCCGCGCCCACGAATCGGACGACCGACGGGGAGGCGGCCATGGCGAAGGCGCCCAGCCCGATCGTCTCCACGATGGCCGAATCACCCATGTCGGGGTTGGCGTCCTCGGGGCCAAATCCGGGGAAGTAGAGGCCCTTGGGCATCTCCACCGGTGCGGTGAACCAGCGGTCGCCGAGGCCGGCCACGCGAATCCCGAAGTCGGTGCCGTTGCGCGCCATCGTCACCACGAGCGTCGAATCCGCAACCGACAGGCAGGGGTCGGTCGCGGCCTTCCCCGCGGCCATGGCGATGTTCAGAAAGAACTGATCGTTGGCAGCCATGAAGTCGGCCACGCGGGCGCGGGCAGAAGCGTCGGCGCCGGACCGGACAAGCGGGCCCATCAAACTCCGAGCCAATAGCGAGGAGGCGGCCACGTTGCGCTGATGCATATCGTCCCCCATCCGGACGGCCTGAGCCATCAGCGCCCGCAGATCAATGCCGCCTGTGGCCCGGATTGCCGCTCCCAGGATCGGCCCGGCCTCGTCGGCCAGCCACGCGAGCCGCTCGACCACGCTCGCGTCGTTGGCGCCGAAGCGCAGGACCTTCCCCAGCCCCTCGTTGATCGTCACGTGGGCGCGGTTGCCGTGGGCCCGGTTCTCGACCACGAAGACGGGCATGGAGGGGGTGATGATGCCGGTCATCGGCCCCACGGCGGCCCGGTGGTGGCAGGGGCCGATCCGGACCTCGCCCGTCAGCACCAGGGCGCGGGCCGCGGTGTCGTCCGGCGCCCAGCCCTCGTAGCGCACGGCGCAGCAGATGGCCGCCTGCATGGCGGCGCAGGCGCGCTCCCACAGCAGCGGCGGCCCGGCGTGGAGCACGGTGCGCCCGGTCAACCCCATCGCCTGCGCGGCCGGGAGGCAGTCCACCAGGAACGGCTGGGCCTCCGTGAGCCGCTGGAGGGTCGTCCGATTGGCGGTCTTGATGCTCATCTGTCGTCCTCATCCTCATCGGTAAGCGAAGCCAGCAGCGCCGCCTTCTTGAGATCCCCGCCCGCCGGCGGCGACCAGGCGACGTGGACCACCGGAACACCCAGCCGGTCGAGCTCCCCGGCGAACTGCTCCAGCCCCAGGTTGATGACGCGCAATTCTTGGCGGAAGAATGCGGCAAGCGGCGACATCACGGCCTCCCTTCCAGGAGCCGTGCAAGGACCGGCTCCCCCCCGGCGATGCAGGCGGCGGCGCGCACCGCCTGCGCGTTGGAGGGAAGCACCCAAACCCCGGCGGCCTCCAGCCGGGCGCACTGAGCGGCGAGGTCCTGGGGATCGCCCGCCGTTCCGATCACGCTCGCCACGACGGCGAGGCCGCGCCCTGCCATCTTCGCCGTGGCCCGCGCCGCCTCGATGGCGGCTGCCACGTCTCCCGCCGGATCGGGCGCGGCCCCATGGCCCAGCACCACGTCCAGGAGTATGACAGCGACGTCGGGGTCTTGGGCTGCCTTCCGGATCTCTTCGACCCGGACCGTGGCGTCCAGCATAGGGTGGGCGCGGCCGACCGTATACTCGTCCGCGCCGAGGTCCGTCACGCGATGCCGGCCGCCGCTTCCCGGCCTGAGATTCGTGGCGATCGGGCCGAGCAGAGGCTCCAGGATCAGGACAGCTTCGTGGGCCAGCGTGCCCCCGGCGTACAGGGCGCGCACCGCCCCGTCTTCACGGCGAAGCGCACGGCAGAACTCCTCCACGCACTCTCGCAGCTCCATCGCGGGGATGCTGAACGGCTGCGGAATGTAGGGCCGCCCCTCGAGCATCGCCAGGGCCGCCCAGGCCGCGTCCTCCAGCGTGGCGACGGCGTGGACCGTCGCGTCGCGGCCCTCCTTTACCCCCTGTCCCAGCAGCGCCAGCACGCACGGCTTCCCCGCGGCGCGAAGGCGGGCTTCCACCCGTGCGCGAACGGCGGGCGCGGGGGGCTTGCCGATCATTACGATGATCTCCGTCGTCGGGTCGGCGGCCAGGGCGTCCAGGGCCTGGAAGGTCATCAGGCCGCCGACCGCCTCCGAGAGGTCCCGACCCCCAACCCCGATGGCCTGCGAGACGCCCTCACCCTGGGATGCGAGCAGGGCCGTCACCTGCTGGAGCCCCGTACCCGAGGCCGAGACGAGGCCGATCCGGCCGCGGGGCACCGCGTTGGCGAAACCCAGCGGCACCCCGTTCAGGATGGCGGTGCCGCAGTCGGGTCCCATCATCAGGAGCCCCTTCTGCACCGCCAGCCCCTTCAGGGCGACTTCATCCTCCAGACCGACGTTGTCGCTGAAGAGCATGACGTGGAGGCCGAGGCGGAGCGCCTTCTTCGCCTCCAAGGCGGCAAACGCCCCGGGCACCGAGATCAGGGCGAGGTTTGCGCCGGGGAGATGGCGCCTGGCGCTCTCCAGGGTCCGCGGCAGGGCGCGGCCCGAGTCCTCCAGGCGCTTCCGCTTGGCGCCCAGAAACGCCTCGCTCTCCGCGAGCGCCACCGCGGCCGCGGCGGCCGACTCTGCCCGGACGGCGATGACCAGGTCGTTGGACCCCGCCTTCGCCGCCTCGGCCGTGAGGAGTCCGGACTGCTCCAGGAGATCCCGATTGCTCGGCGTCGCCATCAGGGCGGCCGCCTCCACGACCCCCGGGCCGGACCGAAGCTGCCGGGCCAGGAGGAGCAAGGTGACCGAGTCCTGGTAGGCGCTCGGCTTGACGAGGCTGCGGATCGTTTCGGGACTCATGGGGAAAGCGCCTCCAAGGCCAGCCGCATTCCCCACAGGGTGTCGGCCCCGGAGCTGGCCCCCATCCTGCCGAGATCCTCGATTCCCTCGACGGCCTCGGCCGCCGACCGCGCCTGTATGAGGCGGAGGATTGGTTCGGAAAACGACCCACCCAGGGCGTGCAGAAGGAATTCGCGCCCCAGCGTGGTCGTCCCGCGCTCGCTGGCGGAGGCGAGTGCGGTCCGGACCTCCGCGTGTTCTGCCAGCCACGTCGCGGCATGGCGCGACAGGACGGCCAGGGCGCCCACCAGGCAGTCGTCCCCCGCCGGGGTGAGACCCTCCCCGAGGCCGATCAGCCCAGCGGCCCCTTCGACGAAAGCCCTCGCATCCCGCTCCCGAATCCCATGATCGAGCCGCCTCTGCGCGGTCCGCCCCCCCGGCGAGAAGAGACCCGCCGCCGGCGGGGCCGGTCGGGACGATGCCAGAACCGTCAGGAGGAGCCGCGCGCCGTCCTCCTCGGGCCGAAGCCTCGTCTCCACCGCGGCGCCCTGTTCCCATCCGAGCAGGAAGGGGCCGAGCCGGATCTTCTCCCCCTCCCGCCAGGCGCGCATCCCGGGTCCAAGCCCGCCGGGCAGATGGTCCACCGCCGCGGCGAATGGCGCGAGAAGCGGTCCCGGACCGTGGAGCGTGAGGAGGCGACCGTCGTGCCAGAGGAGGTTCAGCGTCCGAGCGTAGGCCGAGTGAACCTCTCCGGCCTCACGGGGCGCACCGTTCAGCCGCTCGCGCGTGGATCGTCCCATCCTGAGGACGCGGATCGTGCGACCGAGACTGTCCTTCATGGCTCATGCGCCCCCGGTCGCGGCGCCCCGCCCCAGATAGGCCTGCATGATCGCCGGGTTCTCGCGGACCGCGGACGCCGGACCCTCCAGCGTGATCCGCCCCCCTTCCAGGACGTACGCGCGGTCCGCCAGGGCGAGCGCCTGCCCCGCCATCTGCTCGACGAGCAGGATGGTGAGGCCTTCGGTGCGGAGCGTCCCGATGGCGTCGAAGATCTGCCGCACCAGGATGGGCGAGAGGCCCAGGGAGGGCTCGTCCAGCAGGAGGACCCGCGGCCGCGCCATCAGCCCCCGGGCCAGCGCCAGCATCTGCTGCTGCCCGCCCGAGAGGCCGCCGGCCAGACCGTCCAGGCGGTCCCGTAGCGCCGGGAACAGGGTCAGACAGCGCTCGACGTCCTGGGCCACGGCCGCCGGCTCGCGCCCCTCGCGCCGCGCCAGGGCCCCCAGCAGCAAGTTGTCCCGCACCGTCTGATCGCCGAACACGCCCCGCCCCTCCGGCACCAGGACCACGCCGCGGCGGGCCACCCAGTAAGACGGCCGGCCGCCGATCTCTTCGTCCCCCAGCGCGATCTGTCCTTGCCAGGGGCGCAAGACGCCGGCCACGGTCTTGAGGAGAGTCGTCTTCCCCGCCCCGTTCCCCCCCACGATGGTCACGATCTCCCCGGGTCGGACGGCCAGGGAGATCTCGTGGAGCACCCGGATGGAGCCATAGCCCGCCGAGAGACGGGACACGGCGAGACCGCTCATGCCGCGACCCCCAGATACGCCTCGATCACCGCCGGATGGCTGCGCACAGCCTCCGGCGTCCCGCTGGCGATGACCCGCCCGTAGTCGAGGACCGAGATCCGGTCGGAGACGGCCATCACCAGGTCCATATGATGCTCCACCAAAACGATAGCCGGCCCGCCGCCCTGCGCCAGCGCGGTGAGGTGCGAGTCGAGATCCTTCACCTCGGTGGGCGAGAGGCCCGCCGCCGGTTCGTCCAGGAGCAGGAACCGCGGCCGCCTGGCCAGCGCCCGGACGATCTCCAGCCGCCGCCTGAGGCCTGCGGGCAGGGCGTCAGCCGGCCGGTCCGCCCAGTCAGCGAGCCCGGCCAGCTCGAGCAGCGCAAGGGCGCTGCGGCGCGTCTCGACTTCCTTTCGGCGGGTCGACGGCAAGCCGAGCAGCGCGGGGACTACTCCGCCCAGCCGCGGGCCGGCGATCCCCACAGCCACGTTCTCCAGGACGCTGAGGTCTCCGAAGACCTGGGCGGTCTGGAAGGTGCGGGCCACGCCGCGGCGCGCGATGGCATAGGGGGGACGCCCGGCGATCTCTTGCCCGCCCAGTCGGATGGCGCCGGCATCGGGCGCATAATAGCCCGACAGGGCGTTCAGGAGCGTCGTCTTCCCGGCGCCGTTGGGACCGATCACGGCATGGATGCCGTGGGCCGGGATCGTCACCGACACGTCCGCCAGCGCCGCCACGCCCCCGAAGGACAGGCTGACACCTTCCACCTGAAGCAGCGTCGTCTTCCCGTCTCCGCCGCCCCCCCCGTCAAGCCCCAGGCTCGCCGCCGGGGCGCTTCGCGTCGGCGGGCGCTCCGCCGCAGGCTCTCCCGATCCCTTGCTTCGGAACGCCCCCACCACGCCGGCGGGCAGCCAGTAGATGGAGCACATCAGCAGCCCGCCGTAGAGGATCAGCCGGTAG
>Ga0182017_10004758_pt1 | contig 10088 bp, 10 predicted proteins | sample 712E3DmetaG_FD_120492 | JGI IMG/M metagenome (GOLD analysis project Ga0182017, IMG submission 120492) | Permafrost microbial communities from Stordalen Mire, Sweden - 712E3D metaG | ecosystem: Environmental > Terrestrial > Soil > Wetlands > Permafrost | place: Sweden: Stordalen | collected... | reverse complement strand
ATATTATGTATGTTGTGGGTGCAACACGGGCAGAATTACTCAGGGAAATCCGCCGGATTGTCCCCGATCATTTTTTACTGGTTCCGGGTGTCGGCGCCCAGGGAGGAAGCCTGGAAGATGTGGCTAAGTACGGAATGAACAATAAATGTGGCCTTTTGGTAAATTCTTCAAGAGGTATCATTTTCGCTGATAACAGTGAAAATTTTGACAGAGTTGCCGGTGAAAAAGCACATGAGATACAGATTGAAATGGAAAAATATCTTTCAGAAAGAAATCTGATATAACTTTTGTGGAAATCTCTGTGGCTCTTTGTGTCTTCTCAGTGCCCCTCTGTGTAACAAAAACTAAGAACTAACACAGAGCAACACAGAGAAGACACAGAGTTACACGGAGATAAAACCTACACATATTCCTCAAAAAATTATAACGAAAAGGTGTTCATATGAGCACCTTTTTTTATAAATTTATCCTCGCTGCATTTAAATTCATTTGCTATGAAAGAAGAATTTCTCCATTTTCTGTGGAAGTATAAGCTGTACTATACAGATAGACTTGTAGATACTGATGGCAATCTGATCGAAGTTATTCACCCCGGAGAATATAACCGGGATTCGGGTCCGGACTTTTTCAATGCCCGTATCCGCATTGCAGGAACGGCCTGGGCAGGTAATGTGGAAATCCATGTAAAGGCATCGCACTTTGAAGCACATGGACATAACAGAGACCATGCTTTTGACAATGTGATACTTCACATCGTTCATGAGGCAGATAAAAAGGTGAGAAATGCAAGAGGAGAAGAAGTTCTTACGGCTGAAATTGAGTTTGACAATCGAGTCTTCGAAAAATACATTGACCTGATTAACAATCCTTTTGCTGTTGCATGCCAGGGTGAAATTGAAAAACTTGACAGATTTTTTATAAGGCACTGGCTAAGTTCCCTTGTGGTGGAACGATTACAGAATAAATCGGACCTGATTCTAAAGATTTTTTCAGAGACCGGTAACGATTGGGAAGAGACCTTTTACAGAACCCTTTCACGTTATTTCGGTTTCAGAGTAAATACAGAACCTTTTGAGATGCTTGCCGCCTCACTGCCTTTCAAAATAATCAGGAAACATATTGATAACAGGTTGCAGACCGAAGCATTGCTTTTCGGCACTTCCGGGATGCTCGATGAAGGTCTTTTCAGAAATGCCATTAATGATGATTTTTATAAAGATCTTTTAAGGGAGTTCAAAATCCTTTCGTCAAAATATTCCCTGAAGCCTATGCATGGTTGGCTATGGAAATTCAGTAAACTCAGACCTGTCAATTTCCCGACGATAAGAATCTCCCAACTTGCTGCAATGCTGTCAGTTACAGGTGGTCTTTTTTCGAAAGTAATTGAGGCGAAAGACATTGATTCTCTCAGACAAGCATTTGAAGTATCTGCCTCAGAGTACTGGGATAATCATTATGTTTTCGGGAAAAGGAGCAGAAAAATATCTAAAAGTGCCGGGACAACCGCATCGGATATACTTTTAATTAATGCAGTGATTCCTGTGGTTTTCGTCTATGGAAAATATCGGGATGACCTTGAAATGTGCGAAAGAGCTGTCTCATTTCTTGAAGAGATAAAACCCGAAGAAAATACTCTACTAACTGATTGGAAAATAGCCGGTATTGAAGCCGGATCTGCCTTTGATTCTCAGGCGCTGATCCAGTTAAGAAACGAGTATTGCAAAAAAAGAAGATGTCTTGATTGCCGCATTGGAGCTAGATTGATCAACACCGGTAGCAATTTTAAAAGACCTGAAGAACTTATGCTGGAACCATAATAAGTAAGACAAAAGACACCCACCAGAACGACTGATAAAAAGTGTTGAGGCGATATGTCGTCTATATATCTGTATATTAATATGATACATAATTACAGCATTCGATTTTCAAGACCATATAGTCCAGAAGCCTATGGGATATTACTGTTTTATAAGGAACGCATAGGTGTAGGATATATTAAGATTAAAATGGAAGTTTTAAAATGTCATAAATGTTACACTTAGGTATTTTCCATGAGTAACAAAATATTAATCTCTTTTCAATAAAATGATAAGAAAATTTCTTAAATTTGATAAAACGATGAAAATTAACGCCATACAACTGTCATCCTTACATTTCAACAGGTTTTGCATGGCAATCTACAAATATAGGTTTAGTTATATAATTCACTAAACACCAATTATATGAGAACCAAATTAACAATCACGTTGACATTGCTGATTATTCTTGTGTCTTGCGAAAAATTAGAATTTAAACATGACATAATCGGCAATTGGAGAATTTTTGGTTCTGGTGGCGGAATCACTGGTCGAGGCAATTCATATAATTTTAATTTCATGTCCATTAAGCAAGGGAATGATTATCAATTTATCCGTAATGATACCGTCATTGAAAAGGGGACTTATAAACTTATAAGAAACGAAAATGAATCATTCAAGACATTAGGTGACTATGCTATAACATTTTCTGCAAAAAATCGACTTGGGATTGGCGCAAGTCAAATTACATCTGAATCAAAAATAATCCAGATGGTTGCAAATGATACAATAATCCTTGCTGATGGTTATATTGATGATGGATTTGGCTATTATTTCGCAAGACAATAATATTTAACCATGGTCTGGCTTACTTAATAAACGTTAATCCAAGATTAAAATGGAACTTTTAGGATATTTTACATGTACAGATATACTAATCCATAGAAAAATAAATTTCGTATCACCCTTGACTTTGAATAAACAATTATATAAATTTGGTAGACATATTAAAATATCCTTTGAGTTTCAGATAGTTGACGTGATTTTTGTTGTTTAAAATTTATTCCATATAAACTTACAACTATGAAAAAGATAGCATTAATATTTGTGTTATCACTCGCAATCCTTTCCTGCAAGAAAAACCTTTCTGATGTTCCAGATAACGAAATTCCTGTCTGGCTAAAAACAAAGATTAGTCAAGATGAACAGACAATCCAACAAAGTCCAAAATTCATGGCTTCATGGGGTGCTTGGATACGTTATAAATGGCAAAATGACTATTATTTTGAATATCACAATATCTTGAGTTCTTCGTCTGTTGCTCCTGTTTCAGTTAGCGGGGATACTCTCTATTATGGTGCTACAAATCTGAAATATTACAATGAAAAATGTTGTATGCAATATGTTTGGGAAGCACCTAATTACAAAGAATACTAAGATTAAAAAAGCAATACCGATAATCCAGTATATTTTGCTTAAAGCAACCCTAAGAATAAAATAAATTGAATCTATATGATTGTAACAGAATATTATGCAAATTTGATGTAATAACAAAAAATTAGTACGTAATTTTAATAATCATTTAGTTTATACTAATCTCAACAAATTATGCAACCACAATCACTAAGAAAATGCTTGCAGTATTTAACAGTGATTTTCTCGACTGGAATTATGTTGATATCATGCCAGAAAGATAATGTCTCGTTCCCTGACCCAAGTACTCTACCACAAGGACTTGTTGGTTCATGGGTAGAGACAAATACTTTGACCGATACACTTATTTTTAACTCAAGCAATAACGCAGGTACACTTTGGTTACAGAGGGGTTACGAAATAAGAAATGGATGCCGCCTTCCAGTTATTGGAAGCACTGGTTACTCATACAAGATATTCTCAGATAGTATTAATATGATTGATGGACTTTCAAGTACGTGGAATAGTGGAAATTACCTTTTCAAGTTTGATGAGACAACGTTAACTATCAACATTGGTAAGTTTTCACAATATATAGACACAAAAAAAACTATCCTGACATTTAGAAAAATCAAATAGTTAGTCCCTTCACTTCCCGTCCGTCCCAGCAGAATTCCATTTTTGTTGGTGGTAGAGTATATATTAAATCAAGTATCCTGATTTAACTGAACACGTTAAAATACTTTTATTACATAGGTGTAGGTGCTCCACCTTCTTCAATTGATAACTTCAATATTGGTCCATAATCGATTTATTTTCATTTGTATAATAAATTTGTAAAACACCCCCGCATTAGATACAATAACTGACATCGTTCAATCGGGCGGGAAAGTTTAAATACAAAAATCTAAGAATCAGATTTAGTTTCCCCTTTGAAGTGGGTTAGGCGGATGTTATCCAATACAATTACTGAACTGCCTGTTTTGACAAAACTTTATATTATTTTGACCAACAGCTTAATAATTACTTCATTCCACGCAACTTCAGGATCATTTTTTCCGTCTTTATATTAAACAGGCATGATTTTTTTGCTGATAAATCCGGGCCAGAAATCTTTATTTCGGATACCACAAAAAAAATGATTTAATGACTTGGACGAAAAATATTTAAAGGGCAAAATAAAAAAATACTGAATTGTTTGATAGTTTACATAAAAAAGTCTTATTTTTGCGTTCCAAAATTGGAGACTCAATTTATTTGTGGATTAATAATATATTAATAAAGGATATGTATTTAACAACTGAGAAAAAACAAGAGTTTTTCAAATCGTTTGGAACATCAGAGATTGATACAGGAACTGCAGAAGGTCAGATAGCTCTTTTCTCTTACAGGATTGCTCATCTTACGGAACATCTTAAAAAGAATAAGAAAGATTTTAGCACTCAGAGAGCTCTTATCAAGCTTGTCGGAAAAAGAAGAAGACTTCTTGATTACCTGAGACTTAAAGATATTGAGCGGTATCGCGAAATAATTAAGGCGTTGAAATTACGCAAATAGAAAAAAGGCAATTCTGAATTGCCTTTTTTCATACCATGTATATAATATTTCGTAATTTCACATCTTCAAAAATCATAAAACATGTTTAAAATAATTGAAAAAACCATAGACCTTGGAAATGGGAGAACAATAACACTCCAGACAGGCAAACTGGCCAGACAGGCCAACGGAGCTGTTCTGCTCAAGATGGGCAATACAATGCTGCTGGCTACTGTTGTAGCTGCAAAAGAGGCGAAAGAAGACACTGATTTTATGCCTCTTTCGGTCGAATATAAAGAGAAATACGCATCATCGGGTCGTTTCCCGGGAGGATTCCTGAAAAGGGAATCACGACCTTCAGATTATGAAATTCTGATCTCACGGCTTGTCGACAGAGTTTTAAGACCTTTGTTTCCTGATGATTTTCATGCTGAGACATTTGTTACAGTTAGTCTCATTTCTGCAGATAAAGATATTATTCCTGATGCACTTGCAGGTCTTGCTGCTTCAGCCGCTCTTGCTATTTCAGACATTCCTTTTAATGGACCAATTTCCGAGGTCAGAGTTGCCAGAGTGGGCAAAGAATTTATTATAAACCCCACAGCTACACAACTTAAAGATGCTGATATTGATCTGATGGTTGGCGCCACATTCGACAACATAATGATGGTGGAAGGTGAGATGAAAGAGGTCGGTGAAGCAGATATGCTTGAAGCTATCAGGATTGCGCATGAGGCAATTAAAATTCAATGTAAAGCTCAGATGGAATTTGCTGAAGCTGCCGGATCTACCGTTAAAAGAGTTTATTGTCATGAGGAAAATGATGAGGATCTGAAAAAGAAGATCTGGAATGAAACTTATGAAAAATGTTACCAGGTAGCTAAAACACTTTCCGCAAGTAAACACAACCGGTCCGAAGCTTTTGAAGCAGTAATTGATGAATTCCTTGCACAGTATAATGAAGAGAATCCGGTTAATGAGACTCTTGCAAAAAAATATTATCATGATGTCCATAAGGAAGCTGCAAGAAGACTGGTGCTCGATGAAAATGTCAGACTTGACGGACGAAAACCTGATGAGATTCGTCAGATTGTTTGCGAAATAGATCCTCTTCCTGCCACTCACGGTTCTGCTCTATTTACCAGGGGAGAGACACAGTCACTTACAACTGTCACTCTTGGGACCAAGCTCGATGAGAAAATAATTGATGATGTTCTGAATAAAGGCACCGAAAAATTCACCCTGCACTATAATTTTCCTCCATTTTCAACTGGTGAGGCAAAAGCTGCAAGAGGAATCAGCAGAAGAGAGATTGGCCATGGAAATCTTGCTCACAGGGCTTTGAAAAATATGATTCCTCCTGATGAGGAAAATCCATATGCAATAAGAGTTGTTTCTGATATTCTTGAATCGAATGGTTCATCTTCAATGGCAACTGTATGCGCCGGTACTCTTGCTCTTATGGACGCTGGTATTAAAATCCGCAAACCGGTTTCCGGTATTGCTATGGGCCTTATAACTGACAAAGAGACAAAGAAATATGCTGTTCTTTCGGATATTCTGGGTGACGAAGATCATTTAGGGGATATGGATTTCAAAGTTACCGGCACACGCGATGGTATAACCGCAACACAAATGGATATAAAGGTTGATGGTTTATCATTTGAAGTTCTTGCAAAAGCTCTCGATCAGGCAAAAAAGGGCAGACTGCATATCCTTGGAATTATGGAAAAGACAATCGCCGAACCTCGTCCTGAACTTAAACCTCATGCCCCGAGAATTGAAATGCTTACAATTCCTAAAGATATGATCGGAGCTCTTATCGGCCCGGGAGGAAAAGTAATACAGGAAATTCAGAGAGAGACCGGAACAACAATCATTGTTGAAGAGATTGACGGTCATGGAGATGTAAATATATTTGGCGAAAATAAAGAGGCAATAACTGCCGCGCTCGATTGGGTTAAAAAAATAGTGACGGTTCCGGAAGTCGGAAAGGTATACAAGGGAAAAGTAAAGACAATTGTTCAGTTCGGCGCATTTGTTGAGATACTTCCAAACAAAGACGGATTGCTTCATATTTCAGAAATAGAATGGAGAAAGATAAAAACAGTGGATGAAGTTCTGAAGGAAGGTCAGGAGATTGAAGTCAAACTTATTGATATAGATCCTAAAACAGGGAAGCTTAAACTCTCAAGAAAGGTACTTCTTCCGCGTCCCCCAAGAGAAAAGGATGACGACCATAATCAGGAACGGAAAACAGAATAATTACAAATCTTTATAAAAAGCAAACCGCATAGTTTAAAACTTTGCGGTTTCTTTTTCCTTTTTATTTCAACCCATGATTGTTATTTCATAACCTATTTCTATTTTTGATCTGCAGGAAACAGAATGAATTAATTCATTCATGGTATGAGGATAAAGTACAACTATGTAGTAATTGAAGGAAATATCGGTGCCGGCAAGACCACCCTGGCCGGAAAAATTGCCGATCAGTTCAATGCACGGCTGATACTTGAGCGCTTTGCTGATAACCCATTCCTTCCAAAGTTTTATAAAGATCCCGATAAGTATTCTTTCCCGCTTGAATTGTCGTTTCTTGCTGACAGGTACAGGCAGCTGAAGGAAGAACTGGTTGCACAGGATCTTTTCAAGACATTTACAGTTGCTGATTATTACTTCATGAAATCATTGGTGTTTGCTGCATCTACGCTCACGGGTGATGAATATAATCTGTACAGACAGATCTTTTATATTATTTATGGATCACTCCCAAAACCCGATATCTATGTTTATCTTCATCTTAACCCTGAGAAACTGCTTCAGAATATTGAAAAGAGAGGGCGTAATTATGAAAAATCAATTACTAGAGAATATTTGAAAAAGATAGAGGAGAGTTATTTTTCATTTTTCAGACAAAACCCCGAAAACAGATATCTAATCATTGACATCAATCAGATTGATTTTGTGGAGAATGAAAATCATTATACTCGCATAATTGACGCAATTTTTTATGATGATTATCCAACTGGTATAAACAGAGTGATTTTGTGATTATCTTATTTAAGTTTAGATGAAACTGGCCAATGAATAAAAGATTATTGCATATATAAAATGTGTGAATGATGTAACTTATTCCCCAAATTATATAACATTATTTTTTTTAGAATAGTCACCTTTGTTAAACGATTAGTTAACATAAGTATAAAAATTGGAAAGGGAAAATTATTAGAAGAAATTGTCTGCCCGATTTTTATTAACATGTTTAATTACATATTTAAAGAATTCTATTAAACACTGCCGGGAGACATTTTATTTTAATAATAAGTCAAAAACAATAAAGAATTTTTCATAAATTTGTAGAGAATTAAAATTTTTACTATCTTGTTCATTGTAAATCAAGTAAATCACATCATAAACAAATAAACTTTTTAATCATGAGAAAATTCAAAAGCTATTTTATCCTTATCCTTGCTGTGGCCGTTATGACGGGTTGCAGCGGTTTGAATAAAATGAAAAAAGACGCCAACTTAGTTAAGTATGAAGTTACACCTAAAGTTCTTGAAACGCATGCTGGCATAGTTAATGTTACAATAAAAAGTACCTACCCGCAGAAGTATTTTGATAAGAAAACTATCATTGAAGTTACACCAGTCCTGACATATACGGGTGGTGAAACAGCTTTTGAAAAAGTTACTCTACAGGGAGAAAGTGTTCAGGCAAATAATAAAGTAATCTCCAATGCGGGTAATGATTTTACCTATACAAGTAAGGTTCCTTACAAGGATGCAATGAAAATGTCACAGTTGGTTGTGAGAGTTAAAGCAACGAGAGGTAAAACTGTTCTTGATTTTGACCCGGTAAAAATTGCCGATGGTGTTATTGCCACGTCCACTCTTACTCAAAATGAGGTTAAACCTATTATGATGGGTAACCATTTTGTAAGGATTACATCCGAGAATAAGATGGCAGATATTCATTATCTTATCAATGAGGCAGATATACAAAGTAAAGAACTTAAAGCAGAGGATGTTCAGCTTCTCAGGGATTATATTAAAATGGTAAGCCTGGATCCTAACCGTCAGATTAAAACTGCCGAGATCAGTTCATATGCATCTCCCGATGGACCAATGGACCTCAATGAGAAACTCTCTGTAAAGCGTGGTTCTACAGCTGACAAATTCATGAAACAGGAATTGGTAAAGGTGGAAGCTGCAAAAGCTGCTGGATTTTTTAATGAAAAAACTACTGCAGAAGATTGGGATGGCTTTAAGGCAGAAGTGGAAAAATCAACTATTCCTGATAAAGACCTTATCATCCGGGTTCTTTCTATGTATTCCGATCCGGCTGTCCGAAATAAAGAGATCAAAAATATGGCTACTGCTTTTGAAGTTCTTAAAAAAGATATTCTTCCAAAACTCAGAAGATCAAAGTTTTTTGTAAATGTTGATCTTGTCGGACGCAGTGATGAACAGATTCTTGCTCAGATTAAATCTGATCCTAAAGTTCTTTCCGTTGAAGAGATGCTATACGCAGCAACACTCACGAAAGACCTTAATGAACAGCTGAAATTCTACCAGGCAGCTGCTGACAATTTCCCGAAAGATATCCGTACTCAGAATAACATCGGTTTTACAGATCTCTTGCTGGGTAAATCTGATGATGCTATAGCAGCACTTGAAAAGGCAAAAGCTATACAGAACAATGATGTTGTAAAAAACAACCTTGGTTTTGCATACCTTCAGAAGGGTGATTATGCAAAAGCTGAAGAATATTTTACATCTATGGCCACAGCTACTCCTGAATCAAAATTCGGACTGGGTATTCTTGCCACTAAAAAAGGCGAATATGATAAAGCTGTTAATTACTTCGGTAATGAACCTTCCTACGGGCTTGGACTTGCACTTCTGCTAAAAGGTGATGTCAACAAGGCAAAAGTTACACTTGATGCTCTTAAGACTCCTGATAAAAGTGGCAAGACTTCGTACATTAAAGCAGTTGTGGGTGCACGTCTGGATGACAGAAATTATTTGCTGAATAATCTCCGTGAAGCCATTGGGTTTAACGCTGATTGGAAAGCATATGCCAAGACTGACCTTGAATTTGCCAAGTATTTCAACGATGATACTTTCAAATCAACTGTTCAGTAATAAAAAGTATTCTGAAATAGAAGAGGCTGCATTAGAAGTGCGGCCTTTTTTACGTCATCCCCCTTCTCCCAGGTCTACTCTTTATACACATTTATTAATCTGATAGTATGATATAGTATGAATTTACAAATAATGACACCGGAGGTGTCCAAATCCAATAGCCACAGTTTTACCTGTGGATGGATATGCCAATTAT
>Ga0182017_10004757_pt1 | contig 10089 bp, 11 predicted proteins | sample 712E3DmetaG_FD_120492 | JGI IMG/M metagenome (GOLD analysis project Ga0182017, IMG submission 120492) | Permafrost microbial communities from Stordalen Mire, Sweden - 712E3D metaG | ecosystem: Environmental > Terrestrial > Soil > Wetlands > Permafrost | place: Sweden: Stordalen | collected... | reverse complement strand
CGGAGAGCGTGATGGCCAAGGTGAAGGCACGGTGGAATGAGTACGGTATAGACTAAAAGGAGGTTTTTTGCCCCTCTTGATTTACACAGAAATGGGAGTGTATAATTGAAAGTGGGTAAAGTTGGCTTTGGTCCACTTGTACATATGTGGGCAGGAGGTATTTGGATTTTATTAACCGTCTCATAATTGTCCTATGCTCCGTCATTCCGGCGGAAGCCGGAATCCAGAGATTTTCTGGATGCCGGATCAAGTCCGGCATGACAAGAGTATTCCGAGACGGTTATTAACGGAATAGGGGATTGACGGAATAACCCGCCTGAAAACAGGGCGAAGGGGGTGATACGTTTTTTAAGATCGGCAGTTAATCCATTATAAGGGGGTCACTATGTCAGAAGTAAAGAAGTTTCCGTTTGCAGAAGAAGTAGCATTACCACCGGAAATGGCGGGTTGGGAGGAGATGTATCCACCCCACCGTTTATTCAGCAAGGATAGAGAGGATTGGGAAAAGAGGCATTTCTGGTATCAGGATAAGATCCATGACCCTGAAGCGCTGTATCCGCTCGATGATATTTTCAATGAGGCATGGCAGATATCTCTTTCCCAGTATACCACGAGGGTTTTCTGTATCCCTCCTGCACAGGGTGTGCAACAGAGGATGCTGGGTTGCTATATGTATATATCGGCTGTTGAGCCGCCACCGCCGGAGGTTATTGGGGCAAAAGCGGAAGTTTTTGGAAAAAGGTTACCCCATATCCTCCAGAATTACGATATGCTGTGGGAAAAATGGATTGAGAAGTTCATGGCTCTCGGAAAGGATATGCAGAATGTCAAGATACCAGGAGAACTTGCAGATTATGTACCGGATGAGGATATTTTTCCTGTGACAAAAGGTTACACCCAGGCATACGAAGTGATAGCGGCGTTCAATACATTAGTAAACCAGATGTTTTTAGGATGGCAGTACCACTTTGAGTATCTGAACCTTGCGTATCTTGCCTATCTGATGTTTGTGGACACGACAAAAAAATTATTCCCGAGCATGAAAGACAGTACTGTTATGGGAATGGTCACGGGCATTGATGCAGCCATGTTCCGTCCCGATCAAGAGTTGTGCAGGTTAAGTAGATTGGCTGTGGGACAACGGTCTGTTGGTGACATTCTTAAGAAGGATATATCTGCCGACGAGAAGATAAAAGAATTGAAGAGCACAGAGGCCGGCAGGATATGGCTTGATGAGCTTGATAGGATAAAGGATCCATGGTTCTTTGTATCATGCGCGAGCGGATGGTTCCACTACGAGGGGAGCTGGATAAACAAGCTGGACGTGCCGTTCAGCTACATGCAGGGCTACGTGGAAAGGCTTGAGAAAGGAGAAACGATCGAGAGGTCGCTCAGGGCTATCACGGAAGAGAGAGAGCGGGTTGTAGAGGAGTACAAAAACCTTATACAGTCGGAAGATGATAGGAAGACTTTCGAAGATGCCTATAATGCGGTGAGAACAATATATCAGTTTACTGAAAACCACATCTTCTGGGTAGAGAACTGGTTCCATACGATATGGTTTGATAAGGTAAGGGCGCTTGGAAATCTGCTGACAAAGTACAATGTATTGAAAAAGACGGATGACATCTTTCTCTTCAACAGGTTTGAAGTACCCATGCTTCTTGAGGATCTCGTAACCTCCTGGGCATTGGGTGTAGGTGCGCCGGCGAGAAGTAAATTCTGGCAGGAGAAGGCTGCGAAGCGAGAAAAGATACTTGAGGCTGCGAGCAAATGGCAGCCCGTACCCGCACTGGGAGTGCCGCCGGCGGAGATATCAGAGCCATTTACCGTTATGCTGTGGGGTATAACCAGCGCCAATGTTCAAGAGTGGCTGAAGGGTGGTGCGGATTTGTCGGGAAACGAAATCAAAGGGTTTGCATCATCAGCGGGGATTGCTGAAGGACCTGCAAGGGTGATCAAACTATCCAAAGATATTGTTAAAATCAAACCCGGCGAGATTCTCGTGTGTCCGTCTACAAACCCATCATGGGCGCCGGTCTTTACAAAGATAAAGGCTGCCGTGACCGACATCGGAGGGCTTACCTGTCATGCTTCCATAGTCTCGAGGGAGTATGGATTGCCTTCGGTAACAGGCACTGGAGTTGCAACCTCTATGATAAAGACGGGAGATATTCTCAGGGTAGATGGTGCAATGGGTCTGGTCACCATCGTGAAGAGAGCATAAGGCTTTGGATCAAATGGGGGTACGCATTCGTACCCCCATATTTTATTAAGCGTTAAGGGGGTCACAATGTCGGAGAAATGGATTTACTGGTTGAAAGAGCTTGGCACTAACGACAACACCATAGTCGGGAAGAAGTGTGCCAACCTCGGAGAGTTGACCCAGGCAGGGTTCCACGTCCCACCCGGGTATGCCTTAAGCGTGGAGGCATACAAGAGGTTCATGGCGGAGACTGAGGTTACAGACCTTTTATTGAAATACTTGAAGGACTTTGATGCAGATGCCGACAAGATCGCTGACACGTTGAAATTTGACGCGGCATCCGTGGAGTTGAGGAGTATCATTGAATCCGTACCGATGCCGCCCGATATGGAAGAAACCATAAAGAACTATTATACGGAATTATGCAGTATAACAGGCTGTGTGGATCTCTATGTGGCGACACGTTCCGCAGGGCCGGTAAGCCATCCTGGTCAGTACGAAACATACCTGAATGTGTGCGGGGCCGACGACGTCGTTGCGAATGTGAGACGGGTATGGTCAAGCACGTGCAATACCCGCTCTGTCATTGCGAGGGCGAGACTGGGCCTTCCGCTGCATTACGACCCTATAGGCGTGGCGGTGCTCACAATGGTCGATGCGAAAGCAGCCGGTGTCATGTTTACCGTAAACCCTGTAAACGGTGACCCGTCGAAGGTGGCTATAGAGGGTAGCTTTGGCGTGGGCGAAGCCGTGGTGTCGGGGAACGTGACGCCCGACAGGTACCTGGTCAACAAAGTGACCCTGGAGATAGAGGAGAGGGTAGTATCGGATAAGCACATGGAATTCGCGTACAACCCGGAGACGAAGGAGATGGAGTACAAGGAACTCCCGGAAAATCGACGGAAAATCCCATGCCTTGAGGACAGGGAGATTATTGAACTTACGAAGATTGCAAAAAAGGTGGAAGCACACTTCGGGTCCGCACAGGACTTAGAGTATTCGATATCCAAGAGCCTTCCTTTCCCTGAGAGCATCTACCTTGTTCAGGCCCGTCCCGAAAGCGTGTGGGGCAAGAAAAAGAAGGAGTCCGTGCTCGGAAAGAAGACCGGCTTGGACCTCTTGCTTGAGAAGGCCGTGACCCCCACGAAAATAACGTAGTTAAGACGATGCAACAACAGCTCCTCATTATCGCCACCCTGGACACCAAGGGCAGGGTGGCGGAATATGTGAGGGGCTGTGTACGGGAACGCGGTGTCAGCCCCATACTGATGGACATCGGTATATTAGGCGGGCCGCCCGTATACCCGGATATCGCAAACAAAGACCTGGCAGAAGCCGCAGGGTATCACCTTGAGGAACTGGTTAAGAACAAAGATCGCTCCAGCGCGGTCAAGGTGATGCAAGAGGGCGGGGTCATCGTTGCACACCGTCTCCTGCAGGAAGGCAAGCTCCACGGTGTGATCGGCTTGGGCGGTGGAACAGGCACAGCAATGGTCACCCATATCATGCGTTCCCTTCCGTTCGGTCTCCCAAAGCTGGTCGTGTCTACCGTGGCGTCGAGGGATGTAAGAGAGTTTGTAGAAACAAAAGATATTGTCATGTTCCACTCGGTGGCAGACCTCCTTGGTCTCAATGGGTTCATGCGGCATATCCTCGGCCAGGCAGCGCATGCTGTCTGTGCCATGATGGACAAAGGCAGCGCAATCACTAAAGAAAGACCCATGATAGCGGTGACAGCCTACGGCATCAATTCGCAGCCTGCTGTCTTCGCCGAGCCTCTCCTCTGGGAGAAAGGGTATGAGATGATCGCCTTCCATGCGAATGGGTGCGGTGGGATGGCTATGGAGGAATTGATCGCCCAGGGCTTAATAAAGGGGGTGTTCGACCTTACGCCTCACGAAATAGTCGGCCAAATGTTCGAAGGTTTCTGCAAGGGTATCGGGCCCAGCCGTTTTGAGACCGCAGGCCAAATGGGCGTTCCCCTTGTCTTCGCTCCGGGCGGTCTTGACAACGCGGCCTACAGTAGTCCCTCTCACCCCATGCCTGAAGAATTTGCCGGAAGAAGGATATACATCCATGATGCAAAGATTCTGCGTGCGCATGGAAGCCCAGGAAATGAAAAAATTCGCCCATTTTATTGCGGAGAAACTGAATAAATCGAAAGGACCTATCCATGTGCTCATTCCAACGAGGGGGTGGTCTGAAGATGACAAGGAGGGTATGACGCTTTTTGACCCCGAAGCAGACCGGACATTCACCCGGACGCTCAAAGACCTTTTGAACCCAGGGATTCCCATAGAAGAAATGGATGTTCATATAAACGAACCTTCATTTGCAGAAAGAGCAGTAGAAATCTTGGATAGGACGATAAAGGCGTGACGTGTTCTTGCTAATGATTACACAGGAAGCGTACTGCCCAGTCTGAGCCCACCCATCATTGCCATGCGACGAGATAACATGGAGCAACGGTTCTACGTGAGACAAGTTGCAGCATGAGGGATATTGGTGTACACTATTGACATCAAGGTCAGGTTTTGTTTCGTCCTGTGCTCCGTGACAGCGAACCCTGCGTGCCCTTATTGCCTTTCTTATCATTGTCGCAAATTAATAATGTTTTGCAAGGGAAATGTTATTCGTTTTGACGCAATGAACTGACGATATGTCACTTCCTAAAAGTGAGCGTTTGTTAATAACTCCGGGTGTACAACACTTCAACTGGCATTTGATAGTGTGCAGAGGAATTCTTAGCTTGAAGTTGAAATAGAATTGCAGACAATAAATTCATGGGCGGGGGGTGTTAACGGCTTATGAATGGAAAATGAGGGTGATGCGAACGTATGGTTGCAGTACCTGACCCATACATTCGCATCAAAAAACCATACCGAACAGGAGACCGCAAGGACATCAAACTATGAACAGTCACATGATCGGCTATATCGCCGCCTTTCTCACAACTTTCTCAGGAATACCCCAGATAATTCGTCTCGTAAGGCTCAAAGAATCCAGGGACATATCCCTGCTAACAACGATGTTTCTTTGTCTGGGTGTACTTTTATGGCTCGTTTATGGCATCATCATAAGGGACATGCCGCTTATCGCCGCAAACTCCATCTCCCTATGTCTGTCCGGCACCATGTTTTTCCTGGTGTTGAAATACCGGTGACGATAGAAACGATCCCGGCGTTTTTCAGCTTGAAACGCCCATGCCGACCTGTTGGCACAAATAAGAATGAAAATCTATTTTCAGGAGAAATCACACCGGCATTGCAGACAATAAATTCATGGGCTGCGAACTGAACCCCTTATAAATGGGAGAATCGGGGAAACAGAGAAGGGGAGATTGCTGCGAAAAGCCACTGCATCCCCTACGATGCGTCAATTGAAAATAAGTTTTGGAAAACTTTATTCTTGATGACAAATAATGTATACTTACATTATACATTTTGTGGAGGCTCAAAGATGGAAGCGTCAGTAGTTGATTTAAGGTATAAGATGAAAGATGTACTCGAAGCGTTGGAGAGGCGAGAAGTAGTCCGGATCCTCTATCATGGCAACGTGAAGGGGACGATTGTTCCTGCATCCGGTGGCCGGAAAACCTGCATGACCGATCACCCTTTTTTCGGCATGAGAAAGGATGATAAAAAGGCTGTATCCGAACGTGCCGATGAACTTCGCAGAAGGCGATATGACACTCTTTGATACGGATATCTTTATCTGGGTACAGAGGGGTAATGTAAAGGCAACACGCCTCATGGAGCAGGCCGAAAAACGATATCTATCCGTTCAGACATACATGGAGCTTCTCCAGGGCGCAGAAAACAAAAAGCAACACCAGCAGATCAAAAGCTTTCTGGCAACATTCGACTTCATAGTCCAGCCCCTTACCGAAAATATTGGTCACAGGGCGTGTATCTATATCGAGGAATATGGACTCTCAAGCGGATTGAGAGCGGCAGACGCGATTATCGCGGCCACTGCCACCGAAAATAATCTTACTCTCGTGACTTCTAACGGGAAACATTTCAAGCCCATTAAAGACCTTAACCTCAAAATATTCAAACCGTGAATAATAAGATTAGCGAGCAATTAGATATCTTTGCTAAACTTTCTTGAGACCTTATTGCCAAGAACGTAGCCTGCGATCTTTTTCCCTGTCTCGTTTGACCCAGCCCAGATAAGGTAATAGAGATGGGCGCCACGAGTATTCTTGATAAGCTTGGGACCGGCGGTATGGCCAAACAATACGCGCAGACGGTCCATATACCATTTAATCAGGCGTTCTGCAGTATCATCATATTTCAATACCGTTGGCTCGTTATCAAAAAGTGATGTCAGCGAACTGGTATAATAAACTATCTGTTCCCATTCTTCGGAACCAAAATACGACGTCAGTCTTTCCAAATCTTTTTGCGACATGTTAGCCCTGTCTTTTTTGATAAGCCGTTGAATTGTCGTGCCGATTGGCAGGTTCAGTATGATCTCTATCGACCTCTTTTGGGCAATATCACAAATTGTTTGCCATGGAACTTGCATACCAAAAGGATCAAGAAACACAACCGCTCTGCTGCTTCTCCAATCTTTGACGGACTCGATGAAGACATTTAGGTGGCGTAAGGCATCGCCTTCATAGATCGTAATATTCCGGGTTTCTGCATATTCAGTTTTAAGCGCCTTCAATTTCTCGATATGTTCAGGATTTTTCTCAACGAAGTAATAATGGGTGAAGGGGTGGTCAATGTCCAGCGCCACTCTTGGAGAACCTTGAATATATTCGGCAAAATCGGCATCGTTTTCTTCAAGACCAACAAAAGGTAGGAGGAACATGTTGTCCTGATTCTTTGCCATTCTCCAGTTTTCTGAGCTTTGCTTCTCCGGCTCCGGCAAAAGCATCAAAGAAATATTTTCCTTTGCACCAGCTTTGGTTGAGAAGAACGTGTGTATATGTGTTTAAATAGGATCGCAGACAATCTAATTTTTCTTGAGCCCAAAGACCTACGGTTCCATCAGTACAATAGGTTGTCATGAAGTAGTATTGGAGAATAGAGGTGGTTGTACTGAAGGAATTGCTGGGAATCCGCTCCATTCAATGCCATCAAGCATTCTGCCGTTACGCTTCGGTTGCGCCCCACCCCATTGTTTAAAAAAGAAAGCAACCCCGGTATTATTACATTGATCCCTTATATCCGTAACCCATTCATGTTTCATCACACGGGCACCGCATCCGCTCTCTCCACCCACTATCACCCAGTGAATATCGTTCAAATTGATGTTTCCAACAGGACCGATCAATGGTTCCATGGACAAAAAACGGATGAACGCGGGGGTATCCCTCAGGTGGTCTACTCTGCTGATGACTTGGCGGCCCTCTATGGACACTCCAAGCCATATGTTGTGTGGCACATTACGCATTTTATAGCGTTTTGATACAAAATCACGCATCAAGTCGCTACGTTTCGTTAATACTTGAAAATTATGCCAGAAGGCCTTTTCCATTGTGTCGAAAACCTTTTCGATATAGCCTTCAGGAACATCCTTATGAAATAGGTCGCTCATCGAGTTCACAAAAACCATTCTTGAATTACGCCATAATAATGGCTGTTGAATGCGATCATGACGCAACATCAAGTCAAAACCGGATTCAAAAGGATGACCCTTGACGCCACGGAAACGTTCCGCAAAACGTTCCGCATAACAGTTTTGACAGCCAGCACTGATTTTTGTGCACCCCGTGATCGGGTTCCACGTTGCATCGGTCCACTGAATTTTAGTTTTTGCCCCCATTTATAGACTATATAGCGTAATAATCAGAAGAATGCAACCACATACTAAATTATGGTTCTCAGATACGTCTATGCCGGAATTATTACAATATTTGTGATTGATACGTGCCGAATCGGCAGAGCATCACGCAAGAAGTTCTTTGAGTTTCACATAATCCACCTTACCTGTGCCGAGTTTTGGTATCTCCTTCATGTATATAATCTCCCTCGGACAGGCGAGGTCCGACAAACCCTTCTCCCGTAGCCATTCCCGCACAGGCTTTAATTCCGCTTCTTTATAGTTTGTAACAAGGACCAGTTTTTCGCCCTTTCTTTCATCTTCTACCGCCATAACAGCCCCTTCCTTGCGCTCGCCGAATACACCGGATAACGCTTCTTCCACAGCAGCGAGGGAGACCATTTCACCGCTTATCTTCGAGAACCTCTTGAGCCTTCCCACGATCTTAAAAAAACCCTCCGGAGTTGTCTCCACAATATCACCGGTGTCATACCAGCCCTCGTCCTCAACAAGAAATTTGTGGTTCGCCTTTTCATTTTTCAAATAGCCCTTCATGACATTTTTGCCTTTTACGAGAAGCCTTCCCGAAGTTCCGTTCTTACTGTCGATACCGGCAACAGGCGCGAGCTTGTACTCGATACCGGGGAGCACCCTTCCGACTGTCCCGTATTCATGTTGAAGGGCGCTGTTCATACTGATGACCGGAGCGCATTCCGTGGCTCCGTATCCCGACATGACCCGCACTCCATATGTTTTTGCGTATTTTTCAAAGACAGCATCGCTTAACGCTTCGGCACCGCAGTAGACGTAGCGCATAGAGTGGAAATCATACGGGTGGCCCTTTCTGCTGTACCCGTTGAGAAAGGTGTTGGTGCCCATGAATATCGTACATGCCTCGTCATAAATGATTTCCGGGACGATTCGGTAATGGAGAGGGTTTACATACAGGTAGGCTTTCGCGTTTGCGAATAAAGGCAATATGGTCCCCACGGTAAGCCCAAAGCTATGGAAAATCGGCAGGGCGTTCAAGAAATAATCGTCTTCCGTGACGTCAATCCTCGATAGCGCTTGGTGAATATTTGAGATGATGTTTTCATGAGAGAGACAGACGCCTTTCGGGACACCTTCGGAGCCGGACGTAAAAAGGATAACCGCTGTCTCTTTCTCTTCTCCGGGTGCCATTTTTTTGTACGGGCCGGGGAAGAAAGGACGCATAAGGCCCGCAAGCTTCTCTTTCATGCCGAGCCTTTCTTTTAAGTCTTCAACATAGATAACCTCTCTGCCTTCAAAGACAGAAGGTTTCAGTCTTATACGTTCAAGAAACTGCCGTGAGGTAACGATGATTCTAAGGTCAGAAAGGTCCATGGCATGGCCAAGGCCCCCCGGGCCGCTTGAGTAATTGAGAAAGACAGCCGTTTTTTTGAAAATCTGGAGACCAATAAAGAAAATGGCCGTTACTGCAAGGTTCGGAAGGAGCACGCCGATATGTTTTTCAGGGAACTTCGCAAAATAACAACCGAGCGCAAAGGCGCCCGTCAACGCCTTCTTGTAGCTTACCTGCGTCCCCGTGGCATCCTTATAGGCCATCCTGCCGCCGTTTTCCTTACAGATGCGGATCAGCTCGCGGCCAAGCGTGGAAGGCTTGTTGTGTACCTCATAACGCATGTCGCAGAGCATCTGATAAATAATCTCTACCGCCGCCTTCTTTCGCATCCGGGGCGGCATATTATCGAGATTGATCGGTTCATGCGCTTTCCCGATGGTCATTGTTATGGGGGCAAAGATTTTCTTGCCTTTCTTCTTTCTGGAAAAGATCGTCGAATAGGTATTATCGAGATACACAGGAAGTATCTTTGCGCCCGTCTTATAGGCCACAAATCCGGTGCCTTCGTATATCTTCATGAGATTTCCTGTCCTCGTGATGCGTCCTTCGGGGAATATAAGAAGCGCCGTACCCCTGTTGACTTCCTATATAACCTCCTTTAGTGCATATGGATTCATGGCGTCTATCGGCACGGTGTAATCGTTTTGCATAAAGGGCCGAAAGAGCCACCCCTGCGCCAGGCCCAGGTTGACAATGATCTTTAAGGGGAGCCCGATATAGG
>Ga0182017_10004755_pt1 | contig 10091 bp, 6 predicted proteins | sample 712E3DmetaG_FD_120492 | JGI IMG/M metagenome (GOLD analysis project Ga0182017, IMG submission 120492) | Permafrost microbial communities from Stordalen Mire, Sweden - 712E3D metaG | ecosystem: Environmental > Terrestrial > Soil > Wetlands > Permafrost | place: Sweden: Stordalen | collected... | reverse complement strand
GTCCGGTTCGAGATTGCCACGGTCCGTTACGGAAAGTCAACCGGCACGGCCGCGGTCCAGGCCTCGGTGGACGACATCCGGCTGAAGATGCGGGGGAAAGGTCCCCGTATGGCGCAGAAGGTTGTTGGAAGGCACGGGAGAGAGTTTGACTGTTTCGGAGACTATTCTGTCGACCTGTTTGAGCACGTGAAGGAAAAGTCCCGTTCGTTGTACGACATGGCCGCGGCGGCAATTGTCAAGAATCCCGGATGGGCGGACTCCGTCGTGATCCACGCCCCCCGTTTCAGAAACGGCAGGTGGGTCGATCACCCGGAGAATCCCCGCGCCGTCGTCCTGTGGGAGAACTTTGACGGTGAAAAGATCATGAACGATTTTTACGGGACGATGGATAAGCCGTGAAAGTGGCCGGCTGCGGCACTGTGGCGGTATATCGGGGGTTATGTGCAGGAACCTCAGTGCTCTGCGGAAATGAACTTCATGCTCCGCATCCAATCCTCCAGACGCGACGGCCAACCGCTCACGGGCATCGTGGACGGACGCAGACCGTAGCCGTGTCCCCCCGCCTCATACAGGTGCATCTCTGCAGTCACCCCCGCCTGCAGGAGCGCACGGTAGTACGCGAGGCTGTTGTTCACGCTTATCGGGTCGTGCTGTGTCTGAACGATGAACGCCGGGGGTACATCCTTTGTCACATGAAACGCCGGATCGAGCGTTGACTCACTGTCGCTGAGTGCCAGATACGCGGGATAGATCAGCATGGCGAAGTCAGGACGGCAGGAGAGACGGTCAGCATCATCCGCCGGTGAGTATACCCGCTTCTGGAAATTGCAGCAGAGAGACGCCGCAAGATGTCCCCCCGCGGAAAATCCGAGTACCCCTATCCTGTGAGTGTCGATGTTCCACTCTCCCGCCCGGGCTCGGACGATCCCGAGCGCCCGCTGTGCGTCCTCGAGGGACCTGGCGTGAGGGGAGGGATCGGGGACACGGTACTTCACGAGGATTCCTGTCACGCCGATGGAATTGAGCCATTCACACACTTCGGTTCCTTCAAGATCCATCGCCAGGATATGGTACCCCCCGCCGGGGAATACGAGAACCGCCGTCCCCGTCTCCAAAGCACGTGCGGGTCTGTAGACGGTAATCGTCGGATCCGTTATCCCGGCGAGACGAACAACCGGCCGGCCTCCGATCAGGCCGTCGGCGGACGTGGTGACGTCATGTTCCCGCTCATGCCCCGCCATGACACCGGGGGTGCCGGGGGGCCAGAGTGACAGAGTGACCGGTGTCCCCCCGTCCCCCGGATGTGCCGACGCAGATCCCGCCGCAAGCCGGACCATTCCGGCGATGAAGATAAGTGAGAGTAAATGTGCGTTCATTCAGTCCTCGGTGTCGTGGATGATCTTTCGCGCGGGTGCGATCCGCGCTTTGCGGGGATCCCACTGGTGTGGCAATCGATGCAGCGTACAAAATGTATGTTGTGGGGACTGCTGCTCGCCGCAAACGTCGTGTTCATCTTCGTCACGTCGAGCAGGCAGTTCGAAATTGCCGGATGACAGTTTACGCAGCTCTGGCGTGATTCATTGCTGTGGCTGTCATGGCACGCAAGGCAGCTCAGCCCCTCGTGGACTCCCCTCGGGGTCCTGTCGTCCCCTGTGCCCGCCTGATGGAACGCATTGGGCGCATGGCACTGAAAACAGACGCGCTGCCGTGGGTCTTCCGAGACCTTCACGTCCCGCTCTCCATCCGTGAGCTTCAGGAGCGGCAGGGCGGAGTCCTGGATGTGTATCTTCTCATATCTGTCGTAGAACAGGAGCGTCGAGGGGCCTCCCCGCCTGCCATAGAAGATCTTGCCGGGATCGGCGTACTCTGCAGGGGATGCGGGAGAACCCTCCCGATGGATCTTATGGCAGGTGAGACATGGAATGACGGGTTGATCCGTTTGCCCGGGCACCGCCAGCTTCCATGGACCCTTCTGACTTACCGGCGTCACCAGGTCCTGAATCGTTCCGCGGTAGAACATGCCGTGGCAGCGGAGGCAGTCCGCATTAAGCTGCTCGGCCTTATTGTGCCGGTCGTTCAGAAATATCGCCGCATACGTCGCCGAATGCCCCCCCGAGATCCACCGTGCATATTCCGCCCCGTGGCAGCGCCGGCAATTCTCCGTCATCTCCAGGACCTGCTGCTCGTCAAGCATGATTCGATCAGACCCGGTCCCCCCGAAGTGATGGACGAACATCATCCCCTTTTCTTTCAGGCTGTGAAGTCCGCTGCTCAGGGCCGTGCCGTGACATTCCTTGCAGGGAAAATTCCGGTGACCGCTGTGCGCCCACATGTCGGACGAGCTCTCTATCTCATGGCAGCTCTCACAGGTCGACCGGGGTGAGGCCGCGCTCCAGTAGTAATACACGCCGCCGCTTGCGACGATGAGAAGGACAACTGCTGCGGTGAGGATACGAAGTGACGGAGGGACAATTTTCACGGGTATAACCTGCGTGCGAAGTGTTGGTGTCTCGGGATCTACCTGAACCGGTTCCCTTTTTGCCATTCCCCCGCGATATGCTCCCCTACCCAGTAGCCAAGGGCCATGATGGTAAGTGCGGGGTTGAACCCGCCGTTTGTCACATGCAGACTGGCATCCGACACGAACACGTTGGGTGTGTCATGCACGCGCCCGAATCTGTCGGTCACGGAAGTGCGCGGATCGTCCCCCATCCGGCACGTCCCCGCCTGATGCTGTCCGCCGCTTAAACCGGAGCCGGGAAGGTGGCGCCACGTCCGGGACGCTCCGGCTTCCTTCAGGATCGTCTCGGCTTTGCCTGAAAGGAACTCGCATCCTTCGGCGTCTTTGGGGTGCCTGTGTCCGGAGAGGCGGACGACGGGAATTCCCCAGGAATCCCTGACAGAAGGGTCCACCTGCACGCGGGAATCGAAGAAGGGCATTTCCTGTATCGGTCCGACCACCTGGATGTTCCGCCGGAAGTACTTCCGCTGGAATTCCTTGTGTTCTTCACCCCACATGGGTGAGCCTGGGGGACGGATGCCGGAAAAGAGGTAGGGGAGTCTCGTGAACTCGTTCGCCAGTATCCCCCCCCCGACGATTCCCGGATTGTGGTGGCTGAAGTCGCTGACGGCAAGCGTCGCCCCCGGACCGACATCGTCGAATATGTCCTCTTCGAACAGGCCGAACGCCCCGGTATACGCGTGTCCCTGAAGGTTCCTCCCCACCCAGTCATACCGGTTGCCGACGCCGGAGGGGAAGTGTTTCGACGTCGAGTTCAGCAGAAGCCTGGGGGTCTCTGTCGCGGAGGCGGCGACGACAATGATATCCGCGGTCTGTTCCTGTTTCGTGCCGTCCCTGTCGAAGTACTCAACTCCGGTGATCCTCCCCGACGCGTCAATGATCAGACCGCCCACGACGCACCGGGTGCGCAGCTCGCAGTTCCCGGTCGAGAGCGCCGCCGGTATGACGGTGTTGTGTGTCCCGCACTTGGCGTTGAGGGGGCATGCGAAACCGCAGCAGGTCCGCCTCCTGACGCACGCCGGACGGCCGCTGTAGGGGACCGAGTTCCGGAGCATCGGGATCGGGAAAGGATGAAGCCCTATCCTCTTCATCGCGGACTCCAGCATCGTTGCCTCCCTGTTGTACGCGAACGGAGGCATCGGGTATGGTTTCTTGCGGGGAGCGGCGAACGGATTGAGCGAGGGGTCTCCTGCGACGCCGATCTCCCATTCCGCTTTCTCGTAGCAGTGTTCCAGGTCGTCGTAACTCACCGGCCAGTCGTCGAGTGTGGATCCCTCAACGGGGCCGTATGTGCTTTTCATCCTGAAGTCTTCCGCCATGAACCGCCAGGCCATTGCCCCGTAGCTCACCGTGCCGGACCCGACGCACGCCGCGATGTTGTTGTACGCCCCGTCGCTCGGGTAGACGATTTCAGTCGAGCCATCGTCGCTGACGACAACGCGGCGGTACTTCTCATCGTCCGGCCCGAACGCATTCCCGAGCACCGTCGTCCGCTGGGAGAGGAGCTCGTCGTTGTCATGGTCCTCGAACGACACCCAGTCTCCCCGTTCGAAGAGGACCACGATGAGTCCGGCTGCGCTCAGTTCCTTCGCGACAACACCCCCGCCGGCTCCGGCGCCGACAACGACCGCATTGACATGGTTGTTTTTCATGGTCAGGGCCTGTACCGGTTCTGTCCGATCACCGGGGGAAAATCGAGCCCTATCATTTTATAACTTGCATAGTCCGGGTTGCCGCCGTGACGGGGGCTCCCGTAGTATGCCTGCATGGCGTGGTTCCGCACCATTGCAAAGAAGCGCGTGCTGAATCCCGCTTTCCATTTCCCGTCCCGGAGACTGCCGGATTCCATCTCCCTCAGGAACGAATCCTGCTCTTCCGCGGAGAGGGATTCGAACCTCTTCCTGTATTTTTCCAGGCAGGACTCCGTGACCGCGTCGAGTCCTCTCCGGTAGTCCTCCGTGAAACGACGGTAGGGCCCGGCAAGCTGTCTGTCAATGAATGCGACAACGCCGTTCTCGCGCCCGCCGGGCCATGCGTCGGGGGGTATGATCCTGTCTGCGATCGCCCCCAGCAGACCGGCATCATCATCGGAAAGAACGGCCCTGCCCGACGGACGATTCGGAGCACACCCTGCGATCAGACTCAGGCTCCCGGCCCCGAGTGCCGCCAGTTTTATGAAGTCTCTGCGCGAGATTTTCGAGCCGCTGTCCATAAGTCATCCGCAATGGGGGGAAGTTGAATCGATCGTGAGAATATAGGAGTACAGCGCCGGAGATTCAAGTGACTTATCATTATGATAAAGATTATCAAAACTATACGAACAATCCATCAGGAAATGCTCCCTGTGTTCGCATTTCATCGGTTCCACCTAGCACGGAACTTGGATAGTATTCACCGGGGGCGCCGCAGCACGGTGGCGCCACACATACTAATCAGACACGCAAAGAAAGAGCGAACGCGATGCCCACTGAGATACTGGATGAGTTGAAAAAGGCCCTCCTTGACGGGATACTCCGCAGGTGGTATCCCCTCGTCGTCGATCGTGAATGCGGCGGATACTTCACGAATGTGACGTGTGATTGGACCCTTCCTCCGGCGCAGGAGAAGATGATCGTTACGCAGGCGCGGCATATCTGGACGGCATCGAAGGTCGCGGAATTTACGGACGAGTCAGGCCTGTATCTCCCGATCGCGCGGCACGGTTACGAGTTCCTCCGCGACGTGATGTGGGATGCGGAGTACGGCGGATTCTATCAGACACGGGGCAGGTGCGGCGGGATGTCTGAATGCAAGGGATGGCGCGATGAGAAGAGGGCGTACGGAAACGCCTTTGCCCTTTACGGCCTGGCCGCCCTCTACGGGCAGACAAAAAATCCCGGGGTGCTGGACCTGGCCGTCCGATCATTCCACTGGATCGAGGAGCATGCGTACGACCCGCGCTACGGAGGGTATTTTGAGTTTCTCACGCGGGAAGGGGAGCCGTTTGACCGGGAGAGTTCCTACAAGACGATTGCCGACGATGGGAACGAGCTCGGTTTCAAGGACCAGAACTCGTCCATACACCTCCTGGAGGCGTACACGGAGCTCTACAGGGTGTGGAAGGATCTGCTCCTGGGGCAGCGGCTCGCCGAGCTGCTGGAGCTGATCAGGGACACCATGGTGCACGAACGCGGCTACCTGCAGCTGTTCTTCCAGCCCGACTGGACTCCTGTCTCCTTCAAAGACTCGCCCGAGGATGTCCGGCGGGCGAACTACGGGCTCGACCACGTGTCGTTTGGTCACGACTACGAGACCGCGTTCCTGATGCTCGAAGCTTCGCATGCGCTCGGGCTGGAGAACGACACGAAGACCCTTCTGGTCGCCAGGAAGATGCTGGATCACGCGCTGGCGAACGGTTGGGAGCGTGGCGTTGGCGGGTTCTTCGACGGAGGGTACTACTTCAACGGCAACGGCCGCTGCACGATCATCTACGAGACGAAGAACTGGTGGGCCCAGGCCGAGGCACTCAACGCGCTGCTCCTCTTCTCAAGGATCTGCCCGGAGTCTGCATACCGGTCGTATTTCCTGAAGCAGTGGGAGTACGTAAAGAAGTTTATCATCGATCATGAGAGGGGTGATTGGTTCGAAGGGGGACTGGACAGGGAGCCGCAATTCAGGACCGGTCCCAGGAGCCATATCTGGAAATGCACGTATCACACATCGCGCGCGCTCATGAATTGCATCGCACTCCTGAGCTATGCCCGCCCCCCGGGTTCGGATGAAGGGATTGACAGCGCAAGGAAGGAGATCACGGAGTTCGTCGGGCACTGGAACGGGACCGCGATGCAGACTGCCGGAGTCCACGGCTGACGATGGCGCCCGCCCGGTACCGGGTTCATCGCACCATGATCATCGTCCTCGTTGAGGCCTGGTCCAACCAATCCTACGGCATTCGTTCAGAATTTCACGGGGCTGAATATGATGATGCTCACCGGACCGGTTTCTCCCGCCGGACAGGGGCCCTCTTCCTGTTCTTCGCCTGCATCCTGATCGCCGTTCTCCTGGAAGCCTGTGCGGCGCTATTCACCCCGGGTGAACGGGACGACTTTGTCAGAGTGCAGGGAACGCACTTCCTCCACAATGGAAAACCGTATTACTTCGCCGGAACCAACCTCTGGTGGGGTTGTTACCTCGGCTCCCCCGGAGAAACGGGGGACAGGTTGAGGCTGGTGCGCGAGCTGGATTCTTTGCGCGCCGACGGGATTCTCAATCTGAGGGTCCTGGCGGCCTCTGAAGAATCGTACCTGAAGCGGTCTTTGCGTCCTGCCATTGAACGTGCCCCCGGAAATCTCGACGATTCATTGCTCCAGGGTCTGGACTATCTCCTGGCCGAGATGGGGAAGAGGAGGATGCACGCGGTCCTTTTTCTGAATAACTACTGGCAGTGGTCGGGGGGGATGTCGCAATACAATGTATGGGCTGACGGGGGGAAAGGGGTCGATCCGGACGACCCGGTGCAGGGATATGTGGCATTCATGGAATTCTCGGCGAAGTTTTACGGGAACCACAGGGCGGACTCTCTGTTCCGGGGCTTCGTCAGGTCCATCGTCATGAGGAAGAATACGTGCAACGGCCGCCGGTATTCCGCCGACCCGACGATCATGTCCTGGCAGCTTGCCAATGAGCCCCGGCCGGGGACATCCGGTCCGGAAGGGGAGAAGAACCTTGATCTGTTTTACGGGTGGATAGACCGGACGGCGGAGTACATCCACATGCTCGATACGAATCACCTCGTCTCAACCGGGAGCGAAGGGGCGGTCGGCTTCCGCTGGTCGAACGAGTACGCCCTCAGGACTCATGAATCGAAATACATCGACTACATGACGTTCCATCTCTGGCCGCTAAACTGGGGATGGTTCAACCCGATGAAGATCGACGAGACCCTCCCCTCGTCGGAAGAAAAAGCCGTGGAGTACATCCGGTCCCATCTCGCGGTGGCACGGCAGCTGAACAAACCGGCTGTGCTTGAAGAATTCGGGTTTCCCAGGGACAGCGCTCGATGCGCGCCCGAAAGCCCTGCAACGGCACGGGACAGGTACTTCGCGAGAATACTGGGAGTCCTGGCTGATTCCGCGTGGGCGGGCGCACCCATCGCGGGATCCAACTTCTGGGGCTGGGGCGGATCGGCCCGGGGAAAGAATGCTGACAACGTCTGGCGCAAGGGCGATCCCTTTGTCGGCGATCCGCCGCAGGAGCCCCAGGGGTTCAATTCCGTATTCCTGGCGGATACGACGACACGGAGACTCCTGCGCGCTCACGCGCTCAGGATGATGAGCATCGGCGCGGAGAATTGACTCAAAATCTGATGTTCACGCTCTTCCCCGTATACCGGACGGTCCTGTCAGGGGAAGGGGTGGGTTCCGGGCCTGCCCCGCGGTTCTCACCCACCAGGACAACAGTGAATGTCTTCGAGGCACTCTCCCCCCGATAGCTCCCCTGTTGTTGGCCGAGTGTCAATGTTCTGCGAGATTCGTCCCAGTGGATCGGAATGATCGAGTAGACACCCTTCTCGTAGTCATACGTGTCCCCTGCGTCGTCATAGAGCTGGAAGTCGGCGTCCCTGCCTCTGTAGACCCGAAGCTCGGTGGGGGCGCTGCTTTGCTCCGTTGCGTACTGGATGTCCGGCCCCAGAGGAACGATGGACCCTGCGGGGACGTACAGGGGGAGGTGCGCGATGGGAGCATCGGCACGCACGCGCTCTCCGCCTGACGTCGATTTCCCGGTCCAGAAATCAAACCATACCGTGCCGCGGGGGAGGTAGACGCCTGTTGTTCCAGCCGCCCCCGGGGAGTCATCGGGCTGTTCCCAGTTGAGTTTCAGAAGGGCGTTGTTCGGCTTGAATTGTCTGTGTTCAAGTCGGAATGGATGTTTGACCCCGGCCGGGAGATCCACGACAGTTGAAAACGTCTTGCGGACGGTGTTTTCGGGTTCGTCGATGACAGGTTTGTTGTCCAGCCAGAGACGTATCCCCCCGTCGGTGATCACGTAGAGCGTGTGGCGTCCCCCGCGCGGGCCTGTCATGATCGCTCCGTTCATCCTGACGGAGTATGCGGTATCAAGTCCGTCGGGGAGGCAGCCTGTCCAGCTGATCTGGCTTGCATCGGTTTTGCGCGTGAGGATCAGGTGTTCGAACGAGGTGCCGCGAAACACCTGGAATTCGCAGCCGTGCTCGCTCCCGTCGGCGGAATAGAAATGTGCGGGGGTGATGTCCACGCCCCTGAACGCCGGGACATGGAACATGGGATGAGTCACGGGGCAGACCATCAGCGATGACCCGAACATATATTGATCGGCAATCGAGTAGACGTTCCTGTCTCCGGAAAAATCCATAGGAAGACCGCGGATGAAGGAATAGTCGTCGTGTGTGACCTTCCATGCCGTCGAGTAGACGTACGGCATCAGCCTGTATCGGAGCCTGTCGCTCGCCGCCAGCGCATCATATGCCCAGTCCCCTTTCTCGCCGAACTGCCATATCTCGCGGGGGATGCTCGTGCCGTGCGCCCGGAAAATCGGGGAGAAAGCTCCGAACTGGAACCAGCGTACGTACAGCTCCCTGTAGGCCGGATCGCTCAGTCCCCCCGGGAAATGAAAATCCGTGATGAACGCTCCGATGTCGTGAGTCCAGTAGGGAATGCCGGACATCGAGAAGTTGATCCCCGCGGCGATCTGCACGCGCAGGTCGTCCCATGTGGCGAATGTATCTCCCGACCATGTGGCGGCGCCGTAGCGCTGCTGCCCGGCGAATGAAGAGCGTGTCAGGATGAATACGCGCTTCCGGTCTGTGGCGAGCCGGTGGTTCTCGTAGACGGCCCTGGTGGTCATCAGCGAATACGGGTTGAGATATCGCGCGAAGCTCCCGAGGGAGTTCTTCCCCGCTTTCTTCAGCGAGAGCTCGGTGATGTACCGGTCGTCCGAGCAGCGGAATTCCGGTTCAGTCGCGTCCATCCAGTAGGCGTCGACGCCGTTATCGAAGAGCCCCTTCCGGACATACTTCCAGTAGATGCCCCTCGCTTCGGGACTGTACGCATCGTACACTTTTCCGCCGTTCCAGTGCGGGACTGCGAACAGGAAATTCCGCCCTTCCATCTCCTTATAGATAGCAGTCGCCGGAGCGAACGCGGGCCAGATCGACACCATAAGATGAGCATTGAGCTGGTGTATCGTGTCGGCCATGCGCCGGGGTTCCGGGTAATTCACGGTATCCCACATCATGCTGCTGAACTGGTCCATCCCTCCCCAGTAGCTCCAGTCCTGCACGATGTTGTCCAGGGGAAGCCCTCTCCGGCGGTACTCCCTGACGATGCCCGTGAGCTCCGTGCCGGTTTTGTACCGCTCCTTCGACTGCCAGTATCCGTATGCCCATTTTCCCGCGAGGGGAGCCTTCCCCGTCAACAGACGGTAGCCCGCGACGACCCTGTCCAGGGACGGACCGTACACAACATAGTAGTCGATTGCATCGGCGACCTCCGATTGGAGCAGTGTCGTTCCCCGGCTGTCGGAAAAACGGGACCGTGAATAGTTGTCCCACAGT
>Ga0182017_10004753_pt1 | contig 10094 bp, 4 predicted proteins | sample 712E3DmetaG_FD_120492 | JGI IMG/M metagenome (GOLD analysis project Ga0182017, IMG submission 120492) | Permafrost microbial communities from Stordalen Mire, Sweden - 712E3D metaG | ecosystem: Environmental > Terrestrial > Soil > Wetlands > Permafrost | place: Sweden: Stordalen | collected... | reverse complement strand
GATGCGGCGGCGATTGCAGCTGGCGCAGTGCTGCACTATGTGCGGACCACACAGAAAAACGAAGCGCTGCACATCGATTCGCTGAAATTCGAGCAGCACTCGACGGCCCTGGAGCTGGACCAGGTGACGGTGCGAAATCTGGAGCTGGTGGAACCGCTGTTTGTCGGCCAGGATAGCCGCGCGACGCTCTTTCACACACTGGATGCCTGTCAGACGCCGATGGGCAAGCGCCTCCTGCGGGCGACGATCCTACGACCGCTCAACGATGCCGGGGCGCTGGAGGCTCGCTATGAGGCGGTCGCCGAGGCGCATACAGACTTGGTGCGGCGCGAGGAGATTCGGCGGGCATTCGACAGGATTCTCGACCTCGAGCGGCTTTTGGCGCGGCTTTCGCTGGATTCAGCTGGTCCCAGAGACGTGCGTGCGCTAGCCGCAAGCCTCAGCAGATTGCCAGGGCTGAAGACGGCGCTTGACGTCTTACAGGCTGCGCAATGGCGGGCGCTGGCCGGGCGACTGGATGTGCTCGAAGACGTTACGCAGCGCATTGAAACCACGCTGGTCGCCGAGCCTCCGCTGACGCTGGTGGATGGCGGCGCGATTGCGGCGGGCGTAGATGCGGAACTGGACGAGTTGCGCACCATCTCGACCACCGGACGCCAGGCGATTGCCGCCATCGAAGAAAGGGAGCGAGCGCGGACCGGGATAGGTTCTTTGAAGGTTCGGTATAACTCGATCTTTGGTTATTACATTGAGATAACTAAAGCGAACTTATCGATGGCGCCTGCTGATTACGAGCGCAAGCAGACGCTGGTCAATGCCGAGCGGTTTACGACTCCGGAGTTGAAAGAATATGAGCGCAAGATTCTCACCGCTCACGACCGTTCGATCGAAATAGAGAAGCGGCTCTTCGCCGAGTTGCGGCGCTCGGTGCTGGAGGCGGCGGGACGGATTCGGCGCAGCTCTTCTGCTGTTGCGGAGGCTGATCTGCTGGCGAACTTCGCGCATCTGGCCGCACTGCGGCGTTATGTGCGGCCCAGTATCGCCGAGGAACCGGTGATTGAGGCCGTGGCCGGCCGCCATCCGGTGATCGAGCAGTGGATGGAAGAGACCCGCGAGGGGCTGTTCATTACCAATGACATCTATCTGAACGCGGCGGGCGAGGGACCGAGTCTGCTGCTGATTACCGGCCCGAACATGGGTGGCAAGAGCACATATCTGCGCCAGGCGGCGATGTTAGTGCTCATGGCGCAGATGGGCAGCTTTGTGCCGGCAGAGAGTTTGCGCTTTGGCCTTGTTGACCGCATCTATACGCGCATCGGGGCCAGCGATAACGTAGCCCGCGGGCGATCGACCTTCATGGTGGAGATGACCGAGACGGCCACCATCCTGAATACTGCGACCAGGCGGTCGCTGATTCTGCTTGACGAGATGGGACGCGGCACGGCCACCTTCGACGGGCTTTCGCTGGCCTGGGCGACGGTCGAATATCTGCACGCCGAGACTGGGGCGCGAACGCTCTTTGCCACCCATTACCATGAGTTGACTATGCTGGCCGAAAAGCTGCCGCGCGTGCGCAATCTGCGCGTGGGCGTAAAGGAAGCGGCAGGCAAAATTGTTTTCTTGCATAACATTGAGCCCGGAGCGGCAAGCAAGAGTTATGGAATCGAAGTGGCGCGGCTGGCGGGGCTGCCGTCGGCAGTTATCGAGCGTGCCAAGCGCATTCTGAAGCAACATGAGAAGCAGGAGCGGCAGAGTGTGCAGGTGGAGACCTGCGATCCGGTGCAGTTGACCATCTTCACGCCCTTGTCGCAGCGCATAGTGGACCGCATTGAAGAGACGGACGTGAACTCGCTGACTCCGTTGCAGGCACTGACACTGTTGGAAGAGCTGCAACAGGAGTTGAAGGAGAAGGGATGACGGCGAAGTTGCGCCAGGCCGCGGGAAGCCTTCTGGTGGTAGGCGTTGCCGGAGCGGAGTTGACTGCCCTCGAACGCGCCTGGCTTAAGCAGATCAGGCCGGCAGGCATTATTCTTTTTCGGCGCAACATTGAAGATGCTCGTCAGTCGCGGGCGCTGCTCGCTGAAGCAACTGCATTTTGTGCGCCGCATAGTCTGTGTTGCGTAGATGTGGAAGGCGGGACGGTGGATCGGCTTCGCGACGCGTTAGCGCCAATGCCTTCGGCACAGGCTGTGGCAACTGCGGCACGTAAAACCGGAAAGACAAGTCTGATTCGGGAGCAAGGCGAGCTGGTAGCGCGCGCAGTAAAGGCATTCGGCTTCAACACCACGCTGGCGCCGGTACTGGACCTGGCTCTACCCGCCTCAGGCGGGGTGATGGGAACACGTGCCGCCGTGCCGTCGGCTGCGGGAGTGATCGAATATGCGCGCGGCTTTTTGGCTGGCCTGGCAAAGCACGGTGTCGTTGGCTGCGGAAAGCATTTTCCAGGGCTTGGCGGCAGCGCACTCGATTCGCATATGGAGACTCCGTCGATTCGTCGCTCATGGCGTGAATTATGGCAAGAAGACCTGTCTCCCTACCGCGAACTCCGCAACGAGTTGCCCATGGTGATGGTGAGCCACGCTGCCTATCCCGATACGCCGGGGAAGGGCCGTCCGGCGAGCGTATCGCCTTACTGGATAACGACTGTTTTGCGCAAGCGGATCGGCTATTTAGGCATCACCTTCTCTGACGATTTGGAGATGGGCGGCATTCTCAACTTCATGCCTATCGAAGAGGCCGCAATTGCGGCGATTCGCTCGGGTATGGACCTGGTGGAAATCTGTCATAGTCCTAAGCTGATCTTGCGCGCCTACGAAGCGCTAATTGCCGAGGGTGAGCGCTCGGAAGCGTTTCGGAAGATGCTGCTGGTGCGTGCCAGGCAAACGGCGCTGCAACGTGTCAGACTGTTTGCAAATGGGGTTCCGGCGGTGCTTTCGGCGCGGCAGTTCGAGGCGCTGCGTATGCGCATCCTGCGCTTTGGCCAGACGATCAAAAAACTTAATAAGGGCAGGCCGACATGAGCGAGAAGACAATGACCGTAGCCGGAATCATGAGCGGCACTTCTGCCGATGGCGTCGACGTGGCCGTGGTGCGTATCGCGCCCGGCAAGCAACGGCCCAGGCTCACGTTCGTTGCGCATGAGGGTTTTCCGTTTTCGCCTGCTTTGCGCCGCGCTGTGCTGGCGGCGATGAACGCGGCTTCGACTTCAACGGCAGAGCTGGCGCGTCTCAACTGGCGGTTGGGGCTGGCCTATCTTGAGGCAGTAAGCGCGACGCTCAAGCGGCACAAGGTGAAGCTGGACCTGATCGGTTGCCACGGCCAGACGCTCTACCATCAGCCGCGCCCGGCGGCCTATGCGGAGCGGCATTTCGCCTGTACCTGGCAAGCTGGCGAGGCCCAGGCGATTGCCGCCTCGCTCGGTGTTCCCGTGGTCTCGAACTTCCGTCCCGCCGACATGCTAGCCGGCGGCCAGGGCGCGCCGCTGGTTCCGTTGCTCGATTATGTGCTCTTTGCGCATCCGAAGCGCGGGCGAGTGCTGCAGAACATCGGCGGCATAGCCAACCTGACGGCAATTCCCGCCGCGGCAACTCCAGACAATCTGATCGCTTTTGATACCGGCCCCGGCAACATGGTCATCGATGCGCTGGCGCAGCAGCTCTTTGGAAAATCTTATGACCGCAACGGAGCATTTGCCGCGGAAGGCGCGGTGCTTGCGCCGGTTCTGGCGGCCGAGTTGCGCAATCCCTACTACCGTCTCAAGCCTCCGCGCACAGCGGGGCGGGAGCAGTTTGGGCGCGAGTATGCGGCGAAATTTCTGGCCGCCTGCAATCGCGTCAGCCGCAAGCCCGAGGATGCGCTGGCCACGGCGACTGCGCTAACCGCCGAGTCCATCGCGCGGAGCTACCGCCGGTTCGTTCTGCCGAAGATGAAGGGCAGGGAAGTTGACTTTATTATCTCCGGCGGTGGCGCGCGCAACCACACGTTGATGGCCCTGTTGGCGCAACGGCTGGAGCCATTGGGCTGCGAACTGGCCACGAGCTTTGACTTCGGACTTCCCGTTGAGGCCAAGGAGGCCGCGGCCTTTGCGCTCTTGGCGTGGCAGACTTGGCATCATATGCCCGGCAACTTGCCTGCCGCTACCGGCGCAACCCGGCCCGCAATCCTCGGTCAGGTGACCTATGTATAAGCTGATTGCGCTCATCAGCCTCCTGGCCCTTGCCGGCTGCCGCTCTGCGCCACGCGATCCCGGCACTGTTGTCTTTCTCATCGACAGCAGTCCGGCGAATCTCGATCCGCGCATTGGAACGGACGGCCAATCGGAGCATATTGACGAGCTGCTCTTCGACGGGTTGGTGGCCCGCGATGCCAGCTTTCACTTCACTCCCGCTTTGGCTGAGCGGTGGGAACAGCCCAACCCGCTGACGTTGGTCTTTCATCTGCGCGCAGGCGTTCGTTTTCACGATGGCCGGGCGCTCACGGCGCGCGATGTTGTATGGACTGTTGAGTCCATGCGCTCAGGCGCGGTGATCTCGCCCAAAGCCGCCGCTTACGCCGCAGTGGATCGGGTCGAAGCTCCCGACGAACGAACCGTTATCTTCCATCTGAAACATGCCGACAATTTTCTGCTCACTAACTTATCCACAGGCGCCATGGGCATCGTGCCGAAGGGCAGCGGGCGCGACTTCTGGCGGTACCCTGTGGGCACAGGGCCATTTCGCTTCGTCAGCCAACAGATAGATCAGGATGTGGTCATCGAGCGCAATCCGTCGAGTTGGGCGGTCGTGCCAAAGATCGGCCGCGTGCGTTTCGCCGTGGTGCCTGACGCGATTACCGAGTCTCTTGAGCTAGAAAAAGGCTCCGGCGACGTGGCGGTTAACTCGCTTCCCATGGATTCGCTGCCGGTGCTTGCCAGCCGCTCAAACCTTCAGGTGAAAGATATAGGAGGAACACAGATTCAGTATTTGGCCTTCAATCTGCGCGACCCGCTGCTGAAGGATGTGCGGGTGCGCCAGGCTATTGCCTGCGCCATTGATCGCCGTCAAATTATCCAAACCCTGCTCGGCGGCCATGCTCAGCCCGCATTGAGTCTGCTGCCCGCCTCTCACTGGGCCTGGAGCGGCGATGTCGCTCGCTACGATTACGATCCGGCGCGGGCTGAGCGGCTGCTGGACGAAGCAGGTTATCCGCGCGGGGGAGGCGGAGTCCGTTTTCACATAACGATGAAGACCAGCAATCTAGAAGATGTGCGCCTGCTGGCTGCCGTGCTGCAGCAGCAACTGGCCAGGGCGGGCATTGCGCTCGACCTGCGCAGCTACGAGTTCGCTACCTTTTACTCCGACGTGACGCGCGGAGCCTTTCAGATGTATTCGCTGCGTTGGATCGGCGGAAACGAACAGCCCGACATTTTTACCTACGCCTTTTCAACCGCGAACTTCTCTCCCCAAGGCGCCAACCGCAGCTACTACTCAAATGCGCGTTTCGACGCCCTGCTCGACGACGCGGCTAAAAGCGATGACTCAGCCCGCCGGCGCTCCGATTACGTCGAGGCGCAGCAGATTCTGGCCCGCGATCTGCCGGCCCTAAACCTGTGGTATCGGGACACCATTGTGGTGCATAACAGAAGGCTGACTCGCGTGTTTCCATCGCCCTCAGGAAGTTATGCGTTCCTGGAAACAGCAGAACTGGCGAAATAACCCTTCAGCTTCTCTTAAGGTTCAGCGGTCTAAGATGAAGAAACGGTAGTTCTTATTCCACTTTCAGTGATCTGCAACAAACCCGGCTCACAATGGGACGGTGAATCAACCTTTTAGCGCACTGGTTCGTCTACCGGAATAGATACCGCTTTCCAGCCCAGTTGCCGGTAAGATTTGACTAGTGGAGAAAACGATCTATGAAAAACAAGATGAAAGTCAGCCTTCCCGCCTCGAGGTTGCTGGCGGCGTTATCAATCGCCGTTCTGGTTGTCGTGCCGCTGCTCCGTGCACAGGCGCCTGCGTTTTTCCGGGGCACGATTACCGCTATCAGCGGCAACACGCTCACGGTGAAAATTGATACCAATGGCGAGCGCCAGGTTGAGGTCCCTTCCACGGCGTCCATCAAGCGTATTGCCCCTGGACAAAAGGATCTGAGCACGGCTGCGACGATCCCGTTCAGCGACTTGGCGATTGGAGATCGTGTCCTGGTGACGCCCGATCCGAAGGCAACCGGCCCCACGGCGCAGGCACTTCGGATTATCGCCATGAAGCAATCCGATCTGGCGCTTAAGCAGCAGAAGGATCGCGAGGACTGGCAGCGGTTGGGCGTAGGCGGGCTGGTGAAGAGCGTTGACAGTGCAGGCGGGGTCATCGTGTTAACCAGCGGATCCGGCGCCACGGCCAAGACCATCACCGTTCACACCACCAAGGCATCCATTCTCAAGCGTTACGCGCCGGCATCGGTACAATTCGATGAGGCCAAGCCCGCGCCAATCGATGCGATCCATGCAGGCGACCAGTTCCGTGCTCGCGGAACCAAAAATGCAGATGGCACGGAGATCACCGCGGAAGAGGCGGTCTCTGGCACCTTCCGTAATATCTCCGGAACCATTGCGTCGATGGATTCTGCCGCGTCAACGCTGACTCTCAAGGATCTGACGACCAAGAAACAGGTCACCATCCACATCACCCCGGAGGCGCAGATGCGCAGGCTGCCGGAGATGATGGCTCGGATGCTCGCGGCCCGGCTAAAGGGGGCTTCGTCTGATACTGGAGCTGCAGCTGCGGGTGGACGGCCGCAGTCTCTCTCCGGCGGTCAGGGCGGCGGCAGGGGCCAGGCTGGCGGAGGCGATCCCGAGCAGATGCTCAGCCGTCTGCCTCCAATTCAACTGGCCGATCTGAAGAAAGGCGACGCTATTATGCTGGTTTCAACCGACGGCGCAACCGAGGTAACGGCCATCACGCTGCTGGCGGGCGTTGAGCCGCTGCTCGAGGCTCCTGCAGCCAGCCAGAGCCTGCTCAACAACTGGAGCATGAACTCCGGCGCGGGCGCGGCGGAAGCAGCTTCGCAGTAGATGTTTGTGATGATTCATAGAAAACAAACGGGGGATTCGTGTATTCAAGATTGCATTTCTTCATTCATTTTTTAATTGCTTTGGCGTTTGCCGTGGCTGGGGTGGCCGCGGCGCATGGGCAGACTTCCGCTACAGCGGCGCCCACTTCGGCAAGCGCGGCTCCGGCGGCAAGCATACGCGGGCACATTGCTGATCCGTCGGGCGCGCTGATACCTGGAGCAGCAATTACCATCACAACCCCGGCTGGGACCGTTGTGAAGAGCGCGACAGCTGACTCGGCCGGCGCCTATGCAGTCAATGGCCTGGCTCCCGGCAGTTACATTGTGCAGGCCTCCTATGCGGGCTTCGCCTCCTTTACTTCGCAGGCTATTCCGCTCACGGCCGGGCAGATCAAGCGCGTGGACATTTCCATGGCCATGGAGGTCGAGCAGCAGAGCGTAACAGTCACGGACGATTCGCCCCAGGTGAGCGTAGAAGCGGGCGGCAACACAGACTCCATTATGCTCAAGGGAAAAGACCTCGACGCGCTCTCGGACGATCCCGATGAGCTGTCGAATGAATTGACGGCGCTGGCCGGTCCCTCGGCGGGGCCGAACGGCGGCCAGATCTACATTGACGGCTTCAGCGGCGGGCAGCTTCCCCCAAAATCGGCCATCCGCGAGATTCGCATCAACCAGAATCCGTTTTCGGCAGAGTTCGACCACATAGGCTACGGGCGCATCGAAATTCTCATCAAGCCCGGCACCGACAAGCTGCACGGCCAGTTCTTCATCCAAGGCAACGACAAATCCTTCAATACCGGCAACCCGTTTAACCCGAACATCCCGCCTTATTACAGCTTTCAGTACAACGGCACGGTAAGCGGGGCGCTCTCCAAGAATGCATCATTCTCGGTCAGCGCCGAGCAGCGCCACACTGAGAACGTGAATACCTGGAGCATCCCGGACGCCGTGCTTCCCAATAGCTCCGGCGTTTACGTGGATAACCTGCTTTACGGCGTCGATCAAGTAAACCAGCGCATCCGCGATAATGCCTCGGCGCGTATCGACTGGCAATTAGGCGCCAGGAACACCTTCACGGCGCGTTATGGTTTTTGGTTAGAGTCTGAGCACAACAATCTGAATCAGATGCAACTTCCCAGTGCCTCCACTCATGAGGCGAATACCGATCATACTGTGCAGATCAGCGATGCCATTTTGATCAACGATCACGCCGCCAACGAAACCCGATTCCAATACGAGCGGCAGAATGAGAATCATTACCCCGACTCTGCGGCTCGCACCATCAACGTAACGGGAGATTTTACGGGGGGCGGCTATCCCGGCCAGAAGAGCCTCGATCACGCCACGCGCCTTGAGTTTCAGAATATGACGACGCTCACCCATGGCGCGCACGCCATCAAGTTCGGCACCCGCATGAGAGACACGCGCGACGCGAACTTCTCAAATTCCAATTTCAATGGTTCATTCACATTTGATTCTCCCGCAAGTTACCTGGCCATGGCCAACGGGCTTGCTGCCGGAACGCCGTTCAACACGCTGGTAGCGGCGGGCAACGGTCCCAAATCCGCCAGCTACTCGAACGGTCAGCAATCGGCGCTCGCCAATGTCTTCGATATGGCGTTTTTTGCGCAGGACGATTGGAAGTACAATGCACGTCTTACGCTCTCCGGTGGCATTCGCTGGGAGTCGCAGAACCATATCTCAGACCACAGCGACTGGGCGCCCCGCGTCGCGATAGCCTATGCTCTGGATGGCGGCAAGAATAAGAAGGCCAAGACCGTGCTCCGCGCCGGATACGGCTTTTTTTACGACCGGTTTGAAAGCCGCGGCCTGCTAACCATCAACCGCGCGAATCTCCAGAGGCAGATCGTGCTGAATAGTCCGACATGCGCCTCCACGGCAACCAAACTGGACGCGGTCGATATGAGCACGTGCGTCAGCACCGGCGGCACATCCACCGCCGCAGTGCCGGTGAAGTACGAAGTGGCCCCTCATTATCACTCTCCCTACAACGAACAGGGCAGCGTCAGCCTGGAACGGCAACTGACCTCCGGCACCAGCGTGACGCTGAACTATATGCATACCTTTGGCGTACACCAGCAAGTCATGCGCAACGCCAACCAGGCCACCGGCGGAACTCCGCAGACTAGCTCCGGCGGATACCTCTATGAGTATTATCCCGAGGCGATCTTCGTACAGAATCAGCTTGTCACCAGCGTGAGTTCCGTGATCAGCAAGAACCTGAACCTGACTGCCTTTTACACCCTCTCCTTTGCCAACGGCAATAACAACGGCAGTGCATCCAACGCCTATAACCTGAATGTGAACTCGGGGCGCGCAGGCTTTGTAGCGCGCAATTCAATCTTTATGATGGGCACATACAACGGCCCCTGGAGGCTTCGCTTTAATCCCTTCCTGGTTGCGAATTCCGGCCGCCCATACAACATCACGCTGTCAACAGATCCCTTGAACAACTTCTTTAATCAACGCCCGGCCTACGCGTCTTCATCATCGGCGTGCTCGACCACATCGTCTACCGTTAGCCAATATGTACAGACAGCGTTTGGCTGTCTCGATACGCAGCCTAACTCCAGCGAGACGCTCCTTCCGGTCAACCTGGGCACGGGTCCGGCAGCGGTGGCCTTCAGCATGCGTGTCAGCCGCGGATTCGGCATTGGCCCCAGACTCGCTTCAGCCACTCCCAGCCAGGACAATGCGGGGGGACCGCCTCCAGGAGGCCCGCCTCCGGGTGGTGGTCCTGGTGGTGGGGGCGGGCGCGGAGGACCCGGCGGCGGCGGCGGTGGTGGTCGTGGCGGCGGCGGTGGTGGTGGTGGCTTTGGCATGGGGGGCGGAGGTGGCGGTGGCATGAGCTCTGGCCACAAGTACACGCTCACCTTCAGCGCTCAGGCGATCAACCTCTTCAACGACATCAGCAGGGGACAGCCGAACGGAACCATCATCCCCACGTTGAATACAAGCACGGGGTTAACCGGCCCGGGAAGTCAGTTTGGAGTATCGAACAACCTGGCTTTTGGAATGTACTC
>Ga0182017_10004752_pt1 | contig 10094 bp, 7 predicted proteins | sample 712E3DmetaG_FD_120492 | JGI IMG/M metagenome (GOLD analysis project Ga0182017, IMG submission 120492) | Permafrost microbial communities from Stordalen Mire, Sweden - 712E3D metaG | ecosystem: Environmental > Terrestrial > Soil > Wetlands > Permafrost | place: Sweden: Stordalen | collected... | reverse complement strand
GCTCGTCTCCGACGCGGACCTGAAACATGCCCGGCACCAGTTCGCGAGCCTCGATTTCCTGGTAGTGCAGGCCATTTTCCTGACGGAGACGGCCGATCTGGCCGACCTGGTGCTTCCCGGTCTGACCTACGCGGAGAAGGACGGTACTTTCACCAACACCGAGAGGCGCGTGCAGCGAGTCCGCAAGGCGGTCAACGGCCCGAGGGGCGCGCGTGACGACTGGAAGACTATCGAGGACATAGCCAACGCGATGGGCGCGGGGTGGAAATACAAGAAGGTCTCCGACATAGACGAGGAGATCTGCCGGGTGACCCCGAGCTACGCCGGCATCACGCTCGAGAGGCTGGACGAGTGCGGCCTCCAGTGGCCGTGCCCGAACGTGAAGCACCCGGGGACGCCCGTGCTCCATGTCGGCAAGTTCACGCGTGGGCTGGGCTCCTTCGAGCCTGTCGAGTTCAATGAAGCCGCGGAGACAGCCAGCAAGGAGTATCCGCTGATACTGACGACCGGCAGGCTGCTGCAGCAGTACCACACCGGTTCTATGTCGCGCAGGTGCGAGCCGCTCGAGGCGCTGGCGCCCGAGGCGCTGGCCGAGTTCAACCCGGCGGACGCGAAGGAATACGGGATAGAGGACGGCGACACCGTCGAGCTCAAGACCAGGCGAGGAAAGCTCGAGGCGACAGCGAGGGTCACTCCGAAGAGCAGCAAGGGCGTCGTGTTCCTGCCGTTCCACTTCGCGGAGGCGGCGGCCAACGAGCTGACCAACTCGAAACTTGACCCGACGAGCAAGATCCCCGAGTTCAAGGTGTCAGCTGTATCGGTCAAAAAGGCCGCGGTGAAAGAATAATATTTGACTCTAATGACGCGAAAAGCCCCCGCATCAGCGGGGGCTTTTCTTGTTCCAGACCGGTTCAGCGGCGGCCTTTTTGCCGTCTCCAGCTGACGCTCGTTGCTGCTCTAAACCCGGCCCAAACCTCGTTCACCAGGACCACTTTTGTGATATCGCCCTGTTCAGTCGGGCCGGGTTTATTGCGAGCCGGCGCTTAGAAAGCGCCGGTCGCACTATATTTGCGCACGCTTGCGTGCGCCATATTTGTACGGTGACTCAGGAACCCGATCACGGTAGACCCTGAAAATAGAAATTATTAGAGGTTGACCTTGAACCTTAAGATGTGACCCGCTCGATCCCATTCGGCGCCGTCACCTTCGCTCTAAGCCTTTGCCGCTCTTCTCGAAGCGCGCCTCGATGAAGCCGCCTGGCACCGGTATCCTTCCCTCGGCCCACTCGAGGTCCGACGGTCGCGCGTCGAACAGGTAACGGCTGTAGGCGGGAGCGACCGGCCTGACGCCGAGCACGTATTTGGAGAGCAGGGGAACGATGCCGGCGGACCAGCCGTGGCAGAGCGAGGCGAAGTGCACGTCCACTCCGCCCTTCCGTCCGGCCCACTCCCAGAAAGTGCTGCCCGGCTCGCTGTCCACGATGGTCCCCCAGCAGCGCCGCATCAGCTCGAGCGCGCCTTCGTCGTCGCGCGCGATGAACCTGGCAAGCGCCTCGTAGTAATTCATGAAAGGGACCACCCGCTTGTTGTGGAAAGGAAGGCCGGGTGTGAGCCTGTAGTAAGGGACGTCGACGTTGGTCGAGCCCCACTGCTCCCACATATGCTCGCGCATGTAACTCAGCATCAGCTGCTGCCTTAGTGGCTCGGACGCGAGCCCCGAGACGATGGCCAGCGAGTTGGCGTCCTGCGGGACCCTCTTCCTGTCGGTGCTGGTGTCGAAGAAGACCTCGCGCCCCTCGTCCCAGAGCTCCCTCTCTATCGCCTCGCCGAGACGGAAGGCCCGGGAGACGAAGCCGACCGACTTCTCCTCCTCGTCGATGGCGTGGGCCAGTGACGAAGCGCAGTTCAGGGCCCAGTAGTAGACGATGTTCGTGTATGACGGCTTCCCCCGGCGCAGGACGGTGAAACACCACTCCAGCATGTTGAACGTCGTCTGCCGGTAGAGGCCACCCTTGCACTGGGAGTGCAGGTAGTCGAGCCCCCCTTTGAGCACCGGGAACAGGTCGCGCACGGTCTCGATGTCCCCGGTATGCAGGTAGTACTTGTAAAGGACCACTATCCACCATGCCACGTAATCTCCGAACATCCCGGAGGCCAGCCCTATCGGCATCGAGCCCGGGCTGCACGCCGGGATGTAACCGCTCGAGTGCTGGTGTTCCGCGAGGGAGTAGAGCGAGTCTTTTACGGCGTCCATATTGAAGGTGCCGACCGCCACGCCGGCCAGCATCACGTCGAGGTCGCCGGTCCAGATGAGCCGGTCGCGCTTCGCCCCGTCGATGAGGACCCAGTCACCACGCCCGATCCGTTGATCGTTCTCGTACCCGCCATGGTCCGGGTGGACGGTGCACATCTCGAGGGTGTGCAGTCCCGCGAACCAGGCTCGGTTGAGCTGCTCGTCGCTGCATAGGAAGTAGCCGCAGGTGTCGGGGTCATCGACGCGATGAGGAGTGTACTCGACCCGGACATCGCTCAAGGCGACTTTACCCGGGCGCTCCGGGAAGAGCAGCATGTATCGGAACCCGCCGAAGTGACGCAAGGTCGTCTCCGAGTCGGGCTTGGCCTTCACGTGCCCGTACTGAACCGTTGGGTCCACCTTAGAGAAGCCGGCCGCGAGCGCCGGGTTCACGAGGTGCTTATTCGACTCTGCGAGCTGCACTCCGACGCGGCGGCACGACCCGGCGCCAAAGCGGAGCTTCGGGAAACCGCCGACCTCTTTCCCGAAATCGACGAGGACGCCTGACCTGTTGCAGGCCGAGGCCTCGAGCTCCAGGCCGGAGCGTTCTGAATAAGGAACGACCTCGACAGCTTTGCCGGCGCCGTCCGTTACGGAGAGTTCGACCGGCTCGACCTCATTTGAGGCGGGCTCCAGCCAGTAGTCTTTGAGTGAGGCTATTTCCTTCAAGACCTGTTGCGGCATCGAACCACCCTTGAAATATTGATCAAAAAGGTTCCCGGCAATCACAAAGTTAAACAAATCCGCCGCAAGAATCCAACGCCGGTTGCGAATGAATTATTTGCCGGCGTGAATAAGGGTCGGATATGAGTCTCTTAAACCCGTTTAGAGTCAGGGTTTAAGGTTGTACTGCTTGTTACATGGATCACCTGTGCAAGCTTTACAATAGGGTTTGAAAAAAGGACTACCGATGCCAGAACAGCACAGCTTCCGCGGATACAGAGCCGAGGTCTCACCGACGGGCCTCGACTGCTACCGCGTGGCTCTCGGAGAGAGCGACCTTTACGTGTGCACACTCGGACGCCTCGAGGAAGAAGCGGCCATTTCACTGGCTGCGCACAGGCGGGAACTCGAGGAGTACCTGAAGGCCCACGTGACATTCGGCACTTCGTTCAGGCCGGTGCCCGCGGCGGGCGATCCTCCCGCGATAGTGGTCGACATGGCGTCCGCCGCCGTGCTTTACGACGTCGGCCCGATGGCATCCGTCGCGGGCGCAATCGCACAGTACGTGGGGACGGACCTCCTTAATAGCTCCGGGGAGGTCATCGTCGAGAACGGCGGGGACCTGTTCCTCGCCGGGACAGGGACCAGGAACGTGAGGGTCTTCGCCGGCGAAGGCGCCCCCGAGGTGAACCTCAAGCTCCGGTGCCGCCCCGACGGGGTCGGACTCTGCACGTCGAGCGCCTCGATCGGCCCTTCGGTCTCGCTCGGGAACACGGAGGCAGTGACCGTGCTGGCGGGCACCGCGACCCTTGCGGACGCCGCGGCGAGCGCGATCGGAAACAGGGTCCTGGGTCCCGATGACATCCCGGCAGCGCTGGAGTTCGCGAAGGGTCTCGACCGCGTAGAAGGGGTGCTGGTTGTAGCAGGTGGTTCTGTTGGCATTCAAGGCGAGCTTGAACTGGCGTGAGGAGGACACTGAATGTGCAAGGTCGGAGGTGGTCGGGGTCCTGAGTCACGGTCCAAATATGGCGCACGCCAGGGCGTGCGCGGCGAACGCTAAAGCGTTCGCGACTCGTGTACGACCGGCTCTCTGCGAGAGCCGGCTCGGAATGACGACGCGTCTCCGACGCGTCTTTCGGGCGGGAAATACCCACCTGTCGTCGAAGCAAGTTAGAATCAGGTTATAAATAGTGAAGGCCCGGGGAGCCCTCGGGCCGCGGTGAATACGGGAGCACGATTGAAGAACCGGAAAGCGCAGTACCAGGGATATCCACCGCCTCCCGACGGCGGTTACTACGGTGCGGACGGCTACCAGTACCGGGAGAAGAAGAAATGGAAGGACAACCTCGGTCTTCCCGGCTGGAGCATCCTGCTGCTGGTGCCGCTGATCATCCTGCTGGCGCTGTTCATCATGATCGTCTTCGTCGGCCGCCCTTACGTGGTGAAGGGCATCTCGATGCAGCCGACGCTGCACGAGGGCGACAGGGTCTTCGTGGTCAAGTACAGGTTCGGCAGGTCGCCGAGCCGCGGGGACGTGATCGTGCTCAAGGACGTCATCGGGGACACCGAGATGCTGATAAAACGGGTCGTCGCCCTGGGGGGCGACACCGTCACCGTGCAGCAGGGCAGCCTGATGGTGAACGACAAGTTCTATCACAAGAGCACCGAGTTTAACCCCGACGAGCCCTACACGACGATCGTGCCCAAAGGTTACATATTCGTGATGGGAGACAACGAGAGCAAGTCGTTCGACTCGAGGACCTTCGGCCCGGTCAAGCTGGACAAGGTGGTCGGAAGAGCCGTAATGATATTCTGGCCGCCCGGCGACTTCCAGAAGCTGTGACGGAGGCGAAGGCGTGACGGCGGCCAAGGGAGCCCCCGCCGATGCTGCCCGCGAGGCGGAGCAGCTTCGAAAAGACCTCAACCATCACATCTACCGCTACTACGCGCTGGACGACCCCGTGATCAGCGACGCGGAGTACGACGAGAAGTACCACGAGCTCGTCCGGCTCGAGGAGCGGTACCCGGAGCTGGTCACAACCGATTCCCCTACCCAGCGAATAGGTCCGCCACCGTCTGCGGGATTCCGGCCGGTACAGCACAGGGGGAAGATGCTGAGCCTGGACAACGCGTTCAGCGAGGACGACCTCCGGTCTTTCTCGGAGCGTGTGGTGAAAGGCCTCGACGGCTCGGCCGGGAACGTCGACTACGTCTGCGAGCTCAAGATGGACGGCATCGCGGTGGCGCTCCTGTACGAGAACGGGCTGCTGACACAGGGAGCCACCAGGGGCGACGGTGAAGTGGGGGAGGACATCACATCCAACTTGCGGACCATCCCGGCGGTCCCGCTGCGACTGATGGTCGATGACCCGCCCGCGGAGCTGGAGGCCATCGGCGAGATATTCATGCCGGAGTCCTCGTTCCTGTCGCTCAACGAGGACCGGCTCGAGCGGGGTGAGTCCCCCTTCGCGAACCCGCGCAACGCCGCCGCCGGTTCGCTCAGGCAGCTCGACCCGGCGGTCACGGCGGACAGGAACCTGTCGATGGTCACCTTCGGCATAGATTATTCGTCCTCCTCGATACCCGCGACGCAGTGGGAGCTGCTGTCGTACCTGAGGGAGCTCGGCTTCAGGCTCGGTGAGAACAGCAGGAAGGTCAACGCCGTGACGGAGGCCTCCGAGTTCTGCGAGGACTGGGGCGGCAGGCGCCGCGAGCTTCCCTACGAAATCGACGGCGTCGTGATCAAGGTGGATTCGCGCGAGCAGCAGGAGCGGCTCGGCGCCACTTCCAAGAGCCCGCGGTGGGCCATAGCGTTCAAGTTCCCGCCCGAGGAGAAGACGACCCGGGTCCTCGACATAATGGTCGGGGTCGGACGCACCGGAGCGCTCACCCCGGTCGCGGTGCTGGAGCCGGTCTTCGTGGCGGGCTCCACGGTGTCTCACGCGACGCTGCACAACGAGGACGAGGTGAAGCGCAAGGACGTCCGCGTCGGCGACCGCGTAATGGTGCGGAAGGCCGGCGACGTCATACCGGAGATCGTGAAGGTCATCGTGGACGAGCGGACCGGCGATGAGGAGCCGTTCGAGATGCCGAAGCTGTGTCCCGCCTGCGGCAGCGAGGTGCGCCGCGAGGAAGGGGAGGCCGTCACCAGGTGCACCAACATCGCCTGTACGGCACAGACCTTCGAGCGCATTGTGCACTTCGGCGGCCGCGGAGCGATGGACATCGAGGGGCTTGGCGCGATGACCGTGGCGCTGCTTCTGGACAGGGGGAAGATAAAGGACGTCTCGGACATCTTCTACCTGTCGCCGGACGACTTCGTCGACCTGCCTGGCTTCAAGGAGAAGTCGATCTCCAACCTGATTGAGGCGATAGGCTCGGCGCGCGACAGGCCGCTGTGGAGGCTGGTGTACGGGCTGGGCATCAGGCACGTCGGCTCGACCATCGCGAAGACGATCACAGCGGCGTTCCCTTCGATCGGATCGCTCGAGAGAGTGTCGGTCGAGGAGCTCGACTCGGTCGAGGGAGTCGGGCCCCGCATCGCGGAAGGCGTCCGCGATTTCTTCGACAACGAGGACAACCTGACGGTCGTGAAGAGGCTCGAGAAAGCGGGAGTGAGGGTCGCGGACGAGGGGCGCGCCGAAGCGGAAGAAAAGACGCTGAAAGGAAAGACGTTCGTCCTCACAGGCACCCTGCCCGATTTCACTCGCGAAGAGGCTTCGGCGATAATAGAGGGCCTGGGGGGCAAGGTCACTTCCTCGGTCAGTAAGAAGACCGACTTCGTGCTGGCCGGCGAGGAGCCAGGCTCGAAGCTCGAGAAAGCCCGAGGCCTGGGCGTCGAGGTGATCGGCTCAGAGGAGTTCAAGATTATGACAGGCAGGTAGAGATGGCGATCAGTCTTGAAGACGTTGAACACGTGGCGAAGCTGGCCAGGCTCGCACTGACGGACGAAGAGAAAGAGACGTACCGCAGGCAGCTCTCCGACGTGCTGGAGCACGCGAAGACCATATCCGAGACGGACACGTCGGGAGTCGCTCCGACCGGCCACGCGGTACCGCTGGTGAACGTGTTCCGCGAGGACGAAGAGCGGCCCTCACTACCTTCGGACGAGGCATACGCGAACGCGCCGTGGGCGGAGCCCGGCGGGTTCAAAGTGCCGAAGATCATCTAGGCGGCATCGATGGACCTTCACTACACCGGAGCGGTTGAGCTCGCGAAGATGATCGCGGCGCGCGAAGTGTCGGCGGCCGAGGTCACAAGGGCGCTCCTGTCACGGATCGATTCGGTCGAACCCGCGGTCAAAGCTTTTATCACGACGGCGCCCGAAGAGGCCGGGAAGGCCGCCGAACTCATCGATGGTCGGATCGCCGTGGGCGAGCAGTGCGGCCCGTTTGCCGGCGTTCCCATCGCGATAAAGGACGTCCTCTCGACGCGCGGATTCAGGACCACGTGCGGCTCCAGGATTCTCGAGAATTACATTCCGGTCTACGACGCTACGGCGGTCGAACTGGTGAAGAGCGCCGGCACGGTGATGCTCGGCAAGGCGAACATGGACGAGTTCGCAATGGGCTCGTCGACCGAGAACTCCTACTTCGGCCCCACCAGCAACCCGTGGGACCTGGAAAGGGTTCCGGGCGGCTCGAGTGGTGGCTCCGCGGCAGCGGTAGCAGCAGGTGAGGCGCCCTGGGCTCTCGGGTCCGACACCGGCGGGAGCATCCGTCAGCCGGCGGCGCTGTGCGGGATCGTCGGCATGAAGCCGACATACGGGAGGGTCTCCCGCTACGGGCTGGTGGCCTTCGCGTCATCGCTGGACCAGGTCGGTCCGATGGCGAGGAACGTCGCCGACTGCGCGGCGCTGCTCGGCATCATAGCCGGCCACGACCCGTGTGATTCGACCTCTATCGAGACCGGTGCCCCCGACTACTCGAAGGCCCTCGAGGGTGACGTCAAAGGCATTCGTGTCGGAGTGGTCAAGGAGCTTTCAAGCGACGGTATCGACCCGGGCGTGCTCGGAAGCTTCAAGGCCGCCGTAGAGAAGCTGCAGGCGATTGGGCTCGAGTGTGACGAGGTATCGCTGCCCAGCTTCTCGAACGGGCTGTCGGCTTATTACCTCATCGCGCCGGCCGAGGCGTCAAGCAACCTGGCGCGCTTCGACGGCGTGCGATATGGATACAGGCCCGAGGGCGAGTTCGCGGACATCTGGGAGATGTACGATCGCGTCCGCTCCGAGGGCTTCGGCAAAGAGGTGAAGCGCCGCATAATGCTGGGCACCTACGCGCTGTCCGCCGGTTACTTCGACCAGTATTACGGGCAGGCGCAGAAGGTGCGCACGCTCATCGTCCAGGACTACGGCCGGGCCTGGGAACGCTTCGACGTGCTGGTGTCGCCGACGTCGCCCTCCACCGCCTTCAAGCTTGGCGAGAAGATGGACGACCCGCTGACCATGTATCTATCTGACATATGCACCATACCGGTCAACCTGGCGGGCATCCCCGGGATCAGCGTTCCGTCCGGGCTCGTCGACGGCCTTCCGGTCGGCTTCCAGATAATGGGGCCACCGCTGTCCGAGGAGAAGCTGCTCACAGTCGCGAGCGCCCTCGAGCGGGAGGTGGGCTTCGAGCCGAGGCCTCCCGAAGGCCCGCTGACCGGCGGGAAAGGTGGTGGTGCATGATGGCTTACGGGACCACCATCGGGCTGGAGATACACGTAGAGCTGGCGACCAGATCCAAGATGTTCTGCGGCTGCTCGACCACGTTCGGCTCGGAGCCGAACACGAACACCTGCCCGGTGTGCCTGGGACAGCCCGGCTCGCTTCCGGTCGCGAACAGGGCCGCTATCGCGGACACGATACTGCTCGCCCTGGCGATGAACTGTGCGATAAGCGAGCACTCGGAGTTCCACCGGAAGAACTACTTCTACCCGGACATGCCGAAGGATTTCCAGATATCGCAGTACGACGTGCCACTCTCGCACGACGGCCACCTCGACGTGGACATGGGCGACTACGTCCGCACGGTCGGTATAACGCGCGTCCACCTCGAGGAGGATACGGGCAAGAGCGTGCACATAGGAGAGAGCGGGCGCATACACGGCGCGGAGTACAGCCTCGAGGACTTCAACCGAGCAGGGATCCCGCTGGCCGAGATCGTGAGCGAGCCCGACATCAAGTCGCCGGACGAGGCACGCGCCTTCCTGCAGCTGCTCCGCTCGACGATCGAGTACCTGGAGATCAGCGACTGCAAGATGGAGGAGGGGTCGCTGCGCTGCGACGCCAACGTGAGCGTATCGGCCGGCGTGGGGCTAGGAACCAAGGTCGAGATAAAGAACATGAACTCCTTCCGCTCGCTCTTCCGGGCGCTGAACTACGAAGTCGAGCGGCAGAAGTACGCGCTGGACAACGGACAGGCGATAGTCCAGGAGACCAGACACTGGGACGACTCGGCCGGCAAGACCCATCCGCTCCGCAGCAAAGAGGAGGCGTTCGACTACCGCTACTTCCCCGAGCCGGACCTGGCGCCCATCGAGCCCGACCTCGAGTGGGTCGAGGCCATCCGGGCCAGGCTGCCGGAGCTTCCGGCGAAGAGGCTGGAGCGTTTCAAGAGGGAGTTCGGGCTCTCGAGCGAGATGGCTTCCACTCTCACCGGCGAGAAGGCCCTGGCGGACTACTATGAGGAAGCGGTGGCCACCGGGCAGAACCCGGAGAAGCTGGCCACCTGGATCGCCGGCGACCTGACAGCGATGCTGAAAGAGGCGAGCGTGCCGGTCTCGGCCTGCCCGATCCGCCCGCAGTCGCTGGGAGAGCTGGTCGCGCTCATCGACAGCAAGGTGCTCAGCGGCAAGATGGCCAAGGACGTGCTTAAGACCGCGTTCGAGACGCGGCGCGCACCGAAGGAGATAGTCGACGAGAAGGGCCTGTCGCAGATAGCGGACGTCGGCGAGCTCGACATGGTGGTCGGCGAGGTCATCAGCGAGAACCCCGACGCGGCGAACGACATAAAGGAAGGCAAGGAGCAGGCGCTCAAGTTCCTGATGGGCCAGGTCATGCGGCTTAGCAAAGGCAAGGCCAATCCTCAGATTGTGCAGGACTTGTTGAAGAAGCAGTTAAATGGCGAATGCTGAATGACGAATGACGAATGACG
>Ga0182017_10004751_pt1 | contig 10094 bp, 6 predicted proteins | sample 712E3DmetaG_FD_120492 | JGI IMG/M metagenome (GOLD analysis project Ga0182017, IMG submission 120492) | Permafrost microbial communities from Stordalen Mire, Sweden - 712E3D metaG | ecosystem: Environmental > Terrestrial > Soil > Wetlands > Permafrost | place: Sweden: Stordalen | collected... | reverse complement strand
GCCGAGCAAGTCCAGTCGGATGTCGCGCAGGCTGAGCCCCAGGCCGTCGTGCCGGTCGCAATCGAGCCCGAAGCCGAAGACGTCGAGTTGGTCGCCCCACCAGTTGAACCCGAATTCGAATCGTTCGAGTCGGCAGATGCGCCCGCCGAACCGCTCGAGCCCGAACCCGAACCCGTCGAGCTGGCCGCGGAACCGCTCGAACCCGAGCCCGAACCCGAACCCGTCGAGCTGGCCGCCGAACCGCTCGAACCCGAAGCCGAACCCGAACCCGTCGAGCTGGCCGCCGAACCGGTCGAGCTCGAACCCGAAGTCGAGCCGGTCGTCCCGCCGATCGAACCCGAACCCGAACCCGAGATGGTCGAGCCGGACGCCATGGTGGTCCAAGCTGAAGCCGAGCCGCCAGCAGAAGAACCTGCCGTCGAGGCAGCGCCGAACGATGTCCAGGCGACGGCCGAGGTGGCATCCGGTCGCTCGTATCTCGAAGCCGGAGACCCCATGATGGCCGCGCTTCACTTCGGCGTTGCCATCCGGATGGCGCCCGCTTCGGCGACCAGCGTGCTGGACGCCATCGGAGATAGGAAGGAGCTACCGCTCCAGCTAGTCCGTGGCGACGCCCTGCGGCTGCTCGGCATGGAAGGCGACGCGGGGAAGGCCTACCAGTCGGTGGCGAACGCTCTCGGCGCACCGAAGCCGGTCCCTCCGGAGCCCCCGGCGCCGGCGTCCGACGAGCCCGAGCCCGAACCGCCCGCCGAGTCCGCCGAATCCGCCTTCGCCGAGCCACCGCCGATCCGCTGGGCCTAGCGACCGCACTGGGACACCGCATCTCGGACGCCGGCCAGGACCCGAGCCGGTCGGCCGCGACCCGCTAAACTCGCCAGCGTATCAACCGTCCGCAGTGGTATCTGTGCAGTGACCGAGCGAACTCTCGTCCTCGTCAAGCCCGATGGCGTCCAGCGCCAGCTGGCCGGCCGAATTATCGCCCGCTTCGAGGAGCGCGGTCTCAAGATCGTGGGACTCAAGTTCGTGAAGGTGGACCGAGATCTGGCCGAGCGCCACTACGCCGTGCACAAGGGCAAGCCTTTCTTCGAGGGCTTGGTGGCATTCATAACCTCGAGCCCACTGGTCGCGATGGCACTGGAAGGACCGAACGCGATCGGCATGGTGCGGACGATGGTCGGGGCCACGAAGCCGACCGAGGCGGCGCCCGGGACCATCCGCGGCGATCTGGCGATCGAGATGGGCCAGAACCTGATCCACGCCTCGGACGGACCCGAGACTGCCGTGACCGAACTTGCCATCTGGTTCCGGCCGGAAGAACTTGTGAGCTACGAGCGCGAGATCGACCGCTGGGTCGGGGGGCCGGAGGCCGGCTGACACGCGGCCGTCAGTGGGCGAGCGTGATCTTCGCCAGCTCGAGCACCAGCGCCATGTCGTCGGGGTTGCGGACTGCGAGTCGGACGGGCCAGCCCTCCATGGCTTTTGTCGCGGCCGTCAGCCCTTCTCGAATCGCGGTCGGAAGGTCGCTGCCGAGTGCGGCCTCGCGGGCGGCATCTGATAGGGCCATGCCGGCGCGAAAGTGGCCGGCGTCGGGGAACAGGTACAGGATTCCCTTTTTGCCCCGCTCGAGGCGGCACGACCAGCCGTACTTAGCACCGCCGTATACCGACCGCTCGGTCACCGGCGCGAACTCGGCGCCGATCGCTTCCTGGAGTTCTGTCCAGAAGTTGGAGGCGGAGCCGAGAAGCGCGGCCAGATCCTCGGCGGTCGGCGGCGCGGGTCGGTCGGCCATCGTCAGTCGGTGATGTTACGGGCGGGGGCAGAGGTCTTCACCGGCTTCGGACTGCCCGACGGCGGAGCCGAAACGCTGGGGGACGTGGAGGTCGATGGGGCAGGAGTTGACGGAAGAGGCGCCAGGGTTGGAACGGGCGTGGCCTTCGGGGTGGGAGAGGGGGTCGGTCGCGGCGTGCGGGTCGGGGTTGCATGGGCTGCCGTGTCGAGCGGAATTCCGAATCTCGACGCGTTCGAGGCGCCGAATCCACCGAACGCGAGTGCCACGGCGAGAGTCGCGCCGCCAACGACCAGGAGGCTGACCTCGAGCGTTCGGTTGAGACGCCAGGTGAGCGCGAGCTTGCGTCGGAAGTCCACGGCCGACTTCGGTTTCGTTGCCGGCGCGGATGTGGGCGTGGCCGACGGCGCGGAAGTGGGCGTGGCCGCCGGCGCGGGCGCCACTCTCACAATCGAGTTGTCGTTTGCCCCGGCGGTGGTCGTGGGCGCCGGCGGAAGCGCCGCGGCGCGAGATCCGCTCGACTTCTTCTTGGCGGGAACCGCCTTGACCTCGGTGGAATCGGTCACGACGGCCGACTTCTTCGGACGCGGTGGATCGAATGCCCATCGCGGCCGTTCGCTGCCGGCCGTCGAGACATCCTCGGTCGGTGTGAGCGCGCCGAAGACCAAGAGCCGGCCATAGCAGGCGAGCGAAAGCACGATCGAACCTGCGAACAGGAACTGCAGCGAACCAGGAAGGGCAAGGCGGATCAGGGTCGATCGGGCACCATACACAGGGCTGCCGGGCCATCCCAGAGTCGCGACCGCGATCGCCACCAGCGCCAGACCGAGCAGAGGGGTGCGCCGCAACCAGCCATGTAGCCCTTCCAGGTTCGAAGTGGCGAACGCGTGCGAGACCGCGCCGACCCATGCGACGAGGCCGGTCTTGGCGGCCACGAACGCGAGCAGCCACAAGCGAGAAGGCTCGGCAGCCGCATCGGTGCGCGCGGCCAGCGCAAGCAGAACGAAGGCCGCGTCTGCGACGATCGAGTAGGCGGCAATCTCCTCGAGCTCATCGTGGACGAGTGACGCCAGCCCGCCCAGTACGAGCGTGGCCACCGCCACTACCTGCACGACCGAGACCGCGACGTTCAGCCAGTCGCTCCGAATGCCGAATGTGGTCGCGCTCCAGCCGACCGCGAGAACGCCCAGTCCGGCGGGAATCCAGACCAGCAGCAGGGCTTGGGTCAGTGGCTCGGCGGTCCGGCCGAGCCGTGCGGCCGGGACGTGGAACGGTACGGCTCCGCTCCGGACGGCGAGAGCAAGGCCGAGACCGAGGAATGCCAGCACGAAGATCGGGCTGTCACTTGGGCCTCTCCAGTTAGGTCGTAGGACGGCGACCGCGGCGAGCAAGAGGGCCCCCGACACCAGGCCGATCGTTCGCATTTCGGCCAGCCTTCCGTCCGTCTCGGAACCGGGGGTTGTTGTGCGGACCATGACGAGCGCCCCGGCTGTAGCGGCGGCGGCGCCGGCCGCAAGAGCCACGCCAGAATCGGTGGCGGTGAGGGCCACGGCCAGGCCGGCGAACGTGGCTAGGGACGCTGGAGCGAGGTCGTCGGGCCAACCGACCGCCAGGGCCACAATGCACAGCAGGAGACCCGAGCCCGCGGCGCAGGCCAGGAACAGGCCCGAGTACTGGCTCCCGGCCAGGGTGACGTCCCCGATGCTGGCCCTCGTCGTCGGTCCGACGAGGAGCGCAGCCACGAAGGCCACGGACAAGGCCGCGAGCCCTGCGATCCGGGCCGCCCGGCCGGCCGGTCGAGGTACCAGGCCGGCAACGGCCCCGACTCCGCAAGCCGCGAGAAGGATGAGCAGGCTCATTGGCCCGAATCCTTCGGCTCTGTTGACTCGCGCGCCTTTCGCGATACCCGTGGCTCACGCTGCACGCGTGGGTTCGGGCGCCGCGCCCGGTTCGGTGCCGGTGCGGGCTGCGGAGAGGGTGCGGGCAGTGGGGGAGTCGCATCATCGACAGGACCGGCTCTCTTGACCGGCCCGCCGGAGGCGGCTACTCGGTTCGCCCTGGGGGCCCTTGGCTTCGAGGTTCTGGCTGTCGACACGCGCCGGGGAGCGGCGACGGCCTCCCGGGTCTCGGCCGCCTCGTCGGTCGCCCCCTCCTCCGGCTCGGGCGCGCCGGGCATTTGGACATCGCCCTCTCGGTCGTCCGACGCCCCAGGCCCGGCGGCTGCGTCCACCCTCTCAGCGGCCGTCGCTTCGGCAGGGGAGAGCAGCAGGCTCGTTGCCCCGACAGTGCCGACAAGGAGCACCGTAAGAACCACCTGCCGCAGCGAGGATCCTTCTCCAACCCAGGCCTCGAGCAGCAATGAGATGCCGAGCAACAGCAGGACGATACCGGCGCCGACCCTCAGTACGTTCCGTCCAGCCAGGGGCGCGACGGCAAGAGCGATCAGCGCAAACCCGGCGGCCTGGGCCGCGACGGGCCCAGTCAACGGCGTCACGGGCGTAACGAACCAGCCAACGGAGAAGGCAGCCGCCGCCGCGATCAGTTCGGCCGTGGCGCCGATCCCGGAGCCCTCGCTCTCGATCGATCTATCCCGTGTCGCCGTCCAGAGGAGGTAGATCGCGAGCACCGCGCCCAATATCCTGAAGGCGACTGCCAGCCCCGTCGGCTCACGGGAAGAAGCGAGCGGTGTGGCGACCATGGCCACCAGCAGGCCGAGGGCCACCAGTCGGCTGTCACGGGGAGTGACCGCCGCAACGCCGCCGATCACGGCCGCCGCCGCGGCGACTACAGCCAGTTGGATCATGCGTCGCTATTGGCGGCGACCCGAGGATCGCGCATCCCGGTCACGGGATCTTCGAGGGCGCCGGGGACACGCTTGGGGACGGTTGTGGCTTCGCCTGTGGTACGAGTCCGAACGCGCTCGTCGGCCAGTAGCGCAGCCATGCTCGACCGATCACCGAGGACTTGGGGATCGGACCAAAGTCGCGCGAGTCCTGGGATTGCTCGCGATGGTCGCCCATCACGAAGAGTTCGTCCTTCTTCAACGCCCATGTTCTGCTGCGGCCGTCCTGCATGTCGGTCGTCTGGCCCTTCATCACGAAAGGCTCCACCAGCAGCGTGCCATTGAGGTACGCGTGGCCGCCGTGGATGTCGATCGTGTCTCCCGCGACACCGATGACCCGCTTGACGTAGGCGGTTCCAGAGGGGTCCTCCCAGCCGGCGGGCGGCTTGAAGACCACGATGTCGTCGCGGTGGTAGTCGTCGAAATGGGGGGTGAGTTTGTCCACGAGAACGTACTGACCCGGCATCAGCGTGTTCTCCATGGAGGTTTGCTGAATCTGGTAGGGCTGGGCCACGAAGAGCTGGACAACCAGGAAGATGACAAGCACTACCAGGAGCGTTTCGAGCAACTCGAGGAGGCAACCGAGCGATCTGCGGTTCACAAGTCCGCGAGTATAGGGGCTGTGCTATCGTCCTGCCCCGTGGAACTACCCAAGCGACTGGGCCTGCTCAAGAGCGGCCGCTTCTTGAGGCTGGTATCGGCCATCGCGGCGCTCGCCCTGCTGGGTGGGATTCTCTACAACGCCACCATGGTCGACCGGCTGCCGCCGACGTGCGCGATCCAGGTCAGCAGCCTCACGAGCAGCGGCCTTGCGAGGACTCTGACCTCGATCAACGTCTCGTTCAGCGAGGCGGTCAGGAAAGATACGGCCGAAGGCGCCTTCGCGATGACGGAGCAGATCGCGGGCACTCCCAAGATGGCGGGCACATTCCACTGGCAGGGGAACAAGCTGATCTTCACGCCCTCGGCCAAGCTGCCCCTCTCCACGAAGTTCCACGTTCACATGGCGGCCGGCGTCCAGGACCTCTCCGGCAATACCCAGGAGGGCACGCAGGACACCGACTTCACGACCGTCGGCGCGCCCAAGGTCGCCTCAGTCGTGCCGGTAATGGGCTCACAGGCGGTCCCGGTCGACCAATCGATCCAGATCACGTTCGACCGAGAAATGGACACCCAGAAAGTGGTTGCCGGCCTGACTCTGGAGCCGGCTGTCACCTACCAGGCGTCCTGGAACGGCCCAACCCTTACCCTCAAGCCCGCCGGGCCGCTGGAATACGCGACCACCTACAATGTGAGGATCGGCGATCCGGCTGTGGACACGGATGGCACCAAGCTCCCGCCGTATAGCACGAGCTTCAAGACAGTCGGCATCGGCCTGCGGGTCACAACCCTGATACCCGCGCCGAACACCGCCGGCGTCAGCGTTGACAGCCAGATCGCGGTTGTATTCGACGCCCCAATCGACCCGACCTCGATCGCCGGGGCAATCACTGTCACGCCGCCCGTCACTGGCTCGATCGCCGCGATCTCACTTCCCGATGACCGCACCCCCGCCAGCAAGGCCACGCCGACGCCGGCCACTTCCGCGGGGAACGTGCTCGTCTTCACCCCGGATCAGGAGTTTCAGCCCGACACCACCTACTTCGTGACACTCAGCTCGACCGTCAAGAAGGCTGACGGTCAGGTCGCCTCAGGTCGGACCTGGACGTTCATCACTGGCGTGCCGCCCGCCAACGCCCTAAACCAGATCGCCTTCATCTCCCCGCGAAGTGGCGTCGACAACCTGTGGCTGATGAACCCCGATGGTTCGAACCAGCGCCAGGTCACGGCTGAACTGGTGCCGGTCAGCGGCTATGACATCAGCGGTGACGGCATGACAGTCGTGTATGGCGCCGGCGGCGTCGTGAAGAAGTTGTCGCTCAGCGCCGATACCGTCACGACGCTGACCTCCACTGGCAACTTCGAGTACGCGCCGACGATTACCCCCGATGGCAGCGGAGTGGTCCTGGCCCGGCGTGGACCGGATGGATCGGATCTGGGCTACTGGCTCGTCAACGGCGCCGACACCAAGCAACTTCTGCCGACCGGAGCCCCAGGTCTGGGCAGCGTGACGCCGCCGGCCACCGATGTGACATCAGATCCGGGCACAACCCAGTGGGCTCCACGAGCTGCCTTCACCGCGGACGGCTCGACCATGCTCCTGGTTCTTGGCGCCGACGGAAGCTTGGAGCTAGCGAACATGACCGACGCCGGCAATCCGGCCGTCAAGGTCAATCTGCAGGGCAACTCGCGCCCCGTGTGGGTCCAGACGGAAGGCGCCTTCTACATCGTCGGTTCCGACGACAAGGGCGCCACATGGTCAAGCTGGCGAGTCACCCCTTCAGGCGGAGCCACAAAGGTGAGCGCCGCTTCGAGCGATCTCACCTCGAGCGGCTCCATTCTGGCAATGATCGCCAATGGCACGGATGGCTCGTATCACGTGACCTACCTGTCGACGGTCGGCGGCACGCCGACGTTCTTGACCGACGATCCATCGTTCAGAGAGTCGGTGCCGTCGTTCTCGGCGGATGGTTCCGCCGTGGTCTTCGGACGGGTTGAGTCACGATCGCCGGGGGTCTCGGCCGGGATCTGGAAGGTCAACATCGACGGCACCGGCCTGACGAATCTGTCCACGGACGGATACGCCCCCCGCTGGGTCCCGTAGCTCAAAGCCAGCTTGCTGGCTCGCGGTCGGGCGGCCGATGCCGTGGGCCAGCGCAAGCTGGCACGTTGTCACCGAGCCAAGCTCCGCTTGGCTTTCGGTCCTCGTTCACGCACCCTCAGGTGCGCTCACTCAAAGCCAGACGCAGTCTGGCTCGTCCTCGGCTCCGCCTCGGCCTCAAAGCCAGGCTTGCCTGGCTCCTCGCCGGACCGGCGAGCTAGTTCCGTGGCCGCTCGGTCGGTAGTCGGCGCCGGCTCGCGCCGTGGCGCGCGGGTCAAACGTCCCGCCAGAGCGGGACCTGAGGCCCCGGTTCGGCGGTCTCGAATGCATATTTGTGGGCCTAATCGCCGTTTGACCCCCCGTTCGGGCCGTTGATACACTCCGGCGGGCTCGTGTATGCATACCATCATCGGAAACCGGGCCCTGTTCCCCGGAGGCGCACCCGTCCCGCTGCGCTCCCCCGTGCCGCCTAAGAAGGAGTCGCTCGCCCCCCATGAATCCAGATCTGCTCCAAGCGTTCATCCCGATCGCGGGTCTGCTCGCGGTAGGGTTCGCGATCTTCCTCGCTCGTGACGTCCTTTCCCGCGACACCGGAACCAAGGAAATGATGGACGTCTCCGCGACGATCAACGAGGGCGCGGTTGCCTTCATCAAGCGCCAGTACACGACGATCGGCCTCCTGGCGCTCGCTGGTGCTGTCGTCATCGGCATCGTAATCGCGCTGCTGGAGAACACCCAGAGCGTCGCTGACACCACCACCTTCGGCGTGCCCCTGGGCATCCGCACCGGCGGCGCGTTCCTCGTGGGCGCGGCCTGTTCGATGGCCTGCGGCATTATCGGCATGCTCGTGAGCGTCAAGGCGAACGTTCGCGTCGCCTCGGCCGCTCGCCGCAGCCTCGTCGAGGCCGTCCAGGTCGCCATGCGTGGCGGTGCGGTCTCGGGCTTCCTGGTCGTCTCCCTCTCGCTGCTCGGCGTGTGGAGCATCTTCGCTATCAACGGCGGACTCGCCGGTGGCCAGAACACCCACGATGCTCCGTTCCTGATCGTCGGCTACGGCTTCGGCGCAAGCTTCGTGGCCCTCTTCGCCCAGCTGGGTGGTGGTATCTACACCAAGGCCGCCGACGTCGGTTCGGACCTGGTCGGCAAGGTCGAGGCTGGCATTCCGGAAGACGACCCGCGCAACGCGGGCGTCATCGCGGACCTGGTCGGCGACAACGTCGGCGACTGCGCCGGCCGCGGTGCGGACCTGTTCGAGTCCACCGCTGCCGAGAACATCGGCGCGATGATCCTCGGCGGCGCGGTCTACCTCCTGGCCGTGTCCAACCACTGGCCGCACCCCGAGGCCTGGATCTTCTTCCCGCTCGTCATCCGAGCCTTCGGTCTCATGTCCACGATCGTCGCGATGTTCTTCATCCGCGGCAAAGAGACCGAGAACCCCATGAACATCCTCAACCGAGGGTATTGGGTCACCACGATCCTGAGCGCCATCTCGTTGGCCTTCGTGACCAACATCATGATGAACACCAACGGCGCGACCGGCGACAACGGCATCGCCACCTGGATCTACTTCTTTGGCGCCGGCTGCGTGGGCCTAATCACCAGCATCGCCTTCGTGTACATCACCCAGTACTACACCGCCGGCAACTTCCGCCCCGTGCGGGAGATAGCCGAAGCCTCGAAGACCGGTCCGGCAACCAACATCATCGCCGGCATGTCCGTCGGCTTTGAGACGACGCTCGTCACGGCCATCACGATCGGCCTCGCCCTTCTGGCCAGCAACTGGCTCGGCGCCCATTCGGGTCTCGGCTCCGTCGGTGGCGTATTCGGCACCGCCGTTGCCACCATGGGCATGCTGATGACCACGGCGTACGTCCTGGCCATGGATACCTTCGGCCCGATCACCGACAACGCCGGTGGCATCGCCGAGTTCAGCCGCGCCGAGGCCGGCGCTCGCGACATCACCGACCGTCTCGACGCGGTCGGCAACACGACCAAGGCCCTCACCAAGGGATACGCCATTGCGTCCGCCTCACTGGCCGCCTTCCTCCTCTTCTCGGCCTACATCGACAAGGTCAACCTGATCCTGGTCAACCGTGGCAGCGCGCCGATGACCTCGGTCAACCTGGAAGACGTCAACGTCTTCGTGGCCGCACTGATCGCCGCGATGCTCGTCTACTTCTTCAGCTCTCTGGCCATCCGGGCAGTCGGCACGACCGCGCAGGCGATCATCGTCGAAGTCCGGCGCCAGTTCCGCGAGATCCCCGGGATCATGGATTACACCGGCCGCCCGGACTACGCTCGTGTCGTTGACATCACCACCCGCGCAGCGCTCCGCGAGATGATGCTGCCCGGTGCGGTTGCCGTCGCCACTCCGATCATCGTCGGCGTCTTGCTCGGCTACCAGGCCGTGGCCGGTCTGCTGATGGTCGGGACCATCGCCGGCGTCCTGCTCGCCACCGTGCTCAACAACGGCGGCGGCGCCTGGGACAACGCCAAGAAGTACATCGAGTCCGGCCACCTTCTCGACGAAGATGGCAATGTGATTGGCAAGAAGTCGCTGGCGCACCAGGCGGCCGTCGTCGGCGACACCGTCGGCGATCCGTTCAAGGACACCGCCGGTCCGTCGCTCCACGTTCTCGTGAAGCTGCTGGCTACCATTACCCTGGTGATGGCCCCGCTCTTCATCCGCTAGTCCAGCTCTTTCGCGTGGGGCCGGCGGTCATCCGACCGCCGGCCCCACGCATGGTGAGCCCGTTCCGCACTCG
>Ga0182017_10004750_pt1 | contig 10095 bp, 8 predicted proteins | sample 712E3DmetaG_FD_120492 | JGI IMG/M metagenome (GOLD analysis project Ga0182017, IMG submission 120492) | Permafrost microbial communities from Stordalen Mire, Sweden - 712E3D metaG | ecosystem: Environmental > Terrestrial > Soil > Wetlands > Permafrost | place: Sweden: Stordalen | collected... | reverse complement strand
CAGAACCTCGATTTTTTTGCCAAACTGGGAGGTAAAGCCAATCTTACCAAAGCAGATTATTATACCATGTTGCGAAAAGTAGGATTACAGGATGATTTTTTTGAGAAAAAACTGAAAACCTTCTCCAAAGGCATGCGTCAAAAAGTAGGGTTAGCAATAGCTTTAATTAAGGACGCCACCAACATATTGCTAGACGAACCCACCTCTGGCCTTGACCCTAAAGCTGCCGCAGAATTAATTGTTTTGTTGAAAGAACAACGTAACCAAGGCAAAACCATTTTTATGTGCACGCACGATATATTCAGGGCGAAAGAATTAGCAGATAGGGTGGGAATAATGAAAGAAGGACGGCTCGTTATGGTTAAAAATAGAGACGAGTTCTTAAAGGAAGATTTAGAAAAGGTTTATTTAGATTATATGCAGGAAGTAGTAATATAATACCTAATATGTTGATCCAATATGAAAAATTTCAAGATATTATTAATACATGAATTCTTGCAGCAGGTGAAATCATTTAAGTTTACATTGATGGTAGCATTATCGTTAATTGTAACAGTTTTTACCGTTTATGTGCAAGTTACAGACTTTAAGGAGCGTTTTCAAAATTATGAGGCAGAAACATTAAAAGCCTCCGATGAGGCAATGAAAGCAGGAACTTTTGCAGAACTCCATGTACCGGTCATTATACCTCCTAATCCATTATCCATATTTTCAAAAGGATTTGACGAAAAGGCAGGAAATAAAATTACGATTTCAGTAGAAGACCTACCAGAACTCGAAATCGTTGCTCAAAAGAATAATCCTTTTATGGCTATATTCGTGAATTTTGATATTACAAGCATTATTAAAATTATATTAAGCCTCATGGCAATTTTTTTGATTGCCGATACAATAGCGGGCGAAAGAGAAGAACAAACATTAAAAGTAATTTTTATAAACCGGGTGACCCGGCTTGAATTTTTTATGGCCAAGTATTCTGCAGCATTAGTTGCGATATCCATTCCCTTGTTCATAATGTTCCTTTTTTCTTCATTATATATCACTTTACAACCTTTTATTCAGTTGTCAACTATTTTTTGGATAAAATTATTATTGATCTTTTTAAGTTCATTAGGATTTCTTTCGGTTTTCATTTTCATTGGACTATGGATTTCAATAAAAACACCTTCATCTGCCCAGGCCATGATTTATGGATTACTTGTATGGATGGTAATTGTATTTATCTATCCTCGATTGGTAACCTACACCGTAAGTAAGGTGGTCGATGTTCCTTCGTCTGAGAAACTGAAAACCGACATTGATCGAATTTACAATGAATTTGGAGATAAACTAGTTGAAGATCATGAAAAAAATTATCCCAAAGGGAAGCTTTATTTTAACAATACAATAGAAAGTTCCAAAATTGGTTTTATGAATAAAGATAATTGGTGGATTTCCTTACCTTACAAGGTGGGAATCACCAGCAAATTTAAATTAGAATTTGATGCCGGGCAGGTGAAGAGAATGATACCTGTATTATTAGAATATCAGAATAGGATGATGGATACTTACAATAACTATCGGAATAATCAGTTAAAGCAAAAAAAAATAGCATCTTGGCTTCAAGTATTTATACCCGGTTTTTTATTGGATGAAACAGCTAAGAGCATCGCAGGAACTAGCTATGACATCCGTGTACTAAGTTTGCTTAAAAAAGCCAGACAAAATCGTTCCATTTATATAAATTACATTAAATCAAAGAATGGATTCGGGCCAAAGTATTTTACACAGATTCCTCAGGATATCTGGTCCGATAACAGCAAAGATTATAATTCGGTAATTGACAAATATAGTTGGGATAATTATCCCCGGTTGAACCTTACTGATATTCCAAAATTCCAGCCCGTTGAAAAATTTAAGGTTCCTTTGGAACTATTCTTTATGTTATTAATCAATCTGGTTTTATTACTTATAGTGAACAAGGCTTTTATATCATTGCGTGTAGAAAAAAACTAAAATAGCAGATGACATGATAAAAGTGATATTTATAAAAGAAGTACGTAGCCATATAAGTTCCAATAAGATGATTATTGCTTACGCAATTATTCTGACGCTATTTATTGCTAATAGTCTGATTTTCATTAAGGATTTTAAGGACAGCAGAATACAGCATCAAAAGATAGTAACTGATAATTTGGAAGCAATAAAAAAGAATTCAGGAAACTTATGGAACCTTACATTTACAGATCAGAAACTGGCTTATCCTCCTTCGGTTTTAGGATTTATGTCCGAAGCTTGGGAAAAGAACCTTCCGAATGGCATAAAGTTAAATTTCTTCACTACTTCAAACCCGGAATACTATAAAAAGGAAGATTCATTTTTCTCCGAGTCGGAAGCGCTGGACTGGAACAATATCTTGATCTTGTTTGTTAGCTTTATTTGCATATTTTTCTCTTACGATGCGTTTTCAGGCGAAAAGGTAGAAGGTACCCTGAAGCTGATGATGTCCAATTCAGTTTCCAGAACCCATATTATACTTGGCAAATATTTGGGTATCTGCTTTGTGACTCTTCTTCCTCTGTTAGCTGGAGCTATAATGAGTTCAATCATATTGCTATTATCGCCTGTAATTCAATTATCATGGAACCATTTTTTTGATATTATTTATTATCTGTTTGCTGCAAGTTTATTTATCTCATTAAATGTTTGTATCGGAATGCTGCTTTCAACGCTTACCTCCAGGCCTATCGTTAGTTTAAGTTTTGTTATATTGGTTTGGATAGTTTTTTCCATAGTGATTCCAGGAATTGGTTGGGTAATAGCAAAAAAAACAGTACCTATTGAATCTCTAAACAGTATTAACGATAAACTTTCAATTGAAACAAAAGCACTTGGTGGCAGCTTTTGGAATGGTCACTGGAAAACCCCTACACCAGAAGTGTTGGCAAACAAAAATTATTTTGACAAAGTAGATGAGATTGTAAATAAAACATGGAATGACTATCGGAATAGCCTTTTTAATCAGGTCAATTCAGGCATAGCGTTTTCGAAAATCTCGCCCTTTCAAGTCTTTCGTTTCCTAGGCGACAAAGTAGCGGATAATGGATTTCCCCGGTATAATAACTTTTACAATCAGTTAAAAAATTACCATCAGACTTATCGGGATTTTATTATCCTCAAGGACAAAGGTGACCAACAAAGTCATCATTTGATTTGGGCAAATGAATATTGCACCAGCGGCTTTATGTCAAAAAAGTCTGTATCGTATGAAGAAGTTCCAAAGTTTGAATACAAAATTCCATTTTTTGTTCAAACAATTAATGCTACCAAATGGGAACTCCTTATTTTGTTGCTTTGGAATATGATTTTGTTCACGGGTGTTTCTTTTGCATTCATAAGGTATGATGTAAGGTAAACTTAATATTTTTATGTCAAAAGAAGAAATTAGAGAAAAAATATTAAACATTCTTCATTGCTTACTACCAAGCATGAACAACAGACAAGCATCTGATAAAGAAATATTAAGTGCAATACTCAGCGAGTCGAAAATGGCTATTACATTTGTTAGTCTTATTGAAGATGAATTTGAAATTGAATTTGACGATGATGAAATAGATACTGATTTTTTTTACAGCATTGACAATATAATAAATTGTATTGAAGCTCATCATATATAATTCCTTTAACAAATTTTCAATCTTAAAATTGTGTAACTCACAACTGGGTTCCATGTTCAAATCTTCGAGCCCAAACTTATGACCGCAAAAGCGCTTCTACTTCTATAGGTTCCTTTGTAACGTCTGTATTACTTAAAGGTATAGGCTTTGAGGGTTTTTTCCCCGGAACAATATCATATTGATAATTAATGCCAATGTAATCCTTATCAAATAGTTCCCTGCATTTTGCAATAATTATACTTTGAGCTTTTTCTATACTGGAAAAATTATCTTTCCACATACTTATCAATTCGTTAATGGATTTTTCCCCGTCAATATTCTTTAAAAACTGAAGAGTATTCTCATCTTCATTAGATATTATTGTATAGTTTAATATTAAAATATCCTCTTCATTTTCTGTTTTAATTATAACATTATCTTTTTTAAAGGGTTTACATTTTAAAATTTCTACATCGTTATCTATTGGAAACAAAACTATATCTGATTTTTGTTTAATTGCCCTTTTAATTCTATATACATAACACCCACCATTACAACCTTTTTGCCAATATTGGCAATTCTGGCATTCTTCATATGCAAACATGTTATTTAATAATTTTACTCTCCTGGTAAAATATTTCTCTAATTCTTCATCATTTTTGAATTTGGAAATATTTGTTTTCATAACTGAGTATAATCCATAACATCTCCATGCCATTCCATCAGCTCCAATATCTACTGGAGAACCATTGGAACAATTAAATTGTATTTTCTTTGCATTTTTAATTAATAGCTCCGAAAGCTGTGAATTGTCCCAGAAACATGGCTGGATATAGTTGCAATCTCCATTTAATATCAAATTATTAGAAATACAAGAATTATGTAGTTCGTATAATTTATTTGCGATCCTTGAGAATTTGGTTTCGCCAACATTTTCATCATAATTACTTATATTTGGGGAAGCTACGCTCCACCTAATATTTTTAATATTGTATTCTAATGCTAGGTCTATTAAGTATTCATAATTGAAATCTTCTTTATATATTGTAAAGCCTAATGTAACTCGCAAAGGGTTAATTATCGTTGCTAAAGATCTTTTTAATATTTCAATTTCATTATTTTTATATAGCGAGGGTTCTAAAACGTTAAAAAGATACCGAATCTTATTTACATTTTTAAATGGCAGATGTTTTATATATTCAGTAAATTTATTATTCCAAATGCCATTGGTCATAAAAAATATTTCATAATCTTGCTTTAATAATAGATCAGCTATTTCACAGATATTGGGATTTATAGTTGGTTCACCTCCACAAAAGCGAAAATCCTTTTTATTTAGAAACGTGCTAATACTCCAAGTCTTTGATGCATCGAACTGCAAAATATCATTCATATTGCTCTCCGCATTATTCTCTGACGCAAAACAAAATGGACATTTTATATTGCACTTATTTGTAAAAATTATATTCGCCATTGTAATTATCTATTATTAAAATGTTTAACTTACCCGATAATTAATTTAAATATTCTAAATAGTCATTCTTTATTGAATAAAAATCCTGTATGAACTTAATGAATATTTCATCTTTGCTAGTATCCATGATGTTAAATACTTCACTATTTAACTGTTGGCTAAAAAAAGAAAGCTTTTCATCATACTCTTTGTCATCTAATATTCGAGTATTGTTAAATTCTTGTCGATCATAATTCCTTTCCATAGGGTTTAGGGTATAAAACAATGGTTTAGATTTAGTAAAAGCTACTGCTGTTGTTACCATTGAATTTATGAGTTTTATATCGTCTTCAGGGTTTATTACACAAACGAAAGCATCCGGTAAAACACCATGTATATACTCAAGTGGATCCAATTCACTGCCCCATAAATTATTTCTAGCCATTCTCGGTATAAAACATCCTTGTGTACCAGTTAGTATAATATCGGGCTTTAAAAACTCTTGAATAGCACGTAATAATATTCTAAGAAAAACACTCCAATCTTCTCTTTTAATTTCTACAGTCGAATTAAAACCAAAAGGAAATGAGAAGCACGCACCAAGCAGTTCTCCCTGGGGTTCAGTTGAAATCAACGCTACTTTATAACCTTCTCTTTCAAGTATTTCTTTTAATCGTAATTGTGTCGTAATTTTACCTTGTTTATTGCTCGTTCCAATAACTGCTAAAACGGGTGTTTTTAAAGTAGGTAAAAACCTTAGCTTCATAACATCCTTAAACAAAAAATCATCAACCTTGGGTATAATTATATTGCCTTTGTAATCAAATTTTTTTGCTATTTCCTTAATTTTTTTTTCAAGTCTTGAATCAAAAACAAAAAAGTTTTTGTTATACATTATTCCTAATTCGACCAGTTCATATCCAAATTTTACATTTGCCTCAAACTGATGATCATGAAAGTATCCTAAAACAAAAGAATCAACTGATTTTATTTCCTCATTATTGGGTATTCGATTAATGATGTTAAACTTAGACGTATGTTTCGAATTTCCCATTTTAGGGTAATCAATTAGAATTTCTTTTTTTAACGAACCTGATTCAGAGAATTCCAGTAAAGTATTAATTTCTTTTTCACTTATTGGGAATAATAAAATATTATTCATTTTAGCACATTCTAACTTAGTATTAAATAATCTATTTCCAACTTCTTCAATATCTTTATTATAAATTCCCATTTGAGCAAATTCAGAGTTGTTTAAAACATGAGTTGGGGTATACTTTTCATTTGAAGTATCTATTAATCTTTGTTTTATTTCAGATATGCTTAAATTGCTATTGTTAAGCCTTAAATTTCCAACTATTACTGTAAAATGAGGACATGCATAACTTGTTCCTCCCGTAATATTATAATCTCCATTCTTCCATACAACTCTTTGAATTGTTCCTTTTGCTATAAATTCAATAGGCGAATTTTTTATGTATCCAAACTCACTTTTGTTTTTAATATTACCTGATATTACTCCAAAAACACTCGAAAAGTAGGCTGGGTAGCATTCAATATTTGGTGAATTATTTGCAGCAGAAATAATGATTATATTTTTTTTATAAGCTTCATTGATGATTGAAATTAAATCGTTTGAAGGGTTCTGAGTTTCAATGCCTAAACTCATATTAATAATATCAACATTATTCTCAATGCATATTTGCAATGCTTTACATATTACAGTCTCATGTGTTATTAAATTTTTATCAAATACCTTCACAATAAGCAATTGCTCATTAGGAAGTGATTTGTGAATAATGCCAGCAATACCTGTTCCGTGTCCAATTTCATCATGATAGTCATTAGTGATTTTATATTCATCATTTTTTTGATATATTCCATAACCACTTATCTTTTCTTTGTTAAAGACCTTATGTCTAACATCTAATCCGCTATCAATAATTCCAATTTTCATGAGCTTTCTTTAATGCCTCCCACAAAAGTGCAGTGTAATTGGGTTCAATAATTTTTGAGACAACCATATTTAAATATTTTCAGCAAAACATTTTTGTTAATTAAATCATTTATTTGTGAATTCACGCAAATAATATTTTTTAAGATGATATGGTAGAAGATACTTCCATTCCGAACATGATACTTTATTCTCTAAATGTAGCTTAATACAATTTGTTTCACAAATAGGCATTATTTTACAATTATTGCATTTGATATCACTTGTGAATTTGTTATAATCCACATAGTTGGTATAATTATTATTTTTACTATTTTTATCTTTCAGATGAAAAGCGTTTTTGTCTTTACAATATACATCCTCAAAACATTTTGAGGCATAACCTTTATCATCTATAACACATCCATTAACACTCGAAGCTGTTCCACAAAATGGAGTCATGATTGACGGATATTTTACTTTCAAACCAGCTTGCTTAACATTATTATTCCGTGCCCATCTATTATAATATCTTAGTTGCATTATTCTAAAAAATTCTCTGGCTTTGAAAAATTCTCCTTCAGAAATATTTCCGTCACTTTTTAAATTAGCGAGGTTTAATGTAACGAAGCCAGCCCTTTGAGGCCAAATACCATGTTTTTCCAAATCAGAGAATAATTCGTTTAAGCTATTTAACACAATTGTGTCACAATGTATTCTAATAGTAGTTTTTAATTTTTTTGGAAGCAAGGATGCATTTTTTAGTATAACATCATAAGTTCCCTTTCCTTCTTTATAAATCCTTTTTTTATTATGACTACTCTTCCCACCATCAATACTAATCTGAACATCTGAAATTTTTAATTGCTCAAAACGATCAATTATTTCCTGAGATAAAAGAGTGCCATTAGTTATTATTCCGGCTTTATATTCTTTTTCAAATTTATTAGCTAATAATATTAATTTTTCTGAAATATCTTCTATATACTTAAAATTCATTAATGGCTCTCCTCCATACCACATAATATCTAAAGTTTGGATATTGCTCTGTTCTTTAATAATACTTTCAATATAGTTAATAATATCACTTGAATTATTATTCTCAATTACTTTCTCTCCTTTTTCCTTTTCAAAGCAATATATACATCGAAGATTGCATGCATTAGTAGGACAAATAGTAATATAGAGAAATTTACTTGAATCAAAATCCCTTCTTAATTGAATTGTTCTATTTTTTATAAGTTCTTTTTCATCAACTTCAGTTGAAATAAATATACCATCCTTAATCAATAAATCAATATTGTCATTAAAAAGGTCTTTGAGATTATCCAAAGAATTGCTTCCGATCAAACTTTTTAAAAGTTCAACTTGCTCTACATCAGACTCTATTAAAGCATTACTTATTGTATTGTATATTACGAATTTTTTCCCCTTATTCAAAGGAACAAAAAAGTTATATTCACTTAGTTTATACATAATATTTTTTATCATAAAATTTGAAAAATAGGAAGACTAATTTTGTTTAATAAATTAATAGAATATTAAAATGATAAAAACATTAAAAGAGAATGTCGGAATTGTCCGTATCAGCCGAATAGGAGTTCCCGCTGCACCACCCATGTGAATCGCAATAGCCGGAATGGTATCCACAACCTTGATTATTCTCACAATATCCCTCAACGTTTGAGGATTGAACTTCTTTGATAGGTTTTACTAGTTCTTTCATAATTATTAATTTTAAATTGTTTAACATTAAAAGAGAATGTTGGAATCGTCCGTATCAGCCGTATAGTGGTCCCCGCCGCAATTCCCATTTGATTGACAATAGCCCGAATTGGTTCCACAACCTTGATTATTCTCACAATATCCCTCAGCATTTGAGGATTGAACTTCTTTGATAGGTTTCACTAGTTCTTTCATAATTATTAATTTTAAATTGTTAAAAACTTTTTATTTAGCCTTCCTATTGTATTTTATTATAGAATCGTGAATTATTTAGTTAAAATAATATGTTGTTGTTTTCCTGATCTTAACTAATAGTTAAGGGCAACCTCTTAATCCCTTGCCTCCTGAAGAGTTAAAACCGTCATAATACCCCTCAGCATATGATGATTGAAATTTTTAGGTTGGTTTGACTAATTCTTTCATAATTATTGGTTTTGTAATATTTTAATCGCTGTTTTTAAAACTTTATCATTATATGGGTACAAATCTGATATTCTGTTATTCCATACATAAACATCAGGTTTAATACCAATATTTTCAATACTTCCATAATTATTAAATGTTTCTTTACTTAAACAGTTAAAATGTATTTTCAGGTTATCGGGGAAAGTTAATATATGCATATTTGCGAAAGCTCCCCCCGTATTGTTATCACCTACAATTATTGCCCCTACATGCTCTTTCATGGCTAAAGCAAATAATTCGCTTCCGCAAGTTGTTCTACTATTTATCAAAATGACAATAGATTTAAAATCAAGTCGAAAATGTTTGTCAGGATAGATAACTAGTGATTCTTTACTAACATCAAATTGAGGTAAATTCGAATTATAAAGTGTGCAGGGGCTTTTAATAAAGGTGGATAAAAGGTTAATTACAGAACCACCATTACCACCTCCATTATTTCTAATATCAATAATAATTGACTTAGTTTTATCTAAAGAAGCTACACTATTAAAAAAACGACAAATAGAATTATTATCAAATTGATCGAAATAAAAGTAATTAATGTCTTTTGCAACTTTTTTAAATTCACATGGCGTAGGCCTAAAATTAATTGGAATTTCAACATTGTTTTTGAATTTGACATATAGTGCTAACGTATCAGAAAATTTATTTACAAATCTTATTTTTATTGAATCGCCATTATCCGTATTCAAAAGCCTTTCCAGGGCTTTTTTTCTTTTTAAAAAGTATGACCCTTTACAAATAAATGATATTGAATCAATTCTTTTTTGAATAGACATATTGTCAATCTCAACCACTTCATCTTCTATATTTATTAACTTGTTTAATGCTGTATCAAAAACTGCAGAAATATAGAGTTTATCGGCAATTTCATATATACTAAT
>Ga0182017_10004749_pt1 | contig 10095 bp, 8 predicted proteins | sample 712E3DmetaG_FD_120492 | JGI IMG/M metagenome (GOLD analysis project Ga0182017, IMG submission 120492) | Permafrost microbial communities from Stordalen Mire, Sweden - 712E3D metaG | ecosystem: Environmental > Terrestrial > Soil > Wetlands > Permafrost | place: Sweden: Stordalen | collected... | reverse complement strand
GCGCGGGAAGCCCAGCCGGTTTTTTGCGCCATATATTTTCAAAAGCAAATGATCCCGCGGATCCCAGCGCGCGGAGAGGCCGAAGTCAAACCGTTCCGCCGCCAGCCTCCGGCGCAAACGGGTTATTTCCAGCAGCGGCCAGCGCCAAAACTGGTATTTGTGTTTGAAGGCCGTCCACGGCGCGGTGAACGCGACAACTTTCACGCCCGGCCAGAGGCGAGGCTGCAAATCAAGCGCGAAGGGCTTGGCCAGCAGCGTCACCTCAAAGTGTTCCGCCGCGGCGCGCAAAAATGGCGTGGCGATGACGAGGTCGCCCAGCCCCCACAGTTCGATGATGAGTAATTTTGGTTTCAAGGCAGGCGCGGTGCAAACCCGCCAGCGGCTGTCCCTTACCGCTGAAAGGCTGGACGGGGTCGCGGAAAAGGCCTGGTCAAAGCGGCCGGTTTTTGGGCTGCGGCCGGCTGGAACGCAGGCGGGTGGCATATTCCTCCGTTCAGGCTGACGCCCAAACCGAGCCAACCGACCAAGGCATAAAGGTCCATGTGCAGTCCCGTTCCCGACACGGACATGAACAGCAGGAACCGCACAACAAAGGCGGCCAGCAGAAAAGTGTTGGCGGTTCGCAATGACGCGTCGCCATAGCGGTAGTTGCAATACAGCACATGAATGGCCGCCACCGCAAACCAAAGAAAGGCAATCATCCCCCAAATGCCAAAGAGCAGGAGCACGGAAATCCAGCCATTATGATAATCGTTGGACAGTGCCATACTTTGCTGGCCGGCATCCACAGCGTGAAAGGCGCTATCATTTCCCATAAACAGAAAATCTTCCGCTGCAAAACCGCAGCCTTTGCCCAGGAGGAGATGCTTGGGGATTTGCGGCAGAACAGCCTGCCACATTTTGACGCGCCAATCCCAGCTTACTTTTGCGTCCATCGCCGCCTGGGGGTCTATGGGCAGGGGTAAGAATGCCAAAGCCCGTTGAGCCGGCAAAGGCAACCTCGAAGCCAGGGGAAGTATCAGGAGCGTCGCGGCTACGCCGAGCGACCCAAAAATTACCAGCAACTTCGTCCGCTGCATTCCCTCCAGGAAAAACTGGATTAAAAAGACCAAGGCAAGGCTGCCCGCAAAGCCACGGAATCCTCCCATCAATCCCATCAGGCAAACCAACCCAAAGACGATCCATCGCCACGGCTTGCGCGCTAAAAAAATGCCCCGAATCCCGTAATAAGCCAGCATGTATGAGGTGACTGCGGTTGCGAATGGCACTGTGAGGCCAAACCGGGTTACCGCAAGCCCTCCGGTTATGCTTCCGGATAACGCATATTCATCCGGTGTGAAAAACCAGAAAAGCACATAAAACCCGGACGGCAGCACCATGTAAAGCTCCCCGATGATGGCGCTGACACCCCCCAAAAAAAACAACACCAGCGCCAACTTCGCACGGTGGGGTGGAATTCGTATCGCTGTCAATGCGAAGTAACCTAAAATCGCACCGATGATGAAAATATATTTCCTCCCGCCATAGACTTCGCTGCCCAACGCCGCAAGTCCAAATCCACCGGTCAATTTGGCGGTGCCCAGCACCACCAGGGCCAAAACAATCAACGGCATTGTTATTTCTGGCACCTTGATAAACTGGCTCTGCCGGCTCAGGGTCCGCTGCAATATTGAAACGGCCAGACTAATCACCGTCATGACCAACCATGGCGGCGGCGCCCCCTTGATGAAAAACAGGTTCACGTACAAACTCCAGGACAACAACAGCAGCCAGTGATGCCAGCGGAGCAGGAGGGGAGAACACACCACCAGCGCCACAATGCCATACAAGGCCACGGTTGAATAATCCAGCGGGTTGGCCAGCAGATAGCCGATAAACACCGCCGCCGGCGCGCACACCGCGTAGATGATGAGCGTTTTCAGAATGGCCGGGGCATTATTCATTCTTCATTCTCATTTTAACCACGTTTTAACCACGGATTCGTCATGTGATTGAATTCATTATATCCGAGGCATCGAACCCTTCGCAAGAATTGTTCCCACTCAATCCAATTGTGTTTCCAGTCCCGCCGTAAAATAGGTGTCCGGAATGGGCACGATCCGGGCGGGATTGCCCACGGCAAAGTGGCGTGGCGGAACGGGTTTGGTGACCACGGCTCCCGCCCCCACCACGGCCCGGTCACCAATCGTGACGCCCTTGAGCACGATGGCGCGGGCGCCGATAAACACGCCGCGTCCAATGTGGATTGGCCTGGCCCCCCGCCCGGGGTCAGTGCCCCAATCCCACTGGCCGGCGGGTTGGTGAAGATCTGTGTCCATTAATAACGCTCCGGAACCGATGTTGGTACCTTCGCCGATTTGAATGGAATTGGCCGCACAGAGAACACACCCGCTGATGCCCGCATTCGCTTCCAAAACCAGCTCGGCGTCCGGACACAATGTCCTGAGAACACTCGGCTGAAAACAGCCGAGGGGATTGGCCCGGAGCGAACTGTTGATTTTCACGTTGTTCCCGAGTTGAAGCCGGGAGCCTTTGGCCACACTGATGAGCGGCCGCCCGACAAAGATGACGCCCCGGCCCACCTTGACGCCCTTCAGCCTGGCTTCGAGGGACCAAAACCACGATAAAGAAGTTCGCAATTGACTTAACACCAACCCGGCACATTCCGCCCAACTTTGCTTTGGCATGGGCGGTTAAGTACCTGATTGGGTGGGCAGAGCAAGGTCAAATTATCAGGGGCAGGATGCTTCATCTCTCAACTTTCAACCCTCAACCCTCAACTCTTCAATCCCAGCAATTCCCGATAAATTTCCACGTGCCGCCTCGCAATGGTTTCGGGATGATAACGTTCCCGGATGAGGGCGGCCGTGCCCGTGGGCCGGGGATGTCCCCCGGCAATCCAATGGGCAATGGCGGCGGTCAAACCGGGCCAATCGTCCGGCGCGAAAAGTTCCGCTCCGGGCATGTCCTTCGCAATGTCCACAATGCCTCCCAACCGTGCGCCGAAGAATTTCAATTCCCGCCCCAGCCCCTCCAGCACCACCATGCCGAAGGACTCTTCGGTGGGGAAATGCACCATGGCCGCCGCTGAATCATAGTAATGAAGCAACTCGCTGTCGGCCGGCGTGCCCCAAAAACGTGCGTATCCGGCTTCTTCCATCGGCTGGATCCGCTTTTGAAACGCCGTTACATAAGCATCCCCCGGGTTGACGTAACCGACAAAGTGAAATTCAAATTTTAATCCTTGCCGATGGAGCGCCTCGGCCACATCCAACAGCTCCAACTGGCGTTTTCGCGGAGAGATGACCCCCGCATTCAGCAAAATGCAGGGACGCGGACCGGCATTCGGAGGGGGATCCAGAAAAGTCTGCCGGAGCGGATGCGGCACCCGCCAGGTTCTCCGGGCGCGGGGCCGGACCAATGCTTCCGTGTAAACTGAATTGCAAAACACGCCCATCGTGCGCGGCAAAATGAAGTTCTCGAGCCGTGCCGTCAGCCAGCCGTAACTCCCGATGCGTGGCCGGTTCAAGCGTGCCAGCTCGGCCATGTTTCCCTGGATGGTCACGACATTGGGAAAGCCGGAAAATACGGCGCTGATGGCACAATTCCGTTCCGTTCCTGATCCATGCACCAGATCCGGCTGAATCTCACGAAGCTTCCTTCGAGCGGCGCGAATGCAACCCTGGTAGCCCGTGCGCAGCCAGCCGAACTTGGGCACATGCAACGCGTGATACCAGAGGTTGTCCGCCAATTTCTCCGGCGATTGCACACGCTGTTGCAGGCACGAAACCACATGCACCTCCACATCCGGCAGGCGCGCGAACCCATCGAACAAGGAAGCGATGCCTCCGGGAAAACGGGGGGTTACTTCGGAATAGCTGCGATCGTTTTCACGGAGGTCTATGGCCAGAAAAGCAATCTTCATTCTGCTACAGAACTATCAGATTGCACCATGGCGTGCAAGCGCATCCTCGCCGCCCAAGATGGGGAGCGCTCCCGCCTCGGGTGCAGTTTTCCGCGCCCTCGCGGAAAATATTGGACGCGTCGAAATTCCCGAAACTTCTTTGTCCGTCACACACGCAAGAGGCTGGACGCGAGGCGCGTCCAGCAACACCCGTGGGCGGGTGTGCTCCCCAATTTCAGAGTTCGGTGGAAGGGCGTCACGCGCGATGTGCCCGATCGGCATCTGGCCGTCGGCAACCCCGCAAATTCGGCCGTTGAAAAACATGCCGCCGGCCGCCGCGTAGCTGCGGTTACCCCGGGGTTTGGGACTGCCGGGAAATCAAACGGCGCCCGTATTCCGCCAGCAAACGGTCGCCGTAGTCCTGCCAAGTGTTCCGTTCCGCACCCTTCAGGCGCGCCATCTCGCCCACGCGTTGGTTCCAGGTGCAGTCCACTGCCGGATTATGGCATCCGCGATGTGTTTCGGGCCGTGCGGATGGAATTATAATGGTGTATCACGTTGTGGCGCAGCGTTGGGATGGAATACCCAGCCTGGCCAGATGGCCTACAAAGGTGTCTTCAAACCTCTGGGAACTCAGGCGGCTCTTCAACTCTTCAAGCCCGCCAATCCGTTCTCCGGCGCGAATACGGTCCCACCATTTCAAGGCCGCTTGGGCCAAGGCCTGCGGATCCCGGATGGGCACGATTTCGCCGTTCTCCCCGGGACGAATCAGATCCGACGCCCCGGTATTGGGTGTAGTGATGACAGGTAGCCCGCAGGCCAGCGCCTCGGCCACCACCAGTGCAAATCCGTCCTCTACCGAAGGAAAGAGCATCAAATCCGAAGTCTGATAAAGCCGCACATGCCCGGCGAAATCAAGATAGCCCGACCATTCCAGCGGCAAATCGGCATTACGCCGCAAAACATGCACGACGTCATTCCGGATGTGGCGTTTCACACGCAATACGGCGTTGGGCACCTCTTTTCGAATCAGTCGAAAGGCTTCCAACAAATAGGGTGTGCCTTTGCGCAGACTCAGCCCGCCCGTATGAATGATGGTGAAAGGCCGGTTGGCCGGCCGCGCCTCCGGCGCCGGTTGAAATGAACTCAGATCCACCGGATACGGACAAAGCAGCAGCCGCTGGGGGTCAAAACCCCGTTTCAAAAACGATTGACGCACAAAGGTGCTCGAAGTGAAGATGTAATCGGCTGCCGCCACCGATTCGACGGCTCGAGCCTGATAATAGCGCGAGGCCGGCGGACAACGCGATCCCCAACGTTTTTGCTCGGCGGCGACCAGATTCCAGTGATCCTCCGGGTGCGACGTCCATGAGTCGAGAAACGCCAGCCCTCCGTCCTGTTTCGCGCGGCGCATCGCTCCGTTCGCGAAAGCGTAGCCCGTGATAAAATGCTGGCCGGGAAGCAACAGCGATTGTGCCCACCGATCAAACAGGCCAAACAACCTGAAGCGGAATGATTCTGCCTGGAAAACGGGCAGGGTTACCGCAGCCATGTAATTGAGCAACCCGAAGATGGGCTGCAGCCGCGTGTGTTCGGGGGGAACCCCTTTCACTCCCCGCCTTGTGCCCAAGGCGTAAAAGTCCAGCAAGCCGTGATTTTCCAGGGCGCGGGCGAAATTGTCGTCGCCGGAACGCGCAAAACAAGCCATGGCAAAGCGATGGTTTGGAGGCATGACTGTGTGAATGTTAAGCGTTGGCGGGAAGTATTATTGAATGGTTTATCACTAAGTTTGAATATCAACCGAGGTTGGTTGTGTCAAAGGAAAAGCATCCCAAGCAATGGATCAGCCTGATGAAAGATAATGGAACAGATGGAGGCAAAAATCACAGGTTCCCAAAACCAGATGACCAGGAAGCGACCCAAAGTCTTCGTTTTCTTGCGGCAGGCGGTCAATGGAACTTTTAAGCGGGATTTATTGTTCTTCAACCCCAATCGTCTTCAACATCTGCTGGATGCGCGTGGCGGCAGCCTGTAATGAATAGCGCTCGCAAAGGGCGGATGGATTGAGCTTTTGCCGGACGGCGGCAAAATGTTCAATCACTTCTTTCATGGCCGCGGCCAATGATTGCGGGGTTTCCTCTTCGTAATAGAAACAGGCGTTTTTGCAGAGTTGTTCCACTGCCCCGGCCTTGCTGCTGATGACCAGCAGCCCGGCGGACAAATAGGTGAAAACCTTCGATGGGAAGGTCACGCTGGAAATCAGTTCCGAGGCTCTCTGGCAATTCAGCCCGACCTGATTCGAGCCGAGCAATTTTTCAAAAACGTCCGGCGGCATCGTCGGACGATGCTCCACCCGGTCCCGCCAGCGCGGATCCTGCGCCCGGCGAATCACTTGTTCTTCCAGCGGTCCCTGTCCGGCGATAATCAGGTGCCAGCCTTTTTCCGGCAAATAATCGAGCGATTCAAGCAGCAAATCAATGCCATGGCTGCGGGCCAGAGCCCCGGCGTAAAAAAAACGCACTTTCCCGTCTGAAATGCCTGGCCCGGAGGGCAGTTCATCCGGCAAAAATCCCGGCGCCAGTTCCCTGGGCATTGAATCCGGCAAACGTTTTCCCAGAATGGGATTCGATAAAATGGCGCCACGCAATAACGGCCGCCCCCACACTTCCGCCAGCCAGCTCAAAAAACGGGGCCAGCCGCGATCAATCAGATGTTTTCCATCCAGATGGACGAGCACGAACGTCACCCGGCGAAAAATGTGGACCAGCCGGGCGGCAACCACGTAAAGGAATTCATAATTGTCCATCACCACCAGGTCGCCGGACCGGATGTGGCGCAGGACGTGGCGGGCATAGAAAATCCAGGCCAGCGGAACGCGCAACTTGGGAATGTCCCAGTTGGCGCAGAACAACTGCCGGTGGGTGGCAAACTTCGTTTCCAGCGGCGGCAGCCATTTCCCGGCGCGTCGTTCCACCGCCCGGGGCGGGGAGGAGAGCACGATCAACTCCCGGCCTGAAGCCATTTCGAGGCACCGGAAGACATCCCGCCGGTAGGGTATCGTCAGACATCGCTCCACTTTTTCACCGCGCACATCGTGATAGTGCTGGTCAAAAATATTGCTCAGGCAGATGATTTTCGGACAAGGTCTTTCTTCCATTGAATGAACTCGGATTGCGTTTGACTGGCTGAAACACAACACGATCAGGCATCTGGAGTCGAGCGCAATCCTCGCGGCCGTGTTGCCCAAAAGCGGTGGCCGGGCGCATCCGGGCGCACTGTTTTCGGAGCGCCGGCCTCCGGCCCGGCGGGTTTTGAGATTCCGGCAGAAACGCGCCGGATCGGCAATCGGCGCTCCGCGGTGGCCACAACCTGCATTCCAAGCTTTACAACGAAGGCGAAATGCTTACATTCGCACCCTCAAATTCAATTACAACTTTCGGAATGCGCCGACCGCCTTATGACAAACGATTTTGAAACACGTCTGGCGGCACTGGACACAGCCCTTTTTCAGCACGCCCTCAGCCAGATGCCCGAAGAGGATCGAAAGTCCCTCCTGGCTTTACAGGCGGCGGTGCGGGCGCGGCACCGCCAGTTTGTTTATCTGGAGATCGGCTCTTATCTGGGGGGATCCCTGCAACCTTTTGTGGTGGATCCGTGCTGCCAGAAAATCATCTCCCTTGATCCCCGCCTGAACGAGTATGCCGACAGCCGCGGTTTGCATCCTTATCCTGAAAACACCACGGCCAAGATGCTTGAGAGCCTGGGCAAAATTCCGGGCGCGGACTTGTCCAAAATACAGTCAATCGAAGCCGGCACGGACACGATCAAGCCGGAAGCCATCCGGCCGAGGCCCCATTTCTGCCTGATTGACGGTGAACATACCGACGCGGCGGTCTTGCGAGATGCCCGGTTTTGTTTGTCCGCGGTCGAGCCGGATGGCTGCATTGCGTTTCATGATGCCAATTTGATCTACGGTGCGCTGGACACGTTCATCAAGGAGTTGAACCAAAGCGGCCGGTCTTTCCGCCCTTATGTCCTGCCGGAGACGATTTTTGTGATTGACCTGGGGGCGGCCAATTACGGCGCTACGGAACCTGTCAGTTCGCGCCGGGCCGACAACTACAAGGCCTATTTGGGGGGCATGATACGCAACGATGGATACCGTTATGCCTATAACCTTCCGGTTTATCGGTTTCTGCGAAAAATCCGCCGCCTGTTTCCCCGGTTTTGAACCGGGGTATTTGGCCGGTCCCGGAATTTAATGCCTTCAAACGCTTGTTGAAACAAACCGGCGGAAATGACAACTCACGATTCGGCGGCGGTCGGCCGGCCGAAAATTTTTGCGAGCAGGCGGCTGGCCTTTCCCGGGGCGCGCTTTTGAAACTCCGCCTGAAGATCCGTGGGCACCCCGAAGCGCAGCAGCACGAACAAACCCAGTGTTGCCGCCAAACCGATGAAGATCGCAAGCCGCGGCAACGGCTCCAGCCCGCCGGTTGCCCACCAGCACAACAGCGCCGGCGGCGCAAAACCGAGCAACACGATGCCGGCGTGCTTCATCCAACGGAAGACCACCTCGCCCAACGGGTAGCCCAGATAACGGCTGGCCCGCCAGGCGCCATACGCCCCGGTGAACGTGGTGCCACAGAAAATGGAGCACGCAATCAGCGCCGGCAGGCCGCCGATGGGCACCGTCAAAACGGCGAGCACAACATAGACCGCGCCTTCAATAAAAAAAATGAAGCGCATGAAACCGAGCCGCTTGGTCGTCATGATGAGGCTGCTGTGACAGGCTTGCACTGAATTGACCACCAGCCAGGCGCCCAGCAGCAAATCATTCAGCGGCGCCCAGAGAATGCGCCCGGAAGTCCAGACTGTGATAAACACGCTGTTGCACAGGGCAAAACTTACGCCCATGAATACGCTCAAGCCCGCGACGAGGACCACCAGGCTGTGGTAGCGCTCCCGGAGCCGCGTCCGTTCGCCACGGACCATCATCTCGGAAAACGCGCTCAGCGGCGAGAACACCACGCGCCCCATCGCCTGGAGGAGCAGGTTGAAGGTCCTGGTGCCAATGTTCCACACCGTCGCATTTTCCAGACCCAGCAGGCGCGTGACAATTATCGTCTGGCTGCTCAAAATCACCTGCGTGCCCACCGAAACCAGGAAGAGGTCGCGGCCGTAGTTGAAAATTTCCTTGAACCGGGTCCACGAAGTGGTTCCCCAGCCGCCGCGCCGCGGGAAGAACCCCCACCTTGCGCAGGCAATCCACTGGATGACCGCATTGACCAGCGTTGAGCAAAGCATGGCCCACACCAGGCTGAACACCCCAATTCCATAGTAAAAGAAAATCCACAGCGCCGCAAAGTTCACCAGGGGAGCCACCGTTCCGGCGTAGTTCGCGAGGTCCATCCGCTGGTGCGCGGTGAGCAGGTGGCCAAAAATGCGCACCGGATAGCCCAGCGCCACGATGCCGCATTGCAGAATCATCAGGCGGATGAATTCCGGCCGCAGGCTGGCTGATATTGCCATCAACTGCGCAAACGCATTGGCGAAAATCAACCCGATGGTGAAAACGATCAGCCCCTGGGTCAGCAAGACCAGCCATCCCGTCTTGATCAGGCTGCCATAGTGTCCGCCGTCACGATCATCCTTGAAATCAATCAATAAACGCGCGATGGAACCCGACATCCCCATGTCAACGAGGTTCAGGTAGCCGACCAGCGACATCATTAACGCCCAAAGGCCAAATTGCTCTTTGCTGAGGTAATGCAGCGCCACCGGCACGGAAGCCAGTCCGAAAACCGCGGTCGCCGCCAGCATCACGTAGCCTGAAGCCACACCATGAATCGCGTGTCGGAGTCGGGACATAATTCACATTTTCTGAAAATAGCTGCAAAATAAACGGTCCCGTGTTTTGTTGGGAGGGCTTATTGTGTCCGTGTCGGCGACGGTTTTCGCGGTTGAAAGTTTGCTGGTTTCCATGCAAATTAAGCCGGATCATACTCTTTGACGCCAGCCGGTCTGTAAACGCCAAACTTGTACCGCAGATGTTTTCCTGTCACAGCTAATTTTCCATGCCGAAATTCAATTGGTCATTGATGATGCATCCGACAGTCATTGGACGACTCCTTGACCCTGCCGTTCAATTACAGGAAGGATTTGCCGTAAAAAATGCAGGGAACGCGCAAAAT
>Ga0182017_10004748_pt1 | contig 10095 bp, 11 predicted proteins | sample 712E3DmetaG_FD_120492 | JGI IMG/M metagenome (GOLD analysis project Ga0182017, IMG submission 120492) | Permafrost microbial communities from Stordalen Mire, Sweden - 712E3D metaG | ecosystem: Environmental > Terrestrial > Soil > Wetlands > Permafrost | place: Sweden: Stordalen | collected... | reverse complement strand
GTGCCAGACGACAGCGCGCGCTGGAACCATCCGTTGTCGTGGCCGTAGGCCGAGCGCACGTACACATCGTCGCCCGAGCGGACCACCCAGATGGTCACGTATGGACGTAATGAGCCGTCGGGGCGTCGTGACGTGATCTGCAGTTCGGTGGCCTTGCCGATCTTCGCGAGCTCATCCGCAGTCCAGGTGGCCATGAGGTGGACTCCTTCTCCTGCCGGCTACCGATTGCCGAGGTACTCGGCGTCTGTGACCAGCGCTCCCCATTCGGTTTCCGGACCCTCGGCCGGCGCGTCCCACATTGCCAGGTGGGTCATGAAGCGATCGGGCGTAGCGCCGTGCCAGTGCCACTCGCCGGGAGGCGTGTGGATCGTGTCGCCCGGGTGGATCTCGATGGCCTCCTCGCCGCGAGCCTGGATGAGCCCGACGCCTTCGGTCACGTGCACGGTCTGCCCGACGGCGTGCGCGTGCCAGGCATTTCGAGCGCCGGGCGCGAACCGAACGACACTCACGCGGATTCGCGACGGTTCCTCGCCGCGGGCGATGACGTCGAACCAGGCGTCGCCCGTGAAGGTTTCGGCGGGGGCCTTCACCGTCGGCTGCTTCTTGAGGATCTGCATCTCTTCTCCTTTGATCGACTTGGCCGGCGACGTTCCGCGCCGTGTAGGTCACTCCCCGGGTGGGAAGTCCGTTGAGGCAGCGAGTTCGGTCTGAGCTTCGAAGTTGGCGATCCGCTCCCGCAGCGTCATGAGCGTGCCTTCGAGTGCCTGCGAGCCCAACATCATGCGAAGCGGCGCGGGATCGACGTCGACGCTCTCGATGATCCGCGCCGCCATTCGCGCCGGGTCGCCTGGGGCGAGGCCGTTCACGGGATCGAGCATCCGCAGAAAGCCGTGCGCCGGGGTGTCGTCATAGACGGGCATGGGGTCGGCCACCTGGGCACTGCCGTAGCGGAACTCGGTTCGCGCGCCGCCCGGCTCGACGATCGTCATGCCGATCCCGAACGGAGCCACCTCCTGCGCGACCGACTCCACGAAGCCCTCGATGCCCCACTTCGTGGCGTGGTAGAGCGAGTTCCCCGCGAAGGCCACCTGCCCACCATAGGAGGAGATCTGGATGACGCGCCCGCCACCCTGCGCGCGAAGATGCGGCAACGCGGCGCGAATGAGCCCGATGGAGCCCACCAGATTAGTGTCGATGATGCGCTCGACCTGCTCGTCGGAGAGCTCCTCGGCGGCACCGAAGAGGCCGTAGCCGGCGTTGCTCACGATCACGTCGATCCGCCCGAGCTCGGCGAAGCTTCGGTCCACGACCTCGCGAATCGCCTTCGTGTCGGTCACGTCGAGGAGCTCCGCGTGGAACGTGTTCGGATGACGTTCGAAGAGGTCGGCGGCGGCGTCCAGGCGGCGGACGGTACCTACGACTCGCTCGCCGCGCTCCAGGAGCTGGCTGGTGAGCTCGCGGCCAAAGCCGCTGCTCACGCCGGTGATGAGCCATGTGCGAGGTGGCATGGCTGTCCCCCGCGCGGTTTCGCTGACGACCATCACAGTGCTCCCACGCGCACAAGCGACTTGATCGCCCGTCGCTGGTCCATCGCGGCGTATCCGTCCGCGATGTGGTCCAGGTCCGTCTCGAAGTCGAAGACGCGGCCGGGGTTGATACGGCCGGCCAGGACGTCGTCCATGAGCTCCGGGATGTAGACACGCGCCGGCGAGACACCGCCGCGCAGCCCAACGTTGCGGAAGATCACGGTTTCGATCGGCACGACTACGCCGTGCGGGGCGCCGACGGCCCCGACGATGGAGCCCGGCCGGGCGATGGAGAAGGCGGTAGCCATCGACTGATTCGTCCCAACGCACTCGAGAGCGGCATCCACGCCAATGCCTCCGGTCATCTCCATCACGGCCGCAGTCGCGGCGTCACCTCGCTCGCCGAGGATGTCCGTTGCGCCGAACTCGCGCGCGAGCGCCTGGCGCGCCGGGTTCCGGGACAGCGCGATGATCCGCGCGGCGCCGAGGCGCCTGGCGGCGATCACCGCACAGAGTCCGACCGCGCCGTCGCCGACGACTGCCACCACGCTTCCGGGCTTAACTCCTCCGCTGACGGCCGCATGGTGGCCGGTGCACATGACGTCCGAGAGAGCAGCGAGCGAGCGCATCGTTTCGTCCGAATGCCCTGTACCGGGCACCTTCACGAGCGTGGTGCCTGCCAGGGGAACGCGAACCGCCTCGCCCTGACCGCCGTCGATCCCGTGGTTCCCGAACGAGCCGCCGTTGACGCACTGCGAGGTCACTCCGACCAAACAGTGCGGGCACGTGCCGTCACTGTACGTGAACGGCGCCACTACGAAATCGCCCGTGGCGAGGCCGCGCACTTCGGAGCCGACCTCTTCGACGACACCGATGAACTCGTGCCCGATCGGGCCGAACTCGTGCGGTGAGTCGCCGCGGTAGTACCAGAGGTCCGACCCGCACACGCAACCGAGGACGACGCGGACGATTGCGTCGGTGGGGGCGGCAATGACCGGGTCTGGTCGGTCGCCAACGTCGATCCGACGCGGTCCGTTGAAGATTGCGGCTCGCATGTCAGTCTCTCCGTGTGGCATCTTCGCTCGTCGTGTCGGGAACATCCAACCACTCGTGGTGACACCGAGGAAGGCACGCGTTATAGGGGTACTGCGAGTTCCTCCCATCGGAACAAGCTGGCGCGTACTGTGACCGTCACATGAGCAACGAAGATGACTTCCGCGAGTTCCTGACAACTCGGCGCGCCAAGATCACACCTCAGCGCGCGGGCCTCCCCACTTACGGCGGCCGCCAGCGGCGGGTTGCGGGCCTGCGGCGCGAGGAAGTCGCGCTGCTGGCAGGCATCAGCGTCGAGTACTACACCCGGCTCGAGCGCGGGAATGCGCGCGGAGTCTCCGACGAAGTGCTCGATGCGGTGAGCGGCGCCCTTCAACTCGACGAGGCCGAACGCACGCACCTGCTGGACCTCGTGCGCAGCGCGAATACGCTGCGGCCCCTGCGCCGGGCAGCAGCGCCACAGAAGGTCCGGCCGAGCATCGCCCGGATCGTCGACGCGATGACGGGTATCCCGGCCTTCGTACACAACAGCCGCCTCGACATCTTGTACGCCAACCCGTTGGCCTCCGCGCTCTACTCAGAGCATTTCCGCGACCCGGTGAGACCGCCGAACTCGGCGCGCTTCCTGTTCCTCGATCCGCGCGCGAAAAGCTTCTACGCCGACTGGGATAAGGCCGCCCACGACATCGTCGCGGCACTGCGAGGCGAGGCGGGGCGCAACCCCTACGACCGTGCGCTGTCCGACCTTGTCGGGCAGCTCTCCACACGCAGCGATGAGTTCCGCCTCCTCTGGGCAGGCCACGACGTTCGCTTCCACCGGTCGGGCGTGAAACGATTCCGCCACCCACTGGTCGGCGATCTGACGCTGGCATACGAGGCCCTCGAGCTTCCGGCCGACCCCGGCCTGACGATCGTGAGCTACTCAGCCGAGCCAGGCTCAGCCTCCGAGCCGGCGCTTCTCGAACTCGGACGCTGGGCATCTACGCGTGCCAGGCTGTCGGCCCTCGGAACGGGGAACGAGGTCTGAGCGATTGCCCCCACTGCGGGGCTCATCACGACACCCTAGCTGAGCCACCCACGCTCGCCGATCCACGCTCGCCGATCCACGCTCGCCGATCCACGCTCGCCGATCCACGCTCGCGCTGCAACGCTCACCAGGCCGGGACTTCCCAGGCACAATATCGCGGGTCCGAATCCCGCCTCCCGCTCCACTTCCCGCCAGTCGTCAGCCTGGTCGCCGTGTGGCCAACGGAACTGTTCCGCCATCGAGCGCGATCACACGGCTGCGGCCGCCGCCGTCATCCGAGCGATACTTCAGATAGGCAGTTGGACAAGAGGGAGCATTCGAGATGGGCTCTTCCAGAAACCTCCGCCGAGCGATGTTCGCCGTGCTCGTTTCCGCGACGATCACCGGGTGCAGCGTGACGACACCCAGCCCCTCGCCGGCCCCTACGGCAACCGCCGTCGCGACGATCGGCGCCCCTATCGCAAGCCCCTCGGCGACGATCATCGCAACCTCGTCCCCTTCGGCCCCGCCAGAGACGCCTGCGCCGTCCGACACTCCATCGCCGACAGAGCCCCCGGAAATGCACATTCCCGCGGACCTGATCCACAAAGTCAGGCTGCCGGCTGGGGCGGTGGTTGTAGGAGCCGACAGCGACTGGCCCTTCTATGGCGAGATTGCTACCGACGGGGATTGGATGGTTACGGAACTCGGTTTCCAGGGCCTCACTCCCGGTCACGACCGGCAGCTCTACGCAGTCAACATCATCACGGGAGTCTCGCGACACCTGGCCGACCACCAGGCGGGTGGGAGCGTCGCGAACGGCCGAGTCGCCTGGGTGGACCCGAAGTGCACGTACTTCGCTGGGGATGGGGAGCCTGAGACCTGCACGGCCTGGACACTCCACCTGATGGACCTCGCGACTGGATCGGATCGCGTCGTGGCAACCGGGCCGATTACGGAAGGCGTCGGCAGTACGTTGTGGGCCTACGGGGACGAGTGGTTCCACGCGGGGGTGGAGGACGTCATGCCGAGGGCAGAGTTGTCCTCGGACACCCTGGCATACTCGACCGGTGATCTGAAACACGGCTTCACGCTTCATCTTCTGAGCATTTCGTCGGGATCAGAGAGAACGCTCGCGCTGGGCGGGATGATCCAGAAGATGCGTTGGGTCGGAGAAGACCTGGTGTGGGTCGAGGCCACGGATTGGCACGTGGGTGGGTACTCGCCGGACTACAGCGGGACCCGGCTGATGCTCCTGCGGGGCGGCATGGGAGTGGCCTACCAGATCGGTTCGAACGCTGCCTCACTGAGAGCCGACTCCACGAGCATCGTTTGGCAGCACTTCGACGGCCAGTTCGCCATCTTTCGATCGTCACCACCGGACTGGCGACCCGTGGTACTTGGCCCGATCCCGTCCGAGGCCGACCTCGACTTCACGAACGACGAGCCGCAAATCTCCATCTCGGACGGCTGGACGGGCTGGTCGGACACGGATAGCGTCGAGGACGGCCCCGCGCATTGGTTGGCGCACTTGGAAGCATATGTGGTTCTCGGACCAAGGGATTCAGAACCTCGCGTGGTCCACGATGGCTGCTACCTGTCCGGCGGCTGGCTCTTCCTCGTGACGCGGGACAAGCACGCGCAGCCTACCGGCTTCGAGGCCGTGCGGCTCGCCGACCTCCACTGACGGGCGAGCCCTCGGCCGGCCAGATGGTTCGGGGACGTTCGCCTGGCCGTCGAAGGCCGCCGTCCGGTCGCCATCCGGAGTCGAACAGGCGGCATGGCGTCCACGCCTGATGAAGTCGCGGGACCCTTGCGTGCGCTGAACTCCAGCCTGGCCGCCTCGGGCGACACGACCGTACCGACCATGCTCGGCCCGTACCGGCCGTACTTCGCGTGGCTGGCCGCGTGGAGATCGGCGTCGATGGGTCTCCCCGGGTCTGGATCGTCGACGAATCCGAAGCCGGAAGTAATGAGTCCTGCTGAGCGGCCCGCCAGGCCCGCGGCCGCTCAAGCTCGCCGGCACCTGGCCGACATCGAGCTCGCCGTCGCGGGTCAGGACTACTATCGCTCCGACAACGATCCGACTTCTTCGATACCTGAGTCTCAATGAGTTGGTCTGCCGCTGTGATCCGTAAGTGCGTGCCGCTGCTCGCCCCTCTGCTCGCCCTGGCCGGCTTGCTGACCGTCGGTGGGGCAGGGCCGGCTCTGGCCGACCCGCGACCTTCGATCGTCAGCGTCAAGCTCGACGCCGGCAACCACGCCGTCGTCACCTGGACCAAGGAACCGTGGCAGGGACCCATCGCCGTCAAGTGGAGCACCGGCGATGGGGCCGTCGCCGCGCCGTATGCGAACTGGGACGGGCACTACGGTCTGCCTCTTGTGGATTGCTACGGCCAACCACTCAAAGGGAACCCTTACGGCGGCGACTCGACGAAGGGCCAGTGGAACTACGGCAAGCACTGCAGGGGCCAGGATGTCCCCGACGCCGCGACAACGGCCAAGACCTGGAACGAGCTGCTTCCGGGCGTCTACTACTTCCAGGTCGCGGTGGCCGGCGAGAACCACCAGACCGGGAAACCCTGCAACTACAAGGACAAGAGTCTGCCCACCGAGTGCCTGTCCCCGCATTACTCCGGCGTCTCCAAGCTCACGGTCCTGCCGGGACCCAGCCACGCGCCACCGGAATCTGCCGGCCCGAGCGCCGGACCCCGATCGAGCGGCGGGAGCAGCGGGAGCGGCGGGAGCGTCCCAACCACGCCACAGACGCTGAGCGGCCCCGGCCGCTTCACCGTGGCCGGGGGCGGGCAGGTGGACGTCGGAGCCGGGGGTCAGGTCGTCTCGAACCCGCCCTACAACTTCGACCTCCGAACTGGACAGATGCACCTGGATGAGAACCTGGCCAGCTTCCACTGTCCGCCCTGGACGCAGCCCTTCTCGCCCGAGACCACCTTGACTGACTGGATCGGCGTGCGCTGTCGGACCGTGACCACGCCCCAGGCCGGCGCTCTGGTTGAGGGCACGGAACTCACCGTCACCGTTACGGACCAGGCCACCACCTTCTGGGTGTTCGAGGGCCGGATCGAGGTCTCCGACCTGTACCATCGCGGGGCGGTCTTCGTCGGTCCCGGCCAGACGACCGCCGTGCTGGCGGGCAAGACCCCCACCACGCCCGCCTCCTTCGACACGAGCGATCCCTCGCTGCGCTGGTGGAACACGGGACCCACGGACGCCCAGATCGTGGTGATCGGGCTCTTCTCCGTCAGCCTGTTCTTCCTCGTGTACTTCCTGCCCCTGATCGTGGTCCTGGTCCGCCGTCCCGAGCGCTGGCGCCTCGTCGGGCTGGTCGACCTCCTGACCGCCTGGACGGTCATCGGCTGGATCGTGGCCTTTGTGCTCGCCCTGGCGCTGCCAAGCCCCGGTTCGACCTCCACCGGGCCACCGGCGCTTTCACCGGATGGAAAGTGGTGGTGGGACGGGCATGCCTGGTCGCCCGGGCCACCGGCGCCACCCGCGCCACCGGCTGCGGGGGGACCGACCGTAGGGTCCTGAGGGTGGTCGGACGGCTCGGGGTCCGGCCCCGGTCGTCCGTTCCAGGTAGCCGACCAACCAGCGCCAGCCCTTACTCGAGGTCGGTGAGCACCTTCCTGCCGTCCTGGGCCGCGGCCTTGAGATAGTCTCGGGCCTCGAGCAGGGCGCTGCGGGCGTTCTTCAGGACAGGCACGGCCGTGCCGGAGTTGAACCCGGCCGGCGTCAGCGCGACCAGCTTGGCGGGCAGTGGCGACGCGAGCGCCACGGCATCCGCGACAGCCGCGTTCATGGCATCGAGCGCGGCCTGGGCCGAGGTGACGTCCTTGCCGTTTCTCTGAGCGGTGGCGATCCGCCCGGTCAGGGTCGCCGAGATGCCATCGAACGCGGGCTTGAGGGCCAGCACGTCGTCCGCGGCGATGGTCAGTCGAACCTGTGGGCCCAGGAGCACGTAGACGCGATACCGGGTCGCGATCTGGACGATCTCGGCCTTGAGAGCCGGAATCCTGGTCTGGCCGTCGATCGTGGCTTTCAGACCCGTCAACCCTGAGCGGGCAGCGCCAATGTCCGAAGACAGTGCCGCGGCGTCGGACGACGTCAGGCCCTTCGACGCGTCGACCGTGGCAGTGAGCCGGTTGAGCGTGGCCAGGCGGCGATTGATCTCACAGTTGCCGAAGGCACGCAGGGTGGCAACGGTTCCAGTGGCTCGCACCGCGGAAGCCCTGGCAGCGCACACGCCGATACCGGCGGGACCGCCGGGGACCGGCGCCGGCGAGGCCGCGCCGGCAGCTCCGATGCCCGAGGCCACGACCAGAACCGCGACCAGAACGGCCCCGAGGGTAGATCGGATGGCGGCGCGACCGCCGCGAATTCCTGAGCGCATCGAGTAACTCCCTGGCCTTCCCATCGCTACTCTCCGCCCTGCTGCGACGAGTCCGAGGACTGGACCGAGTCGTTGATGTCGTTGATGAGCTGGTTGATCTGGTCGAGTTCGCTGGCCACGGGGTCCGGAGTGGGCGGGCCGGCCGGTGTACGCGACGGGCGCGAGGAGGTCGCGGCCGGGCCGGACGGGCGGGCGCTGGTACCGGACGAGGCCGAGCCGGAGGGGCCTCCGCCGGCAGTCGAACCCGCAGGGCTGGACGAACCCTGGCTCGCCCCGGACTCCGCCAGGCTGGAAGTGGCCCCGGGCGGCGCGGGTTGGGGAGTGTCCTTGTGGCTACCGCAGCCGGCCAGAGCTAGACCCACGAGCAACGCCGCGGCCATACAGGCAATCGTCCGAGCGCGATTCCTGTTCACGAAGGAGTCTCCCTGCCGCCGGATCGGCTCACCACAAGATGATGGCCCTCCACGGTCAACTCTCGTACATCCGCCGTGTAAGAGCAACGTAAGAAGCGCGACGGGCGCTGCGCCGACCAACCCGGTCGCAACTGGACGATCGAAGCCACATTCCCCCCGCTCTATGCGGCGCCGCGACTTGCAGGTGACTAGCAGGTGAAAGTGCCGCTCATGGGAAACTCGCTCAGGGCGATGGTGTTGACCGAGCCCGAAATGGTTCCGCTCTTGTGGTCGCCGGCGATCGTGAGCACGGCATGACCCAGACTGCTCGAGAACATCGTGCCGGCGAGATCGCCGGCGACCTGCACCTTGCTCCAGTCGCTCCCGGCGGAGACGCTCCCGGCCTGCAGAGTCAGGTATTGCGGGGCACTTGCGCCGGACGAGACGCCGACCTCGAGCGTGAAGGCGCCGGCGGTCAACCACCCGATCTTGCACTGGCCGCCGCTGAGGTTGTAGGTCGTGCCCTCGAACGTGACGGTGGCCTGGGCCGGACCGCAATAGCGAGGCGAGCCGCCTTCACTGACGATCACGGAGGGGCAATCGCCGCCGCTGAGCACCGTCCCTCTGGCGCCGGCCGACGGGTTGCCCTTGGCCGCCGACGAGGCCGGGCCGGCCGACGAGCCGCACGCGGCCACGGCAACGGCGCCGACAAGAACCAGAGCGATGAAACGGCGCATGGATTCCTTTCCGGGACTGGGGGTGGCTCCCGCCACGCCTCCGCGAGTCAACGAATGATCGAACTGATTGTACAGACGGCCAAGCCTCCAACAGCCCAAGCCTCCAACCGCCGCCTCCGAGGCGCTGCGGCGTGGCTAGTTCAGCGCCGCGAGCACGTCCTCGGTAGATCGGACCCGGCCGATGCGCGGGAAGAGCGTCGTTACGGTGTGCCTGTGCTCCTCGGCATCCCGAGCCGCCATGGCGTCCTCGACGAAGACCTGCTGGTAGCCGCGCTCGTAGGCGTCGCGGGCGGTGCTCTCGACGCCGGCGTTGGTCGAGATGCCGCACAGGATGATCGTGTCGACGCCGCGGCGGCGGAGCTGCAGATCCAGCTCGGTGCCGTAGAAGGCTCCCCACTGGCGCTTCGTGATGACGACGTCGCCGGGCTCCGGACCGAGTTCCGGCGCGATGTCCGCCCAGTCGGGCGGGACCTGGCGGCCGCCACCCCACGCCGGCGGGGCGTCGGTGATCGGCTTCAGACCGTCCTTACCGTCCGGCGAGCGGACGACGTGAACCAGCACGACCGTTCCGCCCGCAGCCCGGAGCGCCGCGGCAATCTGGGCCGCTCGGGCGACGACTTCCGTGCCGGGGCGCGGCGCGCCCGGCATCCCTGCGATTCCGCGCTGCAGGTCGATGACGACCAGGGCGGTCCGGGACGGTTCCAGCTTCAGCTCCATGATTTCCTCCAGCGCAACCCGGTGGACTACTTGCTCGGGACGCTCGTCTGGTGCATCGCCTGACTCTTCTTCAGCCGGGCGATCGCCTCCGGCCGTCGCGCCTCGTGTCGATCGAAGAAGCGCTTGACGATCTCGATGAGGGTCAGGTAGGCGGCCACCATCGCGACCAGCAGCAGCCAGAACTGCCATGGGAGCGCGCCGAACGAAAGCAGCGCCGACCCGATCGGGCTCAGCGTCACGATCACCGCCACCG
>Ga0182017_10004747_pt1 | contig 10095 bp, 9 predicted proteins | sample 712E3DmetaG_FD_120492 | JGI IMG/M metagenome (GOLD analysis project Ga0182017, IMG submission 120492) | Permafrost microbial communities from Stordalen Mire, Sweden - 712E3D metaG | ecosystem: Environmental > Terrestrial > Soil > Wetlands > Permafrost | place: Sweden: Stordalen | collected... | reverse complement strand
TCCTCAATCCCAATCCAGTATTCTTCACACACTCAAAGGAGGTTAAACTATGCGTTTTGCTCTCGTTGCATTTCTATTGCTAGGAGCTCTGGTATCACAGGCTGGAATCGTCGGTAAGCAGGTTGACTACAGCGCCGGCGGTGTTACTCTTAAGGGATATATCGCGTACGACAATGCGATAGAAGGGAAACGGCCGGGTATTCTCGTTGTACACGAGTGGTGGGGAAATAACGACTACTCACGCAAACGAGCCGACATGCTCGCCAGCCTTGGCTATGTTGCTTTCGCGGTCGACATGTACGGCGAGGGCAGGATCGTCGACACTCCGGCGGAGGCGATGAAGCTCTCAGGAGAAACGATGAAGAACGTTGACGGCATGAAGGCCCGCTTCATGGCTGCGATGGAGATCCTGAAGAAGAACGATGAAGTCGATCCGGCTCGGATAGGAGCGATTGGATACTGTTTCGGCGGCGGTGTTGCGCTCAACATGGCGTGTTCAGGTGCGGATTTAAAGGGAGTAGTAAGTTTTCACGCAGGGCTCGCTTCCGTGACCCCTCCCCAAAAAGGAAATCTGAAAGCCAGCCTCCTCATTTGCAACGGCGCAGCAGACAAATTCAATCCCGACGAAGTCGTCAAGAAATTCAGAGCCGGATTGGATTCAGTGAAAGCAGTCTACAAGTTTATCAATTACGCCGATGCATTGCACGCCTTTACAAACCCAGTGTCAACGGAGGCGGGTAAGAAGTTTAACATACCCTTGGCGTATAACGAGAAAGCGGACAAGCAGTCCTGGACAGACATGCAGCTTTTCTTCAAGATGGTCTTCGCGATGTGACGTGATCCCCGAATCAGGCGGCGTCAGGCGTCGTCGCCTGCATTTGTTGTTTGGAAAAGAATGAACTACACTCCTCTCCCCTAGGCTTCCTTTTATCTCACCGTATACGTGAACGTCAGCATATAATACCGCCCGAGCACGTTGTTCTGAGTATCCTCAATATAGGAGTCAGTGACGGTGCGGTTCACGCTCTTGTTTTGATTTAAGAGATCGACGGCGGCAAACGTTAAATCACCTCGTTGGTTGGCGAAAAATTTCTTCCCCAGATTGACATTCCAGATCAAGGTATTCTTGTCGTATCCTCCACTCAACCCACTGTACAAAACATTACTCATTTCATTCCGAAAGACAATCCCATCCCAGAAGATCAGGTTCAACTTCATGCTGGCAGTATGGTAGTAGTATGAACTGTTCAAATCCGCCTCGAAGCTGTTCCGCGCAATGATGTAGTTCCCGGTATACGATACGGTATAATCGACTTCTCTGCTGATATTGCTGCTCAGGACTGCTCCTTGGCTCAAACCATAGTTTTTTGCAAGATTGAGATTTGTGCCGATCAAACCGGGCGTCTGTGCGTATGTGACCCCCGAGTTCGAAGTCAGGTTGCTCTTCAAAAAGTCCGCAAAGAGACTGTATGTGAGGAAGGTATTCACGTTCCAACGGTTATCAAGGTTCACAGGATAGATCAGTTGGGTACCTCGATTCATGAGGATTCCCCCGGCAAGCAGTGTGTCGCGCGCGGCGGTGAGTGTCGTATTTGCGATGTACTTTTCGGTATACCCAAGCGAGACGAGAAGAAACAGGCTGCGAGCATTGTCGACATTCGTTACGGAGTAACGCGTGGCGAGAGTTTGGCTGAGCGACTGTCCTAAGTTCGGATTGCCGGTCGTCAACATCAGTGGGTTTGTATTGTTGATGATGTTTTGGAGCTGACTGATCGAGGGGGCCTGCGTCGAAGTCCTGTAGAACACTCGAAGATTGGAATGCTCCGCCATATTGTATGTCAGCATAGCGGTGGGAAGCATATTGTAGAATGATCGTGTGACGGTGCTTGAATAAGGAAATTGTTGTTCTCCGCGGAGGTGAGCCACTTGATACGAAATTCCGGCCATGGCATTCAGTCCGCTGAAGCGGAGACGGTAACCAACTCCCGCATTCTGTGTTGTATACTCATTGTCAAACACATTTGAGAGCGCAAGATCGGGAAGGGTATAATCGTTCGTGATCGGGTCATAGTTGTACTTTTTATTGTCAGAATTGTTCTTTGAGTACGACGGATTATACGTAATTTGAAGAAGACTGAACTCAGTGACGGGCTCGGTGTATGCCAGACGCGAGGAAACTGAATAACCGTCCGCGATCACCGGAGTCCGCTGATTGATCGTGTCACCCGGTATAGCCGAGCCAAGATAGTACTCGCTGGCCGACTGCTGAAGAGCGGTTCCCCGCTTTTGATTGAGCCCCGTGCCCAAGTCGAGAGAAATAGTCCTGCCGGGAGAGTCGAACTTGTGCCGAAAAACGATATGGTTTGAAAGGTTGTTGCCGTTGGCGTTCGAAGAATTGTTGTTCTCGGTCTGATTGATCAACTGTTGGCTTTGAAGAGTATTCGCTCCTGTGAGCGCATTGGATGAATGATTGGTCTGAAAATAGAGCCTCGGCAATTCAACAATGGAGTTGGAGGTGTCTGGCGAGTACTCCACCCGCATATCGAAGCGGTGATTGCCGTTTCTGCTCCCCGAGTTTGAATTTTCGTTGTAGAAGGTGCTGGAATCCGCAGCATTGAAATATTCCCGGCGCAGCCTTTCGTCATTGTTTCCATAGCTAAGATTGAAGAAATAACTTTGGCTCACGGTCATGTGACTTCCCCAGTTGTCCGTATAGTTCATGCCGATTGAGTTCGTCGACATGATGCCGCTCTGCTGACCGACAAGAAAATTGTTTGCGTTGGCCGAGCCACCACCACCCGGGCCGGAACTGAACCCTCCGCCGATGCTCCCCACGCTGTTGCCGCCCCCCCTCCGCAGTCCGCGCGATGCACCTCCGCTCCCTCCGAATCCTCCGCGTTGGGTCGTGCTGCCGACGACTCCCAACAAATCCTGTGTCGAGAAATTCTGTTGGTTGATGTTGTTTGCAAGCCCGATTATCGAAAGCCTTGTTCCGTTCTGGAAGTAGTTGGCGCTCCCCCCTCCGTTATACCGCTCGTCCTCTCCATAGCCGCCGTACAATTTTCCAAATTGTTGGTTCCTCCGTTCGGGGCGTGTGATGATGTTGAGCGTTTTTATTGATTGCCCGTCATCGAACCCGGTGAATTCCGCCTGGTCGCTCATCTTGTCGAATATCTGTATCTTTTCGATCGCATCTGCGGGAAGATTGCGAAGAGCCAACGTCGGGTCATTCCCGAAAAAGGGCTTTCCGTCAACAAGAACCTGCTGCACATCCTCTCCCTGCGCCTTGACGCTTCCATTATCGACCGTCACGCCGGGCAATTTCGCGACCAGATCTTCGGCGAGCGCATCCGGATTCGTTTTGAACGCACCGGCATTAAATTCTGTCGTGTCCGCTTTTTGAATCGCCGGCGGAGGAGATCCTTCAACGACGACCGGACTTAATTGTATTGTCACCTCGGACATGACGAGATCCGGCAGATCGATAGAACGGTCATCGACACGAATCGACCTGCTCACTGTCGCGTGCCCGACGTATGTCGCCTCAAGACGGTACGCTTGAAAGGGAAGGCCCGAAAACTTGAAATGTCCATCCGTATCCGTCGTCGTGATGAATATCTCCGTCGAATCGGACTCGTTCACGACCCTGACGTGAGCCCCGGCGAGAGGGAAATGCGTTCTGCTGTCAAGGATCTTTCCCTGCACATTCGCCAGTTGTGCTGACATTGCGAGCGGGTAAAGGAATGCACTTGCGAAGGCGAGATAAGACTGAACTCTTGTCATCTGGTGAGACGTTCCTGTTGGTCAAATACTTCGACGCCGCTCTTGAAGAAATAGTTTAATGAAAGAGTAAGCGATCGTACGCTTCTCCTTGATTCAGAGCCAAAAAGTTCCTATCCTTTCAACAGCTTGTCTGTAGACTCAGAAGCGCATGAATATCGCCCGATCATTCACCCATACATTTAAGGATGGCTCTTGGTTTTTCAAGGTCTTCATAGGAGGATTGTTCCTTATTCTCAGCGCAGCGGTGATCGGATGTCCGTTCATACTTGGCTATCAGGTGAGACATGTGGCGGCGGTTGCCGCACATGACGACAGCACGCTCCCGGAATGGAAAGACATGGAGACGCTTTTCAAGCAGGGTGTGGTCCTTTTTGTCGCTCTCGCCATCTATTTTGCTGCGCTCATGCTGCTTGCCACCGGAGCATTCGGAGTTCACGCAAGTTGGCTCGTCATTGCTCTTTCGCTACTAATCGTATCTTCTGGAAAACCGTTTGTCCTCATCCAATTCGCAGAGCGGAAAACATTTCTCTCATGTTTCCGGATACATGACATGGCTACTTCGTTCCTGAGACACCCGCTCAACTTCAGCGCCGGCCTGGGGATCTCGTTCCTGGTCACGCTGGCGACGGTTTTCCTGGGGTGGATGTCTCTTATTCTCGGCTGGCCATTCGTGGTATTCTGGGGCATGGTCGTAGAATCGCATATCGCCGGACAACTCGCCAGTTTATCATGAGATCTCGCACCCATGAGACGCACAGATAAGAACTTGAGTTACGTCGTTAGAAACTTCTGGGATGCATCTCGATATTATTCTCGAGGTATCATGGCCCGGTTTGTGGAGGATGACGTCTTGTTCCTGGCATCCGGAATCGCATTCAACGTTCTGCTCTGTCTCATTCCATTGCTGCTCCTTGTCTCCTCGCTGCTCGGTATATTCTTGAGGTCTTCGGACATGGCGATGGATAATATCGACAAATTCTTGACAAAGGCGCTCCCCAATCAAGCCCAAGCGGTTGCCATCAAAGACCTCACGTTTCGCATCATCAATGATTTTGTGGAGTTTCGACGATCGCTCGGTGTGGTCGGTGCGATTGTCCTCATCTACACATCGTCGTCCCTTTTTAGCGCAGTGCGCTGCGCGTTGCACCGGGTTTACCATGTAACGACTACAACCGGCATCTTCATCAGCCAGCTCAAAGATATGATGCTCGTCTTCGCCCTGGGATGGTTGTTCATTTCCATAAACACCTTGAACGGGCTCTACACGCTGATCTCGCGCTACAGTGCCGAGATGTTAGGCCCGAACTTCGTGATCCTCCAAACAGCGGTTCCCGATTTCCTTGCGCGCCTCACGTCGTTTGTTCTCACGGTTCTCATGGCATTCCTCGCCTTCCGCTTCATCCCATTCTACGGCACCACCACCCGGACGTCAATTGTCGCGGCCATTTCAACGACCGTGCTGTGGAAGATCGCGGGCTTTATTTTTGCATGGTATTTATCAACGTTCCAGCCATTCAGGAAGGTGTACGGGGCTTACGCGTTTATCCTCGTAGCGATGGTGTGGGTCTACTGTTCGAGCATTGTGTTTGTTCTTGGAGCGGCACTCGGCGGGTTGTACAAAGAGAGAATGGAAATCAGCGACACGTAGAGACTGAAAGTATACCTCCCCAACGAAACCCCGGAAACTACTTCGAAAGAAACTCCTTCACGACGCTTACAAATTCATCTTTTTTCTCGATGAAAAAGAAGTGCCCTGCGTTTTCGAAGTTATGTTCCTTCGACTTGGGGATCGAATTCACGAGCGATTCCATCACGAACGGCGAGATGTAGTCCTTTTCGCCAACGAGAACCAGGGTCCTGATCTTAAGCGTTTTTAAGTCGTTACGCGTGTCGAAGTCCTTCAGGTTTCCGCTGATGTCGAAGTAGCCATGCCTCCCCCACATTTCAAAGTAGACGGGCCACGATCGTTCCGGCATCATGAAGTTTTCCGGAATGGCCGTCTGACTCACAAAGTAGCTGAGGCTGCTCATCATCCCCTGAAGAACGACGTTTTCATAACCGGGAGTATACGTTTCGTTGGCGATAAGACTGTCCCTCTCGTACGCCTTAACCGTGGCTGCGACTTGCCTCGGGAGAAAATCACGGAAACTGTTCAGCCAAGCGTTCAAATCCGTGACTTGTGCAGTCGTGCTCATGAGGATCATCTTGTTGACATGCGCCGGATATTTGATCGCGTATTCTTGCGCAATCATTCCCCCGGTTTCGTGACCGATAATGTTCAGGGCCGAGATCTTGAGAGCAGTCCGCACGGATTCAATGTCCGCGACCATGTTTTCAAGCGTATACATCGCTGGATTTCGAAACCTGGCAGATCGGCCGCATCCCCGCGGGTCGAGATAGATCATCTGGTTCGTTGAATCGAGGTCCGAGAGGAAGGGCAAGAGGTAATCGAACGAATATCCGGGGCCGCCGGGGATGATCAGGGTTGGTGAACCGCTTCCTTCAATACGCACGAAAAGGCTGACGCCTCCTTTGCCGGCGACGTACCCCGTGGTGACTTTGTTCTTCAGAGGGATCATCTCTGCATTCACCGCGGCGACCTTATCTCCGCGCGAACAGCCGGCAAGCGATAGGAGAAGCGCCGCAAAAAGGACCATTGACGATATCATACGCATAATTGTCCTCCTACAGGAGCAGGTGAAGTTCTGGTCTTTAGCGAACACCGAAAGCAGCAATCCCTCGAACAAACAACGATGAATGTAGATAGTTTTTGACAGAATGTAAAGAATTATTTTCTCATCCATTCGGCACAAAGCCTCTCGAATTCCCCCAGCGGGAATTGTATCTCCGCGTATTTACCCGCGCCTGTCCGTTGACGCAAAGCCTCGTACAATATCACCGCACATGCCACGGAAACGTTCAGGCTCTGAATCATCCCCATCATCGGAATCTTGATCGCAGCATCCGCCAACGATGCTGCCTCCTCCGACACCCCTGCGTGTTCGTTCCCAAACACGAAAGCCGATTTCGATGTTAAGTCGAGAGAATACAGTGAACGGGCACTCTCATCGAGTCGCGTTGCATAAATCGCAAAACCTTCGTGATGAAGACGGTCATAACACGACCGTATTGAATTGAACTTGCGTCTCTCAACCCACTTATTAGCGCTCGAAGAACTTTTCTTTCCGACCTTCGGGTATTTCTCTCTCGTGTACACCAGCTGGACTTCATGAATACCAACAGCATCCGCGGACCGCAGCATCGCGCTGACATTGTGAGGATCGTGGATGTTTTCGATCACGATCGTCAAACCTGGCTGTCGTTGCGCCAAGACGGTGAGAATTCTTTTCTCCCTTTGTTCGGATTTCATTGTGCCTCTGCCGGCGGTTGTTTCTCCCGGGCCGATGATATTTCGAGAAAGATGATTGCTCCGACGACGAGAAGAGCACCCAGGATTTGCAGGGTCTCCATGGTTCCTCCCAAGAAGATGTACGCCGTGGTAATGGCAACCACGGGTTCAAGCGTGCTCGTAATGATCGCCCGTGTCGGAGAGAGTATCTGCAAACCCAGGAAATAGAACGAATACGGCATTAGTATCGATGTGGTCGAGACGAGGGCAAACACTCCCCAGTCAGAAAGCGAGTAGCCCGCTTCGATGATTGTCCGCGGGGATTGTATGAAGAGCCAAAAAAGCGTCGCAGCCCCGAGCGAGAAAATTAACGACGACCAGACGGAATATTTCCTTATGAGGGGTTTACCGGCGATGTTGAAAATTGAGTACGAAACTGCAGCGACGAGTGCGAAGAGTATCCCCGTCCGGTTCGCGACGAGCAATCCATTCAATCCGCCGACCGCGAGAAAAATCCCGGCAGTCGAGCAGATCAGAGAAATCAGTTTGAACGTTGTCATCCTTTCGTGCTGCGCCGCAACAGCGTAGAACGCGACCATGATAGGGGCGGAATATTGCACAAGGATGGCGGTGGCCACATTCGAGTCTTTGATCGCGAAGTAATAAAAGTAGTTGGATCCGGCGACCCCACACACACCCACAAGGATGAATAAGGGGACATCTCTTATCCTGAATTTCAGCGCCGATGGGTTCTTGACAAGGAAAAAGATGACGAGAAGGAAAAATGCAATCGAGACCCGCGTTTGGATGATGATCAGAGGATGGAACTGCACGTTAAAGAGATGTTTTACGATTGTGGCCGAAGCTCCCCACAACGTGGCCGCTATTGCAATGAAGAGGTAGCCCTTCACTTGATTCATGGGGAAGGCTGCTCTCCCGCCTCTTCCCCTTTCACGCGGTAATACTCGGCCAGATCTTCGTCTCCGAAAAGTTGATAGAGACGCGAAAGACGGCTGCAGAGGCTCTTCTTGTTCCGCACGTTGTCTATCCCCCGCTTCACGAAGTCGATCAACATTTCCAGAGGAGGAATATTCAGATCAGGATCGTAACAATCGCACGCGTCGAGATACGGGTCGGGAACGGCAGGATTGATGGAAGCGGCTTTCTGGTAATACAGGAGGCTGTGTTCAAAATTGTCTTTTGAGGCGAAAACCGCCTCGAAGACGTTTGCCATCCACATATAAACGTCGTACGCATTATGGGGGAACTCCCGGGCGAGCTTTTCACCGAACAACACAATTTCTTCGACGCGGAGAGAGTCGTTCCAGAAGAGGATTCTGTAGAGTTCGACGTCGTCGATCTCTTGATTAATCGCCGATTCAAAGGCGTCAAAAATCTCGTTGAAATTTGTTGCAGAGGCGAACCGTTGGCGTATTTCCTCGCGCGAGAGTTCCGGCATAATCTCCTCAAATTGAAGACTAAAATACGGAGGGCTATGCTGAAAATCAACGGTCAGACGGGTTGAAAACGAAGTGGCGTGAGTCCGCCGGCCTTCTCACACGCGCCGGTTCGGCCATAATCAAGAGGGTAGAAAAGTGGTTGTATCTCAGCATCCGGGCCGGCATTTTCTATTTTTCCCCCTCAGGCTGATGGCGCAACTGGACCGCGATGTGGTTCGACCGGCTTCCCATCCTTGTATCGAAGATCGCTCACCCCCTTCAAATCCGAAATGTTGCAGTTCAATAGAGGAAGCGACTCTTTAGGAAATGTCAAACTCAAAAGAGGATATGGGTTATCTCTGCCGAGTTCATCCTCAAATAATGAATCGACTTCTACAACAAAGGTGGAAAAAAAAGATATCAGAGGCTGGAGCTGAAATTCCTGAGGGAGCGCTCGAAGGATTGCGACAACGGATTTCAGGAATTGTGGGCGAGAACTGATCTCGCGTTCAGTTGCGAGATCGATGTGCCCGACCTGGATCTTTATAAAGAATTCCCTGCTGACAGGGTCGATCTCCGTCTTTTCCACTGCGGAATAATATGGATGGACTTTACGTCGTTGTTCATCGATAAGCACCGTTTCGAGGACGGGAATTCTCTTCCCTGCCTTGAGCATCGCGATCTCTGTTTGCGCAAAATCTCTTTGCGCTTGTGACCTGTCGCGCGTCAATTCCCGATGGGTAGCATTAATGATCTTCCCGTCAATCGAGTGGTCGGGTTCGATGGTGACATTCCGGAATAACACGACAGTCACGACTGATAGGATGCAGAATACCATTCCCAGCATGATGCCGGAGGTGAGATCAACGTATGAGTAGGCAAAAATGAACGCGCCGTACACCATGACAGCTTCAATCCCCAGCAATGCGAGAAGCCACGGATGTGTCCACCAGGCGAACCGTTCCTTAAAGGGATTGTACTTCTTGGGCATCGGTGCTCCAAAAAGGTGCCGCCCTGCAACAGGGACGGCACCTTTGAGAGACAATTACTTTTAGTTAGTATCAGGGTGATACCTAGGCAAAAAAGGAGTAATTTTGTTCACCTAATGCCGGAGGTATCCCATGCTAGATCAATCGCTCTCCGATCGACTGAAGTCCGTCGTGATTCTCCGTTGGAAGACAGACCTTTCACCAGTTTACGCTTTCCAGAATTGCTCGTCGGCTTTTTTTTTCCAAGATCGATATCCTTAATGTTTAACGCCAACCCGCGGACTATTATTGTGTAATTTCAATTTCGACAGGCTACATCTCCTCCCGGATCATCCTGGTCCGGAGGAGCCACTGGGCCAAATCCTGGCTCTTTCCCTAGGACGGCACGCAGTCGACTCTTTATTCCGTCGTTTTGCCATCGAAGTGTTCGTTGTCGGCCTCTGCTTCGGCGCGGGTATGGTGAACAACGCCGTCCCGATGATTCGGGGGCGAATAAATTGTATAAAGCTTCATTGGAGCAGTGCCGGTATTTATG
>Ga0182017_10004746_pt1 | contig 10096 bp, 9 predicted proteins | sample 712E3DmetaG_FD_120492 | JGI IMG/M metagenome (GOLD analysis project Ga0182017, IMG submission 120492) | Permafrost microbial communities from Stordalen Mire, Sweden - 712E3D metaG | ecosystem: Environmental > Terrestrial > Soil > Wetlands > Permafrost | place: Sweden: Stordalen | collected... | reverse complement strand
GACAGAGCCGTCGAGCAGGCCATCAACGAACCACTTGAACCCAACCGGCACCTCGAAGAGCTTCCGCCCAAGCTTCGCGGTGACGCGATCAATCATCTGGCTGCTTACCACCGTTTTACCGACCGCCGCATTCTTGGGCCACTTCGACCGGCGCTGGAAGAGGTAAAATATCGCGACGGAAAGGTAGTGGTTGGGTGGGAGCAACCCGACGCTCCGGGTGACGATTCCATGCCTGTCATGGTCCGTGTCGCAGGCGAATGAAAGGTCAAAGCGGTCCTTCATCCCTATCAAACGCTGCATCGCGTAGGGGGAGGACGGGTCCATGCGGATCCGGCCATCCCAGTCCACAGTCATAAAACGGAATGTCGGATCGACTGCCTCATTCACGACGGTAATGTTCAGCCCGAAGAACTCGGCGATTCTCCCCCAGTAGTGGACGCCAGCACCGCCGAGGGGATCAACACCCATCCTGATCTTCGAATCGCGGATGACATCCATATCAAGAACGGCGCCGAGATCGGCAATGTATGGGCCGAGATAGTCGTGCAAATGCGTCGTGGGGGCGCGAAGCGCTCTCTCGAACGGAACCCTCTTCAAACCCTGGAGGCCATTCTCGAGAAACTCGTTTGCCTTCGCCTCGATCCAGCCGGTGACAGCAGTTCCCGCGGGCCCGCCGTTGGGGGGATTGTATTTAAACCCGCCGTCATTCGGCGGATTGTGTGACGGCGTGATGACGATGCCGTCAGCGAGCCCGGTCTTTTTGCCGCGATTGTAACTCAGGATCGCATGAGAAATTACGGGCGTCGGCGTATACTCGTCCCCTGCTGCGATCATCACCTCGACTCCATTTGCTGCAAGTACCTCAAGTGCAGTCCCGGTGGCCGGGATCGACAGTGCGTGGGTGTCGATTCCCAGATAGAGCGGGCCATCGGTTCCCTGCCGCCTTCGATAGAGGCAGATCGCCTGCGTGATCGCGAGGATGTGGCCTTCATTAAAGGACCCGTCGAAGGCCGTGCCACGATGGCCCGAAGTGCCGAAGGAAACCCGTTGCCCCGGCACGGAAGGATCAGGCGCCTCCACATAGTATGCCGTGACGAGTCTGGGAACGTTCACCAACATCCATCCCTCGGCAGGCCTTCCAGCAAAAGGACTCACTTTCATGTCACTCCTCACAGGTAGCGTTACGACACATCCTCACTTGTGGGCTGTCCGTTGCCACAATCGGTTACGTCATAGCCTGCCGCACGCCACATGGTGACCACAATTTCCATTCCACCTAACCTCCGTGGTCACTGGCAACCTCGACCACTTTAGATTTCTAGTGGGATTGTTGCTGATCAGACATGCTCCTTAATTCTCATGAATCACTCCGCTCCGATTGCCATTCTTGAAAGATCACTAATAACACGGTCTTGATTTCCCCAATCGCTCCGCGTAACACCTTCAGCGCGGATAACACGAAGGCGTTTTGTTTTAAATACAATTGCCATTGATTCCCTCGCGATGCTCATCAAGAGAGAAGAGAATAGCACGATCGCCCTGATCGCAGGCACGTGAAGGTGGAGTTCAGCCACGTCGCCTGCATGCCAAGGCTACCGGTGTAATTTCAGATCAGGAGGGTCGCGTTAAGCTGGTACAACTCCACTGAGCGTGGAGAAGCGCTTTCGGAGAGGCAGCGGGTAGACCGAGTTCCGGCATGCTCCGATGAGGGCGAAACAGACGCGGAGGAAAGCTGAGCGAGGACTTTAACTTTCTGCGGCTTGGTGTCCCTTTCCTCCAACGACTGAAACAGATTAGAACCAGCAACAATTGCACTTTTGTGGCAGCCATGTATGTGGTGAATGCAAATGGCAGCTACATCCAGCGGCCGTTGCTTAATGGGGCAGGCATCATGGTGACTAGAATCAGAGGTATCGTAGCATTCCGATGCATCGATTACACAAATATGAACAACAGCCCCAAAACCCGAACTTGCGAGAAAGAACACGAGCGTGAAAGCTCGTCCGAAAGCCATCGTATGATTTGTTATGGATCTCATTGGTTGGAATTGGGCCGGATTAGATACATAATAAATTACGAATGGCGGACAGGAAGACAATCGTCCCAAAGAATGAAAAGGTAGTTAATCCTTTCTGGTAAGCAGGAATTACACCTGTTTCAGCGCAACCACCTTCGGTGCCCGGCTTTTTACGAACTCCCCTTGAACGTCGACCATGGGATCTATCTCACCGATTTGTTTTTAATGCTTATTACAGGATCACGCATTGCACGCGACTCTCGCGTACCCATTCAGTATATTGTTCTCCGGGAACCATTTTGAATGGAGTGAGAATAAATGAATACATATAGAACGACCGCAAAAATCGTGGGGATGGTGTACCTCGCGGGGTTCGTTGTAGGGATTGCAGGGAACACATTGATCCAATCCATTCTTGGTGCACCGAATCACTTAGCCACGGTTTCCGCGAACAGCGCGACGTTGACAATCGGCGCGATCCTTTGGTTGATGGCCGTCGCGGGCGATGTCGCTCACGGGGTCTTAATGTTTCCTGTCCTGAAGCAACACAACGAGAGCATCGCTGTCGGCTACCTCGCTGCCAGGGTCGTCGACGCCATCTTCATCGCCGTCATGGTTCTCTTCGTACTGATTCAATTACCATTGGGAAGCGAGTTCTTGAAAGCAGCGGCCCCCGCCGCTATCTATCTTCAAGCCCTGAGCATGGTGTTTGGACAAGCGAGCCAGTATGCCTACGATATCGGCATGAGCGCTCTTGGAATGGCTGGTTTGCTGCTCTGCTACACGTTCTACAGGACAGCGTTGGTCCCGCGGGTTCTGGCCGTCTGGGGCCTCGTTGGATATGCTATCATATTTTGCGGGATGATGTCCGAAGTCATGGGGTCGGGTCTTGGCCTGGTTTCATCGATTCCAGGCGGCCTGTGGGAGGTGTTCATAGGGGTGTGGCTGATCGTCAAAGGATTCAATACATCCGCAATTGTTCCTGTGCCTGACGGGGCAGATAATTGAACATCATTTGTTGTTGAGCCAGGCCAGCTGAATCATCCTTATCACCCCGACCTATCATCCTATCACCGTTGATAAGATGATAAATCGGGTTCTTATCAAGCTTCTTATCATCAACTTATCACGTGATAAGAAGTCAATCTACCTCTACCTCTCTCCAGGAGACAAGTACTGAGGATGCTAGTATCGGGACGCGAGGTAGTCGATCTTAACCACGCTTGCCGGGTTTGTCACAGAAACCAGTTCGAAGCCCGATGCGCCTGCATGAAGCTCAAATATTTCAACATCTGGATTTGAGAGCAGGTCACCCATTTCAGCTTTTCCCCAGACGTCGCCTGTGACCACGTACTTTCTTTGACCGTACACTATTGCAGTCCATTGGCTAAAGTCAACAACTGCGTCTGTCAGGAGCTCACCCCTGCCTGCCTCAATACAATTATCCACTGCTTGCTTCAAGTCAGGGATGCCGAATGGAATGGTCAATACATCTATCCTTGAGTCGCTTCCGGTGTACCGCGCAATTTTCTTATACTTCCCTCCCATGTCAACATTCCTCGTAGATATGAACGTAAAATCGGCGATACGCTGTGAACATCCAGCAAACAGACCAAGGATGAAGAAGAATCCAAGCGTGATAACAATATTTCTTTTCATTGTAGCTCCTTTAGAAATGGTTGGACATTAGTTGATTGACACGTAGCTTACAGCAAGCGCACATACATACACGCCGACTCCGAATACGTTGTGTGTCACGAGGCTCTTCAGCCTGGCCTGCGTTGGATTGGGCGTTCTTGATGCAGAGTTGAGCGATGGAATGCCAAAAGTACCCTTCAGGAACAGTTTCCAAAGGTCCATGACTAGACTTGCGCCAACACCAATGGCAATTGCACCAAGGATGTGGTTTGCTTCAATTCTCACGATCTACCTCGATATGGATATCAAGATGGTCTCATACACATCTGTTACTGAACGCTCCTCGTTCGACGACACCCGAGCTTTCGTACAAGCCCATACCTATCGTCAGGCCTCAGTCATTCGCGCCGAAGACACTTGGTAGCGATGATCCAGAAGAGGAGACGTCTTAAATCCTTTGACGATGAGCCAGATTCCAAGCGATAACTCCCAAAAGAAAATTGGCAATGTCACAATGGCTCCAAACACGGAAATCTGCTCGTAGAGCCCAAACATCGTTGCCATCGCTGAAGCGCAGAGCATGGGGCCTCCGACAATGCCTAACAAGGCCATGCCACGGGGAACCAGAGCCGACCGGTACATCAGGTATCCCAGCAACACCCCATTCACTCCCGGCATCAGGCCGGGCCCAAGCAGAAATGTCCAATTATGGATCGCAACGAGCATCTTGCCGACCATGAGGAGGGAGGCGGCATCTGCCCCCGAAGCTCCCGCATAGGTCTGCCTCAGGGTAACGACGGAAAGGAGACTGATGATGCCGACAACAATGATAGCGGATTCAACGATACGAGCAGCGACATAGCCAATGGCGAATCCTTCGTTTTGTCGCTTGAGAATTGAAAACAGTGTAACTGCGGTGCCAACACCGGCGATAGCCAAAATCAACTCGAGGAACGCCCCCCAGAATATGCTGGTATCAGCACCGGAGCCGATGATGTAGTTAGGGTTGTTCAGCAAAGGTCCATAGAGAAGCAACGCTGGGATCGAGGTGACAAACGTAATAATGAAAAACACGCCTGTGACAAGTGCGATCTTTCTTGTGGAGTTCACGGAATCCTCCTGTTAAAGTGGATTTGAACTACCCGCCTTGAATTATGTACAGGATAGCAGCAGAATGTGAGTGCAATGCTTCCTTTTGGCCACGCTTGCTCGAGTATTCGAGCTCTCGCACTTTCTTAATGTTCAATCGCTCCTAGAATGCTTCCGAATCAGCCTTGACGGAGTCCTAGGCAAGCGACATTGAAGAAAACACAAGCGCCAAGGCGAAGCCAAGAAGAACGGAGGCGAGCCTCACAAAATTTCTCCGTGCTATAGTGGTTGGACGAGTGATTACGTACTGGGTGTCTGTAGAAGGAGTGACGTTGACGGGTTGCTGAGGGGAATGAGTGGCCACCGATGAAAAAACCCGATTCTGGCTGCTCATTGGGGAGGAACGATTCGTCGAGCTTGGTATCCCGCAACGCATGAGACCTCCAGAAAGCGGTGATGACCTTCCCACCTGTGTGGGACGGTTTACTCGACGATCGCAAAATCAAAGAACAGGCCTGATAAAGACCTGCCAAACTACCCACAAGTGAACCTATTGTCAAGGCAAATAAGTCAAAATCGTATGTCACCGATGTCTTGGCTGAATCCGCGTTAGAGCACGCCTGATTTCAGCTCTATTCCCTGCATTCTTTACTTTTTAGGGACTGCCTTCCCCTGATCCCCTCCTGTTACACCACATCCAACGTTGGTCCCATGCATTTGACAAATTCACCCTGATCGTCGATCAGGGAGTTCCTCTCCGATAGGACTTTCATCGCCTGCTCCTTTCCGCCTCCCTGCCCCACGTCGTCCAAATTCTCGCGACTGATCTGCCCGAGGACTCGATCCCTTGCCGCAGGAATCGATCTGCGGGTTTCATCGTGTTTCCGCGCATGTTAATGATAGAGCCCCTCGCTTAGTTCTGGATTGAAGGAAATAATGGCCTAAAAGGAGCCTCAAATCGAAGGCCAACTTCTTCATCCAACCACCTCCTCCTTTACCTAAAACGAAAGGAAATCCTATGACACGCTACCTGTGGTATTTCCCCGGGATCGTCTTTGCATTGACGCTCTGCCACCTGAACCCGCTGAACGCGCAGTGGGTAAGCATCGGACCCGGCGGCGGCAACGTCCGGATTCTCTATGTGAACGGGTCAAACCTCTATGCAGGCACCGACGGTGCGGGCGTTTTTCTTTCCACCAACAGCGGTGCGAGCTGGTCATCCATCAGCACGGGCTTACCCCTAAGCCTGGATTATTCGCCGGTGTATGCGGTCACCGTAAGCGGGCCGAATCTGGTTGCCGGGCTCTATGGTTATGGCGTCTATATTTCTTCCGACAACGGGGCAAGCTGGTCCGCTTCGAGCACCGGAATGACGAGTGGGTTCATCCACTCGTTCGCCAGTATTGGCTCAAACCTCTTCGCCGGGACATTCGGCGGCGGTGTAGACATTTCCACGGACAACGGCGCAACATGGGCCTATGCCGGCACAGGTCTACCCAACTATATTGTCTCTGTAGCATCGAGCGGCTCAAATCTCCTTGCTGCAACTTACGGCAACGGTGTGTGGATCTCGACGAACAACGGCACGAGCTGGACGAGCACCTCGTTCCCGAGCGCGTACGCCATTTCTCTCCTCACAAATGGCGCGACAATCTATTGTGGAGCGTACAACGGCATTTGGACCTCCACAAATAGCGGCTCAAACTGGACCGCCATCAAAACCGGCCTGCCAAACTCGTATGTCTATGCACTTGCTCAAAGCGGCGGCTACCTTCTTGCCGGAATGGATGGCGCAGGCGTATACGCTTCCACAAACAACGGGGCAAACTGGTCTGCCGCAAATACGCATTTGACGAATCAAACCATCCGGACGTTCGTCATGATTGGCTCAAATCTCTACGCTGGAACCCTTGGAGGCGGCGTTTTCGTCACGAACAACAATGGCGGGAGCTGGAGCCCCTCGAGCAATGGCCTCTCCAGCACTACCATCTCCGCCCTTGGTGCGGCCGGCTCAAATATCTTCTGCGGCACTCATGGTGTAGGGCTTTCTCTCTCAACGAACAACGGCGCTAGCTGGTCTTCCCTCAGTTCGGTGTTTGGGACGGCATCGGATTCCATTACCGCATTTGCTGTGTTGGGCACATCCGTTTATGCAGGAACGTCGTCAAGCGGGGTCTACCGTTCAACAAACAATGGGACAAGTTGGACGGCGGTCAACAACGGCCTGACGACTGTCTATGTCTATTCCCTTGCCGCCCTCGGTGCGAACATCTATGCCGGCATGGCAGGGCGCATCTTCGTTTCTACCAACGGAGGCGCGAACTGGACTCTGGGCACCGGGGAGCCGCTTTCAGGTATTTACGTGTCATTCGCAGGCCTGGGAACAAGTGTCTTCGCGGCGGATAGGTACGACAACGACGTCTATAAGTCAACCGACAACGGTATAACCTGGTCGGCACTCCACTCCGGCATTAGCAGCCCCTACTCTCTCACCGCGACGGCGACGAATCTCTATGCCGGTTGCTACGGCTACGGAGTGTATGTTTCCACAAACAGCGGCACAACCTGGGGAACCGCCGCAGGCGGCACATACAGTGGCTGGGTCAATGCGGTTGCCACAGACGGCTCGGCGATCTACGCTGGAACGGATGGCGGCGTCTATTGCCTTCCCAGCAGCACCGGGAGCTGGGGACCGGTGAACACAGGCTTGACAGTTCTCAAAGTCACTTCCTGTCTGGTAACCGGCGGAAGCCTTTTTGTCGGCACCGCGGGCGGTGGCGCTTCGAAACGAGCACTCATTGAGCTGTCGGTCGGGCCTTCATCCAATGAAGTGCCGGCGCAATTCAGCTTGTCCCAGAACTACCCCAACCCGTTCAACCCGAACACAACCATCAAGTACGAGTTGCCGGGAGCGTCGCAGGTGAGCCTGAGCGTGTTCGACATCTTGGGACGCCAGGTGTCCGTGCTGGTGAATGAGAGGAGGGCTGCGGGGGTTTACGAAGTGAAACTCGATGGATCGGCATTGGCGAGCGGTGTGTATTTCTACAGGCTGCAGACAGGAAGCTTTGTGGACACGAAGAAGCTTTTGCTCCTGAAATAGTTCCTGCCCATCTGAGAGAGAGCCCCGGCATCACTTGTCGGGGTTTTCTTTTCGTCCCGCATCTCCTTCCAGATCCGCCATCTCGTTGAGTTCACTCAGGAATTTCTCTCCTTTGTCCCCTGCAAATGGGCCCACCGGATCCAGAGTAGATTGGTTAAACTCATTCAGGATCTTGTCCCTCTTTTCAGGATTGGCCAGTCGTTTCAGGGCCTGTCGCTTGTTCATCTTCTGCAGGATCCTTCCTGTTTAAACTCCGTAAACGCCATTGGGGCTGAAAAAAATGCCCATAAATAAATCTAGGATTCGATTTCCCTCTTACAAATCCGCTCGTACCCACCTTCGAGATGACCGCGCCCCTTTAGGTCGACGGACCCAGGGGGAGATGGATCGTTTCCTCCAGGAGGTAACTGACGAGGCTCAAAACGGGTTCTCTATCTCGCATAGGACAACGGTGATGTCTCGGTGAGGTAAAAGAGAGCCCGTGAGCTCTCTCTTTTTTCACAGAAGATGATCGACTGCCTTCTCTCGGAGTGATCGACGAATCGAATTGATGAAGGCAATTGGAATGGAGTTGCGGAAAGACACCTCTTTGAGCGAATAGCCTGAAGCCAAAGCATCGAGGACCATTCATTCATCATCGGTCAAGCCTTCTATGAACATTGCCGATATTGTGAAATGCAATGGCGTCGTTGCAGTATTCAGGATTTGATCTGATGCCGTGTTTGCTGAACTTGAAAAGGGCCGATCCACGTACACCAGCTCTTTATTCCACGCATCGATTGCGCTCTTCCCGACATCCTTACATGGAAACGCAGACCGCCTGTTCAGCTCCTTTGATCGAAAATGCATGGCCGATTTCATCAGCTTTAGGTTGCATTTCTCTCCCAGCTTTTCGCCTTCCTTCCACGCCATGGTTATCAGTTCGCTACGTTCGAGCGGATCCCTGGTGAATCGTTCCGAGTAATGCCAGAGATCCTGGTATTCGGTTTCACTCATAACTCCTCCTGTGGTAAGATTGTTTCGATCTTATACCGCAGGATTTCAGTCTACTCATCAAGAAAGGCACAGATTATGGCACGCGTAGCGAAGTCCACATGGATCCTCATTGCCACAATAGCACAGGCTGCACTCGACGCGGTGAGAATTGCCCTCGGGACAAGAGGGCGAAAGGGATGAACATAAGGGGTTTATCGAAGAGCTTTGTTGCGGAGTGCTGGGTGGGAGGAATATCAAAGCTCTGGAAAGGGAATGCTCCAGGACGTCGGAGCATTTATTTTCTATACTTCAGCACGAATCGCACCAACGTACTTTCATGAATACATTGTAACATAATGCGTTTGCCGAACGATCGTCCATAGGATTGAAAAAGGGGATCAGCTACTTTATGTCCATTACTCTTACGATGTTCATGCAGCACGTTCACACCAAGTGTAATCGGCAGATCCACATAAAAAGGCTGGCCCTGATTCATTGGAATTGTGCTGTTCACGAAGGAGATTGCTGATCAGTCACTGGGTCCCGGCAATCAGCAAATGCTACCGTTCAGGTGACCATCCGGGTTAATTCCAACAGTCCTTTTGTTTGAGTATTTGGGTCAGTAATTTGCTTTCAATGGGTTTTCGTGTTTCGTTTCTGTTAACAATAGAAGAACGGGATGTCAAACCCTGGTCAACCATATAGCCATATGTCAGCGCTCTCACCAAAGGAAGAGTTAGGGCGAGTCACGGCAAAGTGCAGGCGTTTCATCGACTATCTGCGTCATAGAAATGATATTCTATTTCTCACGACCAGTACACGTTATGCAGAGCACAAAGATGATATCCCCAAGAGCACTCAATTAGCAAGGCGCATCAAAGAACATTACCCGAACAAGAATATCGTTCTCATCGACGTGCCGACTCTTGTGATCCATACGTGCGAGGGCAATATCAGTGCTAAAAAAGGGAACCGCTGTGGAACAGAGGAAGCGCTGCTCAAGAGTACACGGAAAAACCCTTCAGGATATCATCGCTGCTGGGCTTCTCTTAATAACAAGGATGACGAACTCTACAAGATTACGCGCGTTCTATTCCGCTCGAAGGTTGTCGTTTTTTTCGATTCCGTGCGTTGAGGTCAGACGAACAGCGTTTACCAAAGACTCTTCGAGCGTCTTAGCTGGATCGAGAACCGATTTACCACTCTGGGGGAGAAGCCAATCAAAGAGATCACGAGATGCGAAGCGGGTATTGTACTCTTCGGACAGAATTGGAACG